>Ga0209415_10019196_pt1 | contig 10726 bp, 10 predicted proteins | sample PeaSoiSIISIP2007_FD_187696 | JGI IMG/M metagenome (GOLD analysis project Ga0209415, IMG submission 187696) | Peat soil microbial communities from Weissenstadt, Germany - SII-SIP-2007 (SPAdes) (version 2) | ecosystem: Environmental > Terrestrial > Soil > Wetlands > Peat | place: Germany... | reverse complement strand
TGCGTCCCCGTGGCCCAGCGGCTTCTTCAGTTTAGATATGCGATTTAGCGCCGCGTGGGCCATCCAGAGGTAGGCATCCTCTACGCCCGGCCCTTCCAGCGCTCTTTGTTCGTTAAACAGCACCGCGGCCAGAGCTTCGGGCGAAACCTCACCTGCTGCCGGCGCGGCGGTTGGAAACCCGCTCATTCCCCCCTCCTGCGTGATCACTTACTGTGAAAATTATAACATGCCGACTTGGGCATCGCCATTTCTACCGTAGCGGCAAAAGGTAACTCTAAAACGGGACCAAACCTCAGCCCTGGGCCCCGGATCTATGCGAAGGAAAATTTCCGGTCGCGCGGAGGCCTGGTCATGTTTGCACGCTTGCAAAGCGGCACGGGGCTACCCTAAGAGGAAGACGCGTTTAGATCAATTGTTCTAACGAATCGAGCCAGCCCGGAGTCATATCAGAGTAACAGTTCGTGACATAGTCCTGATTCCACAATCCTGACCGCTGCACTTTGGGCTTGTGGGAGTGCCTTCCCAACCAACCCGACGTTGGCGCGTCAATGGCTGTCGCTCCGCGAAGATAATTGGACATGAGCGCCACCGCACACTTTTCGAGGGTCTTACGAAGGTCAGCGTTAGCTACCTCGACCCAAGTTACACTGAAATTATTGTCGTTCATGTGCGGCAGTACCACGTCATTCTCGAAATCTCTCATCTCGTGCTCGACGGCGTTCCCTGCACGCCTGCTGATTTCGGAATAAGGCAAGTCGAGGTACTCACAGAAGGCTTGTTGCGTGACACCTTGCAACCGGGTATTCAGCCTTCGTTCGTATGCCATCGCCCCATATACCAGTGTTGCAAATATGGAGACCGCAGCGCCACGCCGATGATCGTCTAGCCGGTCGTAAAGACTTCGGTTCTTGTCGGTTATACCGACACGAACAACCCTATTTTGCGAACTATTCGTCCGTTGCTCTCCGTTCTCGAAGAAAAAGTAGATGCCTGGTCCCGTAAGTAGCGCCTTTTTTGCATCTAGGTCTGAGAGCGCACGTGTACAGAACCGACCCTTCGCGATGTTCTAGGACAGGATTTTATAGAATTGGTCGATGTCGGACAGAGTTTCTTTCCTAGCCTGCAACCACTGCCATGGTGTTTTTCTCGCTGGCATAAGGACACCTTAGAAAAAAAGTCCAATATCGAGGACATAGTTGCTCTCTCCGAACTCAGGCGGGGCCGGTCGGATTGACGGTTCCGGATTCTTCGTATGGTTGGCGTCCATTGTCCTTCCCTCTTGCTACCAGAACGTAATATAAGAAGCACGAAAAGATCAAAACTCCGAAGAGCCCCGCGGGCGCAAGCCGGGAGGGGGCGAGCGTGGAGTTGCGCGAGCAAATCGCGCGACGGGCGAGGGTACCGCCCAAGCAACCACTGCGGCCCGGTCGTCAGCTCACGTTCAAGCCTCAGTCCGTGTGCTTGCGCAGGAACGTCGGGATATCCAGGTCGTCGCTCGGTTCGACCTGGTTGTTGGGCTCCAGCTTGACCGTGCCGTGGCCGCCTTCCTGCGCGCGCCGCCTGAAAGTCGGGATATCGAGGCTCTCGTCAACGATCAGTCCCAGCCGGCGCACCGGCTTGCTCGGGAACATTTTGACCTGCGAGGACGTGGGCGCTTCGGCCGCCGGCTCGATTGGGCGGGTGGGCGCGGACTGCACCGGCGCGGTTACCGCCGAATGGCTGGGAGCCTGGTACGGCGGCGGCATCAGCGGCGCCGTGATCGGAGTGGTGATCGAAGGCCGCGGCGCATAGCGGGTCTCCAGGTCGCCGAAGCCGGTCGCAATCACGGTGACGCGAATCTCGTCGGATAGCTGGTCGTCGATCACGGCGCCGAAGATGATATTGGCGTCCTCGTGCGCTTCCTCCTGGATCAGGCTGGCCGCCTCATTGACCTCGTATAGCGACAGATCGGTGCCGCCGGTCACGTTGATCAGCAGTCCGCGCGCGCCCTTGATCGAAAGGTCTTCGAGCAGCGGGCTGGAAATCGCGCGCTGCGCCGCTTCCACGGCGCGGTTCTCACCGACCGCGCTGGCCGCGCCCATCATCGCCATTCCCATCTCGGCCATGATCGAGCGCACGTCGGCGAAGTCCAGGTTGATCAGTCCGTGCACCGTGACCAGCTCGGAGATTCCCCGCACCGCCTGCAGCAGCACTTCGTCGGCGCGCTGAAAGGCCTCGCGCAAAGGCGTATTGCGGCTGGCGACCGACAACAGGCGTTGATTGGGAATGGTGATCAGCGTATCGACTGCGGCTTTCAGCTCGCGCAAGCCGTCCTCGGCCTGGCTCATCCGCTTGCGCCCCTCGAACTGGAAGGGCTTGGTGACCACGCCCACGGTAAGGGCGCCCGACTCCCGCGCCAGCCGCGCGATGACCGGCGCGGAGCCGGTGCCGGTGCCGCCGCCCATCCCGGCGGTGACGAAGACCATCTCGGCGTCGGCGATGAACTCGCGCAGCCGCTCCTCGTCTTCCAGCGCCGCCTTGCGCCCGATCTCAGGATTGCCGCCGGTGCCGCGTCCTTTGGTGATCTGCTGCCCGAGTTGCATCCTGATTGGCGCGATGTTGTTTTGCAGGGCCTGGATATCGGTGTTCACCGAGATGAACTCGACGTTGCGCAGTCCGGCCTGAATCATGTGATTTACCGCGTTGCCGCCGCAGCCGCCCGCGCCGATAACCTTGATCCGGGCGCCCGGATCGGGTGTCTCTACCAACTCGATCATTGCTAATCCTCCTCAACCACTCCCCGTGGGGCGATGCCGGCGCGTCGGCGCGCGGCGCGCCGGTTTTAGAAAAAATCCCGTACCCAGTCGGTCACTTTTGAGCGCAGTTTAGTCCAACGCCACGGCCGTCCATTGGTGGAGCGGCCGTTGCCGCGCGCCATCAACAGCAAGCCGGCGGCGGTGGCGAACATCGGTTTCATCAAATCCTCGGGCATGCCCTTCAGATTGACCGGCAGACCGCGGCGCACCGGCAGATTGAAGACCCGCTCGGCGAGTTCCTGGGTGCCCTCAAGCAGCGAACTGCCGCCCACCAGCACCAGCCCCGAAGCGAGCGCCTCGGCCACGCCCGAACGGATCAGCTCGCGCTGCACCATCGCGAAAATTTCTTCCATGCGCGGCTCGAGGATTTCGCCCAGCAGGCGGCGCGCAATGATGCGCGGCTCGCGGCCCCCAACCCCGGGCACGCTGACCATTTCATCGCGCCCCACCACCAGGTTGGTCGCGACGCCGTAATCGGTCTTGAGCCGCTCCGCATCCGCCATCGCGGTGCGCAGGCCGGCGGCCAGGTCGCCGGTCAGATGATTGCCGCCGATCGGCAGCACCGCGGTATGCATCACGGCGCTGCCGTGGAACACGATGATATCGGTGGTGCCGCCGCCGATATCGACCAGCGCCACGCCCAGCTCGCGCTCCTCGGGAAACAGGGCCGCTTCGGCCGAGGCCAGCGGCTCGAGCACCATCGTGGCCGCGTCAACGCCGCCGCGCTCGCAGCATTTCACCAGGTTCTGCGCATAGCTCTGGGCCGCGGTCACGATATGGATCCGCGCTTCGAGCCTGACCCCGGCCATCCCGACCGGGTCGTGCACGCCTTCCTGATCATCGACGGCAAACTGCTGGGGCAGAACGTGCAGCACCTGGCGGTCAAGCGGAATCGCGACGGCGCGCGCGGCGTCGATCACGCGCTCGACGTCACGCGGACCCACTTCGCCGCCCCGCACCGCGACGATCCCGTGGCTGTTGAAGCCGCGGATATGAGAGCCCGCGATTCCGACCGTGGCCGCGGCGATCTTGACCCCGGCGGTCTTCTCCGCTTCGGTCACGGCGCCGCGGATGGAGTCCACGGTGGCGTCGATATTGACCACCACTCCCTTGCGCAGCCCGGTGCACGGCACCACGCCAAAGCCCAGCACCGCGAGCTGATGGGTCTCGCTGACCTCCGCGACCAGCGCGCAGGTTTTGCTCGTGCCGATATCCAATGCGCTGAGGATATTTCTCATCGTGGCGCCAGTTCCCTGCCCGGCGCAGCTTCACGCCGCGGCTCTACGCCGATCTCCGCGAGCGCAACGCTGACCGGCTCGCGCAGCCGGACCACCGCTTCTCCCGGGGTCGTCATGTCCAGCCCCGTGACCAGCCTCAGGTTGGAATGCCAGCGGTTCATGACCGCGGCGGCATGGGCCAGTTCCTCGGTCGCGTGGTCGAGGTCCACGATCAAATCGGTATGACTGCGCTCCAGGTAAAGGGTCGCGATACCGTCGCTTCCGATCCGGACTTCGGAAACCAATTCCGACAACGTGGCTTCGGCGCGCACTACCAGTTCGGCGTAATCAAGCATCTCGGAGCCGCCGATTGAGTCGAGTCCGGGCCCGCTGATGATCGGCAAATCATTGACCGCCTGAGCCGACAGCGGACCGCGCAGTTCGCCGTTGGCCAGCAGGGTGTAGAAGCCGTCGCCGCGCTCGACCACCGCCACTGCGCCATCGGCGGCGCGCTGGGGCAGCACGCGAGACGGTTTGAAGTGCAGTCTGGCAAAGAGGCCTGAGAAGCGGCGCGAGGAATCCGCATAGCGGGCGCGATTGGCGACGCTGAGGCCGGCATACACTCCCAGCGCGAAGAAGGCGCAAATCACCACGCCGCTGAGCCGCCAGCCCCATTCCGAGTTGCGCTTTTTTTTCTTCCGCTCCGCCACCTGGCCACCGCGAGGATCCTTATCCCCGCCGCTGCGTCATCAACTGCCCCGCAATCAACTCCCGCCCCGTCAACTCCCGCGCAAGGCGATCACCACTCGCCGACGAGTTTCACCTCAGGTTCGAGCCGCACCCCGGTTTGTTCCTCGACTCGCCGCCGCGCCAGGTCCATCAACTGGCGTACCTCGCCGGCCTGCGCACCGCCTAAGTTCACGATGAAGTTCGCATGCTGCTCCGAAAACGCCGCGCCGCCGATTCGCTGGCCCTTCAGCCCGCACTTCTCGAGCAGGCGTCCCGCGAAGTTGCCGGGCGGATTTTTGAAAATCGATCCCGCATTGGGCATTCCCAGCGGCTGGCGCGCCGCGCGCTTGGCCTTGAGCTCCGCGACTTTTGACTGGAGCGCCTCGCGGTCGCCGCGAATCAAATCAAAGTCCACGGCGCTAACGATAAATCCGGGCGGCAGGATGCTGCGGCGGTAGAGAAATTCGATTTCAGCCTTGGCCAGCGTTCGGAGCCGGCCGTCGGGGTCCGCGCCGCGCACCGCGCCGACCACCGGCGCCATCTCGCCGCCGAACGCTCCCGCGTTCATGATCAACGCGCCGCCGACGCTGCCCGGAATGCCTTCGCCGAACTCCAGGCCTGCCAACCCGCGCTCCACCGCCTGTGCCACCAGCACGCCGAATTGCGCCGAGGCGCCCGCGCGTACCCGGCAGCCGTCAAAATGGATTTCGCTGAAGCTGGAGCCGAGCCGCACCACCAGGCCGCGGATACCGCGGTCGCTTACCAGGATATTGGTGCCGGCGCCCAGGCATACCGCGGGTACCTGATAGCGCCGGGCGGCCGCGAGCACCGCCGACAGATCATCCTCATCCGACACTTCAACGACGAAGTCGCCCGGCCCGCCGATGCGGAAGGACGTGAACGAAGCCAGCGGCTGGCCGCGTCCCAGGCGCGGGCCGAATCGTGCCGTCAGCTCGGCTTCAAACGCGCTCATCGGGCTTGGCCTCCGTCGCCAGGGCGTCGAGAATCGCTTCGCCAATTTTGTAAACGTCGCCCGCCCCCAAAGTCGCAATCAGGTCGCCGGGCACCGAATCGGCCGCCACCCGCAGCGCGGGGTTATCCTCCTCACCGAGATAGCGCACGTCGATATGACCGCGGTCGCGCAAGGCCTCGTAGAGGCGGCGCGACGAAACTCCCGCAATCGGTTCTTCACCGGCGGAATAGACTTCGGCCAGGTAAAGGATGTCGGCGTCGTCGAACGCGGTTACGAACTCATCAAAGAGGTCGCGCAGGCGGGTGAAGCGATGGGGCTGGAAGACGGCCACGATTCGGCGCCGGAATGCGGCCCGGGCGGCCGCCAGCGTGGCGCGCACTTCCTGCGGATGATGCGCGTAGTCGTCCAGCACGATACGGCCGGCGCCCTCGCCCTTGATCTCGAAGCGGCGCGAGATACCGGCAAACTTGCGCAGCGCCGCCGCCGCGACCTCAAAGGCAATCCCCGACTCCAACGCCACCGCAATCGCCGCCAGCGAGTTGAGCGCGATATGCCGTCCGGGCATCGGCACCGTCACCTGGCCCAGCCGCTCACCTTCCCGCACCACAAAGAAGGAGGTGGAGAAGCCGTCGATCGTGATCTGCTCGGCACGCAGATCGGCGTCGGCGGCCTCTCCGTAGGTGACCGCCAGCTTGCGCGCCGCCGGCAAAAGCGCGCGCACGTTGAGGCTGTCGATGCCAAGGATCGCCACGCCATAAAAAGGAACGCGGTTGATAAAACTCAGGTAAGCGTCGTGAACCCGATCCATCGTACCGTAGTGGTCCAGATGCTCGGGATCGATATTGGTCACCACCGCCACGGTAGGCAGCAGGAGCAGGAAGGACGCGTCGCTCTCGTCGGCTTCGGCAACCATGAAGTCGCCGCGGCCCAGCCGCACGTTGCTGCCCCTGGAGCGCATGTTGCCGCCGATCACGACGGTCGGATCCAGGCCCGCTTCCTCCAGGATCAGCGCCACCAGCGAGGTGGTGGTGGTCTTGCCATGGGTGCCCGCCACCGCCACGCCCATGCGCGCCATCCGCAGCAGCTCGCCCAGCATCTCGGCGCGCGGGATGACCGGGATACGCATCTCCCGCGCGCGCTGCACCTCGGGATTGGAGAATTTCACCGCTGAGGAAATCACCACCGCGTCAAAGTCGGTCGAGATATGGTCGGGATGATGACCGGTGCTGATCTGCGCGCCGAGTGACGCCAGCCGCTGGGTGACGCGGGTGGAATGCAAATCGCATCCGCTGACGGCAAAGTTAAGCCGCAGGCACAACTCGGCGATCCCGCTCATGCCGGCGCCGCCAACGCCAATGAAGTGGAGCCGGCGCTGTCCGCTCAGCAGACCCTTTGGGATCGGACCACTCATGCCGCCTCCGCCGCAGCGATCTCCAGGCACGCTCGCGCGATCGACTGCGCCGCGTCGGGCTTGGCGGCGCTCAAGGTCCGCTGGGCCATCGCTTGCAGGCGCGGCCGGTCGGCAATCAACTCCCGGATAGCGCGGGCCAGGTTCTCCCCCAAATACTCGTCGTCGGCAACGATCAGCGCGCCGCCCCGACGCTCGAGGGTGCGGGCGTTGTGCTCCTGCTGGCGGTCACGATGGAACGGATAGGGAACAAAAATCGCCGGGCGCCCCGCCAAGGCAATCTCGGATACGGTCATCGCGCCGGCGCGCGCCACAACCAGGTCAGCGCGCGCAAAGGCGCCGGCCATATCATGGATAAAGGGGGTCACCTCAGCCTCAACCCCGGTCTGTTGATAACCGCTCCGCACCAACCCCTCGTCTGCGGACCCGGTCTGATGGACTATATTAGATTTTATAACATCTTTATTCAAAATAGTGAAGGCAGATAGGGCACCTAAATTCAGGCGATGTGCGCCGCTCGACCCGCCTAAAACAAGGATTGAAAAAATTTCGGGCTGTGGATGGGGATTGTTGACAGGTGCGAAGCGGACGGGATTGCCGGTGACTTGGACTTTAGCCGCCGGCAAAAGTGGAACCGAATCCTCGAAGGCCACACAAATGCGCCGCGCAAAGCGCGCCAGGATCCGATTGGTCAGACCCGGACGCGTATTCTGCTCCATGAGCAGCAGCGGGATTCCCAAGGTCAGAGCCGCCACCGCCGACGGCATCGACGCGTATCCGCCCACACCCACGACCAGCGCCGGCTGATTCGCCTTGAGCAATGAACGCGCCTTGAAAATCGCTGCCGCCATCTTGCCGATTGAAACCATCGCGTCACGCGGTCCGTGACCACGAACGCCGCCTACATCCAGAAGCTCATAGCGAAACCCGCTGCGCGACAGGAACTGCTCGTCCAAACCCGCCTTGGTCCCGATAAACAGCAAGTCGATGTCCGGGCGCATCCGCCGCAGGGTTTCGCCCACCGCCAGCGCGGGTGATAGATGACCGCCGGTTCCGCCGCCTGAAATGACCATCTTCATCGCATCCCCGACCGCCTGCCCAGCGCCATCAAGACTCCGACAGCGGCGAGCGAGACGACCATCGATGTTCCCCCGTAACTGAGAAATGGTAGCGGTAAGCCTTTGGTGGGAACCAGTCCCGTGACCACCGCCATATTGACGAAGGCCTGCAGCGAGAGCAGCGCCGTCAGGCCAACCGCCAGCAGGCTGCCGAACGGATCGGGCTCCCGGCGCGCAATCCGCATCCCGCGCACCAGGATGGTGATGAACAGAGCGATCACGGCCAGAGCGCCGGCCACCCCAAATTCCTCGCCGATAACAGCGAAGACGAAATCAGTATGCGCCTGGGGCAGGTAGAACATCTTCTGGCGGCTGGCGCCCAGACCGACGCCCCATCCGCCGCCCGCGCCGAACGCGATAAAGGACTGAATCAGTTGAAAGCCGGAGCTTTGCGCGGTCTGCCAGGGATTCAAAAACGCCGACAGGCGGCGCATCCGATAGGCGCGCCGGCCGGCCTGAATCACCAACGCCGCCAGCGCGGCCCCGCCGGCTACAGCCAGATGGCGGGCATCGGCGCCGGCCACGAACAGCATCGTGAACAGCACCAGGGTCAGCATCACGGCCGCGCCGAAATCGGGTTGTTTGAGCAGAATCAGCGCCAGGACTCCGATCACCGCGAAGGCCGGAAGCAGGATCTTGGGCAGGTGCAAACTCTCCTGATGCGCGCTGAGATAGCGGGCGAGGAAGAACACCGATCCGAATTTGACCAGCTCGGAGGGCTCCAGCAGGATCGGCCCGGCCTTAAGCCAGCGCCGCGCGCCGCCCCGCGTTATCCCGACACCGGGAACCCATACCGCCAACAGCATCACCGCGACCACCACCATCAGGGGCAACGCCATCTGGCGCAGGCCGCGCAGCGACAACTGCGCCGCAAAGAACATCACGGCCAGCCCGGCAGCCAGGTTCAGCAGTTGGCGCTCGAAGAAGTGAAACGGATCGCCGGTCTTCTCCAGCCCCAGAAAATAGGTGGTATTTAGCACCATCATCAGGCCAAGCAGGATCAGCGCCGCGGCACAGCCCCATAGCCAGGGGTCGGCCCTAAGCGGCGCGGCAATTTCGAAATGCTCGAAGCAGCTCCGCAGACCCTCGCCCGCGCCGCGCGGAGTGGTCAGCCGAATCGGATTTGATCGCGCCGCGGACGGCATCGGGGCCACGTGTCTCCTTCAACTCACCGCAGCTTGAGAGTGCTGAGCGCGATCAGCGCGCACACGATTGAGGCGATCCAGAAACGCATGACAACGACGGTCTCGGGCCATCCGGCAAGCTCGAAGTGATGGTGCAGCGGCGCCATCCGGAAAAACCGCTTGTGCGTCGCCTTGTAGTAATAGCGCTGGATAATAGTCGATGCGGCCTCGACCACGAACACTCCGCCGGCGATTACCAGCACCAGTTCCTGCTTGGACAGAATCGCAACCATGCCCAGCGCGGCGCCCAGCCCGAGCGCGCCCACGTCGCCCATCATCATCGAGGCGGGATAAGCGTTGTACCACAGGAAGCCGAGGGAGGCGGCAATCAGGGCGGCGCAGAAGATCGCCAGCTCGCCGACGCGCTGAACATGCTGGATTTGCAGGTAGTGCGCGAAATTCCTGTTGCCAGCCGCATAGGTAAATACCCAGTAGCAAAAAGCGACCGTCATAACCGGTCCGATAGCGAGTCCGTCCAGCCCGTCGGTCAGGTTCACCGCGTTGGACGCACCGACGATCACCAGCATCGCGAACGGGATATAGAACCAGCCCAAGTCCGGATTGAAGTTTTTCAGAAACGGGATCGTCAATTTAGTATCGAAATGAAGCCCGACAAAGAGCACCAGCGCGGCCGCCAGCGCGCAACTGAACTGCCAGAACAGCTTCTGCGGACCGCTCAGCCCGTTGCCGCGCCCGCGGCGCAGCTTGAGCAAGTCATCGGCCAGGCCGATCGCGCCGAACGCGAGCGTCACCGCCACCGCGATCCAGACATAGGAATCGCGCAAGTCGGCCAGCAACAGCGTGGTCAACGCAGTCGCCGCGAGTATCAGCACACCGCCCATGGTTGGTGTGCCGGCCTTCTTTTGATGGCTGGCAGGCACCTCGTCGCGAATAGTCTGCCCGATATGGGCCTTGCGGAAGCGCTCGATCAGGACCGGGCCCATGGCCAGCGAAAGCGCGAGCGCGGAGAGACCGGCCAGCACCGAGCGGAAGGTGACATAGCGCAGGACGTTGAGCCCCGGGTAGTGGCCGTGCAGCGTAAACAGCGCGATATAAAGCATCAGTTCCGATCCGTCCACCTAACCTACCCCACCGCACGTTTGGCAACTACCTTTTAGGTTCTCGGCATCATCAGGCGAGCCTCCGGCCGCATCCACATCCACCGCCGGCCCATCCACTTCCTCCACCTTCGCCGCACCGCCACCGCCGGCCGAAGGCTTCCCCGATAATGCCGCACTCAACGACTGTCCCAAGCCAACTTTAATCACCCATCCGCTAATCCTCCGGGTCAGGCCCCGCACA
>Ga0209415_10019195_pt1 | contig 10728 bp, 8 predicted proteins | sample PeaSoiSIISIP2007_FD_187696 | JGI IMG/M metagenome (GOLD analysis project Ga0209415, IMG submission 187696) | Peat soil microbial communities from Weissenstadt, Germany - SII-SIP-2007 (SPAdes) (version 2) | ecosystem: Environmental > Terrestrial > Soil > Wetlands > Peat | place: Germany... | reverse complement strand
CATCGAATCGGCTGGCTGCTTTGACGTTCACGCGCCCACCGCAGAAAATGGGCTAAAACCACGGGCTGCTAGCGCGACTCCATAGGCCGCGCCAAGTGCAAAACGGCTTCGTTGCGCCGTGGAAAGACAATCGTCTCCGCGCGGGGCCGCGCGATGAGACCAGCGTGAATCCAAAAACCGCCGACAAAAAAGCAGACCGACGGCGGTATCGGGGTCTGCTGGGGGTCACTTCATTGCAAGCAGCGGAGCGAACATATCATCCAATTCTTGTTTGGACAGGGCGGTCGGTTGTCTGCCCTCCGCAAGCTTGAGGTAGCGGCAGAGCACTCGTATGCCAAGCTCGCTCCGCACGCTGTCGGCACAAAGGCGTCCAGCGTTGTCACCATCGGAGAGAATCCAGACCCTTGCGGCAATGGCGGCGATAAGATCGGCCTGCTCGCCTGAGCAGGAACTGCCCATCAGGGCGGTGACGTTCCCGTATCCGCACTGATGCAGCCACCATGTTGACGCAAACCCCTCGACCACGATCAAGTCGAGGACACGATCAGTAATGCGGTGGTAATTGTAGAGCAGGTGCGACTTGCGGAATTCGTGAAAAACGCCCTCCCGCAGTCGATTGCCGGGAAAGCGATACTTCGGGCATTCATCGGTAATCATCGAATCCTTTGTGATTCGACCTGCGTAGCCGACAAGCTCGCCCCCCGCATTGTGAAGCGGGATTGCAACGCGGCCTTTCATCAGTCCGCGATTGCAATAGCCCAAGCCGAAATGCGCAATCGTTTCGGGATGGAAGCCCCGCTCAAGAAGATACGGGTGTTTGGGGTCGAGGTCTTTCAGCGCAAAATTGAGCGAGGCATTGATTACGACCGGCCCGGTATGCTCCTGGGGCGAAGCGAATCGAACCGGCTTCGAGTCAACTCCATCATCGCGCCCTGGGGTCGTTGCCGTGTCTCCGCTTCGTCCCGCCTCAATGCCGAAGACTTCCGCAACTTTGAAGGCGGCGGCGCGAAACTGCTCCGGATTGGACGGGTCAAACCCCTCCATGCGACAACAGAGCAGTGGAGCAGTAGATCAGTAGAGCCAGGAAATATCAGAAGGAAATTCCTTCCACTGCGGTCTCCTGCACTACTGTTCTACTGCTCAAGTATGCCCCGGCATGCGGTTAGCGCGGCTTGCATTTGACGGCGGCGCCGGGTCAATCGCCTGCTGCGACCCGTCCGGCAGCATTCCGCGGTTCGACCCAGGGGCGACGATTCCAAATCATCTTGGGAGAAACTGGAAATATTCGAGCAACGGCCCCAACGCCAGCGCGGGCAGGAAGCTGAGCAGAACTATCAGCACGGCCGCCGAAACCGCCACCGTTGCCAAAAGCAGGGAGTCCGAAGGCAATGTGCCCACGTGTTGCGAACGTCGCCCCTGCGCCGCGAGCCGCCCGGCGAGCGCCACCGCGGGAATTGCCAGCCCGAATCGGCCCGCCAACATGACCGGAACTGTGGTGACATTATAGAACGGCAAATTCGCGTTGAGGCCCGCCATGGCCTGGCCGTTGTTGGCGCAGCACGAACTGTAGGCGTAGAGAATTTCGGTAAAGCCGTGAGGTCCGCCGTTGGTCGATAGGCCGGCCAGCCCGCCGTTGCAGACCAGCGCCAGTGCCGTGGGAAACAATATCGCCATGGGTGTGACCAGCGAAAAAAGCGCGATCAGCTTCATTTCGCCCGGCCCGATCTTTTTGCCGAGGTATTCCGGCGTGCGGCCCGTCATTAACCCCGCGATGAACACGCCGACCAGAGCGACCATCACGATGCTGTAAAGTCCCGTGCCCAGCCCGCCGAACACGATCTCCCCGAGCATCATGTTGCACAAGGGCACGCTGACGCTCAGCGGCATAAACGAATCGTGCATTGCGTTGGTCGAGCCGGTGGCCCCGTTGCTGGTTGTCACCGCCGTCAACACCGTCTGGGCGGCGCCGGAGCGGACTTCCTTTCCCTCCATGTTCGCCCCGGCAACGCCCAGTTGTGCCAGCAGCGGATTGCCCCGGCTTTCTCCCCAGTCGCACACGACCAGCGCGACGACGAAGAGGAACACCATGACGGCGTAGAGCATCCATCCGGCCTTCGGCCGGCCGACCATGTGCCCGAACGTGTACGTCAGCGATGCCGGCAGGACCGCGATCGCCAGCATGCTGAGCAGGTTGACCAGCGGCGTCGGTCCCTCGAAAGGGTGTGCTCCGTTGGCGTTGAAGAATCCTCCGCCGTTGGTGCCGAGGTTCTTGATGAACTCCAGCGCCGCCACCGGCCCGCGGGCAATCGTCTGCACGTCGCCCTGAACCGTGGACGCCTTGGCGTAGGGCGCAAACGTCATTGGAACGCCTTGCCAAATGAGCAGAACGCTTCCGACGACGCAGAGCGGCAACAGAACCCAAAGGATCGACCGCACCAGATCGAACCAGAAGTTGCCGATCGTGCCGGTCAATTTTCTCGCCATGCCCCGGATGAACGCGATGCCGACGGCCAGACCGGCGGCGCCGGCAAAAAAGTTTTGCCCCGCCAGCCCGACGATTTGGGTCCAATACTTCATCGTCGACTCGCCGCCGTAGGTTTGCCAGGTTGTCGTCGTCGAGAAGCTGAACGCCGTGTTCATCGCCAGATCGGGCGTCATCGGCGTTGTCAGTGCGTCGGCGGACGGGCCGCCGGGCAGATGCATCTGTAATCTCAGGATCACGTACAGCAACAAAGTCCCGACGGCCGTGAAGAGGATGAATGCGGCCGCGTATCTTTTCCAGGACATCTCGACCGACGGATCGATCCCCATCAGCCGGTAAATCAGTCGTTCGACGGGCTTGAGTCCCCGGTCCAGAATCGTATGGCCGCCGTCAAACACGCGCGCCAGATACGTGCCGGCCGGTTTGACGAAGGCCGTAACAAGCCCAAGAAACAGCGCGTATTGCGCGAATGACCAGACGTTCATACATTTTGCCGCCCCAAGTTTCTCCTCCGCGCGCCGTCAGGCGCACCCGAAATTTCCTCGTCCGCCACAGGTGTGTTTGCCGCTCATAGCGAACGATATGCCATCCGCGTTATTGAACGTTCGCTGCGTCGCCCCCGCGGTTTTCGTGAGAAAAGACTTCGCCAAGCACGCCTTGGCATTGCAAAATGCAATCGGAAGTTCCGTAACATGCAATGCCCCACGTCGATTGACTTATTACTCGTTGTTCAACGGCTAGTTAAACTCGGACAAAGTTTGTGCCCGCAAGCGAAAATCGCACGCCGTTGTGTATGAATCCATCGCAAAATGCACGGCGACGGCCGGCGGAAATCCGGGATCGAAGTCAAAAGGATCGGCGGGATAAGTGATATCGGACGTGGCGGCATTTGATGTGATAGCCCTCACTTACGCCCTCCAGTACCGCAAAGCGATCTGCTCGATAGAGGCTCGTTTGAAATACTGACGCATGGCAAATATGCCGAAGTTAAAACAGTCATAACCGTTGTGCTCGGGGGTGGATATTCGTCAAGGCTTAACTTTTCGAAGCGGCCTGATGAGCAAACCGGCGGAGGAGTTGAACCTGCGTCTCCCTGATGTCCAGTTCCTCGGCTCATGCGGCAGTCCCTTTGTTGCGGACAACGCATCCATTTTCTCGGACTGAGAAACAACCATGTCGGATGAAAACTCAACGGAAGGGCTTGAACGCGAAAGGGCATTTTCACAAATGGTCCTGGAAACCATTCCCGGACTGTTTTTCGTGATCGACTCCCAGGGTCATACGCTACGGTGCAACCGGGCCTATGAAGCCGTCGACCCGGATTGCTACGGTCTTATCAAGTCGCACGTTCAAGAGGCGTTCGACAAGGGAAGCGCCACAACCGAAGTATGCATACCCCGCGAGGGCGAGCCCCGCCATTTTCGAATGACCAGCAGGCGCACAGAGTTGAACCATCGCGCTTGTGTCGTGGGATTTGGCGTCGATATCACCGATTTCAAGGCCATGCAGGCGCTGCAAGCCGGGCAGAACCGCGTGCTGGTGTCCCTCGCAACCGGCGAGAAACTGGAAAAGGTTCTGACCACGCTCATCCTCGCCGCCGAGCGGCAATGCGAGGGAATGCTGGGCTCCATCATGCTGCTTGACGAGGAAGGGCTCCGCCTGACTCCGTGCGCCGCGCCAAGTCTTCCGCTGGACTACGTGGCGGCGATCGGAGGTTTGAAAATCGGTCCGGACGTCGGCTCCTGTGGCGCGGCCGCCTATTTGCGCAAGCCGGTTTTCGTCGAGGACATTGAGAATTCTCCCAACTGGATCAAGGCGCTGGAGTTGACCCGCCAACACGGGCTTTGCGCGTGCTGGTCGCACCCGATCTTCTCCACCGACAACCGGGTTCTTGGCACGTTTGCGATGTACTACCGCAAGGCGCGCAAGCCGGACGCAACCTTGATGCGCATCATTGAATCCGGCGCCCATCTGGCCGGGCTGGCGATAGAGCGGAATCGCGTGGAGTCGGAGCTGAAGGCGGCGAAGGAAGCTGCCGACGCCGCCAATCGCGATCTGGAACAACGCGTTAAAGAGCGAACGGCGGAGTTGAGCGAGGTGCACAAGCAGCTTCTCGATGCCTCGCGCGAGGCGGGCATGGCCGAGGTCGCCACGGGCGTCCTTCACAACGTGGGCAACGTCCTGAACAGCGTCAACGTTTCTGCCAACGTCATCAAGGACCGCGTCGGCCACTCGCGCGTGAGGAACCTTTCCAAAGCCAGCGCCTTGATGGAAAGCCATCGCGCCGACCTGGCGGCGTATCTCACTTCGGACGAGAAGGGCAAGATCCTGCCGGATTATTTCGCGGCCATGGCCAAGGAACTCAGCGAGGAAAACACCGCCATTCTTGAAGAACTCACGGTCCTTGCGCGCGGCGTTGAGCACATCAAGGAGGTCGTGCAAACCCAGCAGGACTTCGCCAGGAATTCGACCTTCCGCCAGCCGGCCGACCCCGCGGCGCTGATCGAGAATGCGCTGCACATCAACCTGATTTCACTGGAGCGGCACAAGATCGAGATCGTCCGCGAGATGCAGAATTTGGGAGAGGTTGACATCGACAAGCACAAAATCCTCCAGGTCCTCATCAATTTGATCAGCAACGCCAAGAACGCGCTGACCCAATCCGAGCAGACGGGCGAGCGGAGGATCACCGTTCGGCTCCGGACGACCGATCATGGGCCGGAAAAACGGCTGCGGTTTGAGGTGAGCGACACGGGAATCGGCATCGCCCGGGAGAATCTGGCGAAGATCTTCACCCACGGGTTCACGACCCGGACCGGCGGCCACGGATTCGGGCTTCACACCGCCGCCAACACCGCTCGCGAAATGAATGGAACCCTGACCGCCTGCAGCGACGGCATCGGCAAGGGCGCCACGTTTGTCCTGGAAGTTCCCATCGTGCAAGCCGAGGAATCGGTCCGATGAGCGGCGACATCGTGCACAATTATCGCGTCCTGGTCATCGATGACAACAAGGCCATCCACGAGGATTATCGAAAGATCCTCAACTTGAACCAATCGCCCAGCAACGCGGCGTCGATGGAAGACGCGTTGTTCGGCCAGAGCTCGGCCCGCCCGACCCACGGTATCAACTTCCATATCGATTCGGCCTTTCAAGGACAGGAGGGCTTTGACATGGCCCAGAAGGCGCGTGAAAGCGGCGATCCCTACGCCGTCGCCTTCATCGACATGCGAATGCCGCCCGGCTGGGACGGGTTACGCACCATTCGCGAACTCTGGCAGGTCGATCCGGACCTGAACTTCGTCATCTGCACGGCGTTTTCGGATAATTCCTGGTCCCAGATCGAGGATATCGCCGGCGAAAGCGACCGCCTGCTCGTGCTGAAAAAACCGTTCGAGCCGATCGAGGTCAAGCGTTTGGCAGCCACGCTGTCGGCGAAGTGGACCCTGTCGCGCAAGGCCGCACTCAAAATGTCGGAGCTGGAAAACCTGGTGACCAGCCGCACCCTGGAGCTTCACCACGCCGCCACTCACGACCGGCTCACCGGTCTGCCCAACCGCACCCTGTTCCACGAGCGCCTTTCCCAAGCCCTGGCGTTGACCAAGCGGCAAACCAAGTATCGGATTGCGGTGCTGTTTCTCGATTTCGACCGCTTTAAGGTCATCAACGATAGTCTAGGACACGAGGCCGGAGACCTCCTGCTGCAAGCCATAGGCGGACGCCTCACGGGAGCGCTCCGCGGCACGGACGTCGTTGCTTTCGATCGGTCTTCCTCGACCGTCGCCAGACTCGGCGGCGATGAATTCTGCATTCTCCTTTCCAGCCTGAACGGCGATGACGACGTCGCCTATGTAGCCGAACGCATCATCAAGGAATTGGGAAAGCCCTACGATCTGGGCAAGTTTCAGGCCCGCACCACCGCCAGCATTGGCATCGCCGTCAGTTCTTCCGGATATGAGCGGGCCGAAGACATGATCCGCGACGCCGACACGGCCATGTACCGCGCCAAGGCCGAGGGCAAGGACCGCTTCGTCATCTTTGACCAGACCATGCATGAGCAGGCCATGCGCCGTCTCAACGTGGAAAGCGAGCTGCGCCGCGGCATCGAGAACGGCGAACTCGTGCCGTTTTTTCAGCCCATCGTCTCGCTGGAAACCGGCCTGATGATCGGCGCCGAGGCGCTGATTCGCTGGCGACACCCCCAGCGCGGGTTGATCGAGCCCGCCGAGTTCATCGGAATCGCCGAGGACAGCACGCTCATCAACGTGGTCGGCTCCATCGTGCTGGAAACGTGCTGCCGTCAATTGAAGCAGTGGCAAATGCGGTTTCCAGGGCTGGAATTGTCGCTCAGCGTCAACGTCTCCAACAAGCAGATCACCCACCAGGATTTCATCCCGCGAGTCGAATCCATCGTGCGGAAATCCGGCGTCAAACCGGCAAACCTGATATTCGAGATCACGGAAAGCGCCCTGGTCAGCAACGCCGCCCAGACCGGCGCCGTGCTTAAGCAACTCAAGGAACTGGGAATTCGCGTCTATTTGGACGACTTCGGCACGGGTTATTCTTCGCTGAACGTCTTGCACTCCTTCCACCTCAACGGGCTGAAGATTGACCATTCGTTTATCAACGGCATGAAAATGGACCGTTCGCGCGTCCGCGACGCCGCCGAGCATCGCCATTACACCGCCATCATCCAGGCGATTATCGACCTGGCGCGCAACCTGGAAATGGACGTTGTCGCCGAAGGGATTGAACGCCAGGACCAGGTGATCGTCCTCCAAGCGATGGATTGCAAAACGGGCCAGGGATACCTCTTTTCCCATCCTCTTCCAAAGGCGGAGTTTGAGGAGTATTTGGAAAATTCGGCGAAGCAACTTGCCTGTCCCAGCAATGCCACGGCAGCCAATGGAACCGGGACCTGAGGATTACACGCCGCCGCGCACGAACCCCTCGCAAAATGCACGGCTCTGAACCTTCACTTCGACGCGGCCGAGCTGGCCGGAGCATCGGCCTGCCAGAACGATTCAGACCAGTAATTTTGGCCGCGGAATTGGGAGTGCATTTGCGGTTGGCCGAGGAAAAAATCGTCGGTTTGCCTCAGATCGAATGCCTTGATCGTCATCTGGCCGCGGATGTCCTGGGGAAACTGGCCGATTCCCTCCAGCACGTTGGTCCAGCGCCCCATGGTGCGGTCGTACATCGTTGGTGGGTTTGCTAGAAATTCATCGATCCAGACCAGCAAGCTGCCGCGGGGCGGTAAGTCGCCGGCATCGCGCTCCTGCAAATCGGCGGTCGGGTGGAGACAGAGATCGTAAAAACGCGTGGCCGGATGAGCACGCAAATACGGAACGACACAGCGTGCGCAATCCCGCACGCTGCACGCGGCTGCCATAAACACGATGTTCTTAAACTCCACGTCGCTCTCTTTGACTTTGCGGAACAGCAGTTCATTGATGACCATGCTTCCCATGCTGTGGCCGACAAGCGTCACTTCGTATTTCGGCGCCGCCTGGCCACGATCCTTGTACCCCTTGGCTTATGTGCTGCAAGTGATCCGCCAGCTTGTCGATCAGGAGAAGCGCCGGGCCAATAGGTTCCTGCGCCAGGGGATTGTCGGATTTCTCGAAGCTGGCTCGCTGCCGAAATCGGCGGGCGGTCGCGCCGTTCCGGGGAGAACCATCCACGATCAGCAAGGTTCGCCGAATCATGTTGTCCCAGGAAGGCCCTCCTAATCCATCGACGACCCAGGAGAGCCCGAACTTCGGCGGGATCGTCGCGGCATACATGGTTCCAAGGCCGACCAATTCGCCCTTGGTCGTGTCGGTGGTGCCGATGGATACCATGATCTGCCGACGTTCAGAATCGTTGGACAACTCTACGGCGCTCAGGCCCGGGTGATGCTGGACCTCATCGGCATAGAGGGCGCTCAGCCGCTTGAACGTTTGCACGCTGATATCTTCCGGGGCGTAGTCGAGCCAATGGAGCGGCTGGCCATCCTTGCGCTTCTGCACTGAAGCCAAATCGGTGCTCACGGTCTGGGAGTCGGTGATGATTTCCTCCGACCAGACCTCCGGTATGCGCGTCACGGCCAGTCCGATGTCGGCCACGACATAGAACGGACTAAGCAGGCTCCGCGCCCAGAGGTCCTGGTAATCCTTGATTCCTTGAGAGACAGCCGTCACGTGCTCGCCATAACTGGAGGCGAAGCCCGAATCCCAGTCGATGTAAATCGGATAACTGCCGCCGTCCTCCGCCGGGACGGTTTCGTTCACGGCGTCCTGATCGGCGGATTCGACCGGCGTCAGTCCGCCGTGCACGAAGATCAGAATCTTCCGCACGGAATCGTGCCTGGACTCATGCCATTGATCCATCGCCGTCATCATGTGGTCGAGGTACTGATCGAACGGGCCATCCTTTTCCATTCCCAGTTTTTTTCTGTATTCGCACGGGTCGTGCGCCAGCGCATCAGAATCCAGCGAGATAACATGGTCGCGGATCGAAGCCGGCGGCTGGTACGTGGCGCATCCGCCGAGCAGCGAAATGAAATACCCCAGAAACCACCCCAGCCCGACGCGACGCCATTCGCGCGCTTCGCCCATAGAGAAGGGACGGTAACATCCGGAGCAGAATGTAGTCAAGATTGATCCGCGCTGGTGTCAGCGATGGGGCGCGTGACAGTTTCTGCGCAGAATTTCCCCCTCCCCATGTACTCAGGGGGAGGGTTGGGGTGGGGGTGCAGGGCTTGCCCTTCAGCGGCGCGATGCCACTTGACCCCGGCGTCCGCCTCCCCAAGATGGCCGCCAATGCCGCAGTTGGGCGTCCCACGCCGGCCCGTTCCGATCCGCGAAGCGCGGCTCTCCCTCTCGCTTCTTCTGGCGATCAACCTTTTCAACTACATCGACCGTTACGTCCTGGCCGCCTTGGAACCCCGCATCCAGCAAACCCTCTTCCCCAATCGTCCAACGGATGATCCCCATGTTCTGGCGATGATGGGTTCGCTGGCCACCGCGTTCATCGTTTCCTACATGGTGACGGCGCCGATTTTCGGCTGGCTGGCGGATCGAATGTCGCGCTGGCTCCTGGTGGGGATCAGCGTCATGCTTTGGAGCCTGGCCACCGGCGGCAGCGGGCTGGCGCCCACGTTCGCAATCCTTCTTCTCACCCGGCTGTTCGTCGGCGTCGGTGAAGGTGGATACGGTCCGGCCGCCCCGACCATCATCGCCGATCTCTTCCCCGTCGCTCGGCGCGGCTCGGCGCTGGCGTGGTTCTACATGGCCATCCCGGTCGGTGCCGCCCTGGGATACACGCTGGGAGGCAAGGTCGGCTCGATGTTCGGATGGCGCATGGCCTTCCTGGTCGTCACGCCGCCGGGACTGATCCTGGGTCTTCTTTGCTTCCGCCGCAAAGCGCCGCCGCGCGGCGCCAGCGACGATGCCGACCCCTCCCCCGCAGGCGCTCGCTGGGCCGATTACCTCGCGCTCCTTCGTACGCCGTCCTATCTCCTGGACACCGCCGGCATGGCCGCCATGGCCTTCGCCATCGGCGGAATTTCCTACTGGATGCCCCATTACATCGGCCAAGTCCGCCACGCCGGCGACCTGGGACAGGTGAACCTTATCTTCGGCATTATCATGGTTTTGGCGGGGATATCCGCAACCTATCTGGGCGGACTGGCCGGCGATCTGCTGCGGCCGCGATTCCCCGGCTCCTATTTCCTCGTCTCCGGCATCGGCATTCTCCTCTCCTGCCCGTTCATCCTGCTGATGCTCGCCGTGCCGTTCCCCTGGGCCTGGGGCGTGATCTTCGCCGCCGAGTTCTGCCTCTTCTTCAACACCGGCCCGTCCAACACCATCCTGGCCAACGTCACCCACCCCTCCATTCGCGCCACCGCTTTCGCGTTGAACATCCTGATCATCCACGCCGTCGGCGACGCCCCATCCCCGCCGATCCTCGGCGACATCGCCGGCCGATTCGGCTGGAACGCCGCCTTCGGCCTCATCACCGCCGTCACCGCCATCGGCGGAATACTCTGGCTGATCGGCACCCGCTTCCTCGCCGCCGACACCGCCGCCGCCCCGCATCGGATCAACGCAAATTGAACCGCGGATGACCCGGCGCGACATGGCGGCAACAAAAAAAACTTACCGCGAAGCAGCGAAGCAGCGAAGTTTGGCCTTGCCCACGAATGGCGGAGACGCGGATAAGCCCCGACAATGCGGTCGGGAAAGGAATCCGTCATGGTCCGC
>Ga0209415_10019194_pt1 | contig 10728 bp, 8 predicted proteins | sample PeaSoiSIISIP2007_FD_187696 | JGI IMG/M metagenome (GOLD analysis project Ga0209415, IMG submission 187696) | Peat soil microbial communities from Weissenstadt, Germany - SII-SIP-2007 (SPAdes) (version 2) | ecosystem: Environmental > Terrestrial > Soil > Wetlands > Peat | place: Germany... | reverse complement strand
TATGGCCACGTTGAGAACGACGAAGACCGCGTGGACCATCTACTCAAGCTGCGCAAGCTGCAAGATGAAACCGGCGGTTTCCAGACGTTTATTCCGCTGGCGTTCCATCCTGACAACACCGCGCTGCAGCACTTGCCGAAAACCACCGGCATGTTGGACATCAAGCAGATCGCGGTCGGCCGCCTGGTGCTCGACAATTTCCCCCACATCAAAGCCTATTGGCAGATGATGACCGCCAAGATCGCGCAAATTTCCTTGCGTTTTGGCGCCGACGACATCGACGGCACGGTCATCGAAGAGAAGATTTACCACGACGCCGGCGCGACCACCCCGCAAGGCATGCGCCGCCAGGATTTGATGCGCTTGATCACGGAAGCCGGCCGCGAACCGGTGGAGCGCGACACGTTGTACCGGCCCGTGATCCGCACGGAGATTTCTGTCACAGTGGCGGTTTAGTATCCCCTGCATCTTTGCCACTGTTCACTTGTCACGTCCAAAACTCCTTCCACCCGTAGACAAATCAATGGGTTGTTACGGATCAAGAAGATCGAGTTGATCGTTTCGATGAATCCGACCTGGCGCGATCTGAGTGTTGAATGGTACAGCCGGTTTCAGCGGCAGTAGAGTGCAGAGGTCCTTCGCTTCGCTCAGGATGACAAAACGGAGAAGTGAGAGGTGGAAACTCGCTTTCAGGCCATTACAAAAATGCACAAACCGGCGCGTAATATCGGTTTGCTTTTCCAGGGTAGGTGTAAAATTAAGTTGCCACTATCGCAAAGCTTCACGGAATGCGGTATCTCTCCACCGAGGCTTGCCATGAACGTTCACATCAGTTACCGGGTTCACAAAACTCCTAAAATCGACAAAGAAATCAACCATCTGCTGGAGAAGCTGCGCAAGCGGCTGCAGGTTTTTCGCCCTGAACTGGTGCATTTGAAAGGGTTGGTGGAGCAGAACTCCCCGCGAGAAGGAACGACCGTCTCGCTGAATCTGCGATTGCCCTCGGGGCAGATGGCGGTGCAGCAGTCGGCGCGTACTCCGGCCGCGGCCTCCAAGGCGGCGTTTGATGATCTGTTACAGCAAGTCACCAAACACAAAGACCTCTTGCGTAATCCTCACAAGTGGTCGCGGCGCCGCGCCGGCAACACGCGTCCCCAGCCGCAAGTTCCTTTTGAGTCGACGCTGGCGGCGGTGCAGCCTTTGCGGGTGTCCTCCGACGACGTCCGCTCCTACGTGAACGCCAATCTCGGCCGCTTGAGCCGGTTCGTGGAGCGTGAACTGTATTTTCGCGAGACCGCCGAACAGCTCCCCGCGGGCTGCGTCACCAAAGACGAGGTGGTCGACGAAGCGGTGGCCCGTGCCCTCGGCGATGGCGGTGAGAAGCCGGAACGTCTTGGGCTCGAACCCTGGCTGTACCGTCTGGCCCTCCACGCCATGGATGATCTGGCCTTGAGCGATGGCGACGGCAGCCCCGAGGTGCGCCTGGAGGCATCCGTCCGCAAGCAAAATGTGCGCGCCAGCGACGAGGCGGAACTGCAGTTTCACCAGCCGGATGAAACCCTGACCGAGGAAAGCGTGATTGCTGACCGCCGCACCGCCACGCCCGAAGATCTAGCCTATTCGGATGAGATGATCCGCTTGGTGCACTTTGCGCTGGGACGCGCCGGCCGCCCCGATCGCGAGGCTTTTATCCTGCACGCGCTGGAAGGCTTTTCCGTAGAGGAAGTGGCGGCCATCACCGGCCAGCCGGCGGAGAAGGTGCGTTCTTCCATCTCATCGACCCGGAAGCGGCTGCGAGAGTCTGCGCCGCTGAACACCCAGTTTCGCGATCAGATGATACGGAAAACCGGTACGGCGTGATGCGCGTCAGGGCGGAACTCACGCGCTGGCGAAGAATTGAACCAACCGCGCCTTCCGGCCTTACTCAGCCTGTGATGTGAACCCTTACATCCGAGTCCAGGTCGAGATGGATGCTCTCGATAAAGCGCACTTTGCCGGTGCGCAGCGCCATGATCGCGGAAGTCGTGCGCGTGCCCTCGCCGAAAAAGCGGACGCCCTTTAGCAATGCGCCGTCGGTCACGCCGGTAGCGGCAAAGATGATCTGCTTGCCGGGAGCGAGGTCTTCCGCTTCGTAGATCCGTCTCTTGTCCGTGATGCCCATGCGCGCAATGCGCTCTTCCAGTTCCGGCTTGTCGATGACCAGGCGGCCGACCATGTAGCCGTTCAGGCAGCGGATGGCGGCGGCAGTGATCACGCCCTCGGGAGCGCCACCCGAACCCATCACCGCGTGCACTCCGGTGCCGACCACGGCCGCGGCGATGCCGGCGGAAAGGTCGCCATCGCCAATCAACTTGATGCGAGCCCCGGTCGCCCGAATATCGGCAATCAGTTTCTGGTGACGCGGCCGGTCAAGCACGATGATCACCAGATCCTCGACGTCACGGTTCAAAGCGCGCGCGATTTTCTTGAGGTTGTGGGCTACGGGCGCGTCGAGCTCCACCGCGTACTTGCACGACGGTCCAACGATGATCTTCTCCATGTAGCAGTCCGGCGCGTGCAGCAATCCGCCGCGTTCTGCCGCAGCCAACACGGTGATGGCGCCCGGCGCGCCGGTGGCGCAAAGGTTGGTGCCTTCCAGCGGATCGACCGCGATGTCAACCTCGGGAACGTCGCTGCCATCAGGGAACTCGGTGCCCACCTTTTCCCCGATGTAGAGCATGGGCGCCTCATCGCGCTCGCCTTCTCCGATGACGATGGTGCCGCGCATGGGAATGCTGTCCATGGTCTGGCGCATGGCCTCGGTCGCCACCTGGTCCGACAGCGGGCGATCTCCCTTGCCCATGGTGCGGGCCGAAGCGATGGCCGCGGTTTCGACCACCCGCAGAAATTTCGCGGCCAGATCGCTTTCGATGTTCTCGCCGAAGTTGCGGGGCTTGGTTTCCTGCCGGGTCGACGTAGCCATCCCTGCCTCCAGTATTGACCGACTTGTGACTATAGCGCCAATCGAGGACGAAAAAAAAAGAGTTCGAGGGTTTGGAAAACGGACGTAACCGCTAAGACAATCTCGTCGCCTAGGCGGGGCCATTCGCCTGTGTGCGGGAGTGCCCGCGCCACACTTAGAACGCGTCAATCCCGGTCACGCTGCTCCCGATAATCAGCGTGTGGATATCGTGCGTGCCCTCGTAGGTTTTCACCGACTCCAGATTCGCCATATGCCGGAAAATGGGATATTCATCCGCTACGCCGTTCGCGCCCAGAATATCGCGCGCCATGCGGGCGCACTCGAGGGCCATCCAGACGTTGTTCCGCTTGGCCATGGAGATGTGCTGGTGCTGCACTTTGCCGCTATCCTTCAGCCGCCCCACCTGCAGGATCAAGAGTTGCGCTTTGGTGATCTCCGAGATCATCCAGGCCAGCTTTTCCTGCACTAGTTGATGCGAGGCAATGGGCTGGTCGCGGAACTGCTTGCGGAAGAGTGCATACTGCAGCGCACAGTCGTAGCACGCCATGGCCGCGCCGGTCGCTCCCCAGGCAATGCCATAGCGCGCCTGGTTCAGGCACATCAGCGGAGATTTCAGCCCGCCGCTACCTGGCATTAACGCAGTCTCGGGCACGCGAACATCCTGCAGGGAAAGGCTCGACGTCACCGACGCCCGCAGCGACCACTTGCCATGAATGTCCTCGGCGCGGAAGCCGGGGCGGTCCGTCTCCACCAGAAAACTGCGAATGGTGTTGTCTTCGTCTTCCACCTTGGCCCAGATCACGGCTACATCGGCGATCGAGCCGGTGGTAATCCACATTTTTTCGCCGTTCAGGACGTACTCGTTGCCAATTTTGCGCGCCCGCGTGCGCATGCCGCCAGGATTTGAGCCGAAATCCGGCTCGGTCAGCCCAAAGCAGCCGAGCTTCTCACCCTTCTGCAACGCCGGCAGCCAGGTTTGCTTCTGCTCTTCGCTGCCAAAAGTGTAAATGGGATACATCACCAGCGCCGACTGCACGCTTACGAAGCTGCGGATGCCGGAATCGCCGCGTTCCAGTTCCTGCATCACTAGGCCGTATTCGACGTTCGACATTCCGGCGCAACCGTAGTCCTTGATCGACGCGCCGTAAAAGCCGAGATCGGCCATGGGCTTGACCAGCTCACGGGGGAACCGGCCGGCACGGTTGCACTCTTCAATAATGGGAATGAGATTGTCTTCGATGAACTGGCGAGCGGTGTCGCGCACCAGGCGCTCCTCATCGCTGAGCAGCGTGTCGAACTCGAGGAAGTCCACTCCCCGGAACTTGATGGCCATGGGGCTCTCGCTTCTGTTTCCCGAAGCCGACCGGGCGAGGGATGGGAAACACTTGACGGTAACAAAGGGGCAGGGGAGCGTCAAACCGGAGGGGAGACCGCCGGCGGTTGGGCTTCTCGGAAGCCCGCTCGACGGTCCGCCGACACTCCGCTGCTCAGAAAACTGACAGGATTTCTTCCGAGTAGGCCGTGATCCAGGCACAACGGCGCGCGGGCCGACGGAGTGAATCACATCGAGAGGTTGTCCGGCGACCGCCTGCGCACGGGCCCAGCAGTCCGATTCCTAGGTGGGTACCGAATCAGAGACGCGGGTCTGCCTCAATAATCGAAACCAATTCTCCCGGAACGGGGATGATACTTTGGCACTCGAGCCCGGCGCTATTCAGCAGGCCCTTCCACTCGACTGCGCTACGCTCTTTGCCCCCAGTAACGGCCAACATATTTAAGTCGCTCATCAACCGCCGTTCTAGCTCCAGATCCGCATGGTCGACAACATCTGGCAAAACAAATTCGATCACCAGAAGGCGACCCCCATCAGGCAGAACAGACCGGCAGCGACGGAGGATTTCGATTGCTGTCCCGTCGTCATATCCGTGAAGCACATGTTTCAGCATGTAGACTTCGGCTCCGGTTGGTACGTCGTTGCGTAGATCAGCGACCCGCAGCTTACAGCGATCGTCAAGCCCATCTCTCTCGAATCGCGGGGCTGCAGCATCGATGGCTTCCTGACGATCAACCAACATTCCGCCCACGTTCGGAAAGGCTTTCAGAATGGCGGCAATCAGCGCGCCCCCTCCTCCCCCAAGGTCGGCGACAGCGTGGTACTTGGAGAAGTCCCACGCACGCGCGATCGGCATGTAGTCTTCCGCGGGCGCCGTGCCCATAACGGCGCGGAAGATCGCCATGGCGTTCGGGTCCTGCGACCAGCGCGATGGGACCCCCTCAGGCCTGACGCCCGCCGCGCTATCTCCAGTCCGGATGCACTCGGTCAGATACGACCAACTGTCCGCGAGCAAGTCCGCCCAGAATACAACGGAAGCCCATTCTGAATTGCGAGCTTCCTTGCGCAGCGGCTTGCCAAACGGCGTGAGCACGAAGCGTTCTGGAGCGCCTTCGGTGACGACACCGAAGCTTGCGAGAGCGCGTAACAGGCGATACAAAGGAGCCCGTTTGGCAGCACACAAAACTGCGAGCTGGTCAACGGATAGCTCGTCATCTCCGAGGGCATCTGCTACCCCTAACCGGGCTGCGGCGCAGAGAACTCGACTGCGAAAATACCCCATCGCCATCTCAGTCAGTGCTTTGTTCTGTGTAACATTATCGACGGCCCCGCGAGATCCAGCCATCACTCTTTCCTCCAGAGTTCAGCATACCCCACCACGGAGCCGATTAGACAGAACGGGTGAATGCTCGCAACTCGGATCCAATGCAGCGGCGAACCGCCCAGCTGGACATCGGCGATCACTTGGCGGTGGAATCGGCCTCACCGGAGACCTTAACGACTGCTCGGAGATCCCTCTGGCAACAAGTCCCTGGATTCAGGCAACATAATCGGCTATGACCACGATTGTGTTGCTGACCATCTCCAACATCTTTATGACCTTTGCCTGGTATGGCCATCTGAAGTACCGGCAGGCGCCGCTGTTCAAAGTAATCGTCATTAGCTGGCTGATCGCTTTTTTCGAATACTGCTTCCAGGTGCCTGCCAATCGCATTGGGTCCTACGAATTCAGCGTGGCCCAGCTCAAGACCATTCAGGAGGTCATTACTTTAACCGTGTTCACGGTCTTCTCGGTTTTGTACCTCAAACAGCCCATCCGATGGAACTATGTTGCCGGTTTCGGCCTGATTGTTGTGGCAGTTGCCGTGATTTTTAAGAAATGGTGAGGCACAGACGTCTGCCGGCCACGGACTTATTTGACAATCTTTTTGCAAACTACCTGTAGGCGAAAGGGTTAGCGGCATCTAAACTCTGAGTACGCGCCGGTGCAAGTCGCAGAGTAGGGCAGCCAAGAAGTTCATGATTTTTCCGTTCAAAAAACGAAGGTGGACGTTCCCGCTGGCGGCTGCGTTGTTAGTGTGCTGCACCTGGGTTCCAGTTGCGGCCGCGGGCCCCAGCCTGCCGGTCGCTTCTTTGGACGGCGGCTTTCGCCTGCTTTACGATCTCGATTTCAATCAGGCCCACCAAGTCTTTGCCTCGTGGATGCGGCAGCACCCCGACGATCCGCTTGGGCCGGTTTGCGACGCAGCCGGATTGCTGTTCTCGGAATTTGATCGGCTCGGAGTGCTCGAGTCGCAATTCTACGAAAACGACGCCGCCTTTGACGCTCGAAAGAAAATGTCGCCCGATCCCGCCATTCGCGACCGCTTCAATGCCGCGCTGGAGCAAGCGGAAAGCCGCGCCCAGGCCCGTCTCGCCAAGAATGCGAAGGACAGCGATGCGTTGTTCGCCATGACGCTTTCCTCCGGCCTGAAGGCTGATTACGCCGCGCTAATCGACAAGCACAACCTGATCTCGCTGCGCTACACCAAAGAGGCCACGGCTTGGGCCAATCAACTGCTCGCCGTGGACCCGGGCTGCTACGATGCCCGGGTCGCGACCGGCTTCAGCAAATACGTGATTGGCAGCATGGCGGCGCCGGTCCGCTGGATTTTGCGGCTCGGGGGTATTTCGGGAGACAAGAACGCGGGCATTGCCGAACTGCAGATGACCGCCCAGCATGGGCATTACCTGGCCCCGTTTGCCCGCATCCTGCTGGCTATCGCCTACGTAAGAGAAAAGGATAGGCCACGCGCCCGCGAGATCCTGGCCTCCCTTCGCGACGAATTCCCGCGCAATCCACTCTTCGCGCGAGAGATTGCACGGCTCGACTCTGCGCGCTGAGGAAGCTTTGAAGAGCCCGCAAGTCTAACTCCTGCTTGGGGATTCATGAGAATTTCACCCACTTGTAACATTCCTGTAACAATCCGGCAGTAGAACCAAGCTAACTAACTTTGAGGAGGAATCGACGAGTGCTACGTAAACTTGCGCTGTTGTGTCTGGCTCTGGCGATACCCGCCTTTGGGCAGACTACTTTGAATGGGGCGGGCGCAACTTTCCCTTATCCGATGTATTCCAAGTGGTTCAGCGACTACCACAAGCTTCATCCCGACATTGAGATCAACTATCAATCCATCGGCAGCGGCGGCGGCATCCGCCAGGTTCTATCCCAGACCGTGGATTTTGGCGCTAGTGACGTCACCATGACGGACGAGCAGTTGTCTCAAGCGAGGGTCAAGATACTTGCCATTCCAACCGTCCTGGGCGCCGTCGTACCGGCCTACAATGTTCCTGGCGTATCCGGCGACCTGCGATTTTCGGCTCAGACGATCGCCGATATTTGTCTGGGGAAAATCACGACCTGGAGCGACCCGGCCGTCGCCAAGGATAATCCGGGCGCGAAGCTTCCCAACCAGAGCATTATCGTCGTGCATCGTTCCGAAGGCAGCGGGACCAACTACATTTTCACCGACTATCTCTCCAAGGTGAGCCCAGAGTGGGCCAGCGGGCCGGGCAAAGGAGCCTCGGTTAAATGGCCGGTGGGTCTCGGCGCCAAAGGCAACGAAGGTGTCGCCGGAATGATTCGCCAAATGGAGGGCGCGTTCGGTTATGTGGAGCTGATCTATGCGGTGCAGAACCACATGACCTATGGCATCATCAAGAACGCCGCCGGGGAGTGGATCAAGGCCAGCTTAGGAGGCGCGACCGCCGCTGCCGCTTCGGTTAAGAACATGCCCGCGGACTTCCGCGTGTCCATCACCAATGCACCAGGAAAAGATGCTTATCCGATTTCCAGCTTCACTTGGCTGTTGATCCCGGTCCAGTCCAAGGACGCGGCCAAAGGCAAGATTCTGGTTGACTTCGTCAACTGGATGCTCGATGACGGCGAAAAAGAGACCGAGCCGTTGGCCTACGCGCCGCTTCCGGATAGCGTCGCGGCGAAAGTTCGGGAGACGATGAAGCAGGTTCACTAGCACTGGCGGCTGGTCTCAAAGGCGTGCGGTTTAGACGGATCTGCAGCTCCTAAGAGGGAAGCAGGGCAACGAGGCGCTGGCTAGTCCCAGCGCCTCAGTTGTGTTCGGACTTGGCCTCTTATCCTGTTCTATACTGGCTTTGCCTATGAAACGAATGGCCATCGCAGTCGGGCTGGCAGCGGCTGTTTTCAGCCTTCCTGGCCTGCGGGCCGCCGAGAAGCCGTTTGAGACTGGCAAGATTGTGGACGTGCAGCAGAAGGCGCACACCCGTGTCCTCTACTACCTCGTCAATACGCCCGTCACCCAGGACGATCCCTACTATGAGCTTTCCGTGCAAGTCAGGGATACGCTCTACCTTGCCGAATACATCCCGGTGCATGCCGCGCATACGCTGCCCGACGATTGGCAGCCTGGGAGCACGCTTGAGGCGCGGGTGGAAAAGCATTCCTTGTACCTTCGGCGATCCGGAGGTGAAGAGTTGCAACTGAGGATTTTAAAGCGGACGACTGTCGCTCCTACCCCTAATGCTCCAAACTCTGAGACTGGCAAGCATTGAGCCAGCAAACAAGCACGCATTGATGGCGCTGCGATTGATTTATGGCACGCATTTCGCTCGATAGTCCGGCCTACTACATCAACCGCGAGGCTTCGTGGCTGGCCTTCAATCGCCGGGTCCTCGAAGAAGCCCAGGATCAAGCCAATCCGCTGCTCGAACGCCTGAAGTTTCTTTCCATCAGCGCCAGCAATCTCGACGAGTTTTTCGAGGTGCGAGTCGCCGGACTGGTGCAACAGATCGAAGACGGCTACACCGAAGCCGGACCGGACGGGCTTACCCTGATTGAGGAGCGCGACGTAGTCTCGCGCGTGACCCGCGCGTTCGTCGAAGACCAGTACCGCTGCTGGAACGAAGAATTGCGCCCCTCGCTCGGCCGCAACGGCATCCGCGTCCTCGGACTGCACGAACTGGATGCCAAGGCCCGCGTCTTCGTCGACGACTACTGCGAGCGGGAACTCGATTTGCTGCTCACGCCGGTGACTGTAGATCCCGCCCATCCCTTTCCCCGGGTGATCAACAAGGCCTTGTGCGTGGCTTTTCTGCTGCGCCGCCGCCGCCGGTCAGCGCTCACCTACACCGGGGTGGTCACCGTGCCCCGAGCCTTGCCTCGCCTGGTGCGCCTGCCGTCCGAGGGAACCGACGATTTTATTTTCCTGGCCGACCTGGTGGCCCACCACGCCTCGCGCATGTATCACGGCTACGACATTGTTTCTTCCGCCGCATTCCGCGTCACTCGCAACAGCAATCTCTATCTGGCGGAGGAAGAGTCGCGCAACCTGCTGGAGTCGGTGCGCACCGAATTGCACAATCGCCGCAAGGGCGACGCGGTCCGTCTGGAAATTGAAGCTGACGCTGATCCCGAAATCATCGATCGCCTGCGCACTAACTTCGAGCTCGAACCGTGGCAGGTATTTTCCGCCCACGGACCGGTGAATCTTTCGCGGCTGTTCAATATTTACGAGCAGACCAATCATCCGGAGCTCAAGTTCAAACCTTTCGTCTCTCGCGAGCTTCGTCTCACTGCCAAATCGCAGGACTTGTTCGAGGAACTCCGCCGCCACGATGTCCTGCTGCATCATCCCTTTGACTCCTACGATGCCGTCGTATCCTTCATCGAAGCCGCCTCCGAAGACCCGCGCGTCCTCTCCATCAAGCAAACCCTTTATCGCACCAGCGAGCATTCCCTGATCGTTCCCTCGCTGATTGCCGCCGCCGACAAGAAAGAAGTGACCGCCGTCGTCGAACTGAAGGCTCGCTTCGATGAAGATTCCAACATCCGCTGGTCGCGCGACCTGGAGGATGCCGGAGTACAGGTCTTTCATGGATTGGTGGGTCTGAAAACCCACTGCAAATTGTCGCTGCTGGTACGCCGCGATCCCGACGGAGTGACCCGCCGCTACGCTCATCTCGGCACCGGCAACTACAACACAACGACCGCCCGTATTTACACCGACCTCAGTTTGCTCACTTCTGATCCGGAAATCACCGGTGCCATACACGATGTTTTCAGTTTCCTGACGGCCTATGCCGAGCATCCCAACTACGACCCGTTGCTGGTGGCGCCGCTCAATCTGGCGGAGAATTGCCTTTCGCTGATCGCGCGCGAGGCCGAGCACGCCCGGCATGGACATCCCGCACGCATCATCGCCAAGATGAATGCCCTGCTCGATAAGAACATCATCATGGCGCTGTACCGCGCCTCGCAGGCGGGGGTACAAATCGACCTGATCGTGCGCGGCATTTGTGCCTTGCGCCCGGGGGTGCGCGGCGTCAGTGACCGCATCCGCGTGCGCAGCATTGTGGGCCGCTTCCTGGAGCACAGCCGTATCTTTTATTTTGCGAATGGCGGCCAGGAGGAAGTGTA
>Ga0209415_10019193_pt1 | contig 10728 bp, 8 predicted proteins | sample PeaSoiSIISIP2007_FD_187696 | JGI IMG/M metagenome (GOLD analysis project Ga0209415, IMG submission 187696) | Peat soil microbial communities from Weissenstadt, Germany - SII-SIP-2007 (SPAdes) (version 2) | ecosystem: Environmental > Terrestrial > Soil > Wetlands > Peat | place: Germany... | reverse complement strand
TGGCGGGTAGTTCAATCGGCAGAACGCCGGCCTTTGGAGCCGGATGTTGGAGGTTCGAGCCCTCCCCCGCCAGCCAGTTCCATCACCAGGGCGCACGTTTCAACACCGGGCTGCCGGCATGGTGCGTCGTTCAATCCGGGCCGGTTCTTGGTCATCGACACCCGTTGTCGTGCAGGCGACGAGTCACGCGTCGCGAGGCGAGCCGATGCAGCGGCTACGCAAACCTCGAGTCTCCAGCTCCTCTGAGAATCCTCCCGGCGGAGCTCGAATCGATTCGGCTCTCTCGGGACCGTGCTCGGATGTCTGTGAGTCCTCGACCAGGAGGGAGCAGGTCTCGGGTCGTGTCGGCCCCGGGGGTGATGCCTGTGGTGGGTCCCGCCGCGAGAAGATGATGGTTCTGCCCCTGACGAAGGACGATCCACGCTGATGACCACACGCACCGCCCGGCCGCACGAAAGCCGGTGGCGCCGTGCCTGGGACCGCGGTGCGCCGCCCGCCCGGGCAACGTCGATGGCCGGGTGGGCCCTCCTGCCGCTGCGCGCCTTCCTCGGCGGCACGTTCGTCTTCGCCGGCCTCCAGAAGCTTGCCAACCCCGGGTTCTTCGACGCCTCGAACCCCACGTCGATCCAGTCGCAACTGGCTTCGGCGGCGCGTATCAGCCCCATTCATGCGCTGGTGGCGCATCTCCAGCACGTGGCGGTCCCCCTCGGTGTCGTGATCGCCCTGGGCGAACTGGCCGTGGGTGCTGCCACGCTGGCCGGCCTGTGGTCGCGCCTCGCCGCGGCGGGCGGGATGCTGCTGTCGTTCAGCCTGTTCCTGACGGTCAGCTTCCACGCCAGCCCGTACTACACAGGATCCGACATCGTCTTCGTCTTTGCCTGGACACCTCTGCTCGTGGCGGGAGCGGGTGGCGTGCTGTCGGCTGACGCGTTCCTGCGAGACACGGTCCGGGCTCGGAGCGGTGCCCCGCCCGCGACGTTGGTCCCTGTTTCCTTCGACGTGGTGCGCACGGTGTGTGGCGCCTATGACGCCGGTTCGTGCCGGGCCCGGGCGGGAGCGCCGTGTGAGCCCGGACCGTGCCCGTATCTCCGGCACGGCGCGACCACCGTACCGGCCGCGCAGCTCGGCGACCTCGACCGTCGGACCTTCACGCTGCAGACGATGTTCGCGGGCGCCCTCGCGGCTGTCGCGCTCGCGGCGGCAGGGTTGGCAGCAGGTCTCGGCCGGCTGGGCGGAAAGTCCCGCCAGGCCGGCTCTCCTGTGGTGAACCCGTCCACGTTGGCCCCGCCCAGCTCGACATCGACCACGGCGGGCACGGGATCGAGCACAACGGGCTCCACTTCGGCGACAACGAAGCCGGCCACAGAACCCTCGGGTACCCGAATCGGCCCGGCGAGCTCGGTCCCGGTCGGGAGCTCGGCCAGCTTTCAGGACCCCAGGACCGGTGATCCGTCGGTCGTGGTCCAACCCGAGGCCGGGACCTTCGCCGCCTTCGACGTGGTGTGTCCGCACGAAGGCTGCATCGTGGCGTACTCGGATCCGGCCAAGAGGTTCATCTGTCCGTGCCACGGATCGCAGTTCAACGGTCGCACCGGTGATGTGTTGAACGGGCCCGCCACCAGAGGTCTCACTCGGATCACCGTGAAGGAAGGTCCCGACGGGAACCTGTACGTGACCTGATGCGTCGCCTCGGCTGATCCGCCGGTCGGGTCGGTTGATGGGGCTGTATCAGTTGATGGGGTTGTATCAGTTGATGGGGCTGTGCAGGCCGTCGGGAACGAAGTCCGGTGCCATCATCAACCTGATGCGCATGACTTCGTCACAGTGCCGGCAGCGTGTGCCGCGCGGCGTGATGCGGCACGCCATCACACCGGCAAGGTGCGGCATGTCGTAGCCGGCGCAGGTCTTGCCGTCGAGCTCCTCGGAGCAGTAGGCGATCTCACCGTCGCGATGCAGGACGAGGCAACCGTCGCAGATCAACACTCCACCCCCACCTCGCTTCGCTTCGCCTTTGTCCTTCGCTCGTGCGCGTACCTCGTGTTCCGGTACATCGCCTGCGAGCCCCTTGCCCAATGCCAATGCCTGTAGTCGTACCTATGCCCCTGAATCGGTGTCGCTGTGCATCAAGGGAATCGGCCGGTGCGCGGTCCGGGTCGAACAAGCGATGCACAACGGATGCCCACTGCGGGTGGCGGACAGCTCTGACTACGTCCCGAACGACCGCGTCGTTCACGTTGTGACACGGATGGACGCGCCGACGACGCCGACGCGTCGAGCCCCGAGATCGGTGCGGTCAGCCTTGCGCCACCGGGACAGGATGCGCGCCGCCGTGTGCCATGGCGCAGTACGAGCAGTTGTCGCCGTCCACGACGCGGCAGGCGAAGAATCCTCCCCGGTGGGGATGATCCTCACCGGCACAACGACGCTCGGCGGTCTCCTCGGTGCAGTACGCGACCGTCCCGTCGCGGTGCACCACCAGCTGACCGGGGCAACTCCTCATCGTGCGTATCTCCTTCACGGCCGCCCGAGGCGATGGCGTCTCTGGCGCCCCCCCAACTCCGGTATCCCGCTCGGCGGGAGACTCTGCTCCGGATATCGGCGCCGGGGGTGAGGCTCTTGAGGATTTCGCAACGCTTCCCCAACTCGTCCACGAGCCCGGCGAACGGGCGCAGCGGAGTCCCTCGCGGCGAGGGTCCTGCCTGGCGAGTCCTGCTTACCGGAAGTTCCGGGATCCTTGGACGACAGGGGCAGGCCCGAGGTCGAGTGGGACGATCTTTTCCGCCACGACACTCACGACCCCGTCGACCCGCTCGATCCGGCCCCGGACCAGCAGAGCCGGTGACCCCCGGGCCACCGGACGCCACCGCTCCCAGGCACCGGGGGAGCAGATGACGTTGACCATTCCGGTCTCGTCCTCGAGGTTGAGGAACACGGTGCCCTTGGCGCTCTCGGGACGCTGGCGGTGGGTGACCACACCACCCACCCACACCTTGCCGTCTGTTTCGGCTCCCACCAACCGGCCGGCGGGGATCACCCCCATGACGTCGAGACGGGGGCGGGCGAGTTCCACCGCGGTCATCCCGACGGTGAGGCCGGTGGCCCACATGTCGGCCTCCACCTCCTCGAGTGGTGAGAGGTCAGGGAGCGGTGGTGCCACCTCCCCCGACACCAGTCCCGGCAGTCGCTCGACGGTGCCGTGCGCCAGCGCGCCGGCCGCCCACAGTGCTTGGCGCCTCCCACCCATCTCCGCGGCGCCGTCGCGCGGCGTCAACCCTTCGAGCGCCCCTGCGGTGGCGAGCGCCTCGAGCTGTGGGCGCCCCGCCCCGGTCCGGCGTACCAGGTCCTCCACCGACGAATAGGGACGGCCCTCTTCGATGCGTTGCGCCACCGCCGCGCCGATCCCGCGCACCGAGGTGAGCCCCAACCGGACAGCGGGCTGGTGACCGGTGTCGCCCGTCGTGACGATTCCCCGTCCGTCGAGATCCCATTCCAAGGTAGCCCCTACCCCCGAGACGTCGACGTGCGGCCGCCGCACCGTCACACCGTGGCGCCGGGCGTCGGCCACCAGTGACTGGGGCGACCAGAACCCCATGGGCTGCGCGTTGAGCAATCCGGCGCAAAACGCCGCGGGGTAGCGCAACTTCAGCCACGCGCTCGAGTAGACGAGGTACGCGAAAGAAACGGCATGGCTCTCGGGAAAGCCGAAGTTGGCGAAAGCCGCCAACTTGCCCACGATCTCCTGTGCCACCGCGCCGGTGATGCCCCGCTCGGCCATGCCGGCGAAAAGTCGCTCGGACAGGCGAGCCATACGCGCTCCGGATCGCTTGGCGCTCATGGCCTGACGGAGCTCGTCGGCCTCGGCGGGGGTGAATCCCGCCGCGTCGATGGCGATGTGCATGAGCTGTTCCTGGAACAGCGGCACCCCGAGCGTCTTCTCGAGCGCTCGCCTGAGGAGCGGGTGCGGGGGATCAGGCGCTTCGAGGCCCTGACGTCGGCGGATGTAGGGATGCACAGACCCTCCCTGGATGGGGCCGGGGCGGATGATGGCCACCTCGATGACCAGATCGGAAAAGCAACGCGGCCGGATGCGGGGGAGCGTGGCCATCTGGGCCCGGCTCTCGACCTGGAACACCCCCACGGTGTCGGCCCGGCACAACATGTCGTAGACCGCACTCTCCTGCTCCAACATGGCCAGGTCGATCTGCAGGCCGTGCGCGTCGCGGATCAGGTCGACGGTGCGGTGCACGGCCTCGAGCATGCCCAGCCCGAGCAAATCGAACTTGACGAGGCCGGCCGCCGCACAATCGTCCTTGTCCCATTGCAGGGCACTGCGCCCCGGGTGTCGCGCCCACTCCACCGGGCACACCTCGATGACGGGTCGGTCGCACAGCACCATCCCCCCTGAATGCAGGCCGAGGTGGCGGGGGAAGTCCAGGACGTCGCGGGCGAGCTGTCCCACGAGCGGTGGCAGGGGACCGCCGCGATCGAGCGGCTCGCCGCGGTCGACGGCCTTCGCCCACGCATCGACCTCCTCGGGACTGTGTCCCAAGGCCTTGCCAACGTCGCGGATGGCGGAGCGGGCGCGATAGGTGATGACGTTGGCAACCTGGGCCGCGCAGTGACGGCCGTAGCGCTCGTAGACGTAGGTGATGACCTCCTCGCGCCGGCCCGACTCGATGTCGACGTCGATGTCGGGTGGGCCGTCGCGCTCAGGGGAAAGGAACCGCTCGAACAGCAACCTCAGGGTCACTGGGTCGGCACGGGTGATGCCGAGCGCGAAGCAGACGGCGGAGTTGGCGGCCGAGCCGCGGCCCTGGCAGTAGATGTCCTGTCGGCGGCAGAACTCCACAATGTCCCAGACGATGAGGAAGTACCCGCCGTACCCGAGTGTGCCGATCACCTCGAGCTCGTGGTCGATCTGGGCCCATGCCCCGGGGACGCGCTCGTTCGTGCGCGGGCCGTAGCGGTTTTCGGCCCCGCGGCTCACCAGCTCCACGAGCCAGCTGTGTTCGGTGTGCCCGGCGGGTACCTGGCAGTCGGGGAGGCCGGGGGCGACCAGGTGGAGGTCGAAGGCGCACACCCGCCCGATCTCGGCCGCCCGGGCGACCGCACCGGGCCATCGGGCGAAGCGGCGCTCCTGCTCGGCGCCCGAGCGGAGATGGGCGGTGGCTGCTGAGGGGAGCCAGCCGTCGAGCTCGGCCAGCGGTTGTCGTGCCCGGACGGCGGCCAGGGTGGTGGCGAGTGGTCGCCGGGCCGGGGTGGCGTAATGGACATTGTTGGTGGCCACCATGTCCAGGCCCCGGGTGACGGCGAGATGGGCGAGAGCGTCGTTGCGGGCGGTGTCGAGCGGGGCGCCATGGTCCCAGAGCTCCACCACCACATCCTCGGGGCCGAAGGCCTGGACGAGCCGGTCGAGTTGGCGGGCTGCCGCGGCGGGACCCGCGGTGGTGAGCGCGGTGGGGACCGCGCCCTTGCGACAGCCCGTCAGGACGACCCAATGCCCGCCGTGGCCGTTACCTCGGTGGTGGCGGGCCAGGTCCTCGAGGGTGCAGGTGGGCCGCCCCTTCTCCCCGCCGGCCAGGTGGGCCTCGGTGATGGCCCGGCTCAAGAGGGCGTACCCCTCGGGGTCGCGCGCCAGGACCACCAGATGCGTGCCCAGCGGGTCGGGACCGCCGGTGCGCCCTTTGGCCCGTCCCTCCTCCACCAGGGTGAGCTCAGCGCCGAACACCGATGCCACTCCCAAGACCCGGGCCGTCTCGGCGAAGCGGACCACCCCGTACAGACCGTTGTGATCGGTGAGGGCCAGGGCGTCGAGTCCGAGCCGGGCCGCCTCGGAGACCAGTTCCTCGGGGTGCGAGGCCCCGTCGAGGAAGCTGAAGTTGGAATGACAGTGGAGCTCCGCGTAGGGAGTGGTCATGGTGGCGACCGGCGGTCAGTCGTAAGTCGCTTCGAGCCACCAGCCCCCTCGCTCCCTCGTGAGGAGGTGGGCTGTGTGGGCGGTGACGACCTGCATACGGGCTTGGCGGCGCCGGCCCCGGACGGACCACCACCGCTCATCGGAAGGCCAGGGGCCGGCCCAACCGGTGACCTCGACCCACGCCCCTCCCGCCACCGACAGGCGGGCGGGGACGGCGGTCGCCATCCCACCTCCGGTGACGCCCACGGTCTTGCCGGTCCCGTCGGTGAGCTGGGCGGGCAGGGGTCGGCCGAGGACCACCGCGGGCGCGGGCGGTGGGACCTGGCCCGGCCACGGTTCTCCTGAATTCCCGCTCCCGGTGCCCCCGTCCTGGCCACCGTGATCGTGGACCGCATCCGGGTCTCCGCCGGCCCGGTCGGGTCCGGTCCAGGGGACGAGCCGAGCACGCTGGGCCGGCCCCCGGCCACCTTGGAGCCGGCACCTGACCACGGCCTCGGGACCGAGCAACTCCTGGACACCGGCCACCGCCCGGGCCGCCCGGGCATCGGCGTCGGCCGAGCCCCCCCAGAACCCCACCTGTCGGGTCACCACCGCAGCGCCGTGTCCGGGGACGGCGCGGGGGAAGAACAGGCGGAAGCCGGGCAACTCTCCCTCCATCCCCCGGGCCACCCGCTGACAGAGGGCTCCTTCCTCTCCGAAGCGGGCGAGTACCTGGGGGCCCGGCAGCGCCGCGAACCCTCCCAGGGTGCGCACCCCCAGCCGGACGAGCAGGTCGGCGAGCTCCGGCCGGTCGAGGCTGTCCACCGGCCACGGGACGAGGAACGAGGGGGTCTCGCCCGGGGGGACGATCACCGGACCCCGGCCCAGCGCGGCACGAGCGGCCAGGACCCCCGCGAACAGGCCATCGGCCACCCCTATGCCGGCTGGCTGGGCCGCGGTGCCGACCGCATACGGGGAAACGGCCCTGGCCACCGCTTCGGTGGCTACTGCCCCGGCCACCGCTTCGGTGGCCATGTGTGCCAGCACCTCGTCCCCCCCGAAGTAGCGGGACGGACCTCGGGTGGGCACGGCACATACCCCGGGCCGCACGGGGTCGACGCGCGTGGCGAAGGCCTGCAAGGCGCCCACGACGGCGCCGAACATCCGCGCCTCGCGCCCGTGTTCCCGTTCCTCAAGGATGCCCGGGCACCAGATGACGAGCAGCCGCTGCACCTTCTGCCTCCACCTCTTCTCTTTGCCCCTCTTGTTCTGTTTGCCCCTCTTGCGGTCTGTTCGAGGCACCCACCACCTGACCCGAGGGAGCGGGGAGCCACAGCCCGACCCGCACCAGCCGGGCGGCCGCACGCCGGCCCGAAGCCACCACCTCCGCGTGGCGCCCCCGCAGGTGGCCATGGCCTGCCTCGACCCCCTGCCATGCCCCGGCCTCCACGCTGAGCTGGACGTCGGCCCCCTCGGGCCACCCCCGGGACCCCAGCACCACCAGCACCCCCCGGCGCTCCCGGGCCCGGGCCGACAGTCGCCGGGCCAACCCCGGGCGCACGGGTCCGGGCGGTCGGACCAGGACGACGTCCATGCCGTCGAAGAGGGTGGCGGCCACCTGGGCCCACAGGGGCCCGGGACAAGGGACGAGCACGAGGTGCCCGAGGTCCACCCCGAGCTCGGCCAGGGCCACGATCCCGGGGTCGGCCGTTCCCACGGCTGCGCACCACGAGGCGGCCGAGGCGGCGGCGAGGAGCGCGAACCCCAGCGTGGTGCTCCCCCCGGCGCGACGCGTCGCGGCTGTGGCACCGCCGCTTTCGGCGTCGGGGGTGCCATCACCGGTGCCGACGGTCACGACGCCTCCCCGCTGCAGACCCCCCCGGGGAAAGAGAGGTGCGAGGGCAGAAGTCAGTGGCAGGAGCTGATCCCTGCTCGAGGAGGTGGGCCGGGCTCGGACGGCCATCGTGGTGCTGATGCGGCCGGACCCCACAGGGCGTTTTCCCTGCTGGGGTGGCATGGACGGGGCCGGGGTACCGGAGCTGCGGGGGCCCATGGGCCGACACTATCGAACATATGTTCGATAGTTCCACCGCGATTCCCAGATGTGTCAGAGACCCCCGAAACCCATGTCCGGCGCCGTCCCCGGGGAGCGGACCCGGGGGGCCGGAGCGCGCGGTCGGGCCCGGTCGAGCTCGTCGGCACGCGCCAGCCCCGACGCGACGGAACGCCACGGCTCGGTGGAGAACCAGGGAGTGAGCCGCACCCATCCCATCCGATTGCGCTCGTCGACGACGAGCGCTGTCCCCGTCTCGCCCCGAGCCACGACGTCCACGGGGAGACGGCGCCGCAGGACCGTCGACGTCGTCACGGTCGGGACCTGTCCGCCGCGCTGGGCCCGGGGGCCGAGCACGATCCGCGACACCAGCGCCCCCACTCCGCCCCGAGCCTCGACCGGAGCGCTCACCGAGCGCGTGCGCACCTCCTCCTCACCTGCGAGGGCCGAGAGCGCCTCGAGCGTGCGCACATCCCCGATCCCCCCCAGTACCACGGTGGTTCCGAACAACGACAGGAATCCCTCGGCCGCGCTGCCCCATCGGCTCCGGGCCTGGGAGAGGTCCTGGAGACACGCCAAGGTGAGAAGTCCCTGGCCACCGCCCTCGCTCACCAATCCCGGGAGGTCGGGGATGGGGGCGATATTGGCCACCTCGTCCAGGGCCAGCACCACCGGTGCGACCCCGCCCGCCCGGGTCGCACCGGCCCCGGGCGCGGCGGCCGACCGGGCGTAGGCGGCGCTGCGCACGTCGGTGAGCAGCCCCACCACCAGGGGCGCGGCCACTGCCTGGTGGCGGCCGGTGGCGCAGATATACAAGGTGGCCGAGGAGTCGCAGAAGGCCCGGGCGTCGAAGTCGGGCGCCACCGTCGTGGCCAGCGCGGCCTCACTGCGGTAGGCGGCCAGGACGCCCGAAGCCGTCGACCAGATCCCGCTCTGCTCGCGGGGATCGGTCGCCGCGATGCCCGCCAGGAGGTCGCCGGGGCGCGCCGCGCCGTTGCGGTCGAGGATCCCGAGCGCGGGAGCAGCGTTGCGCCGGTCGACCCATGACAGCACGGTGGCGAGGTCGGCTCCGTCGAGCGCCGCGGCGTGCAGCGCGGGCGCGAGAAGCGCTTCGGCCCGCTCGGTCCAGTGGTCGCCGATCGACGCCCCACCGTCGCGCGCGCCGGCACCGGGGCGGGACGCGCCGACGAGACTCCTGGCTACGAGGAGGGCATCGTCCCACGTCCGACAGCTCTCCACCGGCGACCATCGCACGCGATCGACGCCCGTCGGGGCCTCGACGGTGCCGCTCGGGTCGTAGAGCAGACACGGCCCGAGTGCACGGCGCGCGTGTGCAGTCGCTTGGAGCACATCGGGTTTCGTGGACGTCGACACCACCGCGCCCGGTGCGCCGAGCACGGTGGGGACCACGATCGACGACGTCTTTCCCGAGCGGGGCGGCCCGAGCACGAGCACGGCCTGTTCGGTTCCCGCCCACGCCGGTCCGAGCGATCCCGCGCCCAGGTACACACCGGCGTTCCGATCACGGGCAGTGGCACGGACCGTGGCAAACATCGCGGCGTCGTGTCCCATGTCGGGACGATCGTGCGCAGCGCGCCCCGGCGTGTCGTCGGACGGTTGGGCTGTGGACAAAGACGTTTCGCGTCGCGAAACGTTGGCATCCGAATCCAGGTTCACGGCATCTCCGGACGAAAGCTCAACACGCCGTTCCGTACCCGCAGAGTCCCCGGGAGACCGAGCAGTGAGTACGGATCGGTGGTGTCGAGCACTCCACGGCGGGTTTCCACCTGCAAGTTTCTCAGTGGCACGATCCGCCCGATATGGGGACCGAGTGTGATCGTCACCTCGATGCGCAACTCCCCGTCGTCACCGATGACCGCATCGACGACGATGACGTCGTACGAGTCGTCAGGGAGCAGTGTCATGGCCAAAAAGCCTTGCAAACACGGTGTTTCCCGTCCATAGGCAATTGTTCGTCGCGCCGGACCGACGTGTGGTGACCGCCAGCGCGCCAGCGCGACCGGCGACGTGCTATCCGGTGTTCCTCGCCGACAACCTCGCGCGCGACCTCGCGTGTCTGCGCGCTCCGCGTGGCGCGCGATCACGCAAATGCTTGCTTTTGTCGCGAAAACCTTCTTTGATTATTGAGATTGCATTTCCCGGAGGAGGTGCGGTGAACAAGTCGGGACTGATCGACGCGGTCAGCAAGACGACGTCGATGGCGAAACGCGATGCCGAGAAGGCGGTCAACGCGCTCGTCCACGTGGTCTCGACGGAGGTTCGGTCAGGCCGTCGTGTGGTGGTTGCAGGCTTCGGAAGCTTCAATCCCACTCACCGTGGTGCTCGCATGGGACGCAATCCGAGAACAGGAGCAGCCGTGAAGGTGTCGGCGTCCCGCGGCGTGCGCTTCGCAGCGAGCGGGACGCTCAAGGACATCCTCAACGGCAAGGCGGCCCCTCCGCCGCTGAAGTTGCCCATGTCACCGGCAAAGAAATCGTCCAAGGCAGTTGCGAGGAAAGTTGCAGCGAAGCGGGTGGTCGTGAAGAAGGCCACCGCGAAGGCCACGAAGAGAGTTGCCGGCAAGGCAACCAAGAACTCGACCCGGAAGGCGGTCACGACCGCCGGAGGGGCTACGAAAAAGGTCGTCGGGCGCGCCCCGGTCAGAAAGACGACGCGCGCTCCGGCGAGGAAAGCAGCAAAGCAATCGGCCAGAAAGGCCGCCGGGCGAGCCCCGGCGAGGAAAGCAATAAAGCGATCGGCCAAGAAGGCCGTTAGGAGG
>Ga0209415_10019192_pt1 | contig 10729 bp, 8 predicted proteins | sample PeaSoiSIISIP2007_FD_187696 | JGI IMG/M metagenome (GOLD analysis project Ga0209415, IMG submission 187696) | Peat soil microbial communities from Weissenstadt, Germany - SII-SIP-2007 (SPAdes) (version 2) | ecosystem: Environmental > Terrestrial > Soil > Wetlands > Peat | place: Germany... | reverse complement strand
ACTCGTACACCTGCGTGCTCGCCGTAGAAGGCGTACAGCTGTTCCAAGTGCGCAAGCATGATATCACGGACCTCGGATGGTGCCGGCTCCGGCAGCGTGAGGCCGGTGTCGAGAAAATGGCGTATCTCGCGGAAGATCCATGGCCGGCCTTGTGCAGCGCGGCCAATCATCAGGCCATCTGCCCCCGTTTGTTCGAGTACTGCGCGCGCTTTCGCGCCGGAGTCGATGTCGCCATTCGCAAAAACCGGAATCCTCACCGCCGCCTTGATGGCGCGGATCGTCTGGTACTCGGCCGCTCCCTGATAGTGGTCGGCGCGCGTCCGGCCGTGCACGGCGAGCGCTGCGACTCCCGCGGACTCGGCGATGCGCGCAATCGCAACGCCGTTGCGGTTAGCCGCATCCCATCCGGTGCGCATCTTGAGCGTGACCGGCACGTCGACCGATCTGACAACCGCCTCGAGTATCGATGCGACCAGGCCCGCATCGCGCAGCAGCGCCGACCCGGCTGCCTTGTTGCAGACCTTCTTCGCGGGACAGCCCATATTGATGTCGATGATTTGCGCGCCGGCGGCGGCATTCTGCCGTGCGGCTTCCGTCATCATCGCCGCATCGCCGCCGGCGATCTGCACGACGCGCGGTGCAGGCTCGCCCGCATGATCCAGCCGCCGGCGCGACTTCCTGGTCTGCCACAGGCGGACGTCGGAGGTCACCATCTCCGAGGCCGCGACGCCCGCGCCGAGTCGCCGGCACAGCATCCGGAACGGCCGGTCGGTGACGCCGGCCATCGGTGCGAGCGCGAGTGGCGTCGCGAGACGGTGGCGCCCGAGCTGCATCAGCCACCCTCCGCAGGCTTCTGCTCGCCGCCGCAGGCGAGCGCGCCGCCCCGTGGCAGGCAGACATCGAGCTCGAAGCCGACCGCCTGGCTACCCGGATCGGCGAAACTGAGGTCCGCATCGGCGCGCGCGCCGGGCGCGAGGAGCTGGCGGGGTGCGGTGCGCCCCGGCAGGTACTCGGCGGGTGTGAACTCGCGGCGCGCGACCTTGCCGCCGAAGCGGTCCTCCAGCGTCACGCGCAACATCGGATACGGCTGGCTGCGGGACGCGCGGTTGATGATGCTCGCGCGCAGTCGCAATGCACCCGGGGCGTTGTCGGCGCCGGCGCCCCACTGTCTGATGTCGTAGGCACTCAGGTCCCAGCGCGGCTCGATCGGCATCCCGAGGCGCGCATACAGTGCCGACAGCGGCCGGCCAAGCAGCGCGTTGTCGGCGAGGGACTCGCGGACGTGGTGCACGAGCTGGGCAGCGAGCGCCAGCGCGAGCAGCGCCGCGGCGGCGGCGTGCACGACCGCCAGCCGGCGCGGCTGGGCCGGCGCGGCCGTCGGCGGGACCGTCCCCATCAGCTCGGCCAGCGTCTGATCGGCGATCGCATCGGCCGCGTCGTCGGCCCGTCCCTCGGGTCGGGCCGCGACTGCGGCCGCGGCCCGCTCGCGCGGCGGCGCCGGCAGTAGCGTCGGAACGAGCGTCGGGATCAGCGCCGGATCGAACGCGGCTGCTACGCCCGTGCCGCCGTCGGCGGTGGCGGCGGTCTCGGCCCCGCCGGTGGATTCGAAGGGGCCGGCTAGTGGCTGGAGCAGCGGCGCCTCGGGCCAGTCGAGCACCAGCGCCGGGAATTCATCGGTCTGTGACAGCGAATCCTCATCGATCGGGCGTGCCGCATCGTCGATCGCCGCGGCCGCCGGCGGCTCGCGCGCAACATCGGCAGCGGATTCGGGTCCGGCGTCCGCCGGCAGGTCGGCTGCGGCATCCACCCGGATTTCAAGCGCCAGGTCCGCCCGTGGCTCGGGTGCGAGATTTCTCTGGACGACGGGTAGCGGGTGCGCGGGCGGCTCGGCTGCGGCATCCACCAGGGTTTGCAACGTCAGGCTCGCGGGCGGCTCGGCCACGGCGTCCGACGGGGTTGGCGGCGCGCGGTCGGCGGACGATTCGGGCGGGACGTCGGCGGGTGCGTCGGGCGCGACCTGCGCGAGCGGTTCAAATGCTCCGGCAAACGCCGCCTCGATGATCGTCCCGGGCGCAGCGCCGACCGCAGCATTTGCGAGCATCTCGAAATCAATGTCGAGCGGCGTGATCGCACTCGACTCCGTGTCGACGACGAACACGCGGTCCCATTCGCCCGGCGGCAGGTTGAACTCGAGTGCCGAATCCGGAATGTCCTCGCCCGGCGTTACCTCCTCGTCGAGCAGGATGTCCTCGACGTCGACGGGTTCCAGCACGTTGGTGTCTTCGCCCGCGCGCGCGCCGTCGGCCCACAGACGATGGTCTGCCTGTGCATCGCGCGCGAGTGCGGCAGCGATGTCGGCGAGCGCACGGTCCTCATCCAGCGCAAGCGCGGTGCGCGTCGCGATGCCGCTTCGGGGCGGCGATGGCGCCTCGACGGGCGGCGCCAATGACGGGAGCTGCTCGCTGTGGGCGGCGATTTCGAGGTGCCGCATGCCCGCGGCTTCCGTCGGTGCCGCTGCCGCAGGAACCGAGGTCGCAGGCGCAGCGCTCGTCGCCGGCGCCGGCAGCGGGGCCGGCAGCGGGGCCGGCAGCGGGGCCGGCGAGGGCGGCTGCGGCACCTCGCCCGCGACGGTGTCGCTCAGGAACCGGATCGCGTCGAAGTTGGCATCGCAGACGCCGCAGCGCACCTGACCTTGCGCGGCGCGCAGTACCACGGCGGTGACCCGGAACACGGTGCCGCAGTCGGGACACTGTGTGTACACGCCTGTGCCTCAGCGACGCCGGCCGATGAGGCCGACCCAGCCCTCGCGCTCGCGCGGAGGTTCGACATCAAACCACGGCATATAGGCGCCCGCTACGGCCGGCTCCTGCGCGGACAACAGCCCCGACAGCATGATCCGTCCGCCCGGCCGAATCACCGCCGCGAGGCGCGGCGCGAGTTCCACGAGCGGCTCTGCAAGGATATTCGCCACCACCACCTCGTAGGCATCACCCCAGGCAGCGGCTGCCGGCCGCGCCTCGAGCCGCCCGCTCAGACCATTGCGCGCGGCGTTCTCCCTGGTCGCGATCAGGGCCTGCGGATCGATGTCGAGCGCAACGGCGCTCGATGCGCCCAGGCGCAACGCGGCGATCGCGAGTACTCCGGAACCGCACCCGACATCCAGTACGCGGTTGCCGGTGAGGTCGGCTGCGTCGAGCCACTCGAGGCACAGTGCCGTCGTTGGGTGCGTGCCGGTACCGAACGCGAGGCCCGGGTCCAGCCAGATGATCACCGGATCCGGGCCGGCCGCCCTGTCGGCCGGCGGCGGTTGTCCGCCGGGGCAGATCCACAGCCGGCGACCGAAGCACATCGGCCTGAAGTCCTTGAGCCACTCGCGCTCCCAGGGGCGGTCGTCGAGGACCTCCGAGCTGACCGTCAGCGAAGGACGCTCGAGCTCGGCGCGCAGCGTTGCCGCGAGGGCTTGCGGGTCGGTGCGCACATCGTAGAGGGCGGACAGCGCGACGCTCGGCCACAGCGGCGTCGCTCCCGGCGCGGGCTCCAGGATCGGGGAATCGCCGGCGTCGCTCAGCGTCACGGCGACCGCTCCCGCCGCGACGCAAGCCTGCTCGGCCCGGTCCGGGTCGAGATCGCCGAGCGTCAGGTGAATCTGGAGGAACGGCACCGGCGGATTTTGCAGCGCGGGCGCCGCGATGTCGCGAGGTTCTTCAGTCCCGCGCTGCGGCTCCAGGCAAGCCGGGCCACACCCCCGCGGGGGCCTCACTTGAGGCCGAGGCGACGCTCGAGGTAGTGGATGTCGAGACCGCCCTGGCGGAACGCACCGTGGCCGAAGATCTCCTGGTGCAGGGGCGCATTGGTCTTGATGCCCTCGATCACCATCTCCGAGAGCGCGTTGCGCATCCGGGCGATGGCCGTGTCACGGTCCTCGCCGTGGGCGATGATCTTCGCGACCAGCGAATCGTAGAACGGCGGGACGGTGTAGCCGCTGTAGAGGTGACTGTCGATGCGGATGCCGGGTCCGCCCGGCGGGTGCCACAGGCGCACCTGACCCGGGCTCGGCATGAAGGTCTTGGGGTCCTCGGCGTTGATCCGGCACTCGATCGCATGGCCGCGGATCTCGACGTCGTGCTGGCGGAACGGCAGGGGCTCGCCGGCCGCGATCCGCAGCTGCAGCTTCACAAGGTCGATGCCGGTGACCATTTCGGTGACCGGGTGCTCCACCTGGATGCGCGTGTTCGCCTCGATGAAGTAGAACCGCCCGTCCTCGTACAGAAACTCGAGCGTGCCCGCACCGCGGTAGCCGACGCGCTTCAGCGCCGCGGTGATGCTCTCGATCATCTCCACGCGCTGCTTGGCGGTGATGCCGGGCGCCGGAGCCTCCTCGACGATCTTCTGGTGGCGGCGCTGCAGCGAGCAGTCGCGCTCGCCGAGCACCACGATGTTGCCGTGGCTGTCGGCGACGACCTGGAACTCGATGTGCCGCGGCCGCTCCAGGAATCTCTCCATGTAGACCTGGTCGCTGCCAAACGCCGCGAGCGCCTCGGCCTTGGTCACGTTGATGGCATTGAGCAACGCGGCTTCGGAGTGCACGGCACGCATCCCGCGGCCGCCGCCGCCGCCCGAGGCCTTGATGATCACCGGATACCCTATCGTGCGGGCGATGCGGCGATTGTCCTCGGCCTCTGACCCGAGCGGCTCTCCGGAGCCGGGCACGCACGGCACGCCCGCCTCCTTCATCGTGCGGATCGCCGACACCTTGTCGCCCATCAGCCGGATTGTCTCGGCCTTCGGGCCGACGAACACGAAGCCGGACTTCTCGACGCGCTCGGCGAAGTCGGCGTTCTCGGCCAGGAACCCATAGCCCGGGTGGATGGCCATCGAGTCCGTGACCTCAGCCGCCGCGATCAGTGCCGGCATGTTGAGGTAGCTGTCCTTCGACGGCGGCGGGCCGATGCAGACGGTCTCGTCGGCCAGCAGCACGTGCTTGAGGTTGTTGTCGGCCGTCGAGTGGACCGCGACGGTCTTGATGCCGAGCTCCCGGCAGGCGCGCAGGATGCGAAGCGCAATCTCGCCGCGATTGGCGATCAGGACTTTGTCGAGCATCGGCGCCGTCTACTCGATCACGAACAGCGGCTGGCCGAACTCCACGGGGTCGCCGTTCTTGACCAGTACCGCCGCGACCTTGCCCGCCTTGTCGGACTCGATCTGGTTCATCATCTTCATGGCCTCGATGATGCAGAGCGTCTGGCCGACCTTGACCTCGCTGCCGACGTCGACGAAGGGCTTGGCGCCGGGCGCGGGCGAGGCATAGAAGGTTCCGACCATCGGGGCGGTCACGGTGTTCTCCGCGCGCGCGCCGGTGTCTGGCTCCTCGGCCCCGCCCGGCCCGCGCGCCGCGCGCGCCCCGCCCGGCGCGACGGCGCTCGCAGAGCCTGCCGGTGCGGCGGCGGCGGGCGCTGAGGGTGCGGCCTGGACGTAGGTGGTGACAGCGGCGGTGCCGTGGCGGCTGATCCGCACCGACTCCTCCCCCTCCTTGATCTCGATCTCGGCGACCCCGGACTCCTCGAGGAGTTCGATCAGTTTCTTGACCTTGCGTATGTCCATCGGAGTTCCTCTCGCGCCGTCAGCGGGCTGGTGCCAGGCGGCGCAGGGCCGCCTCGAGCGCCAGCTCGTAGCCGATCGGCCCGCAGCCGACGATGACCCCGGAGGCGATCGCCGACAGGTGCGAGTGATGCCGGAACGGCTCGCGGGCGTAGACGTTGGATATGTGGACCTCGTAGAACGGCACGCCGGTGGCGGCGAGTGCGTCGCGCAGCGCGAGGCTCGTGTGCGCGAGGGCGCCCGCGTTGAGCACGATGGCATCGATGTGCGCCGATTTCGCGCCCTGCACCTGCGCGATCAGTTCGTGCTCGGCATTTGACTGGAAGGCGACGACCGATGCATCGCGCGCAGCCGCCTGCCGCGCAAGGCGTTCGATGATGGTGGCGAGCGTGTCCGAGCCGTAGAGTCCGGGCTCCCGCGTCCCCAGTAGGTTGAGGTTCGGGCCGTTGAGGACCAGGATCCGCGGCATGGGCTCCCCTTCGCCCTGTCGAGGCCGGGGAGTGTACCCGGAATCGGGTTCACGGGCGCAAATCGTAGCCGATCAGCCCCGATTTGCAGCGAACTCGCAGGGATACGAGCCCTTCCGTGCTGAAGTCCGCCTACAGCGCCGGTGCAGTCGGCGCGGGCGGCAGCGCGGCGAGGGCGATCCTGATGGCCTCCCGCGCCTCGAGCGGGGTCAGGGCTCCTGCATCGACGCGGCGGACAACCGCCAGGATCGCCCGGGCGTCTGGCTCGTGCAGCTCGCCCAAGTGGATGGTCAGGACCCGGCCGTGGGAGTCGGTGAACGCCGTGAACGGGAACACCGCCGATGCGACGCCGAACGCGCGGGCGGCCTCGAGTCCCTCCTGCTCGCCGACGAGCACGGGGTAGGCGATCGGGACGTGACTGGCATACGCCCTGACGTCGTCTGCAAAATCGACGGCGATGCCGACAATTTCGATACCGTTCGCTGCATATTCCCGACGGATCTTGTTGAGCAGCGGAATCTCGCGCCGGCAGGGGGCGCACCAGGTCGCCCAGAAGTTCACCATCAGCGCCTTGCCGTCCCATTCGCTGATCGAATGGCTCTTGCCATCGAGATCCTTGAGCGCGAACAGCGGCCGACGCTCGGGAATCACTGGCGAGACGACCTCCGCTGTCCCGACCCGCGCGTTCGACACGATCGCGGCAGGAGGTGCGGCGGGCGCGAGGAGCGCGGCCCCCGGGTGCAGGCGCTCGTGGACGAATGCGCCGACCACGGCAGCGCCGAGCACCGCGAAGCCGGCGAGCGTCAGCGACAGCGGACGCGACATCACTGGGCTGACTCGAACTGCCCCAGATGTGCCCGAAACGGATCCTGAGCGACGAAGCCGACCAGCCGGAAGTCGCTGCGCTCGCGGCCGTCACGCGTGAAAAACGCCGTGGTCGGCGGGCCGAAGATGCCGAAACGCTTCAGCAGCGCCTGATCATCGACCGTGTTGCGGGTGACGTCCGCCCTCAGAACCACATAGCCCGCGAGCGCGGCGCGCACCGCCGGGTCGCGGAACGTGCGCGCCTCCATCTCCTTGCAGGACACGCACCAGTCGGCATAGAAATCGAGCATCGTGCGTTTGCCCGCGGCGCCGGCAGCGCGCAGTTGCTGATCGAGATCGGCGATGCTGGCGATACGACGGAACGGCAGCGACTCGACGGTCTTCGCAGCGCCGAAAAGGCCGGTGCCCGCGAACGGGCGCAACGGATCCGTCCCGCCACCCGCGGCGCCTGCCACGAGCACGGCACCGTAGAGCGCGAGCACGGTGCCCGCCGCCCAGCGTGGCGGCGTGCGTCGCCCGCCGCGCAGCTCGACGCCGAGCAGCACCCACACCGCAGCGAACACGACCGCCGCCCACAGCAGCATCATGACCCGGCCCGGCAGCACGCGGTCGAGCATCCAGGCCGCGACCCCGAGGAACACGACGCCGAACACCGCCTTGACCGTCTCCATCCACGGGCCCGCCTTCGGCAGCAGTGTCCCCGCGGAGGCGCCGACCACGAGCAGCGGCGTGCCCATGCCGACGGACAGTGCAAACAGCGCGAGCGCGCCGCGCGGGACATTGCCGGCCTCGCCGATCACCGCGAGCGCGGCGACGAGCGGTGGGGCGACGCACGCGGTGACCACGAGCGATGACAGCGCGCCCATGACCGCGGTCGAAATGAACTTGCCGCCGCGGATGCGGTTGCTCGCGATCGCGAGGCGCGTTTGCAGTGCCGAGGGCATCTGCAGCTCGAACACGCCAAACATCGCCCCGGCCAGCACGATGAACATCGCGGCGAACAGGCCGATCATCCACGTCTGCTGGAAGAACGCCTGCGCCTGCCGGCCGGCGAGCGCGAAAGCGCCGCCGGCGACGGTGTAGGTCAGTGCCATGCCGAGCACATAGGCGAGCGAGAGCGCGAAGCCGCGCGCCGGCGTCACCTTCGCGCCATCGCCGGCGATGATGCCCGACAGGATCGGCACCATCGGCAGAACGCAGGGGGTGAAGGCGAGCACGAGGCCGAAACCGAAGAAGGTGGCGATGACCACCAGGAGATTCCCGGAGCCGATCAGACGCGCCAGCCGGTCCTGGTCGGAGACCACCGGACCCGCGGGGCCGCCCACGCTCGCCGGCGGCAGGGTGAGCGAGAGCACCTGGGTCTGCGGCGGGTAGCACAATCCAGCGTCGGCACAGCCCTGGTAGACGACCTTGAGCGCAATCGCGCCTGGCGATGCGCTCGCACGAGCGTACGGCACGATCGCCTCGAATTGCTGCCGGTAGATCTCCTGCTCGCCGAAGTAGTCGTCGGAATGCGGGAGCCCCGCCGGCAGCTGCGCAGCGCCGAGCTGCGCGAGGGCGCTCTCGCCGCTCACCTTGATCCGGTTCTTGTAGAGGTAATAGCCGTCCGCGATGACGAAGCGAAGGTTCAGCGCGCTGCCGCCGGCGGGCTCGACGCTCAGCTTGAACGCCTGCTCCGGGGGCAGGAAGTCATCGCCCGTCCTGCTCGCCCCGCCGGTGAGGCGCGCGAGCAGCCCGCCGCCACCCGCGCCCGCATTGGCGCCGGCCGCGCCGGGTACCGGGACGCGAGTCGTCCAGATCTGTGGCGGATAGCACAGCCCCGCATCGGCGCAGCCCTGGAGCTTCAGCGTCAGGCTGATCGCTGCCGGAAGGCGTCCGGCCACCGTGTACGGCACGCGAAACGCCGCGGCGCCCCGGTAGATCTCCTGCTCCCCGAAATACTCATCGCGATGCGACAGGCCCTTCGGGTACTCGGGCGTCCCGAGCGTGACGCCGGGCGTGGTGGTCGCAAAACCGATGCGCTTGCGGTAGAGGTAGTAGCCGCTGCGGATGTTGTAGGACACGAGGAGCGCGTGCGCGTCGGCCTGCACCGCGTACTCGAAGGCCTGCTCGGGCGGCAGGAACTCCTGCTCGGCGGGACCCTTCGCCGGTGCAGCCGCGACCGTGCCGAGCAAGCCGGCGACGAGCAGCGCGCACACGCACGCGCGATGGACGCGGGTCGTCATGCGCCCAGGACCAGGCAGGCGCGCGGCGCGAAACAGGCGGCGGTGGTACTGATCAGGAGCACGTCAGAGGCCTCATCAACTGGCCGTTGCCATCCTTAAATAGAGCGTACCGCGAGCGCGCAGTTCACCTCGCCGGCCCGCCCGTCGCCGGCGAGCGTCGCGGCGAGTGCTCTTGGCGGCCCGCGCGCGGGACATCTGAACCACACTGGCCGACCGACCCCTGTCGCAGGCTACCCGCGTCGGCCGCTCCATCTCAGGATGTATTGGGGAAAATCCAAAAAATACAAGCCCTTAACAGCATTTCCGTCCCGAATTAGCGCACCCGCAGCATAACCGTGGCCCCGGAGCCTGTCACGGCCGGTGCGTCACGGTTATCGGCATGGATACCAGTTGAATTGTCGACCGTCTGCGCTATAGTTAGCAGCCGACTGGGGAGAGTGCTAACAACCCTTCCCGCGCCTCAGACCCTTGGCGGGTCTGCCGATTTTCAAACGACTCCCGGAGGAGCACAACGATGTCGACAAAAATTCGTCCCCTGCATGACCGCGTGATGGTGAAGCGCGAGGAAGACGAGCGCAAATCACCGGGCGGAATCGTAATCCCGGACACCGCGACCGAAAAGCCGATCAAGGGCCGCGTGATCGCAGTCGGCAAGGGCAAGATTCTCGAGGGCGGCGACGTCCGTCCCCTCGACGTCAAGGTTGGCGACAAGGTGCTGTTCGGCAAGTACAGCGGCACCGAAGTGAAGGTCGACGGCGAAGACGTCCTCGTGATGCGCGAGGAAGACATCATGGCGATCATCGAAGGCAAGTGAGCCTTCCGTCACCCCACACGAATTCAGAGGATTAAAGCAATGGCAGCGAAAGAAGTCCGTTTCAGCGACGACGCGCGTACCCGGATGGTCCGGGGCATCAACATCCTGGCGAACGCCGTCAAGGTGACGCTGGGCCCGAAGGGACGCAACGCAGTGCTCGAGAAGAGCTTCGGCGCCCCGACCGTCACCAAGGACGGCGTGAGCGTGGCCAAGGAGATCGAGCTCAAGGACAAGTTCGAGAACATGGGCGCGCAGATGGTCAAGGAAGTCGCGAGCGCGACCTCCGACGAGGCCGGCGACGGCACGACCACCGCGACCGTTCTCGCCCAGGCGATCGTCCGCGAGGGCCTGAAGGCCGTCGCCGCCGGCGTCAACCCGATGGACCTGAAGCGCGGCATCGACCAGGCGGTCATCACGGTGGTCGAGGAGCTCAAGAAGCTCTCCAAGCCCTGCAAGGACACCAAGGCAATCGCCCAGGTGGGCACCATCTCGGCGAACTCCGACGAGAGCATCGGCGGCACGATCGCCGAGGCGATGGAGAAGGTCGGCAAGGAAGGCGTGATCACCGTCGAGGAAGGCCAGAGCCTTGACAATGAACTTGACGTCGTCGAGGGCATGCAGTTCGACCGCGGCTACCTGTCGCCGTACTTCATCAACAACCAGGCGAACCAGACGGTCGAGCTCGAGAAGCCGCTGATCCTGCTCTACGAGAAGAAGATCTCGAACATCCGCGAGCTGCTGCCGGTCCTCGAGTCGATCGCCAAGGCCGGGCGCCCGCTGCTGATCATCGCCGAGGACGT
>Ga0209415_10019191_pt1 | contig 10729 bp, 10 predicted proteins | sample PeaSoiSIISIP2007_FD_187696 | JGI IMG/M metagenome (GOLD analysis project Ga0209415, IMG submission 187696) | Peat soil microbial communities from Weissenstadt, Germany - SII-SIP-2007 (SPAdes) (version 2) | ecosystem: Environmental > Terrestrial > Soil > Wetlands > Peat | place: Germany... | reverse complement strand
GACTGCAGGAGCCGAGCCGATGACGCGCCTGTCGTTGCGCCCCGCGATCGGACCAGCGGCCGGCTTGGGTTCATGGCGCCGCGACGCTGTGGAACGCGTTGAAGCCCGCGGCGGCGTTGACCTCGGGATGTACCACCACATGTTTGGGCGCGGGATAGATCTCGCGCTGCGCAGACTGCGGGCTGATACCGAGAAAATCTTTCATCCGGACCGCACCGCGCGCATCGGCGGCGCCGGCCGTCATGCGCGACAGCACCTTGATCAGCCGCTGCATCGGTTCGCCCTCGAGCACCAGCGCCTGCACCAGCACGTCGCGTCCGTCGAGAGTTTCGAGGTACGGATAGGGAAACGGCTCACCAGCCTTGACGAAGCCCGCGGTGAGGTAGGAACCGGTGCGATCGACCTCTCCGACCACCATGTAAACCAGGGCGGCGCGAGGCTGGCTGCGGCCGGTGGCGACCGCCGCCCCGCACCATACGAGGCTTCCCGCGCCGGGCGAAAGCGACCAGAAATCGCTCATTTCGATGATCGAGCTGGGCGCCAGATGGGAAAGGTCGGGGCGCGGGCAGGTCTGTGGAAACATCTCGAGGTCATGGGTCGCGAGCCCCGCGATCATCGCCTCAGCGGGCTCGTCTTCGTCCTCGTAAAGCGCGTAAAGGTCGGCAAACATGAGCTGGATTCTCGCCAGTTGCGAGCGCGACTTTTCCTTGAATCGCATGCCGACGCTGGCGCGCGCGCGCGCCAAGCGGTCGCCGAAGATGCTCCGTTGTTCCGGAGTGTCAAGTACGCGAAGTTCCATGTGCTGTCCTCTTCCTTGCGCTGAACTCGCTGCGGCGTGCGGGCGTCGCAGCTAAAGATACGATTTTGAGGCGTAAAGATTTCGGGTGGCGGGCGTGGCCGCGGTCTCAAATGAGGAGGCGGGGCAAGGCCCGCAAGGCGGCAGAATTCGACGCCTGGGAAAGGATCGCTTAATCGCGAGTGCAAAGAACGCCGCTCCTGACGTTGTTGCAACGAAAAGTCCACCGCTATTGACGAGAAGTCAAGAGAGATGTAACTACAAGTCATAGCAAGACCGCAACTGCTTTAGGGAGTTTTGAGAGCTTTCGGCGGGCGCGGGGCCCCTGATTTTGAGACCCCCGCAGGACTTGCTAGCTTTCTGTCAATCAGCCTAGACTTCGGGTTAGCTTGGGAAGGGGATTTCAGGCTTGCCGCGTAAACGTCCGATATTCGATGCGCTGCTGAGCGAGATTGTCGGGGCTGGGAAGCCCTCGGCGGCCCCTGCGGGCGAGCGGCCCCAGGATACCGCCGCCGAAATCCGCGCTCTCAGCCGCCTCGATTACGCTACTGCTCTGCGCCGATGCCTCGGGCGGTCCGAGGTCAAGGAGTTGGTTGAGCTCGGCCGCAAGCGGGTCTGGCCGCTGCTTAACCGCCAGCCGCTGGAGCTGCTGACGCCGCCGGAATTTGCCAAACGCTGGGCTGGGCTGGGCGTCGACTTCAAGACCGCGGACTGGACCTGGCCCGAGGGGATGGCGTTGCTCGGTGTCTACATCCGCAAGGCCGAGGGTGTGATCGATCGCCCGGTTATCTGTATCAACACCGCGCATCATCCGCTGATGGTTGGCGTGGCCTACGATCACGAGATGGGTCATCACGTCACCGCGGAACTTTTCGACTCGGGCGCCGAACACCAGCTCACCTACACGGCTTATGCTGACCATCTGACCGATCCCGCCGAGCTCGCGCCGGACGTGATGGTGAGTCTGGCCGGCTATCCGCAGGCGCAGGCGAGTAGGCTGTTCGAGGCTCCGGCCGGGGGGCGCAGCGCGCGGACCGCAGAGGCCGCCGGCGATCCGTTCGAGAAGGCGACGCGCTACATCGCTAACCATTATGGATTGAATTTCAGCGCGAAATTCGCGACTGAAAAGAAGCTTCAATGTCTGGCAGCGCTGGTCCACTACACACGTCTTAGACAGGCTTTGCTGAACGAATACGGCATATGAAACAGAAGAGATCGCTTGGAAAGATGCTCAAGGATCGGCGGATCGAACTGGGACTGACCCAGCGGCTGCTGGCCGACCAGGTCGGCATCAAGCCGAGCCATATCGCATATATCGAGAGCGGCCGGCGGCGGCCCTCGCTGCCGCTGCTCGAGCGGATGGCGACGGTGCTCGGTCTGGACCGGCGCGAACTCTTCCTGCTGGCCCATCCTGAAGCCAAGGGCATTATCGACAGTGGGCCGCAGCCGCGCATGGAGATGCAGTCGCCGCCGTCGACGGTCGAAGCCTGGCAGCAATTCGTTAGCGATCGCGCCCTGCTGGCGCGCTACAACGTTACCCAGCGCGAACTGAAAGCGCTCAAGCAACTGAGCCTGCTGGGCTACGTGCTGACCTCGCGCGAGTTCCTGGCGATCCTGAGCCTGATTCGCACCGCTTCCTGAGGCCCCGGGGCCGCGGGCTGCGCCGGACCATCGGCCGCCTCCGCTGGCGGGCCGCCGGCCGCGCCCAGTTGAGCTAATCAGCGCCTAACTCTCCGCAGGGCCGCTCCCAAAGCGGCCAGAACGCCCAGGCTTCCGCCGCGGCGCCTCGCCGTCCTATAGTTGTCTTTTTGTCATCACTAGGTTGACTGAGAGACAACATGCTGTAAAAATCTGTCATGTTGAGGGATACGAATCACAGGCGTGGCTAGCATGCTCTTGGCGGGCGCCTGACCAAAGCGACGTGACGTATGGGGAATCAAATTCTGCTGAGCGAAGAATATCTGCGGCCGCTCATGGATGACGCGGGCGAAAGCGGGCAGACCCAGGCGGCGCTGGTGTCGATCGTCTGCTCGTCGGCCAACGCGGTGTTCAGCATCTCACGCTACGGCACGGTAACCAGTTGGAGCCCCGGCGCCGAGGCGCTCTACGGCATCGCGGCGGCCGAGATGATCGGACGCGCGCCGGCCTTTCTGTTCCGTGAAGACACTCTGCTACGCAACGGGGGGCGCTGCGATCCAGTACTCAGCGGTGGCGACGCGGTCCATCGTTACGAGGCCCGTCATTTCACCAGGACCGGCGCGGCGGTCGAGGTGGCCGTGGCGCTCTCCCCGATTCGCGATCGCGAGGGCGCGCTGAGCCGCGTGGTCGCCGTGGTAAGCGACATCACGGAGCACAAGCGCGCCGCACAAGAGATCGCACGCGCACAGGCCGCGGCGCAGGAGGCGGCGCGTCTCAAGTCCGCGCTCATCTCGAACATCAGTCACGAGATTCGCACCCCGCTCAACATCATCCTCGGCTACGCCGAAGTGATTAACGACTATTTCGCGGGCAAGGGCGACGCGAGCCAGAGCGATGCGCTGGCCGCGATCACGCGCGCCGGCGATCGACTGTGCAGCACGATTCAAGACGTGCTCGAGATTTCGAAGATCGAAGGCGGCGGGTTCGAGACCCGGCCGGCGCGCATCGAGCTCGAGCGCATCCTGGAGCGCCACCTGGCGGACTTCGGGGCCGCCGCGCGCCGCAAGGGCCTCGAATTCGAATGCCTCGTCGAAAAGGCCGGCGTCGCGGTGATGTTCGATGAATACTGCCTGACGCGCGCGCTCGCCATCCTGCTCGACAACGCGATCAAGTTCACCGAGCGCGGCCGGATAACGGTGCGCCTCGGCGTCGACGCGCAGGGCACGCTATGCCTGGAAGTCCGCGACTCGGGCGTCGGCATCGCCCCCGCGCAAATAGAGCGGCTGTTTGAGCCCTTCTCACAGGCCAGCAATGGCGAGGCTCGCGGCTTCGAAGGGTTGGGACTGGGGCTGGCGCTATGCCGCCGATACCTGGAGCTCAACGGCGCGCTGATTTCCGTGGCGAGCGCCGAGGGCCGGGGCAGCTCCTTCACGATCCGCTTCCCGAGCCACGAGCAGCGGTCTCGCGCCGCGCAGCCGCGGCCGCGATCGCCCGAGGCGCCAGCGCCGCGGCGCGCCCTCCGGACGCAGTTCTCGTTCTGAGCGCATTGGGACCTGACCGCCGACCCCTTCGCTTGAAGAGCAGTAAAGCTGTCGCGACTGTCTCTTCCTTTCAGGGCAGGATGCGCGAAGCGCGAGTTAGGTTGGGAGAGGATTTGCCCGTCCCGGCCCGCGGTGATAAGCCTCGACTCAGGGAACGCGCGCTCGCAGGAGGACACCATCGATGCCCGCAATCACTGATCGATCGACCAAGCCGCCGGTGCTCGACATCGTTCGCCTTGGTCATGGCACCCTCGAATGCGTCGATATCGCGAAGACGCGCCGCTTCTATGAAGAGGTGCTGGGCTTCGACGTCGTGCAGACCAGCCCGCTGTCGCTGCTGATTCGCAAAGGCTTCGACCATACCTATGCGGTGGTCGAGACCGGCCGCACCGTCGAGCAGCCGCTTTTGAACCACAACGGTCTCGAGGTGGTGGGCGATGCGGCGGTCGATCGATGCTACGAGCAGTTGATGAAGGTGAAGGACGAGTACGGCATGCGCAAAGTCCAGAAGCCGCACAAGCAGCACGGCAACTACGCCTTCTATTTCATGGACCAGGACGGCAACTGGTGGGAAGTGGTATCGGTCGGGCCGGGCGGCTACGCCGACGCGTTTCGCGATCGCAGCTACGATCTCACGGGCCGCCACGATATGCAGTTCCCGAAATCGACCCACGTCAACGATCCCGAGGTTCGCGCCAGGCTCGCGCGCGAGAATGCCTGAACGCCGGATTGTTGCTATTTGTCCTCGCCCAGCTTTCTGACCATTCTCACAGATTTCTAATCCCCTCCCCCAGATTGGGGGAGGGTTAGGGAGAGGGTCCGCTTCGCGGCGCTGCTGTCTGTCGCGCCGCGAATTCTTTAACTAAGGAGCGCTTCGCGGACGAAGAAACCGGTACCGGCTTCGCTGGCGCGAAGCTGTCCGAGATCCTTCCACTTCGTTCGCGATGCTCACTTCGCTCAGGATGACATGAAGACCTAACCCGCGCTGCGCGCACCCTTCTCTGAAGGGAAGGGCCTGAGAGCAAAAATCTTCTCCCCTTTCTCAAGGGAAGGGGCCGGGAGTTAGGTTTCGCCGCGCGCCACATAAAATCGCGCGGCTGATAACGACCCTCTCTCCAGCTCTCCCCCAATCTGGGGGAGAGCGTCGGAAAGGGAGCGACCTGGATGCGGGGCTCAGCTCTGCTTCATCTCAGTATGATCGAACTCCGCCGGATGGTTCTCCGGCACCACCTGGGTCACAAACGCCGTTGCGCAGCCGGGGCAACAATATTAGCGGAAGACGACCTTCGCATCGATATAGAGCCACGGCTCGGCGAAGATCTGCGGGCCCGCCTCCTGCGGCTTGCCCTCGACCATCATCAGGCGGCGCTGATAATCGTCGCCGGCGCGCGAGATCTCGTAGCCGCAATGGCGGCATAGCACGACGCGTTCGCCGCCGCGCGTGACCTCGGCCAGATTGTCGTTCCATCGCGCTTCATGATCGTGCTCCGATGGCGCGGCGGCTCCCGGAGCCGCCGGCTTGCCTCCGCCGCGCGTCCTGCGGCGCTCGCGAATCGCCTCGCGCAGCCGCTGAGTCTCCCCGCGATCGACGTGCGCGTCCTTACCTTCGATCGCGACGCCGTAGATCGTGCGCGCGGTCGCGGTTGAGACTTTGAACTCGGCGACATCGTTTTGCACCCGCTCGGGCTCGCGCAGGATCGGGTCGCCATAGCCGCCGCCCGCCTGCCAGAACAGATAGTAGGTATCCTTGACGCCGAGGTAGGTCTCCTTCTCCGGCGGCTCGTATGCCGCGTCCCCCGCGATCTGCGCGGTCTCGGAGGGCATCACGCCGCGCTTCATCAGCTCCCGCGTGTTCGAGTCGCGGATGGTTATGTCGACCTACGAGTTGCCCGGGTAGCCGCCGTGGATGCCGACGTTCATGCTGACCGCTTTGCCCGACCCCGATAGCACCAGGCTCATCGGCGTCTCGGTGCGCCAGGGGATGAGGCAGATCGAGGCGCCGAGTCCGCCGCGGTAGCGGCCGGGGCCGCCGGAATCGGTCTCCTCGCGCCGCCACAGGTAGAGAAACGGCGCCATGAACTCGGCCATCTCGATGTCCGGCATCCGGCCCATCACGATCGTCATGCTGCCGCCGGTGTCGACGCCGTCGGAATCGGTGCGCGCGCCGAGTCCGCCCGCCATCGGATCCATCAGGATCGTCACGAACGGGCGCTGATACTGATCGATCCCGGAGAGCGCGGCGAGCGACCAGGTGCCGACGCAGACCGCGATCCCGTGCTTGCGCTGCTCGGGATGCGCGTCGACCATCTTGGAGAGGCACTCGACGACCGCGTTCATTGTGGCCCACGACGAGGCCACCGAGCCCTTGGAGACGCCGCCCGGGAAGATGACGTTGTTGAGCGTGCCCTCCTCGCTGATGATATCGAAGCATCGCAGCAGCCCGCCGGCGGAGTAGGGCATGTCGCCGCATAGCACCGGCAGCGTGCCCATCAGGACCGAGGCGTAGAGGGTGCTGTGCGTGCAGTGGATGATGCCTTCGGTCTGGGGATCGGTGCCGCGGAAGTCGAAAGTCAGATGGTCGCCTTGCTTGGTCATGTGGCAGGCGATTTTGTAGAGGCCGCGATCGCCCTCGCGCGCCGATTCCTGGTAGGAGACGCCGTGCCATCCGCCGTCGGGCAGCGCGCGCAGCTTGGCGCGCACGCGCTGCTCGGTATCGTTCATCATCCGCTTCATCACCGCCTTGACGGTGTCCGGGCCGTATTTGCGGACCAGCGCATGGAGCCGCTCCTCGGCCAGGTTCAGCGCGCCGACCTGCGCGCGCAGATCGAGCGCGACCAGCCGCGGGATGCGCGAGCGGCGGAGATAAAGATCCTCGATATCGCGCTGGATGCGGTTGCGGCGCACGATCTTGACCGGCGGCGTCGGCAGCGATTCCCAGAAGACGCTGGTCGCCCTGGGCGTCCAGCTGCCGGGCGAGACGCCGCCGAGATCGAGCTGATGCGACACGGCCGCCGTCCAGGCGAAGAGCTTGCCCTCCCAGAAGACCGGCGCGAAGACCGCGACGTCATTCTGATGCATCCCGCCGCCGACCCACGGATCGTTGCACAGGAACATGTCGCCTTCCTCGATGCCCGGGTTCTCGGCGCGGTTCTCGAGCGTCCACTTGGCGGCGCGATCGAGCGCGACCGCGAGCCCGACGTTGTAGGGACCGAGCTGCGCGATGTCGCCGACCTCGTCCATGATCGCGAAGTTGAAGTCGTTGGCGTCGGTCACAACGATCGATCCGGACATCCGCTTGAGCGCCTCGCCCATCTCGAGCGTCGACATCCAGAGCCGGTGGCGGATGACCTCGTAGCTCAGCGGATCGACCGCTTCCGCCAGCTCGTCGGCAACCTCGTGGAGCGCGACGAATGGTTCGGCCTTGCGGCGGATGATCGCGCCGGGATTGCCCTTGTAGGCGAAGATCTCAGAGCCGGGGATGGTTACAGGCATCGGCAAACCTCGTGCAATCAGACCTTGCGCGGGGGCGTATCGGCCCGCGCGCGAAACAAATTCAGACGCACCTGATAGTCAAGGATGGGCGGCGGAGTCATGCGCCTGCGCCTGCGGCTGCAGCTTGAGCGCGTGGCGAACCTCGACGGTCGCGCGCGCGAAGTCCGTCTTGAAGCGGGCGTCGTGCAGCATCACATGGTCGATCACCGCGCCGCAAATCTTCCCGGCCTCGATATCGGTCGGATAGTGCACCCCGCCGATCACGCGATTTTCCGCGAAGTCTTCCGCGCGCTGAAAAATCGCCGCCGCCTTCTCCGGGACCATCGCGGCCAGCAGAACGGCGGTGGCGTAGGCGAAGGTTGCATGGCCGCTCGGATAAGACTCATACGGCGAAGCGCGGACCACCGGATCGACCGCGTGATCGGCGACATAGGGGCGCGGACGCCCGAAATGCTCCTTCGCTGGCACGATCGCCTTCTGATCGTCGGCGACGATGCGGGCGAAGAATTCAGTTGCGAACGGCAGATTCTCGGGCTTGAACGCGGGACCCATCACGCCGGTGAAGCGAAACACGGAAAGCTGCGCGTCGGCCCTTACGGCCGCGACCTCGGCGGGCGTGCGATGGCGCTGCGCGTCGAGGACGGCCTGCAGGTCCGCCTTGTCTGCGGGCGAATCGGGCGGCGGCGGCGGCGCCAGGATCTCAAGCACGGCGACCTGGGCGGGGCTGACGTAGTAGGCCGCCGCATGCGACCACTCCAGGTCCGCCAGCGCGGCGACCGCGATCAGGACGGCGGCGAGCGCGGCGATTCTTCGGGCCATAAGAGAGGACCTCCGCAAACGAAAATTATCAACCGGCATCAAGGCGCGACCGCTACATTGCATCAACCTCGCGGATCGGACGAGCGCGGCCAGCGCGGTTTCCGCGCGAGGGCGGCGGCGATTATACTCCTGAAGCCATAGCCAGCCCGAGGGAGAAACGCATGCACGAGCCAGACGCAACCACGGTCGCGGCCACCGGCGACCTGCGGGATTTCCTTCAGCTCCTGGAGCGCGAGGGCGAGCTCCGGCGCGTCACCACGGAAGTCGACTGGCGCTACGAGATGGGCGCCGTCAGCCGCGTCATCTGCGAGCGCGCCGGTCCGGCGCCATGGTTCGAGAACGTCAAGGGCTATCCCGATCAGTCGGTGGCGGCGGTCCTGTTCGGCCCCGGTCACGCGGCGCCGCTCGCGCGGATTGCGTTGACGCTCGGGCTCGACAAGCGGACGCCGACGCTCGAGGTAATCGAGGAGCTTCGCCGCCGTTTTCAGCAGGCTCGCAAACCGTCGCTGGTGCCGGCCGAGCGCGCGGCGTGCAAAGAGATCGTGCTGCGCGGCGATGACTTGAACCTGCTCAAGTTTCCGGTGCCGTGGATCAAGGAGATCGACGGCGGCCGTTACATCGGAAGCTGGGATATCGTCATCACGCGCGACCCTGAGACCAACTGGGTCAACTGGGGCACCTATCGATGCCAACTCAAGGACGAGCGCAGCTTCGCGGTGCTGCTTTTGCCGCAAGGGCAGCATGGCGGCGCGATCCTGCGCAAGTACGAGCAGCGCGGCGAGCCCATGCCGGTCGCGCTGGTGATCGGAGCCGAGCCGGCCTGTCATCTCGCGGCCAGCGCGCCGCTCGAGCATGGCACCAGCGAAGGCGACGTCGCCGGCGGCATCCGCGGCCGCGCGATCGAACTGGTTAAGTGCGAGACCATCGACCTCGAAGTGTCGGCCAGCGCCGAGATCGTGATCGAGGGCGAAGTGTTTCCGGGCGAGCGCGTCGACGAGGGTCCGTTCGGCGAGTACACCGGCCACGCGACCGGGCAGGGCCGCGCGCCGCTGGTGCGCGTCAAATGCATCACGCACCGGCGCAGGCCCATCTTCACGATGGCGAACATGGGCAAGCTGCACGACGACAGCGCCTGCTGCGTGACCGTGATGAGCGCCGCCGTCGCGCGCAACCGGCTCGAAGCGCACGGCCTGCCGGTGCGCGCGATCTACTACTACATCCCGGAAATCCCCGTCATCTCACTCGCGCCGCGCCCGGGGCTCAAGAAACAGATCGTCGCGACCCTGCTCGGCGGCGAGCGGATGATCACCTCGGGTATCGTGTTCGTCGACGAAGATGTCGACCCGAGCCGGCTCGAAGATGTCTGGTGGGCGATCACCACGCGGATGCATCCGGAGAGCTACGACCTGGTGCGCGGCGTGCCGATCAACGCGCTCCATCCGTGGCTGCGGCCCGAGGATCGCGCGCGGCGCGAGACCAGCCTCTGGATCATGGACGCGACCATCCCGCACGACTGGACGCCCGAGTATCGCGACCGTCACGCGGCGCCCGCCGACTATGTCCATTCGTGGTCGGAGGGCACTCGTGCGATGGTGGCGCGGCGCTGGAAGGATTATGGCTACGGCGATCTCTGACGCACCGGCGATGCTGAGCGACGGTCCGCGCTCCGCACCGATCACGCTCATCCTGGCTCATGGAGCGGGCGCGCCGATGGACTCTCCGTTCATGCAGGTGATGGCGCGCGGCGTCGCCGCGCGCGGCATCCGCGTGCTGCGCTTCGAGTTTGCGTACATGGCAGCGCGGCGCACGGGCGGCAAACGCGGCGCGCCCGACCGGGAGCCGGTCCTGATCGAAGCCTGGCGCGGCGCTATCGCAAGCGTTGGCGGCGCGGAGAAAATCGTGATCGGCGGCAAGTCGATGGGTGGGCGCATCGCGAGCATAGTCGCCGACGAAGCCGGCGTCGCGGGCCTGGTATGCCTCGGCTACCCGTTCCATCCGCCCGGTAATCCGGGCCGTGCCCGCGTCAAGCATCTCGAACATCTGCGCACGCCGGCGTTGATCGTGCAGGGCGTACGCGACTCCTTCGGCCGCCCCGATGAGGTTTCGCGCTATGCGCTCTCGCGCCGCATCGGTATCGCGTGGATTGAGGATGGCGACCATTCGTTCAAGCCGCGCGTCGCCTCGGGCCGCACCGAAAGCCAGAACCTCGACGAAGCGATCGTGAAGGTCTCCGAGTTCATCGAGGGACTGAGCTAATCTTTCGTCAACCAAAAAGGAGCGTTCAGATGGGCAAAGGACATCAGGATAAGGTTGCGGTCATCACAGGAGCGGCTTCGGGACTCGGCGAGGCGTTCACGATGCGGCTCGCCGACGACGGCGTGAATGTCGTCGGGGTCGATCTTAAGCCGGCGGACAAGGCGATCGCGCATGCGAAGGCGGCCGG
>Ga0209415_10019190_pt1 | contig 10729 bp, 15 predicted proteins | sample PeaSoiSIISIP2007_FD_187696 | JGI IMG/M metagenome (GOLD analysis project Ga0209415, IMG submission 187696) | Peat soil microbial communities from Weissenstadt, Germany - SII-SIP-2007 (SPAdes) (version 2) | ecosystem: Environmental > Terrestrial > Soil > Wetlands > Peat | place: Germany... | reverse complement strand
AACCTCGGACTCTCGAGCATTTACACGCCGCAGATGTTAGTCGACGGAGTATTCCAGTTTGTCGGAAGTGACGAACGACAGGCGATTCGCGCCGTGGAGAGCGCCGCTAAGACAGAGAAAACGCAGTTGATTCTGTCGTCGGTTCATTTCGACGCGACAAAGAGGCTCAGCGTGCATGTCGAAAGCGGCCCGTTATCCGTCTCGACCGCGGCAAAGTCGGCGACCATTTTTATTGCAATAGCCGACGAGAGCGATGAATCGCACGTCACCCGCGGAGAGAATGCTGGACGAACGCTGAAACATATTGCCGTGTTGTGCGAACTCATTCCCGTCGGGCAGGTGAACAAGAACAGCGCATTTTCCAGTGACATCACGCTCAATCACGACGCCGGGGATCGACGAGACTTGAGGGTCGTGGGAATTATCCAGGAATCGTCCGGCGGGAGGATTCTGGGAGTGACGTCGGCTCGCTTGTCCAACTAGGTTGCATCCATTTCAACGAAAGTACATTTAGAGGAAATATGAGGCTCGCGACCGGCATCGTTTTCCTATTCGGATTTTTTGCCGCACAAGGTGTGCGAGATGGAGTTGTTTTTGCAGAACAAGCCACCTCGATTATCGTCGCCTATTGGTCTCTTCCCCAACCGCTGGACGACGTGCCGGTGATCGTGAACGCCCCTCATCTCCAACTTACGCTCAGACACTCTGGCAACGTCGTCACGCCGGGCATGGACGTTAGTCTGATCGCCGATATCCAAGTAGCACAGGATGTTCACGTGTATGCTCCAGGGGTGAAAAATTATATGCCGCTTCAGCTTACAATCGACCCAGCACCGGGAGTCAAGTCTTCGACGCCGTCATATCCGAAATCACAGTTGCTCTTTCTTAAGTCGACCAACGAACACGTTCCTGTTTTCGGGGGGAAGTTCCGCGTCGTCGAAGATGTGAATATCCTAAGGTCCCCAGAATTTATGGCCTCGCTACAACCTAGGGGAAAAAAGATTACAGTGATGGGAGAATTGAAATATCAAGCGTGTACTTTGAAGGTATGCTTTTTACCCGCATCCGTCCCGCTCAAATGGGAACTGCGAGTCGCGCCGCCCGGCAAAAACTAACGGACAAGCGAAGATTGGTAAAGTGCTTCTGAAGAACCGAAGGAGGAAATGTATGGGCGAAGTGGTCTACGTCTCCAAGTCGCGCATTGAACGCAAACAGGGACCCTTGCGTGTGGCGCATCTGCCGGGAGAGTCCCAGCCAGTGATTTACAGCGTCCACGGCGCCATTGCCGAGCATTACAAGGTTGACCCATCGAAACTCAAGGAGTCGCACTCCTCGACAATCGACTATGTCATTTCCGCGACCGCTGGTTGAATGATGGGCACTTTTGGGGGTGCGCTGGAAGCGCGCCAAATCGATGCGAGCAATGGAAAGTTGACCGCGGATGTAACCGGCGACGTTGAAATAGAAGAAGGCGTACTGGTCATCCGTCGAATCCACGTGGCCATGCGGCTGGTGGCGCCAGAAGACATCAAGGAAACCATCGACCGCGTGCACGGCAATTACGCCATGCGCTGCCCTTTATTTCGCACACTGAACAAGGCGATCCAACTCACATCATCGGTTGAGCTTGCGACGAACGTGCCGTCATAGGTTAGGAGTCAGCGAAAAACGCTCGTGACTGATTTTTTTGAGGTGAGACAGCTTGAAACATCTCATTTTGGGCGCAGGCGCAGTGGGTGGACTGGTAGGAGCGGCTCTTGCTGAGGAAGGGGAGCAGGTTACGCTGCTCGTGCGTCCCGAAACGTTTTCCCAACATCCCAAAAGTATCTTACTTGATCGGCCCAGTGGTAATTCCGAAGTACCCATCAACATCGACACAAAATTCAGTGGAAATGCCGATGTAGTCTGGATTGCTGTCAAAGCCCACCAGCTTGCGATCGCGATCGACCTGATCCCAGCTAAGAATTTCGGAATTGCGGCAATTATTCCACTCTTGAATGGCATCGAACATGTCGCTTTCCTACGCGTGCGGTTCGGTCAGTCCTGCGTCGTGCCCGCAACGATCGCTGTTGAAGCCGAACGGGCTTCGCCGGGTCACATCATCCAGCGCTCTCCATTTGTGCGGTTGGCCCTTTCGGCGGTTGGAGAGCAAAGATTAGAAGGCATTGGCGCCAAGCTTCGACATGCCGGTTTCTCTTGCGAGTTTCGCTCGGACGAAATGACGATGCTCTGGAGTAAGCTTGCGTTTTTGGCGCCCTTCGCTCTCACGAGTACTGCGGCTGATAAAAGCATTGGCGAGATTCAGAGTGACCAGAAATGGGCGGCAACACTCGAATCCTCAGTCGATGAAGCGTGCGCCGCTGCAACTGCGGATGGTGCGACTGTCAACCAAGAACTAATTCTGGCGACACTGAAATCCTTGCCTGCTGCCATGCGAAGCTCGATGCAAAAAGACGTTTCGGCTGGCCGCGAGCCCGAGCTAGATGCGATTGGTGGCGCGATCCTTCGCGCCGCGCGACATTACGAACTTGGCACCCCAACCATTCACATGTTGATTGCAAGTATTCAAGGACGCCTAACCCAGCGGCGCGATGACGTCGACTGGCACACCCCGCACAAGATGACAGACATCGTCCCTGACACTTGAGAAGTGGTAGGGGCTCTGGGCAGCTATTCTGAAACCTTTTCTGAGGTTATGAATCTGACCGTAAGGTGACGGTCAGATGGGCATCATCGTTGGTGATTCACAAGGAGAAAAAATGAGGATTGAATTGAAAAAGATTCAAGCAGGATTGGTATTTGCAGTCATGGGAATGGTCATTCTAGCTTCCACATCAAAAGCCGGCAATCCTGCGCATGGCCCAGCCGCGGATCGTGATGCGCCTCCCTCTGTGGGCGAAAAAATCGCAGATTTTTCGCTCGCGTCAGTCGACGGGAAGCAGTTGAAACTTTCGGATGAATTGAAAAAGGGCCCTGTAGTCCTTGTCCTGTTGAGAGGATGGCCCGGATATCAGTGCCCATTTTGCACGAGGCAATTCGGCGACTTCTTGGGCCATGCGAAGGAACTTCAGAGTAGTGGAGCGAGGGTAATCATGGTCTATCCTGGGCCCGGAGAGAACCTGAAACAACACGTCGATGAGTTCATCGCGAACAGAGAGTTGTTGCCAAATTTTCACGTCCTTGTCGACCCGGATTTTACATTTACACGGTCTCTCGCGCTGCGCTGGGATGCACCGAAGGAAACCTCATATCCATCGACGTTCGTGATTGACCAGAATTGGACGGTCCGCTACGCCTTGGTAAGCAAGAGTCACGGTGGCCGTGCCACAGCTGACGATGTATTGAAGGTTCTTTTTAACCTAGGCAAATAACCGACCCAAACCTCACCATGACGTTACTTCCGATTCTACAAGCACTCCTCCTTCGAGAACTTCGAGGGAGGAGTGTTTTGAGTCTCGCAGAATCGCTAATCCAGTTTATGAGATTTGGGATGCGATTGTAGCGGGTTCTTTCGGCGAGTCGTCCTCTGGACGCGAGATCATCGGCCCACGGACCTCCAGAAACTGAACCAGATCTTTAGAAAATATCAGGTCAAGTGTCCAATCAAACGCGACCCGAAGTTTTTTCTCCAGGCCCGGAAGCTTGCTCAGGTAAATCGTCCTCCAAAGCCACCACGCGATAAAACCTGAAAAGTTGAATCCCAGAATATTTGCTACACCGGTCCGTCGACCGATTGCGGCCAGTTGTGCAATGGTCGTAAAGTTAAACTGCTTCTTCTTCTTGCCACGCAGAGTAGCAAAAATATTGTGCGCAACGAGTTTCGCTTCCCGAAGCGCGTGCTGCGCAGTCGCAGGATAAAAGCCTCCGCTCCGCCGATCCGATATGGCTGCACAATCACCTAAAGCCCAAATACCGGGCGAAGCTTGAAGCTCCAGAAACTCATTGACCAGCAACCGGCCCCGCTCCTTCGCGCAAGGAATTACCTCGATCAAGGGATTCGGAGTGGTTCCCGCCGTCCAGACGAGCGTTCCCGCCTCAATCTTTGTGCCGTCACTTAAACGGACTTCGCCCCCGGAGAATTCCTCAATCTTTACATTCAAATGGAACTCCACTTTCCGCTCCTCGAGCTTTCGCTGCGCGTAAGTGCCTAGCCGTTTGTCTAATTCAGGAAGGATGACCGGGCCCGAATGAATCAGGATGATTCGGATCATGTCTTCCGATACCCGCCGGTAGGAACGAAGAGAACCACGCACGAAGTCGTTGATACCGGCAACGGTCTCAACTCCGGCAAAACCGCCTCCCGCGACAACAAATGTCAACAACGGTTCTTTCTCCTTGCAGCAATCGCTGTCGGCCTCCTCCAGGTGCGAGATCACGTGGTTCCGAAGCCGTATAGCGTCGCCAAGAGTTTTCATTGTGAGAGCAGCCTCGCGGAGACCAGAGATTCCGTAAAGGTTCGTCACACATCCAAGCCCGATGACAAGGAAATCGAAGCCGATAGTGTGTTGATGGTGATTGAACCCGTGGGAAACCATCACGTTCTTGTTCTCTACGTCGATCAGTTCAATTTCCGCCGCCAAGAACCTAACACGTCGAAGCATCTTGCGCGCAGGACTGACAATCGTTGTGAAATCCAGGTCGCTCGTGGCCACTTCGTGAAGCATCGGTGTAAACAAAAAAAAGTTATCCCGATTGATCAGCGTAATCTCGACCGAAGAGTCCTCTCCGAGCTTCTTCTCAAGCTGGATGGCCAAGGTCAGACCCGCAAACCCGCCTCCAAGAATAAGAATTTGCTTAGGTTTTGCGTTTTCCATGAGATGTCTCCGTTCGCGAATAATGGCCCGCGCCGGCCAATCGCAATTGCTTAGAGCAGGCGAGCCCTAAATGCCGGTACTCTTAGTCGGAGAATTTGAAGATTCTCTCTATTTGCTCGCCAATTATTCCGCTTCGCTCTATGTCGAACCACATTGCGCCCTGAACGGTACAGATCTCCACTGCTCTGATACACACCGAAGTGAATGGTTACGGAATTTCCAGAAATCACTGCGGAAAATAGTGTTCTCGCTTGCCGCAAGGGCGCTTCGCGATCAAACCAATTCGGCGAATACTGAAAGCGATCTATAGCGCTGGGGCTGCCTCGGTTGCGTAGATCAGCCGTCGAATCGAGGGCCTCTCCGCACTTTCGTGAAACTGAACGACGCCAGCCTCAACGCTCACTCCGAGTCGTTTTCGTCAGGCGTCGAGATTGCTATCCACCGGGTTGTCCCGCATTTGGATATAGAGACCCATCAAGACGTGAGTACCGGTGGCACGATCTCCAATTTGTACCGCGTTCTCCAACGCCCAATCGCGCCGGATGTCGCCACCCGCATCGAGAATCCCGCGCAGTGCATCTTGCAGACCCCTTGCATTTTTCGTTTCACGGCGAATCTGGATATCCGCAAGGAAGCAGAATAATGCGCCGCGCCAATATCTCCGGACCCAAGTGTGAGTGTGATCCAAACCCTGATCACCCGCCACCGGAAGGCCTTGTGACATATCGCGAACCAGGTCACGCCACATGGATGGCACATCGAATTGGCCGGCCTGGATTCGCGCAATCGGCTCGGTATAAACGGCGATACCTTCCTCAATCCAATGGTGCTGGTCGGGCACCGACGGAAACGCCGAGTGGACCATTTCGTGCGTCAGCATCCAGTCGGATACGAGATCATGCATAGTGGTTTGATTTCCGAGACGCAGCCAGATCCAACCTCCTCCCGTTGGGAACGTTCGTCTGTTGCGCACGCCCTTCCCCTCGAATGTAGAAATCTGAATGACCGGATTTGGCGTGGGGAAACGACCATAGTGGGCCGTCACCGATTCGGCGGCGTCTCGCACCCAGCGTCCAAGCTCAGCTTGTGAGAGCTGCAATCCATCGCCGTTTACGATGACTTCGATGTGGGAACCTCCCACATCGAAGTGCAGACTCGATTGGTCGGAACGTACGGTCGGTGGCATAAACCACATCACGACATAGAGACAAAGAAACCTCAAGATCGCACTCGATTCGACTTTGCCCTTCAATATCGAGCCACCAGCAGCAATGGATGTCCTTTAGATCCGGATCTAGGTAACGTATTCAGGGCTCTCCTGCTTGCCGGAAAGATGCGCGAACCGGCGCAACAAGGTGTCAAGACACAACTTGCCGGGCCCAAAGATGAGAACGAGGACGAAAGCAAAGAGATAAGTATAAGGAGCCGCTGCGAGAAATTTATCGGGATCGGATATCACGGAAGCAAGCGCGTCGTGGTCCCCAATCACGAATGCCATAGCCATGTTAATCGTAAGAACGAGAGCGGTCATTCGCGAAAGGAGACCCAAAGCAAATAGAATTCCGCCGAAGAATTCCACACAGGCGATGAGGAGGGCCATGCGCGCCGGGAAAGGTAGATTTAGGCTGGTAAAGTAGTCCGTCACCTGGTCGAGGTTGTGTAGTTTTGCCCATCCGCCTTGAGCCAACTGCCAGCCCCAATAGAGACGTACAAGCAGAAGGAAAGGCGATTGCCCGAAGGAAACCAACTGAAAGAAACGGTCGTGAACTGCGCGTAGTGTTGACAGTAAATGTCTCATGGGCGTTTTGGATTCGCGTCTGCGAAAAAAGTGTCAGCGACTCAGCCTCTTCCGCGCGCCGGCGCAAAACCAGCCGAACGAGGTCCAATTCCGGAACCAGGCAGTGACCTGTGCCAAGTCGAGATCGGATGTGGGCGCCTTCTTTCCGAAACAATCAGTTACAGCTCGTCCGAGATCCTTCCCGTTCTGTATGGCGAACAGTAGGCCGTATTCGTTCACGTCCAAGCGGCGGAAGTAAACGGAATTATCCACGCGATGAACGGCGAGAAAAATGCGCGCGGGTTTTAGTTTCGCGGCGGCAAGGACTTGTTTACGCTTGCGGCGTTCGCGGAATGTGTTGCTTGAAACCTCAGAGTCTTCGTTCAGATCCTTAACTTTGAGGAGCAGTTTATCCACGGGATAGCGCAAGTCCAACAGACGGACGTAGGGCTGCAAGCGCAGGCGCAGATTCGCCCCGTCGGAGCGCGCCACATCTTCTAATTTCAAAGGCTCTTCCCGTGCGCCGTCAAAGGCTTCGATGTCGGCCCACTCGAGGCGAATCATGTCCAACGCCATGTTTTGCCGCGAACCGGCCCACTTCGGATTCTTTTCCAGCCAGCCCTTAAGATCGCTCCCCAGATTCCGCATCGTGAAGGAATGCGAAGGGTGCTCGACCAAATAGGCTCTACTCAGATCCTCGAATCGCCGGTTGCCAAGAATTGCTTGCAACCCTGGGAAATCGGCCGCGAGCGACTCGAGCACACGCCACCAATATTGCCGGTTGTAAATTTCCAGCCGTTCAAACGAAGTGAGCCGGCCATTTGGTTTGATGAACCGCGCGGCATATTTCTTCATGCACTCGCCGTTCGGAGCGATGCTGCTCATGTTCTCGGAATGCGTGAGCGGCTGCATTACCGCGCTAGCCATCGTTCGCTGAAGAGCAAGCAGGTTCATACGGCACGCGCCAGAACACGCCTAGCCAGGAAGCGATTTGCTTTCAAAGCTTCGTCGTGCACTTCCTTGAAGCTGGGGATGCTGTCGTCCCATTCCAACAGGGTCGCGGTATGCCCCGCTCTTTCAATCGAACGCTCGTAAAGTTTCCAGACAGGATCGATTACCGGGTGGTCGTGCGTATCAAGAATATATTTTTCGTATTTTGAATGTCCTGCGATGTGGATTTGCGCGACGCGCCCGGCGGGCACGCTTTCCACATAAGTCATGGGATCGAAACTGTGATTGCGCGACGATACGTAAATATTGTTTACATCCAGAAGAATGCCGCAGTCCGCGCGCTCGACAACTTCATTGAGAAACTCCCACTCGGTCATTTCAGAAACGTGAAATTCCGCGTAGCTGCTGACGTTTTCCACGGCGATGGGCACTTCCAGAAAATCGCGCACCTCGCGAACTTTTCGCGCGGTCTTCCGAGCGGCTTCAAACGTGTAGGGCATCGGAAGCAGGTCATGGGTATACCGTCCGTCCACGCTTCCCCAACAAAGATGATCGGAGAGCCAGGGCGTCTTCGTGCGCCTCACAAGTTCTTTCAGGCGCCGCAGATGTTCTCGGTTGGGCTTTTCCGCTGAGCCGAAATACATTGAGACTCCGTGCTGCACTACGCGGTACTGTTCGAGGATTTGATCCAGAATGCGAAGCGGCCGGCCGCCGTCAATCATGAAATTTTCCGAGATGATCTCGAACCAGTCCACAACGGGCTTACGCGTGAGAATGTGATGGAAGTGGGGCGAACGCAAACCGATTCCGATACCGTAATTTGTAAAGCCGTTAAAGGAATTTGCTGGCACAATTTCTCCACTTCTCAACAAATAGATGGGCCGGCTAGCAGCACCGGCCCGGGGGGTAGTATCAGTTCTTGATGGACTAGTTCGAACCGGAGCCGGACTTCGGGGGTTCCACTTTCTTCCCGTCTGTTCTGCATCCGCCCTTGCCCTTGCAAGAGTTCTTTGCCTTGCAACCCTGGTCGCCCGACTTGCAAGCGCCTTTGCCCTTGCATGAGTTCTGGCCCTTACATGCGTGCCGATCCTTGGGATCCTTCGCCTTATCCGATGTCGTGCCGGGATCCTGACTGGGTAGGCTGCTGCTCAAGCTTGCGCTCACCCCAGACAGCAGCGTGGAAGCATGAATGCCGGAACTGCCGGCAATCAGGCCTGCGAGTGCAGCCCCAATGATCAGACTCTTCCTTGACGTGGTCATGATGAGTATTTCCTCCTGTCGATTGTAATTCAATTCCTTTCGAGCGATTTCCCGCTCGTAAGCCACCGCAGAAAACAGGTCAGGAACCAAAGACCGTGAGTCAAAGGCTGCCTGCCTCGGAATTGCGAGAAACGATATCCGCCCCTCAGAACAGTAGATACACGAGGAGCGCGAAGGTTACAGATTTTCTCCCGACGCGATAAAGTCTTTTGCCTTGGCGAATCGCTCTCGTGCATTTGCAAAACTGCCATTTTGACCATGATCCAAAAACCTTGCAAACAGCCGCGAAGTGCCCCAAGGGCTCCATAAAGCGTACAGGGGAGCGGCAGATTGCTTGTCACCTTTTGTGGCTTTGTGCATCGATAGCGGTAAGGAACTGACGTTGGTCACAGAACAAATGGCGGAACGGAAAAACCCTTCCTCTCACGACCCTGCCCTTGAGGCGAATCTGATCGCGCGCGTGCTACAAGGCGAAAAGGAAGTGTTTTATGAGCTGATTCGAGCCTATGAGAAGAGTGTCTATTTGACGGCATTTTCCGTTCTGCAAAATAGCGGCGACGCCGAGGAAGTTTCTCAGGAGGCCATCCTGAAGGCTTTTCGCCACTTGGCTGACTTTCGTGGAGAGAGCCGCTTCGGAACCTGGCTTGTCAAGATTGCGCTCAACGAAGCGCGCATGCACCTGCGCAAACAGCACCGCCACATGTGGGAGTCAATGGAGTGCCAGAACCAAGAAGACGAAAGCGACTATCTCCCCGAAGAATTCGGTGATTGGCGCGAAATCCCGTCTGAGGCTCTTGAGCGAAAGGAGATTCGCGACCTTCTTTCAAACGCGGTGGCTGCGCTTCCGGAGATATATCGCGAAGTGATCGCGCTGCGGGACATCCGCCAAATGAGCGTCGCCGAAACTGCTGAGGTACTCGGCGTACGCAAGCAAGTAGTAAAGACCCGGCTCCTCCGGGCGCGCTTGCGACTGCGTGACATGGTCGCGCCGTTCACGACTTCGCGTGGACTGTTTAGCCGCAACCCGTTTCGAAGAGGTACCAATCCATGGTTCTAAATTGCAAGGATGTGCGCCGCGAAATCTCCAACTATCTGGATGACGACATTTCTCCTGAAATGCGCGCCGCGCTGGAAGCGCACCTCGCGCAATGCAGGCATTGCACCGCAGTTCTCGACGGAACCCATAACGTGCTCGTTCTGATCGCGGATGATCGGGTGTTTCCCCTCCCTGCCGGGTTTAGCGCTCGATTACATGAAAAACTACGCCGGGAACTTGAGTCAGTCTGATCGATGGAGACTGAACATTGTGGACGAAGTTCAGCAGAGGTAATTCAGGATGCGCGGCTGACGGATTAGACGGACGTGAAATTTCGCTCGATCCGCGTGGACGGATTGAAAGTGCGTGCGAACGATGAGCCATGCAACCGGTGATGCAGGAAAAGTTCCGTCGCGACAACCAGCAAAGTAATAATGGACAACGTGCCAACAATAATCATGCGTCGGCGCTCTTTTTGATCAATTGGCCTTCTCCTCCACTGCGCAGAGGGAGCCCGTCTCAGGCGCCAGGCATTGAACAGCAACCAGAGATTCAGCATGGCCCCGAGAGTTGCAAGACTGAGAAGTGGCAGTCGAATTGCCGCCGAGTGAAACAGGACTGCTCCTTGCGCCAAGCTAATCGAAGCGCCACCCAGGAGCAACACCAAGCCATTCGCAGTAACGAAGAACAGGCACACCGCTTCGATCGCGGCAACCGCGAGCGATCCGAAACCAAGGAAGACTTGCTTTTTGTTCGGCCTTCCCGCTCTGCTCTCAACACCGGGCAGATCGGAGTCCGCATGTACGTCTTTTAACTCCATTTGGACAGGCCTCCTGTAAAGCACACCGGCATCTGATTCGCGACTTGTAGAAAAGTTACAACAATCGCCCG
>Ga0209415_10019186_pt1 | contig 10730 bp, 11 predicted proteins | sample PeaSoiSIISIP2007_FD_187696 | JGI IMG/M metagenome (GOLD analysis project Ga0209415, IMG submission 187696) | Peat soil microbial communities from Weissenstadt, Germany - SII-SIP-2007 (SPAdes) (version 2) | ecosystem: Environmental > Terrestrial > Soil > Wetlands > Peat | place: Germany... | reverse complement strand
CCCAGCATCACGTCAACACGCTCGGGCTCGATACGTACCGTTGGCCGAGGAACAAGCCGATGTCGTTCTTCTCCGATCCGAAGTCGCTCGAAGCAGCATGGACGCGAGCGGCGAGCCAGTATCCACCAGGCGCCGAGATTCTGTGGAGCGTCGGTTTTCGCGGGCAGAACGACTATCCGTTCTGGCAGGACGACCACAGCGCGCCCACGACAGACGAAGGCCGCGCCGCGATCATCCGTGCCGCCATCGACAGGCAGATCGAGATTGTGCACCGCCGCGATCCGCACGCGGAGATTCTCATGAATGCCTGGCGCGAGGCGGCCACCTTCATTCATGAAGGCGTGCTGAAGATTCCCGACGGAGCCACATTGGTCTGGCCCGACAACGGCCACGGCATCCTTCAGGACAAGGACGCCATCGCCGCCGGCCAAGGCGAGTATTATCACACCGCCATGTACGACTACATGTCAAACCACTACAGCGAAATGGTTCCCCTCGGCCGCATTCAGCGTGAGCTTGGGCGCGCCGCGCGCGCAGGCGCCACCCGATGGCTGCTGGTGAACACCGCCAACGTACGCCCGGTTGCGATGACCACTCGAGCGGTGATGGAACTGGCGTGGAATCCGCAACCCTGGGTTACGCCGGGATCGCAGGAGAGTGGCCGGTATCTGGAGCGCTGGTCGCGCGAGGAATTCGGATCAAAAGCCGCGCTCACCGCGGAGGAATACTATCGCGCGTATTTCGATGCGCCGGCGCGCTATGGCGACGCCGAAGACGCCACGGCGGCGGACAATTTCTACCACACCGCCGCGCGGCGCTTGCTGCTGTCTTTGCTGGATGGAGATCCCGAGCCGCTGGATCGCCTGCGCCGAATGCAGTTCGCGAATCGGGAGGAGTTCGTTGCGAAGCTCCTGGCCTCATGCCAGGCGGCCGAGCCGCGCTGGGAACACGCGCTGGCTCTCGCGGAGAAGGCGAAGCCACTGGTGCCAGCGGACCGAGCGGAATTCTTCCAGGCCAACGTGCTGACTCAGGTCGAGCTTCATCTGCATTCCAATCGCATGCTGGTGCATCTTGCCGGGATGGCGCAGGCGCCGGAGAAGAGCGAGAAAATCGCCCGGCTCCGCGAAGCGATCGCCGAAGGGGAAGCTGCCGCCCGAGCCATGCATGACGCCGAATACGGAAAATGGCGCGGCTATTATACGAACGGTGACTGGCTGCTGAACGCTCCGCTCACTCTCGCGCTGTGCCGCGCGTACCTCGATTCGCTCGAGGGGCGGCCGGTTTCCGAAGACACCGTGATCCGTGCCCGCGACGGCGGCCTGGCGTACACGATGATCACGGCATATCAGGGAACTGAAACGGTGCAGTTCTGAACCTGGCCCGCTCATCGATGCCCGCATCCAGTAGTGCGCGCGCGAGGCTCGCTTTCGCCAGATGTATACTAGCGCCCAATGCCTGACAGATTCGCGAACTGGTGGGCGGCTGAGCGGAAGCACGATGTCATTCTGCTGCTGTTGCTTGCCACCATCTGCGCCGCGGTCTTTGCGCTTGGTGTTCCCCGGCTGGTGATCTACGGACATGATGTCTTTGTTGCGCTCGATGGCGCCTGGCGAGTCCTGAACGGCCAGCGGCCCCAGGTCGACTTCTTCGCTCAAATGGGTCCGGTCTACTATCTGCTTCATGCGGCGGGCATCGCGCTCGCGGGCGGCGATGCGCGAGGCCTCGGATACGGCACGGCGATAGTCGGAATAGTCCTCTCGGCATGGTCGTTCCTCCTTTTGCGCGGCCGCATGGCCAGCATCCCATGCATTCTCGCGTGTGTAACGCTTGTCCTGCTCGCGGTCGCCCCGTTTCCGCTGGGCATGGAGCCCTGGTATACCTCGTTCTCAATGAAACACAACCGCTACGGTTTTGCTCTCACCGGCCTCGTCTTTCTTGAGTGTTTTCTTCCGCTGCCCGCCGAGGCTACCAGGCGCAAACAGTTTGGCGGAGCGTTTTCATCCGGCCTGGCCTGCGCAGTGCTGTTGTTCCTGAAGATCAGCTACGGGATGGTGGCGCTGTTGCTGGTCGCGGTATCGGTTCTTCCTCGGCCCGGGAAACGCGTCCGCATCGCCGGTCTCTTTGCCGGGTTGGTTTGTTTCGCGCTACCCATGCTCGCCTGGCTCCGGTTCGACGTGGCGGCTCTTGCCGGGGAATACGGGTCGCTGGCAAGCGCGCAGCGGTCACACTTCACTTTGCCGATCATTCTCTGGCGCCTATATCTCGATCGCTTCGAGATCCTGCCGGTGCTTCTGCTTGCTTTGCTGACCGCTCTGCTGCCTGGCGTTGCTCGACGCCGGGCCATAGTGCTGGTCTCTGCCGCGTTGCTCGCGATTGGAGGCGGCACATTACTCATGCTTGGAAACACGCAAGCTCGCGATCTTCCGTTGATCATGGTGCTCGCGCTCCTGCTGGTCAATGAGTTGACCGTGCTCCTTCGCCCCGGCGCCAGGCCGCAGGTTGCGGCTCTGCTGATTTTTGGTCTGCTCGCCATCGCGATTCCGGTGGCGTTGGATGCCGGTGGGCTGGCGCTGGGGCTATGGAGCAAGCTGCGCCCGCCTGCGCCTGATTACAGTTTCCGCGCGGAGCACCTGCGAGTCCTGCGGTTTGCGGACCTGAACGATGCCCACTTCCGAAATGACAACGGTCGCCCCTTTGTGCAGTACACGGAGGAGGGCATGGAGCTGGTGCGCGCGTATGGACGCCCAGGCGAATCGGTCCGCGGGCTGGGCATGAGCAATCCATTTTCATTTGCGCTGCTGCTGCGGCCTCCACGTGGCGGCGCTGTCGCCCTCGCCGGCACCGATGTGAGCCCCGGGAACGTGCCGCCCCTGGCGATGCTTATCGGCGACAGCGACCTGCTCCTTGTACCGGAGTTCGCCGCATCGGAGCGGGAGACGCTTGCGCGGGTGCTGTCCAAATACCCGCATTTACTGAGCAAGGACTACCAGCGCGTTGCGGAATCGCCGGACTGGGAATTGTATCGCCGGAAGCGTTGAGGGCACGCGTCAGGGGTTTGTTGAAAAGCGCCCGGACCCGCTTACTGGCGCGCGCGGCTCAGTTTTATCGGCTCGTCATTGCAGGCAGTTACAGAGCCACAACCGCCAGGGAGCGGTACAACTCCTAACCCGTTAAATCCAGCGCCGGGTCAGGCGTCGCAGGGCATGGCCGACCACGGCGATTGCGGCGCGCCGGCGGTTTCTCCGTCTCAGCTTCCAGGGTATGCCGGCCAGGCGGCGAATGCGATGGCCGGCCACGAACAGCAGTTCTGCGGCGCGTGAGAGAGGCTTGCCATAACCTTCCACCGGGTAGCCCAGTTCGCTGAGCAAGTCGCCGGCGACGCTCTCAACGAGCGCCTGCTGTCGGGGCGTCATGCTGTGTTGCCAGGTCCCGGCGTTGTCCGGCACAATTTCATCGCTCCGCTCGGCGGCGGTCCTTGCGGGAAAACGGCGCATCGCCGCTGGGGAGAATCGGGAACAGACGAGAACGGCCGGGTCGTATGGCTCGCCGAGGAACTCGCAGACCGATCGCAGCGTGGTCTCGGATTGCGCCAGCAGAGTCTCGTAACGCACCTCGAGATACGCGTCCGCGGGCAGTACCGCGCCATCGCGGCGTCCCGTTGCGACCATCTCCTTCCACAGCCGCGCAGCCATATAGAGGTTCTGAGGCTCGAAACGGGTGCGCAGCCAGGAGAGCGCGGTATCGCGCCCGTCGCGGATCACGTGGATCACCTGCGCGTCAGGGAACAGCCGCATGAGCAATGGGATCTCTCTGACGTAATGAGGCGTTTTATCACCCCACCGCGGTTTGCCACGGCTCTTTGCCCAGAATTCAAAAAGCCGGCGCACCAGTTCGGCGAACGAACGGCATCCCGCTATGTCCTTCGGGTCCGGCGTGATGCCCCACTGCGCGATCCGCGGCAGTCTCAAAATGCGGCTCGCGAGACGCCACGCCTCCGCGTCCGACGCGGGATCTCCGAATACCCGGTAGAAATTCGGGATGAAATGCGATTCCCAGGGAATTGTCAGGCGCGGATGCGAGCGCAGCAAATCCCGCAGCAGGCTTGTTCCGCTGCGTGGGCAGCCCACAACGAAGAACGGCCTCGGACGGGGCGCGCCAGCCGGGTGCTCAGTTGCCGTCACGACGGCTCCTGCAAGGCTTCATCAACAAATTGTACGCTGCGCCACTTTGGTACGTTGGCAGACATGAGCATCGCATCCACGAACCCGGCGACTGGAAAAGTGTTGCGCACCTTCCAGCCGCTCACCGCGGTTGAGCTGGAAAACAGGCTGGCCCTGGCTGCCGCGGCCTTTGAAACGCATCGCCGAACGGCATTTGCGGAGCGCGCGCGATGGATGCTTCGCGCGGCGGAGATCCTGGAAGCGGAGAAAGAAGACTGCGCGCGGCTGATGACGCTCGAAATGGGCAAGCTCTTCCGTGCCGCCGTGGCGGAAGCGGCGAAGTGCGCGACCGCCTGCCGATATTACGCCGAGAACGCCGAGCGCTTCCTCGCCGACGAAGTTGTCCGGACCGAAGCGGGGCGCAGCTTTATTCGTTATCAGCCGCTGGGGCCCGTGCTGGCCGTGATGCCGTGGAACTTTCCATTCTGGCAGGTGATCCGCTTTGCCGCGCCGGCGCTGATGGCGGGGAACGTTGGCCTTCTCAAGCACGCCTCCAACGTGCCGCAGTGCGCCCTGAAAATCGAGGAGATCTTTCGTCGCGCGGGATTCGCCGGTGGCGTGTTTCAGGCGCTGCTGATCGAGTCGGCGCGAGTGGATGCGGTGATTGGCGATCCGCGCATCGCTGCCGCTACACTCACGGGCAGTGAGGAGGCGGGTATCAAGGTCGGCGTCGCCGCGGCTCGACGAATCAGGAAGGTGGTCCTCGAGTTGGGCGGCAGCGATCCTTTCATTGTGATGCCCAGCGCCGATCTGGATCGGGCGGTAGCCACCGCCGTCGATGCCCGCGTTCAGAACAACGGCCAGTCCTGCATCGCCGCTAAGCGCTTCATCGTGGCGGATGCCATCGCGGACGATTTCGAGCGGCGCTTCGTCGAGCGCATGAAAGCGCTGCGCATTGGCGATCCCATGGACGAAGCCACCGAGCTGGGGCCGTTGTCATCGGCGGATGCGCTGGCCACGCTTGACCGCGGAGTTCGGGAGACCGTCGCCGCGGGAGCGCGCCTGCTGGCGGGCGGCCATCGCATCGATATGCCCGGCAATTTCTACGCGCCGACGGTTTTCGCGGATATTCCCGAGAAGTCGCCGGCATATTGCGAGGAATTATTCGGACCCGTGGCCGCGCTTTTTCGCGCGAAGAATGCAGCCGACGCAGTGCGCATCGCCAACGACAGCCGCTTCGGTCTCGGCGCCAGCGTCTGGACCAGCGACCCCGGCGAGATGGAATACTTCATCAACGAGATTGAGACCGGCATGGTGTTCGTGAATGCGATGGTGGCTTCCGATCCGCGGCTGCCGTTTGGCGGCGTGAAGCATTCCGGCCACGGCCGCGAGCTCGGCGTTCACGGCATTCGCGAATTCGTCAATATTAAGACGGTGTGGGTCCGCTAGAAGTGAGGTAACGCGCCCGTCGAGAGTGCCACAATACTCCCATGCGATTCCTTACGTGCACTCTGTTGCTGGTCACCGCGGTCGTGGCGCAGCAGCAGCCCAGCCTCGATGCTCAGCGCGAGGCCATGAAGAAGCTGCAGTTCCTGGTGGGCAAGTGGACCGGCGAGGCCGACGTGATGCGCGGCGCAGGCGAGCCTCTGAAACTCACACAAACCGAGAACGTACAATACAAGCTCGACGGCCTCGTAATACTGGTGGAAGGGGAGAGCCACAACGCCGAGGGCAAGTCTGTTTTCTCCGCGCTGGCCACTATCGCGTTCGACGACACGGCTGGCGTCTACCGTTTCCGCGCCTTCAATGCGGGCCGCTATCTGGACACCGAGCTCACGGTGACCGCCGGCGGATTCTCATGGGGCTTCACCGGCGGCCCGGTGAAGGTGAACAACACCATGAAGCTCAGCGACAAGGGCGAGTGGGTGGAGACCACGGACGTGGCCATGGGTTCGCAGCCGCCCCGGCACACCATGCAGATGACGCTGAAAAAGCAGTGAGCGCGACGAGGTTTGCACGGAGGCTTGCCGACGTGGTCCTCCCTGGAGGATAATGAGGATGAAGGGAGGAAGTCATTGGCAATCCTCAACATAAAAGATGCCGAGGCCCACGCGATGGCGGCAGAACTCGCCAGGCGAACGGGCCAGACGCTGACCGCTGCCGTCAAGGACGCGCTGAGGGATCGCTTGCAGCGGGAGCGGAACCGTGGCTCCGAATCCACGCGGCGAGTGGTGCGCGTGATGGAGATTGGGAAGCGAGCCTCGGCCCGGCCGGTTCTCGATCCGCGGAGCCCCGACGAGATCATCGGCTACGACGAACACGGGATTCCGCGCTGATGGTCATCGATTCATCGGCGATTCTGGCCATCGTCTTCCAGGAGCCGGAGGCTGAGGCCTTTGCTCGGGCCATCGCCGAGGACGCGGTTCGATTGATGTCCACCGTGAGCTGGCTTGAAACTTTGCTTGTTGTCGAAGGACGGCTCGGGCGGGAATCCTCTGACGACGCTCTGCTGATTCTCAGAGACCTCGAAATTCAGGCAGTCCCCTTCGATCCCGAACAGATGCACGAGGCCCGCCGTGCCTGGCAGCGCTTTGGCAAGGGGAGGCACCCGGCTGGACTGAATTTCGGCGACTGTTGCGCCTACGCCCTGGCCGCGATTCGCTCCGAACCACTATTGTTCAAAGGCGAGGACTTCTCGCGCACCGACGTCGCGCGCGCCGCGTGGTAGATCAAGCCTAAAGATCGGGGATGTCGTCGATGTTGACCTGGTCGGCGGGGACGATGACGATCTTGCCGTCTTCCTCGAAGGACATGGGAACGCCGGCCTGCCGATGACGAATGACGGCGGCTTTGAAGGCGGCCCGCATGGCACGCGTAGCGAGCTCGGTGTCGTCGAGTTTCTCAGTCAACGGTATTTCCGAATCAGTTCCCATGCTTCACCGTTCGCGACCTCCGTGGCACGGCTTGCTGAGCCGGCTGCGATGAGCTGCGGTCCCTTGATCCCTTTGTTGTTGTACATCCGCCAACCATCCGCGAGAGGCGCGTAAACTCTACAGAAGTTCTCGAGACCAGTTGCGTAGCGCCTGCGTATCACGTCGTCCGGCACGTAATGGCCGCCGAGCGCGACCCGACCCGCAACACGTGCGACAGACAGATCTGGCGAAGGCAGCCACAGAAAATGCAATCGAAATCGGTATCCCGCGCTCTTCAGCTTCGCGATCCACGGCGCGAAGCTGCGGCTGGCCAGCGTCGTTTCGAACGCAAAATCCTTTCGTTCGTCCGCCAGCTGGTGCAGTCGCTTCAGCATCACGCGTCCCGCCTCCATCGCCGCCTCGCCGGGGTCAAACACCGAGATTCCCTGAGCGATGAAATCAGCATTGACAAACTCGGTGACGCCCCACGCCCGCTGCAGAAGCAACGGAGCGGCGGTGGTCTTCCCGGCTCCGTTCGGTCCGGCAATGATGATGACGTTCGGCACGCGAAGGTGATTATCTCACTCCCATTTACTGCCGAGGCGATAACTTAATGACCGTGTTCGCGTTTCCACCAAACATCATTGGGCACGCGGCGCTTCCGGCAGGATCTGCCGTCCTCCACCACCAGTCACTTCTATGGCATCGGGATGGGCTGGGCCGGTGCGCACGGTCGAGTCCCTCCGAGGGCCGCTGACCTTCTACTGGCTGCGTTTCGATGAACCGCAAGTCGACGCAGAGGGCGACGGGCCTTACCGAGAGGGTGAAATCGAGGCTGGAGCCCTGGAACTGACCGTAGAGCAGGCCTCGGGCGCTGCGCTCTCCACCTCACTCCCCGTGCGTGTCCTTGTATTCGTCCAGCCAGGCCATCTGGATCGCTTCCAGCTTGCCTTCGGTGGATTTCATCGGGTCGTCGCCGAAGCCGTCCAGCTCGGTGATCCACTTGTGCAGGTCGGTGTAGCGGATGTGCGTGGGGTCGAGGTCGGGGAACTTGTCGGCCAGCGCCAGCGCGATGTCATCGGTGTGGTCCCAGGTGAGTCCGGGCATCAGATCTTCGTCCCTTTCAGCGCGCCGCGCACGGCGGTGTTCATCATGTTCTCGGCCAGCCTGCCCGTGGCCTGGTTCAGCGCCTCGATCTTTTCCAGAATAATGTGGTGGTCGTCGGAATTCTGCGCCACCAGCAACTCGTTCACCGCGCGGTCGATGGCCGCGCGCTCCTCATCGCTCAGCTCCAGCCAGGCGTCGTTCAGCTTCGCCTTCTCGGTGGCGCGCAGAATGTTCTCCGCCTCCACCCGCGCCTCGCGCGTCTGCCGTTCGCGGAAATCCTCCTCGGCCTTCTCGAAGGACTCCTGAATCATCTGCGCCACCTGCTCGTCGGTGAGCCCGTAGGAGGGCTTCACATCCACGCTCTGCTCGGCGCCGGTGCGCTGATCGCGCGCGGTGACGTTGAGAATGCCGTTGGCGTCGATGAGGAAGCGCACCTCAATGCGCGCCATGCCCGCTGGCATCGGGGCGATGTCCTTCAGGTCGAAGCGCGCCAGACTGCGGCAATCCCGCGCCATTTCGCGCTCGCCCTGCAGCACGTGAATCAGAACGTTCTTCTGGCCTTCGACAGCGGTGGTGAAGGACTCGGTCGCGCTGGCCGGAATCGTCGAGTTGCGATGAATCAGCTTGGAGACCACTCCGCCCATGACTTCGATGCCCAGCGACAGCGGCGTCACGTCGAGCAGCAGCTTGTCCTCGACTTCGCCCGAAAGAATTCCCGCCTGCACCGCCGCGCCCAGCGCGACTACTTCATCCGGGTTCAACTCGGTGTGCGGGCGCGTGAGGAACAGCCGCTCCACCGCGTTGCGCACCAGCGGAATGCGCGTCGATCCGCCCACCATGACCACTTCGTCGATCTGCTCCACGGTCACGCCGGAGTCTCGGATGCAGTCGCGGCACGGGCCGAGCGTGCGATCGACGATGGGCGTGATCAGGCGGTCGTAGAGTTCGCGATCGAGCTGGCGCCGGTACTCGTGGCCGTGATAATCGAGTTCGATGACCGTCTCGGGGACGAAGGACAGCGATTCCTTGGCGTGAATCACCGCGCGGCGCAGGCGCTGGATCAGCTCATGATCGGCGGCCGGATCGATGGCCCACTCGCTGGCCACATCCTCCAGTGCGATGCGCAACAGCAGATTGTCGATGTCGTCGCCGCCGAGGTGCGTGTCGCCGTTGGTGGCCAAAACCTCGAAAATCCCGTCATGAAGCCGCAGAATCGAGATGTCGAAGGTGCCGCCGCCGAGGTCGTATACCGCGACGATGCCGTTCTTCCGCTTGTCGAGCCCGTAGGCCAGCGACGCCGCGGTGGGCTCGTTCACCAGGCGCAGCACTTCCAGCCCGGCAATGCGGCCGGCATCACGCGTGGCCTGGCGCTGCGCGTCGTTGAAGTACGCCGGAACAGTTATTACCGCTTTGGAAATCGCCTCGCCAAGAAACGCTTCAGCGTTCTGCTTCAACTGCCGCAGCACGAAGGCCGAGATCTCCGGCGGTGTGTACGTCCTCTCACCAAGCTGCAGGTGAATTACCGATTCACTGTCCCGCGCAATGCGGAACGGAAACAGCTTCAACTCTTCCTGAACGTCGCCGACGCCGCGGCCCATCAGACGCTTCACGGAGTACACGGTGCGCTCGGGCTGCGTGATCAGCAGCTCACGCGCCGGATTGCCCACCACCATACCGCCTACTGCTGCGACCGAAACCACACTCGGAACCAGCCTGGCGCCGTCAATTCCCGGAATGATCTTCGGACCGGTGAAATCCATGAAAGCGACAAGACTGTTGGTGGTGCCCAGGTCGATGCCCACCACGCGGTCGCGCCTGCGGAAGTCTATTTGAAAAGTGCCCATGACGGTTACGCCGCCGGAACCAGCAGCGCGTCCACCTCACTTACGAGATTCTGAATGTACTTGCGCCGATTCAGCAGCGCGCGGATGGCCGCCAGCTTTTCGCGATCCTGCGAGGCGTCCCATTCGCGAAACAACTCCTCGAGTTCCTTGTCCACTTCACCCAGCATTCCTCCGAAGTTCGCCCTCGCCTGCTCGAGCTGCGGGCGCGCTGAATCGTCGCCGCCGCGCACTTCCTCGAGCGCCATGTTCAGCTCGAAGACCTCTTCCAGCAGCTCCGGCGGCACGTTGTTCGAGCGCTGCTCGCCGATGTCGAAGCCGTTCTGCCTGAGAACATACTCCGCCCGCGCTACCGGATTGCGCAACGTACGCGAGGCGTCGTTCAACACGGATGAGGCTTCCAGCGAATACTGGCGCTCGCGATCGGATTTTCGCCCGAAGCGATCGGGGTGCAGCGCACGGCTCAATTCGTAGAAGCGCTTCTGCAAATCGTCCGTGGACAGCGCCAGCCGTACGGGAATGCCGAATAGCTCGTAGTAATCGGAAGGGGGTGGCTGCAGCGCCTGACAGGAGGGGCAAAATAAGGCCGCGCCACCTTGATTCGGCTCGGTGGCGCGACCGCAATTCCAACAGTTTCTCACGCGGAGAAGGAGGTCCCGCAGCCACAACTCTTCGTCGCGTGCGGGTTATCAAACACGAATCCGGACTGC
>Ga0209415_10019185_pt1 | contig 10731 bp, 9 predicted proteins | sample PeaSoiSIISIP2007_FD_187696 | JGI IMG/M metagenome (GOLD analysis project Ga0209415, IMG submission 187696) | Peat soil microbial communities from Weissenstadt, Germany - SII-SIP-2007 (SPAdes) (version 2) | ecosystem: Environmental > Terrestrial > Soil > Wetlands > Peat | place: Germany... | reverse complement strand
GGCGACGACGCCATCGTCGAGGGCGTGTCCCGCCTCGGCAAGCTCTTCTCCACCGCCGAGTAGGCCGGAACCGAGTAGGGCAGGACCGAGTAGGGCCGGGGCGAGCAGAGCCGGGTCGAGCAGAGCCGGGTCGAGCAGGGGCCGGTCGAGCAGGGGCCGGTCGAGCAGGGGCCGGTCGAGCAGGGGCCGGTCGAGCAGGGGCCGGGTCGAGCAGGGGCCGGGTCGAGCAGGGGCCGGTCGAGCAGGGGCCGGGTCGAGCAGGGTCGTCGGTTACAGACATCACGAGCAAGGAAGGCGACGCGCCAGATGGCACGGGTACTCATCACCGAAAAGCTCGCTGAACGTGGGCTCAAGACATTGGCCGACGCCGGCCACCAAGCCGACGTGCAGCTCGACCTCGATCCCCAGGCGCTGCTGGGAGCCATCGTGGGCGCCCATGCGCTGATCGTTCGTTCGGCCACCCAAGTGACCTCCGAGGTCCTCGAGGCCGGCACCGACCTCGTCGTGGTGGGTCGCGCCGGCATCGGGCTCGACAACGTGGACGTCGACGCGGCCACGAGACGCGGCGTCATGGTCGTGAACGCGCCCGAGTCGAACGTGCTCTCGGCGGCCGAGCACGCCATGGCGCTGTTGCTGGCGCAGGCACGAAACGTCCCCCAGGCACACGCCGCGCTCATGGCGGGGAAGTGGGAACGCTCCAAGTGGGAGGGTGTCGAGCTCCACGGCAAGACACTCGGCGTCGTCGGCCTCGGCCGCATCGGCGCGCTGGTGGCCCAGCGGGCACTCGCCTTCGGCATGCACCTGTGCGCCTACGACCCCTACGTCTCGCCCGACCGGGCGCGCCACATGGGGGTCGAGATGCTGTCGCTCGACGAGCTCGTGGCCGTGTCCGACTTCCTCACGATCCACCTTCCCAAGACGGCCGAGACCACGGGGTTGATCGGCGCCGAGCTTCTGGCGAAGGCCAAGCCGGGGATACGCATCGTGAACGCGGCGCGAGGTGGGATCGTCGACGAAGAGGCCCTGGCCGACGCCCTGCGTTCGGGTCGTGTGGGGGGCGCCGCCTTCGACGTCTTCGCCACCGAGCCCTGTACCGACTCGCCGCTGTTCGAGTTCTCCACGGTGGTGGCCACCCCCCACCTCGGCGCGTCCACGGCGGAAGCACAGGACAAGGCGGGCGTGACGATCGCCGAGCAGGTCAACCTGGCGCTGGCCGGTGACTTCGTCCCCTTCGCCGTCAATGTCGCCGCGTCCGAGGTCTCGGAGACGGTGCGGCCTTTCCTCCGCCTGGCCGAACAGCTCGGCCGTTGCTTCGCTTGTCTCAGCGACGGGCTGCCCGAGCGGCTCGAGGTGGAATACCAGGGCGGGCTGGCCGGTGCCAACACCTCGATCCTTACCCTGGCGGTGCTCAAGGGCATCTTCTCGGCCGGCACCGAGGAGCCGGTGTCGTATGTGAACGCACCCCAGCTGGCAGAGGAACGGGGGCTCGAAGTGCGCGAGGCGTCAACCGCCACGGCACGCGACTACGTGAACCTGATCACCCTGCGTTCCCCGGAGCATTCGATCGCCGGAACTCTGACCGGCCCACGCTCGGAGTCGCGCATCGTGCTCGTGGACGACCACACCGTCGAGGTGCCCCCGGCCGAGCACATGCTCATCGTGCGCAACGACGACCGGCCCGGGATGATCGGCGTGGTGGGCGTGGCCCTGGGCGAGGCCGGCGTGTCGATCTCCTCGATGGACGTCGATCCGTCCCGCACCGAGGGCACGGCGCTCATGGTCCTCTCCACCGACCGTGCCATCCCCGACGAGGCTTTCGCCCGCCTGCAGGCCACCGACGGCATTCTCGCCATCCACCGCATCGCCTGCGTCTGAGGGTGAAGGCCCGGGCGCCCGCTGGTGCCGGCTCGCGACCTGAGCGTCGTCGCACTGCTGATATTGGATCTGGGGAAGTGCCCTGGGGTTAACTCCGGGTTGGCCCCGGGTTAGCCTCGGGGCATCGACGACCACCTCGACCGGGCCCGCGATGGCGAAGGGGAGGTTCTCGAGGCGGCTCGCAGGGGAGATCGCGACGCTCTCGAGGTCCTGGTAACGGCGCACTACGACCGGGTGCACGCGCTGTGCCGGCGGATGCTCGGGAACGAAGCCGACGCCCTCGACGCCACCCAGGACGCGCTTGTCGCCGCGATCCGGTCACTGGGCCGGTTCGACGGGAGGAGCTCGTTCGGTACGTGGTTGTTTCGCATCGCCACGAATACCTGCATCGACGAGCTGCGACGCCGTCGGCGTCGGCCCGTGACGGGTCTTTCCGCAGACGTGGCCGACATCGCCGATGAGATTTCGTTCGACGCGCCCGGCTTGTTCGTCGCGCCGAGTCGACCGGACCTGTCCACGGCGGACGCTCCGGTCCAACACGAGGACGCCATTGCGGGCTCACGTCCCTCCAACGAGGGAATCGGCAACCGAGCGGGAGGGTTCTCCGCTAGGGGCATGAGCGCCGGCGGTGCTCGCGGTGCCGGCGGTGCCCGCGGTGGCGGATGGCGGCCAGGACGTTCCGACCATGCCGATCCAGCCGATGTCGCATCGGCCCGAGTCGACATCGATGCCGCACTGGCAGTACTCCCGCTCGAATTCCGGACAGCGGTCGTCCTGCGCGACGTCTGCGATCTCGCCTACGACGAGATCGCTGCGATTCTGGGCGTTCCGGTGGGAACCGTGCGATCGCGCATCGCCCGGGCACGATCGGCGTTGGCGGCCACGTGGAGTGTCGCACAAAGCGGTCGTGACGCGGCGGCCGAGGGCGCAGGACGGGGCGACACGGGGAACGAATTGGTCCCGTCGGACGTCAAAGCACAGCAGAGCGGTATGCCAGAACCATCCGCGATAGCAGACCGAGCACGAGACGGACGGGCCGTGCGGCGTCGCAAGCGTCTCGGCGAACCGATCGCCGAGCGGTCTCAAGTAAACCAGGAAGAAGAGCGCACTCAATGACCGGGCACCTGACCGACGAGCAGCTGTCGGCGCATCTCGACGGCGAGTCGGGCACCGACCTCGACTGGAGCAGCGCGCAGTCCGGCGAGCATCTCGCAACGTGCGCCCGCTGCCGTCGGCGGCTGAGCGAATTCGAGGCGGTGCGCAACCTCGTGAAGACACCGGTGGCTCCCCCGGCATCGCGCGTGCGCGCCGAGTCGATCGCGACGGTGCTGCGTGGTGCAGCGGCGGGCGATACCGGCATCGGGGGTCGGGTGGATGATCGAGCGGGGCGCGGCCCGATCGACGGCGAGGGCGAGGGCGACGGCGACGGCGAGGGCGAGGGCGAGGGCGATACGCCGATCAAGGTGCCCAGAAGGCGTCCTCAGGTGCTCGTGGGAGCGGCCGCGGCGATCTTGGTCCTGGCGACCGCCGTTGGTGTCCCACTGGCACTTTCGGGTCGGGGTGCTTCGACGTCGTCGACCGCGGGCCGCTCGGCGGCGGCAGGCACTTCGACCACGACGGCAGGACGGTCGCAGACGTCCAAGCATCAATCCTCGGCGGGGCCATACGGCAGCTCGAAGAGCTCCGCCATCCCGTCGTTTGGGGAGGTGGACTCGGTCGAGGCGCTGCGGTCTCGAGTGGACGGGCTCCTGTTCGTGGCCGGCTCTGCCTCTGCCGCGCCGGCGGCACCGTCAACAACCACGAACGCCGCCGCATCCGCACCCAACACGACCGTCCCCACGGGACCGACAAGTCTTGGAACCGGGTCGGGCCCCGCCGACCAGGGTCTGTCCAGCCTGACGGGAGGCGCGGAAACCGCTACCGAGTTCGAACGCTGTCTCGCGTCAGCGATGCATGGGGCGGGACCCACGACGAGCGTGCAACTCGTCGCTACCGCCACCTTCAAGGGTACGCCGGCGCTTGTGTACGCGTTCCAACGTGGTTCGAACGCGTCGTCTTCGGCCAGTGCATCGTCTTCGGCCAGTGCGGCGCGATCCGCGGTTGTCGTCACGGCTCGTGATGGGTGCAGAATCCTCGTCTCGACGACTGAGTAACGCGGAGTGGAGTCCAAGGACCCGATCACGCCGGATTGATCGCTTGCCGGCGACGCCGGAGGATCCGTGTGCCGGCCAACCAGATCAATGCCAATAGGGCCAGGACCGGGAGGGCCCAGCCCCCACCAACCGCCAGCCCGTCGAGGACGGCCAACGAATTGTGACGAAGGTAGCGCCACGCCGTCGTAGCGGAATTGGCGTTGGTTCGCGTCGTGGGGGTGGCCACAAGTGGTGCTCCCGGGGCGGCGATGTTGGTCGTGATCGTCGCGAGGGCGGCCGAGTTCTCCAAAACCGTCTGCTGGTTTTCGAGCTGCTGTAGCTGCTGTTCCACGGGGAACAGCTGGTTCTGGATCTCGAGGAACGTGTTGATGTCAGGGGCTTGGTTGAGCTTTCCTTGAAGCAGGTTCACCTCGTCCTGCAGTATCTGGATCGTCGCCGCGTTCATGGAGACCTGGTTCGTCACGTCCTGTCCCTGGATTTGTTGGCTCGTGACTTTGCCGTACCCCGACAGAGTGGCCAATGCCTGGCTGAAGTCCGTGTCCAGGACGCGGACCACGATGCTGCCCGAAACCGGCGAGGTCCGTGCCGTTCCTCCCGCCATCGACGAGCTCTCGACATACCCGCCGTCGGTGGCCGCCAATGCGGCGATGTCGGTCAATGCCGAGGTGAGTGCGTCCTTGCCGACTCTCAGGTCGATCGTGGCCGTACGCACGATCTGGGGGGTGATGGCAAACACGGGCACGCGAGGAAGCGCTCCTCCGTTGGTGGGACTCTGAGACTGCGCCGACCCTGCCGACCCTGCCGACGCGGCCGACGCGGCCGACGACGCCGAGCCCGCAGCGCTCGCTGCGCTCGCCGCGCCCAAACCGGCTACCGGGGCTGTGATCGTGGTCGATGGGGACGCCTGCACCGCCTGGTGGACGCCTCCACTCGACGGGGGCGAGGCGACCCCGCCCGCGGTGTGAACACCTGACGAGGACGCCGCGGTGTTCGAGGCCGCCGCGCCGCCGAGCAGATGCCGACCCAGCGCAACGGCACTGATCAGAACGGCTCCGGCTACAACCGCGACGACGATTTTCCTTGAAGTCTTGGGCACGTGGGCCTCCTCGCACGACGACCCAGGCGCGACAGGGTCGGCTGACCGGCTCTCCTTGACCCGGCGCCTCTTTGACGACGCGCTCGCCTGTCGAGTTCCCCGGATCCGCTCCAAGAGCGTGACCGACCCCGGAGCGTCAGTTCCCGGCGGGCACCTGGGAGCCGTTCGGCGCGAGTCGCCCCGGAGCCGAGACAACGGTCGGCCACGAGTCGAAGCTGCCCCGTTGAGGGTTGGGTGTGCCCGGTCGCCCGGCGAGCCTTCCGAGTGCGGCCCGACCCACAGCGGCGACCACGGCCCCGGCCAGCACGACGATGATCGACCAACGCAGAACCCGCATGACCACTCTCACACCGTGGAGCGTAGATCGCCGAACCGGGGGGTGTGCTTGACCTGGAGGCTTCGCTTTGCAACCATGGGACCTGACATGCACCAGGCTCCCTTCGTCACCGCACTGCTTCTTACCTGACGGCGAGCGCCACATCGCGCTCGCCGATCCTGCCCCCTGAGCCGTAAGGCCAGGGGGTTTCTTCTTGGGCGAAGAGCCTCCGGGCCGCTCAAGTGCCACATCGAGACACAAAGAGCACGAACCATCAAGCCCAGGTCAAGCAATCAGCACCGAGAACAGAACACCGAGAACAGAACACCGAGAACAGAACACCGAGAACAGAACACCGAGAACAGAACACCGAGAACAGAACACGAGAGTGAGGACATCCGATGAGCGAGAAGCCCAGCGCCAAGCGAGCCCAGAAGCCGTCGAACCGGCCCGCACAGGGGTCGCTTCCCGGCGGTGACGACGGGCATCTCGTTGTCTTCGATACGACCCTGCGCGACGGCGAACAGTCACCGGGGATCTCCCTCGACGTCGCCGAGAAGCTCGAGATCGCCGAACAACTGGCCAGGGCGGGCGTCGATTACATCGAGGCCGGCTTCCCGGTCGCAAGCCAAGGGGACTTCGAGGCCGTGCAGACGATCGCCAGATCCGTCGGCAATACCGAGAACGCCCCGGCTATCTGCGGCCTTTCACGGACACAGCTGTCCGACGTGGACCGGTGCTGGGAGGCGGTGCGGGACGCGGCGCGGGCCCGCATCCACGTGTTCATCTCGACGAGCCCGCAACACATGGAGCACATGCTGAAGATGAACGAGGCCCAGGTGCTGGCCGAAACGCGTGGGGGCGTAGCCCGCGCCAGGGAGCACACCGACGACGTCGAGTTCAGCCCTCAGGATGCGACCCGCACGCCTCTCGACTTCATGCTGGAGGTACTCAGAGCTTCGGTCGAGGCGGGCGCCACCACTCTGAACATCCCCGACACCGTCGGGTACGGCATTCCCTGGGACTTCGGTGCCCTCATCCAGCACATCCGGAAGGAAGTTCCCGGCGACTACGTGCTGTCGACCCATTGCCACAACGACCTGGGGCTCGCCACGGCGAACACCCTGGCCGGGGTGCAGGCCGGAGCGCGCCAGGTGGAGGTGTGTGTCAACGGCCTGGGCGAGCGCGCCGGGAACGCCGCGCTCGAGGAGGTCGTCATGGCGCTGCGGATTCGTCCCGATCAGTTTCCCGGTGTAACGACGACCGTCCGCACCGAAGAGCTGGCGCGAGCTTCACGGCTCGTGGCGAGATTGACCGGGTACCCGGTCCAGTACAACAAGGCCGTGGTGGGCCGCAACGCATTCGCCCACGAGTCCGGTATCCATCAGCACGGGGTCCTCGCCGATCGGTCGACGTACGAGATCATCGATGCCGCGAGCGTCGGGCAGGTGGGACGCCAGATCGTCATGGGCAAGCACTCCGGACGACACGCCTTTGCCGCCACCCTGGACAAGATGGGGATCCGCGTCCAAGGTGACGGGCTGAACCAGGCGTTCACGCGGTTCAAGGAACTAGCGGACCGCAAGGTCGAGATCACCGAGGCCGACCTCGAGGCGATCGTGGCCGAAGAGCTCGGCCAGGACCTCGTCGAAGGGTTCCATCTCGAGGCGCTCGAGGTCGCCGGTGGAACGGTCGGCATGCCCCGCGCCCGCGTCGTGGTGAGCCGGTCGGGGGACAAGGTGGAGGCCTCGGCCGAGGGCAACGGAATGATCGACGCGGCCTGCACGGCCATCCGCGCCGCGACGAAGGTGGAGTCGCGGCTCATCGGGTTCAACGTGTCGTCGGTAACAGGAGGCGTCGACGCTCTCGGGGACGTCGTCGTGCAGCTCGAAGACGAAGGCCTCAAGGTGTCGGGTCGTGGTGTGTCGACGGACGTGGTCGAAGCATCGGCCCGTGCCTATCTGGCAGCAGTCAACCGGCTTGTCCGGATCCGAGCGCGCAACGAGCAGCGCGAGCGGGAGATCGGGCCGTAAGGTCGCACGAACCCCGCCCCGCCCCGGCCGAGCGTGGACGCCGCGGGCTCAGACGCTATGCGACCCGGCAGCCGAGAGTCTCAGAGAGCCTCAGAGAGTCTCAGACGGGAAGGCAGCCAGCAGGAGGCGACCGCCGGCCGGGGCTCAGGCGGTGACCGTGGGCATCCAGGGGCGGCGGTCGCGCTCGTAGGCGGTGATGGCGTCTCCGTAGCGGAGGGTCAATCCGATGTCGTCCCAACCGTTGAGGAAGCGCTCGCGCGTGAACTCGTCGAGAGGGAACGAACCACCCAATCCCGCCGCCGGTGCCTCCACGGTTCCGCGGGCGACGTCGATGGTCAGCTCGAGTGATGGGTCGGCCACGACGGCGTCGAGCAGGGAACGACCCAGGGCCGGCTCGACCTCGACCGGGAGTAGTCCCTGTTTCGTGCAGTTGTTGCGGAAGATGTCTGCGAAACGAGGCGACACGACCGCCTCGAACCCGTAGTCGAGAAGCGCCCAGACGGCGTGTTCCCGGGACGAGCCCGTACCGAAGTTGGGGCCCGCCACGAGGATGGAGGCTCCTGCGAACTCCGGCTGGTTCAGGACGAAGGCGCGGTCATCGCGCCACTCCGAGAACAGGCCGGCCCCGAACCCGGTGCGCTCGACGCGCTTGAGCCAGTCCGACGGGATGATCTGATCCGTGTCGACGTCGGAACGGTCGAGGGGGACGGCGCGACCGGTGACGACGGTAACGGGCTTCATGACTGGTCCTCGAGGATCACGGCAGGTCGGCCGAGGTGGCGAAGTGGCCCGCCACCGCTGTGGCCGCGGCCACGGCCGGAGAGACGAGATGGGTGCGACCGCCCCGGCCCTGGCGACCCTCGAAGTTCCGGTTCGAGGTGGACGCGCAGCGCTCGCCCACGGCCAGCTTGTCGGGATTCATCGCCAGGCACATCGAGCAGCCCGGCTCGCGCCATTCAAAACCCGCCGCCACGAACACCTTGTCGAGCCCCTCCGCTTCGGCTTGTGCTTTGACGGGGTGGGAGCCCGGCACGACCAGGGCCCGCAGCCCCGTGCGCACATGACGGCCGTCGAGAACCGCTGCGGCGGCCCTGAGGTCCTCGATACGCGAGTTCGTGCACGACCCGATGAACACCGTGTCGACGGCGACGTCGCGCAGTGCGGTTCCCGCGGTGAGCCCCATGTACTGCAGGGCCCGGGCGGCGGCCTCGCGCTCGGCCGGGTCGGCGAAGCTCGAGGGGTCCGGGACGTGACCGTCGATGGGGACCACCTGCGCCGGGTTCGTCCCCCACGTGACATGGGGGCTGATGGCCGACGCGTCGAGGGTCACGGACTTGTCGAAGACCGCTCCGTCGTCGGTGGCAAGAGTGCGCCAGTCATCGAGCGCTCGTTCCCACAGCTTGCCCTTGGGCGCGTGCGGGCGCCCCTCGAGGTAGCTGAACGTCGTGTCGTCGGGAGCGATCATCCCTGCTCGCGCGCCGGCCTCGATGGACATGTTGCACATCGTCATCCGGCCCTCCATCGACAGGGCGCGGATGGCGGGGCCACGGTACTCGATGACATGTCCCATTCCCCCGCTGGTGCCGATGATCCCGATGATGGCGAGAACGATGTCCTTGGCGGTGACATCGGCGGGCGGGTCGCCCTCGACCTCGACGGCCATGGTCTCGAGCCGCATCTGCGGCAGCGTCTGGGTGGCGAGCACGTGCTCCACCTCTGACGTGCCGATCCCGAACGCCAGCGCGCCGAAAGCGCCGTGGGTCGAGGTATGGCTGTCGCCGCACACGATCGTCATGCCCGGCTGCGTCAGACCGAGCTCGGGCCCGATGATGTGGACGATGCCCTGGTTGGCGTGGCCCATCGGGTAGCACGTGATCCCGAATTCGGCGCAATTGGCCGACAGAACCTCGAGCTGCCGGGCCGACACCGGATCGGCGACGGGCTTGTCGATGTCGGTGGTCGGGACATTGTGATCGGCGGTGGCGACAGTGAGCTCGGGGTGGCGCACCGTCCGGCCCGCCAGCCGCAGTCCGTCGAAGGCCTGAGGCGACGTGACCTCGTGCACCAGGTGCAGGTCGATGAAGAGCAGATCGGGCTCGCCGTCAGCTTGGTGGACGAGGTGCCGCTCCCACACCTTGTCACTGAGTGTGCGGGGCCTGTGTGCGCCGACGCCGGACTCCGGCCCCGCGCTCGGGCTGGTCGTCTTCCGGGACTCGACCACGATCAGCTGCCGATCTGCACGATCTCGACGCGCAGCTTGCCACCGGGAGCCTCGTACTCGACGACGTCGCCCGACGTCCTGCCGATCAGGGCCTGGCCCAGGGGTGACCCGGGGGAGACGACATTGAGCTCGTCGTGGCGCTCCTCGATCGACCCGACCAGGAACCGCTCGATCTCGTCGTCGCCTTCGTAGCGGATGGCCACGACCGATCCCGCTGCCACCGTCTCGGAGCTGCCAACGGCCTCGTGGTCGACGATGGCGGCGTGGCTGAGGGTGTGCTGGAGGCGGCGGATGCGCGACTCCATCTTCCCTTGGGTGTCCTTGGCGGCGTGATAGTCACCGTTCTCGGACAGGTCACCGAGGGCCCGGGCGGCCTCGATTGCACGCGCGATCTCGACCCGACCCCGGGTCGTCAGGTCCTCGAGCTCGGCTTGCAGGCGTTCGTAGGTCGCCTGAGTGAGATGGGTGGATTCGTCGTCGGGCACGCCCCCCAAGGGTACCGGCTCGCTCCGCGCGCCTCGGTGGACGAAGCTGGGCTTGCCCGTCCTCCTGTCCTCCCGCGGGACCGGGGCGACCGACCGAGGAACCGTTGCGACCGGCCGAGCAACCGGGGCGACCGGCCGACCAACCGGGGCGACCCCGGCCGACCCCCGGGGTGACCGGCCGAGAAACCGGGCTGCCCCAGCGTCAGCCTGACATCGGGGCACGCATCGGCACCGAGCTCGGTGAAACAGCGTGGCCGGCGCGACACCGGGGGTGTGGTTGACGGGCGCATCGGGTCGCGGGAGACTGGTTCTCCGATGGGAACCCCGAGCACCCCCGTATTCATCATCGAATAGGCGCGCACCTGATTGGTGTGCGCCTCCCCGACCGTCCACATTGTGGGCGGTTTTTCATTTTCAGGGGACTCCCCAGCACGAGGGAACACAAACCCAAGAACAACACAGACCCAAAGAACAGAGACCGAGAAACCACAGACCGAGAAACCACAGACCGAGAAACCACAGACCGAGAAACCACAGACCGAGAAACCACAG
>Ga0209415_10019181_pt1 | contig 10732 bp, 7 predicted proteins | sample PeaSoiSIISIP2007_FD_187696 | JGI IMG/M metagenome (GOLD analysis project Ga0209415, IMG submission 187696) | Peat soil microbial communities from Weissenstadt, Germany - SII-SIP-2007 (SPAdes) (version 2) | ecosystem: Environmental > Terrestrial > Soil > Wetlands > Peat | place: Germany... | reverse complement strand
GCGGTTCCGGCCGGTCTCGATCGAGGGCGCGCCGTCGGTGTCTGGCTCTGTCGATTGGGGTCTTCTCCTTGAGATGAGGTTGTCGTCGGACCCGCTTCGATCAAGGCTGCGACAAGCTCCCTGGCAAAGGCGACGAGCTTGGATCTGACGAATTCCTTGGCCGTGCCGGTCGCGCCACATGCCATGAGAGCCGCACGGGAATCAGATGGAACAACCCCGAGAACCTCGACCTCAAGTTCTTCCGCAACCTCAGTGGACTTGAAGGCCCCTTTCCCGACGATGACGGCCGAGACCCACGTGGAAGAGATTCCGCGAATCTTGGTCACGGCCCAGCGGGCATGGGCGATCGGGGCCACGTCGGGGCTTATCAGAAGAATCACGCCGTCGGCAGTCCGAATCATCTTCTCCTGACCGATCGCCCCGGGCAGAAGGCGACCGCAATCAGCGAGCAGATCACAGTCGGCGGAGACGATCTCGGAGGCGGACATGCCGAGTTCGTGGTCGAGTGCCATGGCGGAATCGCCACCGGTGGGAGCGACAAGAATGTCGAGCCCACCGGGAAGTTGCTGTGCGTGAGCCCGGTAGTCCGGCCTCTCCCCTCCGACGTGGCGCTCCGAGAGGATGAGGCTGGTCATCCCGAGGCGCGTCGACAGCCCAAACCGACCCGCCAGGTCACCGCCGGAAGGATCGCATTCGGCCACGATCACGGCTCGCTGGGAAGGCCAGACGGCCCCCAACACACAGGCCAGGGTCGTCACCCCTGACGATCCCTTCGCCGCGCAGAGCGTGATACGGGTCACGACCCTGGGGCGACGACAACGAGGGCGACTTGGTCGGCCGCCGCCGCGCTGGCAACGAGCGGAGCGGCCGTGCTTGGCGTAAGCAGTGACACGACGACGCCGTCGGATCCCGACGACGATGACGAAGGGAAGACCTCGAGCACTCTGGCGTCGGGCACCAGGATGGTGCCCGGAACGTCGGCCTCAGTACCGGTCGCCCCGCTCCCCCCGCTCGTCGGGTCGGTGATGGCGCCGGTCGAACTGGGGGCACCCGGGAGGCCGGTGAGAACGACGTCGACGCTCTCCCCCGGGACGACACCCGACGCCGGAAGTTGACCTTCCTTGGCGGCAATCCCGACGATGGCGTCACCCGTCGGGGGCGCAAAGTTCGTCACGAGCTCGTCCGAGGCGAGTAGCGTGTTCGGTTCAAGCATTTCCGCCGCTCGTCGGCCGATCACGGCAGCACCGTCAGCGGCCGGTAGCGTTGCGATACGAGCGGTCGTCGAAATTCTTGCCACGGTGAGGTCGTTCGCCTGCAAGATCGCACCCTCTGGCACCGCCCGCGCCATGGCCAGAACCGATGTTTCGTCGCCCGCCCGCATGTAGAGGCTGACGAAGACGGCGACACACGCGACGACGAGAGCAAGCGACCCAACGGCGAGTGCCGGACGTCGTCGGCGGCGTCGTGGGTCCAACCGCAGACCGGTGGCGCCTTCCTGGCCCCTTGGAAGCGGACGCGTCAGGGTCGTTGTCACGTTCAGAGACTCACTGTTTCGGCCGGGGTCACTGGCCGGTTCCTACCGATTCCACCTGCTCGACCCGAACCGACGCGGTCGTGGCGGTCTGCAGCGAGGGAAGTGTTCCTCCCCCGGGTCCGCCCACCGCGGCCCAGGTCACGGTCCATGTCACCGTGGCCGTAACACGAAATGCGCTGTCGTTGGGATTGCCGTCAGCACTGGCCTGCCCATCCGATGGCCGCCGGTAGGTGTAGGTGCACGAGGGGGTCTGCGACGCAGCTGGGAGGTCAGGGTTGTAGCGAGTACCAGGGCCTGGACAATCGACGACCCCGCCATCTCCCATGTTCCACATGACTGACACCGGTGTCGCCAAAGCACTGACGGTGACACCACCCGCAGTCGCCGTCGCGCTGAAGGAATGCCACAAAGCGGGGTCTATGGCGAGCCACGACGGAAGGTTGACGACACTGAACGCGGCAGGATTCAGGTCCATTGATGGGGAAGGAAGGACAATCGATGCCGCCGCTTTGGCGGCGACGGCGGCAGCGGCGGTTCCCGCCGGCGGGGTTGTCGTGGAGGTGCTCGGGACCCACACCAGGTGTTCGATATTCGGAGCGCCCGACTGATTCGGACAATTCACGAGATACCACATACCGGGTGTCGGTCCTCCGGCGCCGAGCACAGCGGACTGTGCATCGGGAAGGGGGATGTCTGTGCACGCCACTTTTGTCGCACCGCCTCCCCCTCCTCGCGGAACGGCTCCGGAGTGTCCGGGCTGGCCGGGCCACGTGGAGGATGTGGACACTCCGATCGTCACGGTGTTTCCGCCATCGCTACCCGCGGTTTCCGCCTCGGCCGTCGAGCGCCAAATGGCAACGCCAACGATCGCCAGGACGACACAGCCGATCTTCAGGCGAATGGACAAGTCACTCTCTCCCTCCGTCCAGTCGGTGATTGTTGCGTGAGATGCGAGTCTTGAAGGTCCCGTCCGAGTTTGGGTGCGACGTTAAGAACGAACGGGCGCGCCACTCAATGGAAACTTTGTTCTCATGAAGATTGCGGAGAGCCGGCCGAGAAACGGCGCACGTATCCGTATGAGAGCCGGCGCCGGTTCCCGATCCGGTCGAGTGGACGTCTGACGCTGTGAGAGAAGGGACCACATCCGCACTGTGCGCTGCCGACCTTGCCGGAAACCTGACGAGGTCCTCCCAAACCACCTTGCCGCCTGCGCCTTGTCACATCAGGGTGTCGGGAATAGCGCCGTGATGACAGCGAGGCGGCGCGCATAGGCTCGGCTCATGAACCCGGCTGAGGGTGGGGACGGCGGGCTGCAAGTGAACCAAATGGCAGCCGTTGACGTAGAGAGTTCTGTGCACGATACCTCCGCCACCCTCGACCCACCCCGTCCGAACTCCGATGGGGTCCCTCCGGTGACCGTGGACGACCTGGCCCGGACGTTCGAGGCCGTCGTCGCCAACGTCCGTTCCGCCTATCTGGGGAAGGACATCACCGTCCGGCTGTCGCTCTGCTGCCTCATGGCCGAAGGCCACCTCCTGGTGGAGGACCACCCGGGGGTGGGGAAGACGACCCTGGCCAAGGCGCTCGCCCGGTCGCTCGGACTCGGCTTCGGCCGCATTCAGCTCACGGCCGACCTCCTCCCCGCCGACGTCACCGGCGCCGTCGTCTTCGACCGCGACTCGGGCCTGCTCGCCTTCCGGCCCGGTCCCCTCTTCACCAACGTCCTGCTGGCCGACGAGCTCAACCGGGCCTCGCCGAAGGCCCAGTCGGCGCTGCTCGAAGCGATGGAGGAGCGCCAGGTCTCGGCTGACGGCGTCAGCCATCTCCTGCCCCGGCCGTTCATGGTCATCGCCACCCAGAACCCCTTCGACGCGGCGGGCACCTTCCCCCTGCCTCACAGCCAGCGGGACCGCTTCCTGCTGCGCCTCGACCTCGGCTACCCCGACCGTGAGACCGAGGACCTCCTCCTCTCCTCGACGGGGACCCGACCCACGCCCGAGCAGCTCTCCCCCGTCGGGGGCCCGGAATTCCTGCGGGCCTTCGCCGCCGCCATCGACGCCACCTACATGGCCCCCGAGGTGCGGGGATACGTCCTCGACATCGTCCACGCCACCCGCAACCACCCGGACCTCACCGTCGGGGCGTCGCCCCGGGCGGGACTGTCGGTCGTCCGGGCGGCGGCCGCCTTCGCCGTCACCCGGGGCCGTGCCTACGTCACCCCCGACGACGTCAAGCTCATCGCCGAGCCCACCCTGGCCCATCGTCTGCAGGCCCATCCGGCGGCCGAACTGGCGGGGGCCACCACCTCGGCCACCGTCTTCGACATCCTCTCCCGACTGCCCGTCCCGGTCGGCGCCAGCCGCTAGCCGGATCCGGCCCGGGAACGGAGGCGTCCGGTGGTCTCGTTCCGGGGGCTCCTGCTCTCCTCGGCCGCCGGCGTCCTCGCCGTCCTCGGTCTCGGCTTCGGGGTCGAGGAGTTCGTGATGCTCGCCGTCGGCCTCGTCGTGCTCCTTCTCCTCGGCGTCGCCTCGGTGGTCTGGCGGGCCCGAGCCGCCCGACGTTTGCTCGGTCTCGAGCTGCGCGTCCCGGCCATCGAAGTGAGCATCGGCCAACCGGCGATCATGGAACTTTCCGTCACCAATTCCGGTCGCCGCACCATTCCGTCGGTCCGGATCGAGGCCCCGGCCCGCCACTGGACGGTCTCCTATCCCGGCCTCGGCGCCCGTCCGCCCACCCCCTCGGCCCCGCCCTCGGCCACCGCCGACGGCAACCCCGTCGTCGCCCTCGCCCACATCCTCGCCTGGTCGCTCCCCATCGCCGACCTTCGTCCGGGGTCGGGCACCACCATCCGCATCCCCGTCCCCACCGCCGTCCGCGGCGTCCTCACCCTGCACCCGGTGGGCGTCTGGTGCGAGGACCCGTTCCGCCTCTTCGGCCTGCGCGCCGCCATGGCACCGTCGGCCCACCTGATGGTCTGCCCCGTCGCCGATCCCACCCAGGCCGGTCGCCTGCCCGCTCGCACGGACGTCGGCCGACCGTCTGATCCGCGCCCAGGGGCCGTCCCTTCCGCCTCGGTGGCCGGGGACGACCTGTCGTCGCTGCGTCCCTACGTTCCCGGCGACCATCTCAACCGCCTCCACTGGCCGGCGCTGGCCCGCACCGGCGAGCTCGTCGTCCGCGACTTCACCGCCCCCGAGGCGGGCCGCCTGGCGCTCCTCGTCGACCTCCGGCCGTCGGCCCACCGGGCCTCGTCGTTCGAGGCGACGATCTCCCGGGTGGCGGCACTCGGGGCGCGGGCACTGGTCGACGGCGTGACCGTCGAGCTCTGCACGAGCGCGGGGGAACGTCTCGAGATCCCCCCCGGCACCGTCGGCCGTCAGGCCCTCGTCCGCGCCCTCGCTCTCCTCGGTCCCACCAACCCACCGACCTCCTCGGCGCTGCGGTGGACGGGCCGCACCTCGGGCAGTGCCGTCTGGGCGGCGTCGGGCGTAGGCGACGAGAGCATGGTGCTCATCACCACCGATGCCGGCGCGTCGTCGGCCCTTCCCGACGTCCTCCAGCGACGCGCCTCGGTGGAGGTCGTCCGTTGAACCCGGCGCCGACGGTCGCGACGACCCCGTCGACCCCGACGCGGGGCCGCGCCTCGTCGGACCTTCTGGCAGACGTCGTCCTCCTGGGCGTGGCCCTGGCGTCGGGTCTCGGCGCGGCGCGGCTTCTCCGGGAGCCGACGTCGGCCCATGTCCTTCTGCCCATCGCCGCCTGCATCGTCACCGGCCACATCGTCACCTCCCTCGGTCGCGTCTGGCGGGCCCCCGATCCGCTGCCGTCGGTGGCCGGAGTCCTGGCCGTCGCCCTCGTGGCGATCTGGACCCTCCTCGGTGGCGCCACGCGAGCGGGGATCCCGACGGGCACGACGATCCGCGTGCTGCTGCACCGCTTCTCCGATGCCGGCGCCGTCATCCGCTCCCACCCCACCCCCGTCCCGTCCACCTCGGGCGTGGTCCTCTGCCTGGCGGCCGGCGGTGGCCTCGCCGCCGTCTTCGCCGCCACCCTGTGGAACTGGCAGGAGACACGGCCCCCGGGAACCCGCCGTCCCCTCGTCGCCCTCTTCCCCACCTTCGGGCTCTTCTGCTACACGGCCCTGCTCAGTTCGGACATCGACCGCGTCACGGGCGCCGTTCTCTACATGTCGGCCGCCCTCGTCTTCCTGATCGTCGCCGACCGCCCGCCTCCCGTCCCCGCCGCCCGCCAACGGCGCCGCCGATCGGGGACCCCGGCGGCGCTCACCATGGCGGCCGTGGCCGTCGTCATCCCCGTGGCCGTCAGCCCCGGCCTCGGCCATCTCAAGCTCGACGCCATCCCCTTCGCCCACGGCGGGGCGAAGCCCGGATCGGGCGGCGGCATCGGACCCGGAGGCGGCGCCGCCAACGGCGTGGGCGCGCTCAACCTGATCGACAACATGCGCGGCGTGCTCACCGCGCAGAGCGACACCGTCATGTTCAGGGCCACCTCGCACACCGCCACCTACTGGCAGATGGCCACCTTGTCGCACTTCGACGGCCAGAGCTGGACCCCCGACATCGCCACCCGGGCGGCGGCCCAGAGCGCACCACAACTGGCGCCGAACACCCTGCCGATCCTGGCCGAGCCTCTCCCCGAACGGACCTTCACCGTCCGCATCTCCATCGACAACCTGAGAAGCACCCTCCTCCCCGTGCCTCCGGAGACCCAGTCCATCACCGACTCGGCCTTCGTCCAGTTGGAGCCGGGCATCGGCGCCATCCAACCCTTCGCCGCCCCGGCCGAGCTCAGCTACGGCGCAGAGGCCGCGCTCCCGCCCGACCACGTCACCTCCGTCCCCACCGTGGCCGCCCTCGATGCATCGATCGGCCCCGCCGACCTCGCCCCCTACGTGCAGCTGCCGGCCCTGCCGCCCGCCGTCGTCCGACTGGCCCATCAGATCGTGGGTAACGCCAAGAGCCCGGTGGACGAGGCCAACGCGCTCGTCCGCTACTTCACCATCGGCAAGCGCTTCCGCTACACGTTGACCCCGCCGCCGGTCGTCGGCGACGACGCGCTGGCGTCGTTCCTCTTCTCCACCAGGGCCGGCTTCTGCCAGCAGTTCGCCGGCGCCTTCGCCGTCCTCGCCCGTATCGACCATCTCCCCACCCGACTGGCCGTCGGCTTCACCACGGGCACCGTCAGCAAGACCACCTATTCCGTCACCGGCGCCGACGCCCACTCCTGGCCCCAGATCTACCTGGGCCCCTCGGCCGGCTGGGTCTCCTTCGAGCCCACCCCGGCCACCACCAACGAGCCCACCGGCACCGGCGTCCAGAACGGCACCGGCACCACGACCCCGTCGAGCCCCACGTCCGTCGCCACCACGGCGCCGGCCGAGAACCGCACCGGCCCGGGGGCGCAGATCAAGCCGGCCGGCGGCCTCGGCTCGAACGCCCGGCCCACCACCGTGCCGACGGTCTCGCCGGCGCCCTGGGCCACCATCGTCCTCCTGGCCCTGGCCGCCGTCGCCGTGATCGTGGCCGGGGCAACGGCCGGCCCGTGGCTGTGGCGGCGGCGGCGGCCCCGGCTGCGGCGCCGCCGCTTCGCCCGCGGCCACCCCCCCGGGGCCGAGGTCCTGGCCCGATGGGAACAGGCCTCCTCCGTGCTCGCCCGCACGGGCCTCGCCCGCCAGCCGTCGGAGACGTTCGAGGAGCACGCGGCGCGCCTCGTCCGCCAGACCGAGGCCAAGCCCGCCGGTGCCCTCGCCTACCTGGCGTCGCCACGACGGTCACGCCAACCCGGCCCGGCGGCGGACTCGGTCATCGTCGCCTACCGCGACCTGGCCGAGCTGGCCGCCCGGGCCAGTTACTCCCCCGATCCCCTCACCGGTGCCGACGTGGAGAAGGCCCGGCGCCTCAGCGACGCGCTGCGCGTCGCCCTCCGGCGGGGCGCGCCGGTGAGCACCGGGATGCCGCCTCGCCTTTAGGCTCGTCCCCGTCATGTGCGGACGCATCGATCTCCACACCCCGCCGGCCCAACTGGCCCGCCTCCTCGAGGTCCAGCTGGCGCAAGCCGTCGATCCCGAGGGTGCCCCGAGTTGGAACGTCCCGCCCACCCACCGCCTCTACGCCGTCACCGAGTCGCGTCCCCTCACCGGTGACAGCGGGGAGCGCGGGGACCCCGTCAAGGTCCTCGACCAATTCCGATGGGGCCTCGTCCCACACTGGGCCAAGGACGTCCGGACAGGCAACAAGATGATCAACGCCCGGGCCGAGACGGTGGCGACGACGCCGGCCTACCGCGGGGCGTTCGCGGCGCACCGCTGCCTCATCGTCGTCGACGGCTTCTACGAGTGGTACCGGCCCCGGCCGTCGGATGCCAAGACGAAGATCCCCTACTACTTCCACCGCGCCGACGGTGGGCCCCTCACCTTCGCCGGCCTCTACGAGACCTGGTGGGACAAGTCACGCTCGGCCGAACCCGATCCCGAGACCCTGCTGCGCACCTGCACCATCATCACCACGGCGGCGGGTCCCGACATGGTCGAGGTCCACAACCGCATGCCCGTCATCTTGGAGCACGACGCCTACGACGACTGGCTCGACCGCGCCAACCACGACCCCGACGCCCTGCGCCGCTTCCTCGTCCCGTCGCCGGCCGGCACCCTGGACAAGTATTCGATCTCGACCGAGGTCAACAGTCCCCGCAACGACGGTCCCGGTCTCCTCACCCCGGTTGATGTCGTGCCCGCCACCGTGCTCCCGTTCGACCCGTAGACGGCCGGCCAGGGGAGCCGAACTAAACTCGGGGGATGCGTCGGCGGTTCTTGGTGGGTGCGGCACTGTTCCTCGTCGCGTCGTCAATGCTGTCCGTCACGGCGAGCTCGTACGGGGCGGTCTCCAAGATCAAGACACCGCTCACCTGGTCAGAGCAACAGGAACTCAGTGCCTCCAACGGCTCGCAGGACGACGATTTCGGTGCCGTCGCCGTATCCGGTGACACGATCATCGTCGGTGCTCCGCAACACCAGGTGGGATCGAGCCAAGATCAGGGCACCGCCTACGTCTTCACACGATCGGGTTCCCATTGGACCCAGAGCCAAGAGCTCACGGCGTCGAACGGCGCCCCCTACGATCAGTTCGGTATCGCCGCGGCCATCTCGGGAACGACCGCACTGATCGATGCACCGTTCCACACCGTCGGGGCCAACACACGGCAAGGTGTCGTCTACGTATTCAAGAAGGCCCACGGCACGTGGAGCCAGACCCAGCAACTCACATCGGCCGACGGCCAAACCGGTGACTACTTCGGCGCGTCACTGGCCATGGACCGGACCACCGCACTGATAGGCGCTCTCTGGCACGGCCAGGGTGCCGCCTATGTCTTCAACGACACCTCCGGCACCTGGGTCCAAGGCCAGGAGTTCACCGATCCCATGGGAGGCGGTTCGTTCTCCCACCAGTTCGGCACTTCCGTCGCCATCTCCGGTCACGAAGCCGTCGTCAGCGCTCCCGACACACCTGTCGGTTCGAACTCCCAGCAGGGCATGGCGTACGTCTATGTCGACGACGTACACGGCTGGCACGAGAGTCAGGCCATCAGCGCCACCGACGGCGCCTCCGGCCAGGAGTTCGGCGCCGGCACCGGATTCGGCCCGGCGGTCGCCATTTCCGGCGACACGGTCATGGTCGGCGCGTTCTTCACCGACAACTATCACGGTACCGCCTACGTCTTCACACACCGGGCAGGGACCTGGATCCAGACCGCGCAGCTGACCCCGTCAGGCCTCTCGAGCATCTCGGCCTTCGGCACCGTCATCATGTTGTCGGGAAAGACGGCCGTCATCGGCGCGCAATGGAACGGATCCTCCCAACATGGAACGGCCTATGTCTTCGCCAGATCCGGCGCCAAATGGAGCTTGACACAAGAGCTGAACGCCTCGAACGCCTCGGCGGGAGACGACTTCGGTTCGTCCGTCGGCCTGGACCACTCCACCCTCGTCATCGGCGCTTTCCATGTGAAGACCCAGACCGGCGCCGCCTACACATTTGCGGCTGGAAAATAGCCTTGCATCACGCCATGATCCGGGTGACGAGCTGTGGGTCGGCCAGGTTGGACGAAGAAGTGGGCGGTACCCTTGAGTAGGGGTTGCCCCCTGGGGGCTGCGCGATGATTGGGCCGTGTCCAAGAGGCGACCTACAGCCCTCGTCGCCCTCGTACTGGTTTTCAGCTTGCTCGCCGGCTGCGGCGGCCTAGCCGTCACCGGTTTCTCCCCTCCAGTCCTGGCGTCCACCACGTACGGCAGCGGTCCTTGGTCATTCACCGTGTCGTTCCTGGCGAAACCCAGTCACACCGGTGTGAGGAGCGTCCCTCGTCGGGATACCCATGACGTGGCACCGGACACCTTTGCCGTCGCCTCTGACTCCTATTTGGCGAGCTTCAAGAACGGCAGTGCCGGAGGGTTTGGCCGAGAGAAGGTAACAATCGTCCAGTTCTCACGTCCCTTACCGCTTCATGGCTGTGTTCTCAAGCTCCTAGAGCCGGTCGGGGGCCGCTGTGCTGATCGACACGGCAACACGTTGGCAAGCGGTTTCAGCCCGTGCCCACCCAGCCCTCCTACCGTTCCCCCGGCCTGTGTTGGCTACGGCGGTGGAGTCATCGACGTCAGAGGGAAGACGGCATTCGACCTTGAGGTCTTCGGCGCAAGTCGGGCCTCCGTTCGAGCGGTCGTGGAGTCATTCTCGATTGCGCCTTGAAGCACGATCCCGGCTTGCCTGAACTCCGCCGATTCGATCCACCCGCAAATGTGTGGCGACGGTGATACGGAACTGGGCGCAGTCGGATTGCTGCCCTCGTATCCAACTCACTGGGTCCGGCTTCGATGGATCACGGGGGGCTCGGTACCCCCGACTACCGGGCGGTGAAGACCCGGACGATCTAGCCGACCGCCCGCAGAGAGGAACTTGGGTCGTATCGTCATCTCGTGCCTGAGAGCAATGCGACGATTGTCCCATGGAGGCAACACTTCCAAATCGGACGCAGGCCCGCAACCTTTCGCTTGACCTGATTCTGATGTTCACTGTGCTTCCAGACCAGGAAGCTCTTACCAATCGCACTAAGCCTCGATCCACCGATGAACCACTGGAGTAGATGGCCGCGTATCCGCGGAAAATGCCTCCCCGCTTGGGAAAATGG
>Ga0209415_10019180_pt1 | contig 10732 bp, 11 predicted proteins | sample PeaSoiSIISIP2007_FD_187696 | JGI IMG/M metagenome (GOLD analysis project Ga0209415, IMG submission 187696) | Peat soil microbial communities from Weissenstadt, Germany - SII-SIP-2007 (SPAdes) (version 2) | ecosystem: Environmental > Terrestrial > Soil > Wetlands > Peat | place: Germany... | reverse complement strand
GTAACCGTGTAGTCGATCAACGAGTGCTGGAAGGTCCGGTTGATCAGATCGAACGCGGTCCAGTTCGTCGACGCGGTGGCCACCACGTAGGCGAAGGAGATGTTGTAGGTGTACCGAGCGGACGTCCGCCACGACGAGATCGGGTTGAGGGTGTAGACGACCGGCGGGCTGCCGAACCGGTTGCCGGTGGGTTCCGTGGGACAACCGGGTGTCGGCGACGGCGTCGGTCGGAACCACTCCCAGTAGATTCCGACCCCCGAGGCCACGACCACGACCGCTATTACGGCGGCCACGATCTTCGGCGACGACGCCATCGCGTGAGGTACGGATTCTTCCTTAGACATTGGTTTCGGCAGCGTGGGGCGACCCGAGCCCGATCGCCGCTGAGGCCGGTGTCCGTCAGCGCCGCGCGCTCAGCGCCCGCGGCCGAGGAGCCCGTCGAGGACCGCGTCCTCGATCTCGGACCGGATCGACGCCGAGATGCTCGAGGTCAGCGAGGACATCCCGCCCGCCAAGAATCGGGCCATGAACGGGACCGGGGGGGTGACCAGGGCCGTGCGCCGCGAGGAGACCCCCGAGAGCCGGGCGAGCTCCTCGAGCGCCTCTTCGCGGTCGCCCAAGGCGTCGACGAGGCCGAGCTGGAGGGCGCGCTTCCCGGACCAGAACTCGCCGGTCGCGAGGCCCCGGATCTCCTCGAGGGGCCGCTTGCGCTCGCGCGCGACGAGGTCGACGAACGAGTTGTAGCTGTCCGAGGCGACGGCCTGGAGCTTCGTCCGCTCCTCATCGGTGAGCGTTCGGAAGCCCTGGTACGCGTCCTTGTGCCGGCCTTCGTGGAGGAGCTCGACCTTGACGCCGATCTTGTCCAGGAGATCCTTGACGGAGATGTGGGGGAAGATGACGCCGATCGAGCCGACCTCGGAATCGGGGTAGGCGTAGACGCGACGCGCGCCGATCGCGGCCATGTACGCCCCGGATGCCCCGATCGCCCCGATCGAGGCGACGACGGGCTTCACCTGGTCCAGCCGCTTCACGGCGAGGTAGAAGTCGGTCGACGGGATGTCGCCTCCCCCGCCGCTGGAGATGTCGAGGAGGACTCCCTTGACGCGGCGACGATCGCGCAGGGCCTTGAGGATACGGATGTACGGCTCGACGCTCCGCTCGCGGATCGACCCGCGGAACTGCACGTGGGCGAGCCATTCGCGCATGCTTCGGCGAGCCCCGGGCGCGATATAGCCTCCCGCTGACGGCGGGGTTACCCGACATCTCGTCCGGAGGGGTTCAAGTACCGGTTCCCGCGAGTCCTACGTATGCGCGTCTGGCTCCGACGGAACTGGCCCGCCCTAGCGCTCGCCCTCCTCTCGCCCTCCATCGCGGAGCTTCTCTCGGGCTCGACGAAGATCACCGTTCTGTTCTACGCCCCCTGGTTCTTCGTTCTCGAGTTCGCGGGGCTCATGCTGCTCTACGGCGGGGGCGCCCTCCTGATCCGCGAGGCGGCGGTCCGATGGCAGAAGGGATGGGCCACGGTCCTCCTGCTCGGCGCCGCCTATGCCATCGTCGAGGAGGGTCTGGCGGTCCACACCTTCTTCCAGGCCGGCGGCAGCCCCGTCGGGGCGCTCGGCAGCTTTGGACGGTTCGGTGGCGTGAACGTCCTCTGGGCTATCGGTCTGACGGTCTATCACGCGACGATCAGCATCTCGCTCCCGCTCCTGCTCGTCGAGCTGACGTACCCGACGACCCGGGGCCAGCCGTTCCTCGGCCGACAGGGGGTGTGGGCCGCGTTGATCGGATTCGTCGCCATCGTGGTCCTTTTCGCGGCGGCCGTCCCGCACTTCCCCTCGCCGCTCCTGCTCGCGGTCTCGCTCGCCGTCATCGCGGGGTTGGTGCTCGCCGCGAGGTCGGTTCCCGCAGACCTGCTCCGGCCGCGCCCGGGGCGTGCGAGCGCACCGTGGTGGGCCTTTGTCGCCGCGGGCCTCGTCATGATGGTCGATTGGAGTTTGACGGGCCTTGCGGGTCCCGCCCTCTTCCATTCCGCGTGGCTCGCGGGCCTCGTGTTCGTCGGGGTGCTGGCCGCCGATCTGGCGTTCCTCCTCCGATGCGCCGGGACGGTCGACCCGCGGCTCATGCAGTTCTGGTTCGCCGCGGGCATGATCGGGTTCTTCTTCTTCTGGGACGTGATCCTCGAGTTCGTCCTGGTCCCCGGCATCCTCCTCGTCCCCGCCGGCTTCGCCTGGTACCTCTACTGGCTGCGACAGCGGCTCGATCGCGAGGTGCCGTCGAGCCCTCCGGCCGGGGCCCTGGGATCGGCGAGAGCCTCCTAGTCCGGCGGCGGCCGTAGGCGGGGCCGAGCGGCGCCCGCGCTGGCAAACTCTATGTATCGTCCGCCGTCGGTGTGGCGAGAGGGTCGCGATGGGGGACGCTGCCGGGGCCGTCTGGGTCGAGAAGTACCGACCGCAGTCCCTCAAGGAGATGGTCGGGCAGGAGGGGATCGTCCCGCTCCTCTCGGCCTACGCCGCCAAGAAGTCGCTGCCGCACCTCCTCTTCGCCGGGCCCCCCGGCACCGGGAAGACCACGGCCGCCCTCGCGCTCGCCCGGGACCTCTTCGGCCCCGAGTGGCGCCAGAACTTCCTCGAGCTCAACGCGTCGGACGAGCGCGGCATCGACACCGTCCGGACGACGATCAAGAGCTACGCCCGGAGCGCGCCGATCGGGGGCGTCGGGTTCAAGCTCCTCTTCCTGGACGAGGCCGACAATCTGACCTCCGAGGCCCAGGCGTCGCTGCGCCGGATGATGGAGCGATACTCCTCGGCGTGCCGGTTCATCCTCTCGTGCAACTACGTGTCGCGGATCATCGATCCGATCCAGTCGCGGTGCGCGGTCTTCCGGTTCCGGGGGCTCGCGCCGGCGCAGGTCCAGAAGGTCCTGGAGCGGATCGCGCACGCCGAGCACAAGACCGTGCGACCGGCGGCGTACGAGGCGATCCTCGCCGCGAGCGGCGGCGACATGCGTCGGGCGACGAACATCCTCCAGCTCGCGGCCACGTACGCCGACACGGTGACGGAGGAGACGATCCGGGAATGCGCGACGACCCCGCTCAAGGACGAGGTCGAGCGGATGCTCGGCGCCGCCCTCTCGGGGGATTTCATGGGCGCCCGCGGCCAGCTGATCCAGCTGTTCGCCGACCGAGGCGCGAGCGGCGAGGACGTGCTCAAGGCGATCCATAGTTACCTCCCGTCGATCTCGGACGAGATCGTGCCCGTGCGCGAAAAGCTCCGTCTCATCGAGTACCTGGGGGAGATCGACTACCGTCTCGCCGAGGGGGCGTCGGAGCGCCTCCAGCTGGAGACCGTTCTGGCGCGCCTGGCGCTCTCGAAGAACGGGGCGCACTGAACGATGGCGCGCCAGCGACCGATCGATGCCAAGCCGGTCTCGCTCCGGCGCGCGGAGGCCGAGGGGCGCCTCAAGCTCCGGGCCGCGACGCGGCGTGCCATCCGATCGCACCACATCGTCAAGGGCGACCCGCTTTCCGCCGGCGAGATCGCCGGCCTCGCCGCGATGAAGCGGACCTCGGACCTGTTGCCGCACTGCCACATCGTTCCGTTGACCGGTAGCTCCGTCGTCCTCACCCTCACCCGGGACGGTGTCCGCGTCGTGGCCCGGGCCGAGGCGCTCCATCGGACGGGCGTCGAGATGGAGACGCTCGTCGGGGCCACGATCTCCCTGCTCACGGTCTGGGACATGGTGAAGTACCTCGAGAAGGACGCCTCGGGCGGGTATCCGACGACGAGCCTGGGCCCGGTGCGCGTGCGACGGAAGACGAAGGAGCCCATTGGAGTATGGGAATGAGCGCGCCCGTGGACCGGCACCGCTTGGGCGGCCACCGGGCGCTCGGCTTCGTGGTCCTGTCGGTCTCCGACACCCACTCCGAGGAGGACGACATTTCGGGCCACCTCGCGCGCCAGCTCATCCTGGAGCAGGGGCACGCGATCGTGCACTACGATCTCGTCGCCAACTCGATTGCCGACGTGCGCGATAAGCTCGAGCCGTACCTCGCCGAGCGCGCCGTCGACGTGGTCGTGACCGTCGGCGGAACCGGGGTCAGCTCCCGTGATCTCACGGTGAACGCCGTCGAGGCGATGGGCGGGCGGCCCCTCGAAGGGTTCGGCCAGCTCTACCGGAACCTGAGCTATGCCGAGGTGGGAGCCCTCGCGATGCTCAGCCGGTCCGCCCTCTACCTCGTGCAGCACAAGCCGGTCTTCGCTCTGCCCGGCTCCGAGCGCGCTGTCCGGACCGCGCTCGAGAAGCTGATCCTCCCAGGAGTCCAGCACCTGGTGGGCGAGCTCGAGCGGTAGACCCGACGCTACTCCGGGCGCGGTCGCATCGCGAGCGCGCCCATCGGGGGCGGTCCGAGGTCGAACGGCTGCGGGGGCACGCCCTGGAGTCGGCAGAACTCGGTCCACGCGGAATTGGCGTCGATGTGATGGGCCAACAGGACCCCGCGCGTCGAAAGGGCGGACCACGCCGTGCGGAGCTCGAAGCGAGCGCGCTGGACGTCGGGCCCGTTGTCGAAGAAGAACAGATCGATGTCGGTGCGCCCGTTCAGGATCCCGCGGAGATGGTCCTCGGTGTTGCCGAGCACGAGCGTCCATGGGCTCCGGAGCGAGGGCGCGACGAACTGGCCGACGGTGACGTCGTGGACCCCGGGCGCCCGCCCCGAGGTCGGGCCCGGACCGAGCGACGTGAGGTCCCCCGTGCCGTTCTTCTCGAGGCCCGCGAGGATCCAGGCGGTTGAGTAGCCGGGCCGGACCCCGGTCTCGATCACGTGCCGCGGCTTGAGGGCGCGGACCATCAGGTAGAGGAGGGCCGCCTGCGGGAGCTCGCGCGCGAACGGAAGGCCGGCTCCCCGCTGCAGGAGGAGGTCGGGGAGCGTGCTCTCCGAGAGCTCCCGACGGAAGTTGCGGAGGTCAGAGTCGGAAGCTCCGGTGAGGGCGGCGACCCGGTCCACCGAGTTCTGCCGGAACAGGAGCATCTTCTGACGGGCCGCCTTCCGAGCGGCGGAACTGAGCAGGACGGGGCGGCGGGAGGAGCGGGTCAGGCTGGGCACGGAGTCGCCGGAGAGGGAGGACCCGTTCTCCGAGGGAGGGCGCGACATGTCGGGAGTGACCGATCGTTGCATGGCCATCGTATGGGTTCCCGGCTACATAGGACGTTCGTCGGGCGCGCGGACTGCGTCGCCGGGACGGTCCCGGTGGTGGCGTTACCAGCGAACGGTTTAATATGGCGAGACCATGAAAAGAGTGGCAAGGGCCTTACGATGTCGGTTCAGGAGCTCAACGGGGGAGCGTTCGACAAGTTCGCTGCGGACAGCCCGGTGGCGGTCGTCGATGTGTGGGCCCCCTGGTGCGGGCCCTGTCGTATGGTCTCGCCGATCGTCGACCGATTGAGCGACCGGTACAAGGGCAAGGTCGCCTTCGGGAAGATGAACAGCGATGACAACGGCGAGAAGGCCGGGGCGTTGGGGATCATGAGCATCCCGACGCTCCTGTTCTACAAGCAAGGCAAGCTCGTCGACCGGATCGTCGGGGCGTACCCCGAAGAGGTCATCGACGAGCACATCCGCAAGCTCCTGTGACTCTCCCGCCCGGGGCACGGGCGTCACCTCGGGATCGGGGCTGACGCGAATCCACTCGTAACGCCTCGGTTTGGGGGCTCGACATGAGCGCCCCGTCCGCCGACATCCAGCTCGCCCGGTACTCGTTCCAGCGCAAGCTCGACGAGATCGCGGCGGCGCGCGGTCGCGCGACGGAGCTGATCTCGCTCTACGTATCTCCGGGAAAGCAGATCTCGGACGTGATGAGCTACCTGAGGAACGAGTACGCGCAGAGCTCGAACATCAAGAGCCGCACCACGCGCAAGAACGTGATGTGGGCGATCGAGTCGCTGATGGGCCGCGTCCGGGGCTTCAAGGAGCCGCCCAAGAACGGCGTAGCGTTCTTCGTCGGCAACAAGGCCATCGGCGCCGACAAGTCGGAGCCCGTCACGTTCATCGTCGAGCCGCCCGAGCCGCTCAACACGTACCTCTACCGGTGCGACTCGTCGTTCTTCCTGGACCCGCTCCTCGCGATGGTCCACGAGCCCGAGATGTGGGGGCTCATCGTCATGGACCGGGCGGAAGTGACGATCGGCGTCCTCCGCGGCAAGCGGATCGAGCCGCTCCGGAACCGCCAGTCGCTCGTCCCGAGCAAGCACGGGCGCGGCGGCCAGTCGGCCCACCGGTTCGAACGGATCATCGAGCACGCGGCGCATGAGTTCTTCGTGAAGTGCGGCGAGATGTCGAACGAGCTGTTCCTCCCGAAGAAGGACGTCCTCAAGGGGATCCTCATCGGCGGCCCTGGCGCGACCAAGGAGTACTTCGTCAAGGAGAGCTACCTGCATTACGAGCTTCAGCAGAAGATCGTCCAGCCGCTCTTCGACGTCGGCTACACCGACGAGTACGGCCTCCGGGAGCTCGTCGAGAAGGCGACGCAGACGCTCCACGGGCTCGATCTCACGGAAGAGAAACGGATCATCCAGCAGCTCCTCTCCGAGATCCGACGGGCGGAGAAGGGGCTCGCGGCGTTCGGCGAGAACGACACGGCCGCCGCCCTCGAGGCGGGCGCCGTCGAGACGCTCCTGATCTCGGAGGGCCTCCGACGCCGCCGGCTGACCCTCAAGTGCGCCGCGTGCGGCCACGTCTTCAAGAAGGTGGTCCCCGACGACGCCGTCGAGCCGACGACGGCCTCCCCGTGCCCCTCGTGCCGGGCCGGCCCCCTCTCCGTGACCGACAACGAGGACTACGTCGAGGGCCTCTTCCGAAGGGCCCAGGAGTCCGGCGCGGGGATCCGCCTCATCTCCGCCGAGAGCGAGGAGGGCGAGATGCTCGCGAAGGCGTTCGGAGGGGTCGCAGCGATCCTCCGCTACCCCATGGCCACGAGGAACCCGACGCCGCGATCGGCCCCTCCCGGATAGCGGCCCGGCCATTCCTCAGAGCCTCGGGGGGCCCGAGCGAGGGATTAAGAAGCGGGAGCCGTCATGCCCCGCCGAGGGAACCCATGGGCCAAGGACCGTACATGACGCCACCCGGCGGAATGATGATGCAGAATCCTGAGGTCGGCACGATCAAAACGATGTTCATGATCGTCCGGATCCTCTCGATGCTCGTGGGGATCGTGGCGCTCCTGGGGGCCATCGTCATCACGATCATCACCCTCGGGTTCGGGATCGTCTTCGGGATCTTCCTGTTCATCATCTTCCTCGTCTCGCTGTTCATCTTCCTGCGGATCGGTGCGCTCCGCGACCTGGTGGACCAGGGCCGGCTTCAGGAAGCGAAGGACCGGACGCTGATCTGGATGATCCTCGGGTTCATCTTCGGGGGCGTCATCATCGGCATTCTCCTCCTCGTGGCCTACCTCAAGTTCGACCCGGCGATCCGCTGGCAGCAGCAGATGCAGATGCAGTCGGGGTCTCCTCAACAGCCCGGGTGGGGCGCGCCCATGGCCTCCCCCTACGGCGTCCCGCAGCCCGCACCTGCCTACGGCGTTCCTGCGGCGGCGGCTCCTCCCCCGGCCCCGACCCCGCCGGCCGCCGCGGCCGGCCCTGTGTGCCCCAAGTGCGGCCGACCCGCCACCTGGGTCGCGCAGTACAACCGCTGGTACTGCTACACGGACCAGCAGTACCTCTAGGCCGCTGATCCCCCTCCGGGGGGCGGACTCTCGCCGACCCGCGGGCTTACCAGAGGTGCCCGAGCGGATCCTCGCTCGGGGTCTCGGCCGGCGCCGGGGGCGTCTTCGGTGGCGCGACCGCAGGGGCCGTCGGATAGAGCCGCGCGTTCGGGTTCGCGGGCGTCGGGACATCGCGTCGACGGCTCACGACCACGGCAATCGCGACCAGCGTCCCGACCAGGAGCCCGATCACGAGGAGACCGATCACCCCGGACGGGTGCTTCGTGAGGGGGTTTCCCCCGATGGGGGTAACGCAGTTGCCGGCCACCAGGCACGCCGAGCTGCTGACGGCGTTCGGAACCGAGTCGGGCTGCCCCTGGACGACCGCCCCGCCCTGCGCCGTCGGCGGCTGAGGACCCGCCAGGACGAGGGCGTCGGCCCCAGGAGTCACCGGCGCGGCCCCCGCCGGGCCGACATCGCTTACCGTGGACTGGCTCGTCGGCTGGGGCGCGAAGGAAGTGGACGAGGCAAGGAGTCCGAGGTGCGGCTGGTGGGAGGCAAAGTCCATCGACGAGGTCGAGGCCGCCCCGGTGTCGTTCTGGTACGTCGACCAGGCCGACCCGTCCGAGCCGAGGACGTCGGCCTGGCCCGGTAGGAGCAGGAAGCCCTCGTGGACGTGGAACGGTCCTTCGACGGTGATCGCCGCCGCGCTCGTCGCCTGGCTGTCGTTCAGTACGACCGACCCGACGTCGATCCCCTGCAGGCTCACGGTACCCGTGCTGGTCACCGAGCCGGAGATCGGGCCGTGCAGGTAGGTCGGGAGTCCCGACATGGGGGTGTGGGCGTAACTGTAGTCGGCCGACCAGCTCCCGGCCGCGATGAAGAGGCTCGTCGAGTTCCACTCGAGGCCCGGCGTGAGCTCGTCAGGGACCAGCCCGAGGGCGGGTGCGAAGGTGACGGTGAGGTCCGAGGACGCACCGACCGAGAAGGAGTACTCGGCGGTGTGGGTGTTCATCGGTCCGTGGAAGACCGCGGAGACTGTCTCGGTGACGTTCCCCTGCACACGGTTGGTCTCGTTCTCGAGGGCCAGGGCCGGGACCTGGGTGCCGTTGACGGTCACGGTGCCGTTCGTGGTGAGGTTGGCGAACCCGTGCTCCGTCTGCCACGCCTTGAACGTCACGTTGCCCGTCCACGTCGGCGAGGAGCAGGTCGGCTTGCAGAAGGAGAGCCAGTAATCGAGGCCCACCGTCCGCTGGGCCTCGAGGGAGATCGACCCGTGGGCGCCGGTGGACTGATTGAGGATGGTCTCCCAGCCGAAGAAGGTGGTGAGGCTGGCGGTGTATCCGCCGGACGCGTTGGTCCAGGTCGCCGACCCCGACACGTTCGCGCCGTACGCCCACTGCACCGTGCCCGCGGCCGGCGAGGCGGCCGAGCTGACCGTGGCGGCGCTGGCGATCCCGGTCGTGGGCACGGCCGAAAGAAGCACGATCAGCGCGATCGGGAGGGCGGCAGCTGCGAAGGTCCGTTGCATCTTCATCGCGGTCTCGGGGGCGTCGGCGGGCTTCTCCCGAGATGTTCTATCGAGGGATGGCAAGATAACCCCATGTACACCTGTCTACGGCGAGGATTGGACTCCGTGCTACGGTCTGACGGATGTCGGAGGGGCCCCGCGTGAGGTTCCTCACCGAGGCCGAGGGCCGGATCATCGCGGTCCTGCTCGGCTCCTCGCCGTCCTCGGAGCGGGAACGGCTCCACCGGGCCGGCGTCCCTCGATCGACGTACCATGCGGCCCGACGCCGCGCCTACCAAGAAGGGTGGCTGCAGGACCGGTACGTCCCGGACCCGGTCCGGCTGGGCTTCCCATGGGCGAGCTTCGTCCTCATGCGTCCGTTCGCCGACCGGATCGACGCCATCAGCCGGCGCTGGAGCGAGGACCCGACGAACGTGCTGAGCTGGTGGAGCCCGCAGCTAGCGCTCGGCGTCTTCATGCATCGGACGACGCGCGAGGCCGCTCGGCTCGCCGGTTCGCTCACGTCGGACCACGTCGCCAGCGCGTCGACCACGATCACCGCGCACCTCACCGAACCCGACGTGCCGGTCTTCTTCGACTACGAGGGCCTTTGGTCGCACCTCGCCGCGCTCCCGGGCACCGCGACGTACCCGAACGGCCTTGGGGGGAACTTCCCGAGCGCCGACGGCCCCGAGAACGCCCCGAGCGATCATCAACGGTGGGCGATGCGCGAGCTGTTGCGTCGCCCGTTCGTCGCCGCCGACGCGGGGCGCGCCGGCCACCTGGTCGGCCCGTTCGGGTTGCCGTTCTCGCAGCAGAAGATCCTCCGCGAGGGCTGGGTCACTCACAGGGTCTTCCTGTATCCCTCCCGGCTTCCCCCGTACCAAGGCCGGAGCGCCGACCAGGTCGTCTTCGTTTCCGGCCAGCTTCGGCCCGGCGCGCGACCGGAAGAGCTGTTCGCGACCCTGACGCGAGAGTGCCGGGTGTTTCCGTTCCTCTACGTCGTTCACGACGGCCGCCTCTTGCTCGGGGCGTTGGGCCGCACGCCGGGGACCCAGGCGGGCGGCGAGGCGCCGACGGCCGGGGATCCTCCAAGGCGCGCCGTCATGGCGACCTTACAGGCCTCGCTCGAGGGGATCGACGTGACGCAGGAACTCGCAACGCAGCTTCGCACCATGGTCGACCTCCGATTCGACCGACTCGTCCCGCCGGCCCCGTGAGGCCGGACCCGGCCCACGGCTTCAAGACCGGGAAGAGGCTAGGAAAGTTGGACGCCCACGTGCCAGGTTGGCCCGAGCAACCGCCGTGGGCTCACTGCTCGGCGCCAGTTCCGGGACGCCGACCATGGCCCCGAAATGAGAGACTTAGGGGGAAGGCCGGGGGAGGGCCCGACCTTCCGAACGGATTACCCTTTGTTCGCGGAGGGCAGAGAGGAGTCGGTCGGCGGCCCAGTCTGCAGAGGGCAGACCGGGGCCGCAAGGGTAAAGGGCCGGAAAAGGGCAGTTCTCTCGGGGCGTGTAGCCTA
>Ga0209415_10019179_pt1 | contig 10732 bp, 11 predicted proteins | sample PeaSoiSIISIP2007_FD_187696 | JGI IMG/M metagenome (GOLD analysis project Ga0209415, IMG submission 187696) | Peat soil microbial communities from Weissenstadt, Germany - SII-SIP-2007 (SPAdes) (version 2) | ecosystem: Environmental > Terrestrial > Soil > Wetlands > Peat | place: Germany... | reverse complement strand
GCGCCCGGAGAGATTCGAACTCCCGACCTACTGATTCGTAGTCAGTCGCTCTATCCAGCTGAGCTACGGGCGCACACGGGTGGTCTCAAGCGAAACCATACTCAGATTAACAGGGATTTGGAGACGGCGCAATCGTCGCCCTGGCCACGCGCGGCAGCCGGTTCAACCTGCTGGCGCGGGTTCGGGCTCGGGCTGCGGCGGAATAAGCGGCAACTCGGCTACGATCTCCAGGCTGGCCTCGCGCACCAGCTTGGTCACGGCGGCTGCAGTGAGCCGGGTAGCGTCGTACTCGACGCGCAGCGTACGCGCCGCCTGGTCGAAGATCAGCCGGCGGATCCCGTAAACGTCTTTGGTGCTGGCCAGTGCAAAGACCGCGCGCTCCGAGGGCGGCGTCGAGTAGGAATAGAGAATTTCCACCGTGGTCATGGAGCCATTCTAGCAAGAGCGGCCACCTGCGGCGTGGCAGACGCGGCTTCCCAGTCGTCAGCCTTTTTTCTTCTTACAGACCCTGCAGGTAGGCGCGAATCTCCGGGTTCGACCAGTCGGGGTCGCCGACCAGCTTGCGGCGAATGATGCCCTTGCGGTCGATGATGTAGGTCTCCGGCCAGCCCTCGGAGTGGTAGAGCTTGGCTGCGCTCTCGCTGGGGTCGCGGACGGTGATCAGGTCCACGTGCCGCTGGAGGAGAAAGCGCTTGTAGGCGTCCTCGTCCTCATCGACGCTCACGGCCAGGATGGCCAGGTCGGGCCGGTCGCGATGTAGTTGCTGCAGGCCGGGCATCTCCTGAATGCAGGGAGCGCACCAGGTGGCCCAGAAGTTGAGCAGGACGATCTTGCCGCGGTAATCGGCCAGGTGGATGGTGGATGAGCCGTCGGACACGGTAAAGTCGGGCGCCGCCTTGCCGGTCTGGTCGGGGTGCGCGCCGCGGTCGCAGGCAGAAAGCACGGCCAGCGGCATCAGGAGCAGGGCGAGGAAGAAACGAGGAAACCGCACATCCCTATAATACGGAACGAAAGGGCGAGTCGTCATGGGAAGGGACAAGCCAGAAGAGAGCGCGGGGACGGGAGCGGGTGGCGGATGGAAGCCGGTACTGGGGCTCTCCGACACGCCGGGCGAGCCTGCCGCGCTGCCGGTGCGCTGGGGCACTGTTTACGACCAGCCGGAGCCGGAAGAGCTGCTCGAACTGACCGTGATTGTTCCGGCACGCAACGAGGAGTCTTGCCTGGGCGCGTGCCTTGAATCGCTGGTGAGCCAGTCGGAGGAGATCTTTGAGCTGGGCAAGGACTGGGAACTGGTGGTTGTAGACGACCACTCGACGGACCGGACTGCCGAAATTGCCCGCGGATTTGCCGGGGTCACGGTGCTCGAGGCGGGCAAGCTGGAGCCGGGCTGGACAGGGAAGAATCATGCCATCTGGGCCGCGGCCAAGAAAGCGCGCGGCCGCTGGCTGCTGTTTACCGATGCCGATACGCTGCACGAGCAGGGCGACCTGCGGCGAGCCATCCACGAGGCCACCCGGCACAAGGTGGGCGTGCTCAGTTATTCGCCCCGGCAAATCGTGAGCGGCCTGGCGCAGCGGTCGCTGATGCCCCTGGTTTTCTGCGAGCTGGCGCTGGCCTATCCCCCGGCCAAGGTCTCCGACCCGGCACAGCGGATTGCGGCCGCCAACGGGCAATTCCTGCTGATCGAGCGGGAGGCTTACCGGCGTCTTGGCGGACACGCAGCGGTTTCGGAAAAGGTGCTGGAAGACGTTGAACTGGCCTTTCTGGCCAAGCGGCGCCGGGTGGGCCTGCGCTTCCGGTATGCGGATGATGCGGTGTCGACGCGGATGTACCGGACGACCGCGGCGATGATCGAGGGCTGGACCAAGAACCTCGCGCTGCTTTTCGACAATACGCTGGCTCTGGCAGTGTGGAGGGCTCTGGATATTCTTCTTCTTCTCGGTCTGCCGGTGTTGACAATCGAGCTGTGGAGCGCGCGTTTTGCCGCCCACTCCCTCCAGTGGCTGGGCGCCGGTTGGGTGCTGGCGCTCCTGTGGGTGCGGACGCTGGTGCGGTTTTACGCGCGGGTGGCAAAGTCCAATTTCCCTTTTGTCGATTGCGCGCTAACGCCGCTCGGCCTGCCCTTGTTTGTGGTGCTGCTCTACCGCAGCTGGTTTCAGCATCGAATCCTGAAGCGGGTAAGCTGGAAGGGGCGGGAGTACCCGGGGTGAGAAGGGCGCAGCTGTCAGCTTCGAGCTTTTAGCTCTAAGTGCCAGCGCGGGGCTTTAGAGGCTGCTGAAAAACCTGGTCCGGAGGGAGCCGGGGGTTTCAACCCCCGCATAAAGCAGGCTGGATCAACAAGGGCTTTAGCCCCGGATGGACCTGTTTCGCCATTCTCGCTCGGATGGCGGAGTTTTCCGCAGCCGGGTGATCTGTTCTCGCGGCGCTCAGGCGATGCGGTCGATTTGATCGAATGGAAAATAGTCCGCACCAGATGAAACTTCGACGGCGGGCGGGCATCTCTTCAGGTGAGAGGAAAGAATGGTCTTTCTAACGCGGCGGGCGACGTTTTCGGCATCCCACTACTACTGGAACGAGGCCTGGTCCGAGGAGAAGAACGAGGAGGTGTTCGGCAGGTGCGCCCGGCGCAACGGCCACGGGCACAACTACACGCTGGAGGTGACGGTGGCCGGCGAGCCGGACGCGGTGACCGGCTTTGTGGTCGATTTGAAGTGGCTGAAGGACGTGATGGAGCGGGAGGTTCTGCAGGCTTACGACCATCGCCATTTGAACCTGGAAGTGGCGGAGTTTGCGGCCGGGAAGGCGATTCCGACGACGGAGAACATTGCCATTGCGGCGTGGAAGCGGCTGGAACCGGCGGTCAATGGGGCCGGCGGAGCGCGGTTGAACCGGGTGCGCATCTACGAGACGCCGGAGATTTTCGCCGAGTATAGGGGCGGCGAATGAGCGGACCTTCCGGGAAGGCCTATTTCGGGCGGTGTTACCACATCAGCGCCAGCCACCGGCTGCACAGCGATGCGTTGACGGCCGAAGAAAACCGGGCGGCTTACGGCAAGTGCAACAATCCACACGGGCACGGGCACAATTACGTGGTGGAAGTGCTGGTCGGCGGAGAGGTGGACGCGGAGACGGGGATGGTGCTGAACCTGGCGGCTCTGGATGGGGTGGTGCGGGAACGGGTGGTGGATCGACTTGACCACACCAACCTGAATCTCGATCCGCTGTTTCAAAATCGCGTGCCGACGACGGAGAATCTTTGTAGGGCGATGTTTGCGCTGCTGGATGGTCAGGTCGAGCCTGCCAAGCTGGTGCAGGTGCGCGTGGAAGAGACCGAGAACAATTTCTTTGAATACTCCGGCGAGTGATTCTGCCTGCTGGAAGGATTTCTGACTTGAAGGACGATGTTCGCCCCAATTCCCCAGGGCGAGAGGATGAGGATGATGGCGCAGCCGATAGCAGTGAGCAAGTCCGTTCGCAGGGCGGTTGGGATCGACGAAGGGCTGAGCGAGTTCAGCACCCAGGAGATGTACCGGGAGATCCTGTCCCGCCTCGGCGAGGACCCCAGCCGCGACGGGCTGGTGGCCACGCCCGGCAGGGTAGAGAAGTCGATGGCCTTTTTGACCAAGGGCTACGACGAGGACCCGACTAGGATTCTGCGCGGTGCGCTCTTCAATGTGGACTACGACGAGATGGTCATCGTGAAGGACATCGAGATGTTCTCCCTGTGCGAGCACCACATGCTGCCGTTCTTCGGCAAGGTCCACGTAGCCTACATCCCAAATGGCAAAGTTATTGGATTGAGCAAGATACCGCGCTTAGTCGAAGTATTTGCTCGCCGTTTGCAGGTGCAGGAGCGGCTCACCCGCCAGGTTGCCGACGCCATCCAGGACGCGATTGCGCCGCAGGGCGTGGGCGTGGTCATCGAAGCACGGCACCTGTGCATGATGATGCGCGGGATAGAGAAACAACACTCGTCCACAGTGACAAGCGCCATGGTTGGCTGCTTCCGGCAGAAGGAGACACGCTCCGAGTTTCTGTCGCTGGTGCGGCAGCCGGGGACTGGCGGCCTCTGAGCAGCTCGGAGGATTACGCAGGACTGGAACGAGCAGCAAAGCCTGCCCGAGCCGCGGCCGGCTTGGGACTGAGCAGGGAAAGCGCCTTGACCTCCTCGGCAGCCCGTAGCGCCTGGTCGAACTTCCTGTCTCCAGTTTCTGCAATCTTCTTCAGTGCAGCACGGTCGGTGTGCGGCTCCAGAGTCTTCTCTGCAATTTTGGCCAGCTCCTGCCAGTCGTGCCAGTCGCCAATCTGCTCCCGGGCCCGGTCCAGCGCATCCAGCAGCCCTGAATCGGCGCCGTCCGAGAGTTGCAGCATATAGCGAAGCTCCTTCACCTTGATGCGAAAGGCATGGAGGTTCCCGGCATTCAGTTCGGGCCAGTGTCGCAACTCGTTCAGCAGCCTTGTGGAAGTGTGCCCGTGGGGCGCGCCGGGGGGCGAGTTGACTTCGCCGGGATTCCTTCCTGCGAACCACTTTTCGATCTGTCGCGAGAGGCGCCTCAGGCCGCGGCGAGCGTCTTTGCGGTGTTCCGCAACCGCATCAATCAACTGGTGGGCGCTCTCGATGCGCAGATCGTGCAAGTGCTGGAGCAGGCGCAGCACTGATTCGTCGCGACGATTCCTGGCTAGGGTGATCGCGTTCCCGGCCAGCACATCCATGTCGCGCACGGCACCGGCTGCCTTGCGAACCGCTTTAATGGTCTTCAACAGCCTGCGCGAGGCTTTCTCGTGGTCCATCCTCAATGCGGCGACAATGGCCTCAACGCGCCGCGTATAGGTGCGCAGGTCATGGACAGCTTCGATGGAAGGGTCGGGGGGCAGGCTCTTCAGCGATTTGCGGAGCCTGCGAACCGGCTTTTGCACGGTGCCGAGCGCTATCTCCATAACGAATAAGATTGAATCACGCCTGCAAGGGTTGGCAAGGGCCCAGCACCCGGCAAGCCCGCGCGATGAGCGCCCCCGGCCGTCGAACGCGTTCGGCCAAAATGCACTAGAGTGGATTGAGGCGCACGGGCTCTAGCGGTGAATGGACTTCTGGTAGTAGATAAGCCGGGCGGGGTGACCAGCCACGATGTCGTGGGGCGGCTCCGCAGGATCACCGGCGAAAAGTCGATTGGGCACCTGGGGACGCTGGATCCGATGGCGACCGGCGTTCTGCCGCTGCTGATGGGGAAATACACGCGGCTGGCGCAGTACTTTTCATCGGCGGAAAAGAGCTATAACGGCGCGATTCGCTTCGGATTCTCAACCGACACGTACGACGCCGAAGGCGAACCCGACGGCCCGGACCGCTGGCCGGAGGTGTGCGCCGCAGTGACGCTGGAGCGTGTGCGCGCGGCGGCAGCGCGGTTCCACGGCGAGATGGAGCAGATGCCGCCCGCCTTCTCGGCCAAGAAGATCGAGGGCAAGCCGGCCTACAAGCTGGCCCGCGAGGGCAAAGCGGTCGAGCTGAAAGCGGCAAAAATCACGATTGCCGCCTTTGCGATCACCGGACTGAAGGACGCGAAGGCCTATTTCGAGATGAGGATCAGCGCTGGCGGGTATGTGCGTTCGGTGGCGCATGAGCTGGGTCAGGATCTCGGCTGCGGGGCGCATTTGAGCGCGCTTAGGCGAACACGCGCCGGGGCGTTCTCCATCGGCGAGGCCCACACCCTCGAGGAACTGGACGCGCTGGCCGGGAATACGGGGGCGCTGGAGTCCCTGTGCGTGCACCCGAGGAATCTGCTGCCCGAGATGCCGTCGGTTACCGGCGATCCGCTCGCGCTCGGTCGGCTGCGGAACGGAGCCCAGGCCAATCTGCCGGAGTTCTCGCGGGCATCGATGGTGAAGGTGTTTGCAGGGCAAAGGGAGCTGGTGGGGATCGCGAAGCGGGTGGCGGGGACTCTATTTCAGCCGGTGGTGGTGATGGGGTGAAAAGGGCAGGGACTGATCCCTTGGTCCCTCGTCCCTTTTACTTGCGCAGCAGCGGCTTCAGCACAGGCAGCAGGGTGTTGGCGATGATCTCGGAGCCTTTGGCGGTGGGGTGGATGCCGTCCTGCTGGATCACGCCGGGGACGTTGACCAGGTCCTTGTAGATCATGGGGACGAAGGCGGTGTGGTGTTTTTGGGCCAGGTCGCGAAAGACCTCCTCGAACTGCTGAATGTAGTCTCGGCCGTAGTTGGGCGGCAGCGTGATGCCCGCCAGCAGGATCTTGATGTGCGCGGATTCGAGGCCCGTGAGCACCTGGTCGAGGTTGCGCCGCGTCTGGTCGGGAGGCAGGCCGCGCAGGCCGTCGTTGCCGCCGAACTCGACGATCACGACTTCGGGGTGCAGCAGCAGGATCGAGCGCAGGTCGCTGACGGCGTCCTTGGTTGTGGCGCCGCTGGTTCCTTGGTTGTTCACCTTGTAGCGGTAGCCGGCGCGGTCCAGGTCGCGCTGCAGGGCGTCCGGGTAAGCCTGGCCAGTCTCGAGGCCGTAGCCCGCTGTGATGCTGTCGCCGAAGCAGACCAGGACCGGGCGATCGGTGGCCCTGGCCTGTCCAGTGAAAAGCGCGCCGCCCAGAAGCAGCAGTCCGATTGAAACAACGAGCCTGCGGGAAACGTACACATGCATAGTGTAGCGAAGTGCGGGAAACAGGTTTGGGAGGCCGGATTGATCGAAGTTCGGGATGCGAAGAAGTGGATACAGAACGGCGCGCGCCGTGTGGAGATTCTCAAGGGCATCACGCTCACCATTCCGGCTGGCCAGTTTGTGGCCATTGTGGGCGCCAGCGGCAGCGGCAAGAGCACGCTGCTGGGCCTTCTTGCCGGCCTCGATACGCCCAGCTCCGGCGAGATCTGGCTCGACGGTGTACCCATCCACAACCTGGCCGAGGCTGAACTGGCAGCCGTGCGCGGTCGCAAGATCGGCTTCGTCTTTCAGTCCTACCAACTGATCCAGACGCTGACGGCTCTCGAAAACGTCCTCCTACCCCATGAGCTCAACGTCGAGGGCAGCGGCCTTGCCCAGGCGCGCCAACTGCTGGAGGGCGTAGGCCTTGCGGAGCGGATGGAGCACTACCCGGTGCAGCTCTCCGGCGGCGAACAGCAGCGCGTGGCTCTGGCCCGGGCCTTTGTCGTCGAGCCTCCCATCGTCATGGCCGACGAGCCCACCGGAAACCTCGACTCGGCCAACGGACGCATGGTCCTCGACCTGCTCCTCGAGCGGAACCGGAAGTCAGGAACGACGCTGGTCCTCGTTACCCACGACCCCGAAGTGGCGGGGATGGCGGACCGCAAGATTGTGCTCAAAGACGGCATGGTGGTGGAGGATACGCTGCCGTTTACCGCCGCGACGGAACTCATGTTGGATCGGGGCGTGCATGGCTAACAGAGCGCTGAGCTGGAAGCGGGCCGGGGCCATCGGCTGGCGCGATCTCAAGTCCGCCCCCGGCAAATTCGGGTTTGTGGTGCTGTCAGTCGCTGTCGGCGTGGCCGCCTTGGTAGGCGTCCGCGGCTTTAGCGAAAGCTTCCGCAAAACTTTAGGGATCGAATCCAAATCATTGATGGCCGGAGACTTGAGCGCGCGGATGTTCCACGAACCGACGACCGAGGATCAGGGAAAGATTGCGTCAATCCTACAGAAAAAGGGTGGCGGAATCCGCTCCACCTGGGTCACGGAGACCGTCTCCATGGCCTCCGCGCCGCCGGACCCGGTACCGCTCCTGGTCTCCCTCAAGGCGGTCGATCCAGCCGAGTATCCCTACTACGGCACGGCGGAACTTGAGCCGGCGATGACCCTCAAACAGGCGCTCGACGGCGATTCGGTGGTGGTGGCCGAGGAGTTTCTGATCCGGCTCAACGCGCAGGTGGGCCAGACGCTGCGGCTGGGCGGGCGAAACTTCAAAATCGCAGCCGTGCTGAAGCAGGAGCCGGACCGGCTGACGGCCGGGGCGGGCATGGGGCCGCGCGTGATGATCTCGCAGGCCGCATTGGAACGGACTGGCTTGCTGGCGCCGGGCAGCCGCGCAAGCCAGCGGCTGCTCATGAAGTTTCCCGAGCAGATTGACCCCGTGGTGCTGCGCAAGGAGGTCGAACAGGCGCTCCCCGAAGCCCAGGTCATGGACTTCCGCGAAGGCAATCCCGCGCTCAGCCAGGGACTCGACAACGCGACCGCGGTCCTGAGCCTGATTTGCCTGGTAGCGATGGTGCTCGGAGCCATCGGCGTGGCCATGGCCATGCATGCCCACCTGGAGCAGCGCATGGACATGCTGGCCATACTGAAGGCCGTGGGCGCGGGGTCGGCCGACTTGCTGAGGATCTTTTTGCTGCAAACGCTGGGGCTGGGTCTGGCCGGAGGTGTGCTGGGCGTGGCTGCGGGTGTGGGCGTTATGGCGGCACTGCCGGCGGTATTCGGCAACCTGCTCCCGGTGCATGCGGTGCTCGAGTTTCCCTGGAAATCGGTCGCCGCCGGGATGGGGACGGGCCTGCTGACCACGCTGCTGTTCTGCCTGCCGCCGCTGCTCGACGTGCGCGCCGTCAGGCCGGTGCTGGTCCTGCGCAGGCTGGTTGAGCAGGGGCCGCAAGGGGTTGGCGGGTGGTTTGCACGTTGGTGGGCGCGGCGGCTGCAACTGGGAATCTCGGCCGTGGTAGTCGCGGCGCTGGGAGCTATCGCCTGGGCGCTGTCGGACTCGGCCAAGGTGGGCACGTGGTTTGCCGTGCTCTTCACGGCGGCGCTGGTGGTCTTGCTGGTGATGGCTGCCGTGGCGCTCTGGGTCCTTCGGTTCCTGCTCAACCGGATCCGGCTGCGCCTGCCGTCGTTTCTGCGCCACGGTCTGGCCAATTTGTATCGTCCAGGCAACCAGTCGGCCGCGGTGCTGGCGGCCTTGGGCCTGGGTGTGATGCTCATTCTGGCGGTCTACCTTATGCAGGCGGCGCTTCTGAGGGACCTGCGTGAGACTGCCTCGCCCAAGCTGCCGAACGTCTTCCTGATAGACGTCACGACGGATGAAGTTGCCGGCGTCAAGGAGTTCTTCCAGCGCCAGCCGGGCGTGATTCAGGCGCTGGACCTGATGCCGGGCGTTACGGGACGGTTCACTTCCCTCAACGGCAAGACGCTCGATCAGTTGAAAGAGCAGCATTTTCCGCGGCGGATGCTGGAGAACGCAGAATTGACCTGGGCCGATGCGCCGCCCGCGGGCGACAAGGTGACGCAGGGCAAGTGGTGGACAAATGGGGACGTGGCGCAACTAGCCGTCGGCACAGGGGTGGCCGAGCGGTTGCACCTGGGCGTGGGCTCATCGGTCGAACTGGAGATTGGCGGGAAGGTGCGGGCGCTCACGGTGGCCGCAGTCTTTCGTGCGGATGGTCAGCACCTAGCATCGCGCATTTCATTCGTGCTGCCGTCGGGGCAACTGAAAGATCAGACGACCGAGTGGTACGGCGGCGCGCACATCGACCCGAAGCAGGTGGGGGCCATGGAGCGGGCGCTGTTTGCGGCCTATCCGACGATTACGGTCATCAACTTGGCCGATGAGCTCGACCGGATTGAAAGCGTGGTCAATCAGATCACGTTTGTGGTGCGGTTTCTGGCTGGCTTCTCCATCTTTGCCGGGCTCATGATCCTTGCTTCGAGTATCGCCAGCACCCGCTTCCGGCGCATGCGCGAGGCAGTGGTGCTCAAGACGCTGGGCGCGACTCGGATGCGCATCGTGCGCACCTTCAGCGTGGAATTCAGCGTGCTGGGGCTCTTGGCGGGGTCGGTGGGAGTGGTCTTTGCCAACATTCTGACCCGTGTGCTGCTGAGCAAGCTGGGAGTAGGTTTCCACATTGAGTGGCTGGAAACCGTGGTTGCCCTGGTCGGGACGGCGGTCCTGGCGACGGCAACGGGATGGATCGCGAGCTACCGGATTCTGGGCCTGAGGCCGCTGGAAGTGCTGCGGGAAGAGTGAGGAAAAGCAGGGCCCGGGACGAGGGAGGCAAACGGGCCGAAAACCGGCCATTTCGCAGAGTGTGCAGTCCGTAAGTCCTTTGTTTTAGAGAGGCGGAAATGACGCGCAGCAGGTAAGTCCTTTATTTCGATAAGACGAAATGGGTCATTCTTGATGTAACCTCCTTGTTTTCATGGGGCTGGGACGAAAACGGGGGGGTACCGGGGGGGGGAGAATGGACGGCGAAAGAAGAGGCGTTCCGGCGGCGTCAAAGGTCTCCATGGCTCATCCTTTCCAGACCCATTGTGCGCCAAAGGGACGGAATTATCTGCAAATGCAAAGTGCAGGGATCAGGGAACAGGGATCAGGGAGCGGCTATAGACATTGAACGCCCTTTTTGTTGGATGAAGGAAGGCGGCGTCCCCACCGGAGGTGACGATCTTGCTCACCGGTCAACTCACAAGTCCCTTGTTCACTCCCTCTCAAAAGTCTTCGCTGGCTTCCACGGCCGGCAGTACGTCGTTGTCGCGCGCAACCCACACATAGAGTGTAGGCAGCAGGAAGACGCCGATGACCAGGTTTGCGAGCAGGCCACCGACGATGACGATGGCGAAAGGCCGTTGCGAGTCGGAGCCGATGGCGTGCGACAGCGCCGCCGGCAACAATCCCAGAGTGGCCACCAGCATGGTCATCATGATGGGACGGAGCCTGAGCACGGCGCCTTCGACGGCCGAGTCCAGGATGGGATTGCCGCGCGCGCGGAGCTGGTTGATGTATTCCAGCATGATGAC
>Ga0209415_10019177_pt1 | contig 10732 bp, 11 predicted proteins | sample PeaSoiSIISIP2007_FD_187696 | JGI IMG/M metagenome (GOLD analysis project Ga0209415, IMG submission 187696) | Peat soil microbial communities from Weissenstadt, Germany - SII-SIP-2007 (SPAdes) (version 2) | ecosystem: Environmental > Terrestrial > Soil > Wetlands > Peat | place: Germany... | reverse complement strand
TATGTCGGCGACGCCAATATCGAGACGCCGGAGTACAAGGCGTTCCTGGTCGATATCGAGCCCATAGCGGTCGCATAGGGGAGGCCGGCGATGTTTCCTCCGCTTCCCAATCCCTCCGTCCAGGCCGGCGAGTCCAAGTTCGGCGAGCAGGACCTGGTCCGCCGCTCCGCCTCGAGCGTGCCGCCGCCCGCGCGGCGGCTCACGCCGATGGCGAAGCTGATCGATGTCACGAAGTGCATCGGCTGCAAGGCTTGCCAGTCGGCCTGTCTCGAGTGGAACGACCTCCGCGAGGAGGTCGGCTTCAATCCCGGCAGCTACGACAACCCGACGGACCTCACGCCCAACAGCCTCACCGTGATGCGCTTCACGGAGTGGGTGAACCCCGAGACCAAGAACCTGGAGTGGCTGATCCGCAAGGACGGCTGCATGCACTGCGAGGACCCCGGCTGCCTCAAGGCCTGCCCGGCGCCGGGCGCCATCGTGCAGTACTCCAACGGCATCGTGGACTTCGTGCACGAGAACTGCATCGGCTGCGGTTATTGCGTGAAGGGATGCCCGTTCAACATCCCGCGCATCTCCAAGGTCGACAACAAGGCCTACAAATGCACGCTCTGCTCCGATCGCATGGCCGTGGGCCAGGGCCCGGCGTGCCAGAAGGCCTGCCCGACCCAGGCGATCGTGTTCGGCACCAAGGACGACATGAAGAAGTGGGCTGACGGCCGCATCAAGGACCTGCAATCCCGCGGCTTCAAGAACGCCGGCCTCTACGATCCCCCGGGCGTCGGCGGCACGCACGTCATGTACGTGCTGCACCACGCCGATCAGCCCGAGCTCTACGGGGGCCTCCCCGCGGCGCCGCGCATCAGCCCGCTGGTCGACCTCTGGAAGGGCCTCACCAAGTACACGGGCCTCGCGGTGATGGGCGGGTTCGCCGTGATCGGGATGCTCCATCACCTCGTGACCGGCGCCAATAAGGTCTCGGCGGAGGATGAGAAGCACGCCAGCGATCTGACAAAGAGCAAGGCATGAGCGACGTCGAGCGCGGTGACGCGGTCCATCCCGGGAATCCCGTCACGGTTGACCGCTACACCCCGGGCGCGCGCATCAACCACTGGATCACCGCAGCCTGCTTGGTGCTGCTGGGGATTTCCGGTCTCGCGCTCTTTCACCCGAGCCTGTTCTTCCTGACCGGCTTGTTCGGCGGCGGGCAGGCCACGCGTGCAATCCACCCCTGGATCGGCGTGGTGCTGTTCTTCAGCTTCTCGGGCCTCTTCATCCGCTTCTGGAAGGCCAACCTCTGGAAGCGCGAGGACGGCACCTGGATGGCGCGGCTCCGCGACGTGCTCGCGGGGCACGAGGAGAACCTGCCCGAGAGCGGCAAATACAATGCCGGCCAGAAGGTGGTGTTCTGGATGATGTCGGTGCTGATCATCGTCCTGATCGGCAGCGGCCTCGTGACCTGGGATGAGTATTTCTCGCAGTACACCACCGTCACCCAGCAGCGGATCGCCGTGCTGATCCACTCGGCCGCCGCGGTGACCATCCTTTGCGTCTGGATCGTCCACGTCTATGCGGCGATCTGGGTTCGCGGTACCATCCCCGCCATGACCCGCGGCCGCGTCAGCGGCGGCTGGGCGTGGCGGCATCATCGTAAGTGGTTGAAGGAACTCGTTACCGGAAAGTAGACCGGACGATATCGGGGCGGTCCCGGCCGGAGCGGCGGCCTTCCTGGTTTTCCTTCACGTGGCCCGTGTGGTTCGTGAGGAGGGTGGATGAGCGAGACCGGCGCCCCGCGCCGCGGTCCCATACCGATCGGAGAGGCGGCAAACCCTCCCTTCGCGCGCCTGCCGGACCCCCGTACACTCTTTCGTGAGCGCGCCCAACGCTTCGCCGTGCTGTCGCAGGGGCACGCGCTTGAGCCCTACCTGCGCTTCCTCGCGGGTCTCGCCGAGGCGCAGCATCGCTGCCAGGAGGGACTGCCCGAGCCAGTGATGCCCGCGCGGGAAGAGCGCGAGCGAGGCCGAGAGTTCGGCATGCCACCGCTCGACAGCGGCCGTTTCGCCGCCGACGAGGCGTGCGCCACCACGCTCGAACGGCTGCTGACAGTTGCCACGGAAATCGAGATGCCGGAGCCGGCGAGGCTTGGGCTGCAGCGCACAGCAAAGCTCGACGCCGCCGGGCGGGACGCGCTCATGCGCGGGGTGCTGTCGGATTGGAGCGCGACCGATGCGCTCGCCGAGCACACCTACGTTGCGGCCGCGCTCCAGGTGCATTTCGCGCGGCTCGCCTCGCGGCTCCAAGTCGATCAACTGACGGCGGTCACCGAGGGCGCTTGTCCGAGCTGCGGCGGAACGCCCGTGAGCAGCCTCGTGGTGGGATGGCAAGGCGCCCATGGCACGCGCTTCTGCGCGTGCTCTCTGTGCGCGACGCTCTGGCACGTGGTTAGGGTCAAATGCGCGCTCTGCGGCTCGACCAAGGGCATTTCCTACCGCGAGATCGAGGGTGGACCGGGCGCCGGCAAGGTGCGCGCCGAGACCTGCGAAGCCTGCCACGGCTATCTCAAAATCATGCTGCAGCAAGTCGACCCTGCGCTCGACCCGGTCGCCGACGATGTGGCGACCCTCGCCCTCGATCTGCTGGTTCGCGAGGCCGGCTACCGCCGGGGCGGCGTCAACTTCTTCCTGCAGGGCTATTGAGGCGCGCAATGGCGGACGCAACGAGCGCGCTCAGGAGACTTCCCTCGGTCGACGAGGTGCTGCGCTCGTCATCGGCCGCGCGTGCGATCGACGAATTCGGCCGGCCGGCGGCGGTCGGTGCGGTGCGGGCCGTGCTCGCGGAGGCGCGCAAGGACGGAATGACCGGCGGCAATGCCGAGCATTTTGCCTCCGCGGCCCTCGAGCGCCTCGGCATCGCGGCACAGCCGAGCTTGCGGCCCGTCTTCAACCTCACCGGCACGGTGCTGCACACCAACCTGGGCCGTGCCGTGCTCGCGGAAGCCGCGGTCGAGGCAGCGGTCACGGCGATGCGCTCGGCCGTAGCGCTCGAGTTCGACCTCGCCGGCAGCCATCGCGGTGAGCGCGACGAGCACGTGCGCGACCTCCTCTGCGAGCTCACCGGGGCGGAGGATGCGACCGTCGTCAACAACAACGCGGCAGCCGTGCTGCTCGTCCTCAATACGCTCTCGCGCGGACGCGAGGCCATCGTCTCGCGCGGCGAGCTGATCGAGATCGGCGGCGCGTTCCGGATGCCCGAGATCATGGCGCGAGCGGGCGCCAAGCTGGTCGAGGTCGGCACCACCAACCGCACCCATGCGAAGGACTATGTCTCCGCCATCGGCGAGAAGACCGGCCTCATCTTGAAGGTGCACACCTCGAACTACCGCATCGAGGGCTTCACCAAGGAGGTCGCGGCGCGCGATCTCGCGGAGGTCGCGAGCGAGCGCCGCGTGCCGCTGGTGAATGATCTCGGCTCCGGCACGCTGGTCGATCTCCGGCGCTTCGGTCTCGCCCATGAGCCGACCGTCGCCGAGGCGGTCGCCGAGGGCGCCGACCTCGTGACCTTCTCCGGCGACAAGCTGCTGGGCGGCCCGCAGGCGGGCTTCATCGTGGGCCGCAAGGAGCTGATCGCCCGCCTCAACCGCAATCCCATGAAGCGCGCGCTGCGCGTCGACAAGATCCGGCTCGCGGCCCTCGAGGCCACCCTGCGGCTCTATCGCGACCCCGATCGCCTCGCGGAGCGGCTACCGACCTTCCGCATGCTGTCTCGGTCGAAAGCGGAGATTCAGGCTCTGGCCCGACGACTCGCGCCGGCGATCGCTCAAGCGATCGGCGCCTCGTTCGCGTCGGCGGTGGGCGATTGCGCGAGCCAGATCGGCTCGGGCGCGCTGCCAGTCGAGACGGTACCCAGTGCCGGGATCGAGATCCGGTCGACGAAGCCGCGCGGCGGCGGCCGTGACGTGATCGCGCTCAGCGCGGCCTTCCGCCGCCTGCCGATCCCGGTCGTCGGGCGGATCGAGGCACAGGCACTGATTCTTGATCTTCGCTGCCTCACCGACGAGACGGCGTTCGTTGCCAACCTGACGAGGCTCGATCTCTCGGGAAGCGACGATGCGCCGGCGTGAAGCCATCGCCGGCAAGACCGCGAGGCCTGAGACCGAGACGGTTGAGGCTCGGATGAGCACGGCCCTGGGCGCCGCGGCGCGCGGTGACCATCAGACGGCGCTGGCGATCTGGGGGCCACTCGCCCAGACCGGCGTGCCGCGGGCGCAGAACAATATCGGCGCCTGCTTCGCCGAAGGTCTCGGCGTCGAGCGCGACCCGGAGCTGGCGCGGCGCTGGCTCACGCTCGCGGCGGAAGCCGGCGATCCCGTCGGGCAGCGCAATCTCGCGGGCCTCTATTTCAACGGCACCGGCGTCACGCAGGACTACACACGCGCCGCCGAGCTCTACCGCGCCGCCGCGGAAGCGGGCGACGGACCCGCGCAGGACATGCTGAGCTGGATGCTGCTGGAGGGCGAGGTGATCGCGCCCGACCACGCGGAGGCGCGGCGCTGGGCCGCGGCGGCGGCGGCCCAGGGCATCCCCTCCTCCATGACCCGGCTCGGCATGCTCTATCACAACGCTCTCGGAGTCCCCCGCGACGCACGGGCGGCCACCGAATGGTGGGCGAAAGGCGCCGAGCGTGGCGATGCCGACGGCCAGGCGATGCTGGGCGCGGCCTTCCATCTGGGCTCCGGCGTGCCCCGTGACGCCGTGGCGGCGTTCGCCCTGCTGCTGCGTGCGAGCCGGAACGGCAGCGCCCTGGCGCGGCCGTTCTTCGACGCGGTGCGCGATACGCTGACGCCGACGCAGCTTCAGGAAGCCGAGGCGCGCGCGGCCGCATCCTTGCCGGGAGTCCCCGCGTGATCATCGGCACCGCCGGCCATATCGACCACGGCAAGACCTCGCTGGTACGGGCGCTCACCGGCGTCGACACCGATCGCCTCAAGGAAGAGAAGGCGCGCGGCATCTCGATCGAGCTCGGCTTCGCCTATCTGCCGACGCCCGACGGCTCGATCCTGGGCTTCGTCGACGTGCCCGGGCACGAGAAGTTCATCCGCACGATGCTAGCCGGCGCCACCGGCATCGACTTCGCGCTGCTGGCCATCGCCGCGGACGACGGCGTGATGCCACAGACCCGCGAGCACCTGGCGATCCTCGACCTGCTCGGGGTCGAGCGCGGAATTGTCGCGCTGACCAAGTGCGACCTCGCGCCGTCCACTCGCCGGAGCGAGGTCGAGACCGAGATCGCCGATCTGCTGGAGCCGACGCGACTGGCCGGCACCGAGGTCGTACCGGTCTCGACCGTCACGGGCGAAGGCATCGACCACCTGCGCCATTGCCTGCTCTCTGCCGCGGCCGCGGCCACGTCGCATTCCGCGGAGGGACGGTTCCGCCTCGCCGTCGATCGGTCGTTCACCCTCGCCGGCACGGGCACCGTGGTAACGGGCACGGTGCTCTCCGGCCGCGTCTCGGTCGGCGACCGGGTCATCATCAGTCCCACGGGCCGCGAGGCGCGGGTGCGATCGATCCACGCCCAGAACCGCGCATCGGGCCAAGGGGTCGCGGGCGATCGCTGCGCCCTCAACCTCGCGGGCGAGGGCGTCACCAAGGACGCCATCACGCGGGGCGACGTCGTGCTCGATCCCGATCTGCACGCTCCGGCGGAGCGGATCGACGCGACGCTGCGCCTGCTGCCGTCGGAAACCAAGCTGGTGACGCAGTGGCTGCCCGTTCGACTGCATCACGCCGCCGTCGAGGTCGGCGCCCGCATCGTCCTGCTCGGGGACGAGCCGATGGCGCCCGGCGCCAGCGCCTTCGTCCAGCTCGTGCTCGAGCGCCCCATCGCAGCGGCGGTTGGCGACCGCTTCGTGCTGCGCGACACCACGGCGCAGCGCACGATCGGCGGCGGCCGCTTCCTCGATCTCCGCGCGCCCGCCCGGAAGCGCCGCACGCCGGAGCGCCTGGCCCAGCTCGCGGCCTTTTCCCTCGACACTCCCGAGGAGGCACTGGCGGGCCTGATCGATCGACCGCCTTATTTCGTGGAGCTGTCCGGTTTCAGCCGGGATCGCGCCCTCTCCGCGGCGCAGATCGAGACCATCGGCGGCCGCCTGAGCCTCGCGCGGGCTAAGGTGGCGGCTCAGGATTTTGCACTGTCCCAGCCGGTGTGGCTGCGCTTCCGGCAGCGCCTACAGGAAGCGCTCACGGCATTTCATTGCGAGAATCCCGATCTGCCGGGGATGGGATTCGAGCGGCTTCGCCTGCAACTCGAGCCGCGCCTGCCGGCGCCTGCGCTGCGCTCCTTCCTCGATGCGCTCGGGTCGGAAATCGCCCTGGATGGTGCGTGGGTGCGGCTCACGTCACATTCCGTGCGGCTGACGCCGGGCGACGAAAGAACCTGGGCGCGGGTCACGCCGCTGCTCTCGGCGGCCGAGCGCTTTCGCCCCCCGCGGGTCCGCGATATCGCCGGGCTGCTCGCGATCCGCGAGTCCGACGTGCGCCGGCTGCTCAAGCTGCTGGGCCGGATGGGCAAGGTCGCCGAGGTCGCGCAAGACCATTTCTTCCTGCGCGGCACCGTCGCGGAGATGGTTGAAATCATCGTCGACCTGGCGGCACAGGCCGAGACTGGGCAATTCAGTGCCGCGCAGTTGCGCGATCGCCTCGGCAACGGCCGCAAGGTGGCCATTCAAATCCTCGAGTTCTTCGACCGGCACGGCGTCACGCTCCGGCGCGGCGATCTGCGGCGGCTCAACAAGAACCGGCTCGATCTGTTTGGCCGCGGTGCGGGCCAACCAATCGAGCCCGGAATTTCCTCAGGAAGAGAATCGTTCCCGGTGGGGCGTCCGGACTTCAAATCCGGGAAGGGCCGCGAGCCGGTCCTTGGTGGGTTCGACTCCCTCTCTCTTCCGCCAAATACCCGAGGCGTTCGATGAGGGCGCCGGCTCCGGTCTTTCTCGACGGCTTGAAGGCCGCAGCCGATCGTGCCGTCAAGGCCGAGGAAGACTTCCGACGAAGCATCGCGGCGCGCACCAAGGCGCTGGAGACCGAGCGCGCCTTTGCCTTCCGCCGGCTCAACCTGATGCGCGCCGTCGCGGAAGCGGTCGCGGCGGCGGAGGACGAGGAGGCCGCTCTCGCGGCCGCCACGGCGACGTTGCGCGCCCGGCTGGGGTGGTCGAGCGACAGCGCCGCGCGCAGCGAGACCTTGACCCGATTTGCACCGGTCGTCAGGGCGATGGCGGCCGATGTCACGTCGGAAAGCCCCGAGCCGACGGTCGATATCGCGGACGCGCTGGCCCAGTTCGAGGCGTGGTATGCCGCCTCGCACCCACTGCCTTTCTGGGTGCTGTTCGAGAACGTGATGCAGGAGACTCCCGTTGTCGACTTCTGAGGCGGCACCCACTGACTTCGACCGCTGGATCGCGGAAGAGTACGCGCGAGCCGGTGAGTTCACCGCGCTGGTCGTCCTGGTCGCCATCGCCGAGACCCGAGTGACGCCGATCTGCTCCACGTATCTCAACGTGATCGGCGACGAGATCGACTGGGGCGAGATCACCGTGTTGTTCGCGGGCTCCGGCCAGGATTGGAGCGGCGCCTCGTTCTTTCCGGTCGTGTCGCAAAGTGGTGGCCCTCTCGACAATCCGACGGCGCGGCTTCGGCTGCACGAGCTCGAGGCCCGGCTGGACGCGGACCGGCTGGTGCTGAACGAAGGGCACTTCTTCGACAAGTGGGGGCGACGCCTCGAAATCGAGGAGATGCGCCTGCAATGACCGACCTGCGCGTTATCGATACCGGTCTCGAGCCGGCCCGTTGGAACATCGCCGTGACGGCGGCGCTGCTGGAGCTGCACCGCACCGGCGACATCGCCGACACCTTGCGGTTCCACCGCTATCCCCGATCCGTCCTGGTCGGCCGGCACCAGGACCTCACAGAGACCGTCGACGCCGAGCGCTGCCGGCGATCGGGCGTCGAGATCGCGCGGCGCGTCACGGGCGGCGGCGCGGTCTACATGAGCCCCGCTATCCTCGCCTGGGACCTGGTGGCGGCCCGCCAGCAAGTTGGCGCAAACCTTGGCGACGCCGCGTCGCGCGTCGGGGCCATGATCGCCGAGGGGCTCCGGCGGCTCGGCCTTCCCGTGCACGCGAACGCATCCGGCGGTATCGAGATCGACGGGCGAAAAGTTGGCGGCTCCAGCGGCAGCTTCGACGGACCTACCTTGCTCATGCAGGGCACGATCCTGATCGATTTCGACCGTGACGAGATGAGCCGCCTGCTCAAGGTGAACACCGAGGCCGCCGGTCCGGCGCCTCGCGTCGCGAGCCTAGCCGATTTCCTCGGCCGCGTGCCATCGACCGAGGAGGTGCGCGCCGCCCTGCTGACGGAAATGTCCGAGGCTTGGCGGGCGCCGATCGCGATCGCGGATCTCGGACCGGACGAGCTGGCGCTCGCTGAGGTATTGCTTACCGGTGAGATCGGAACCGAGGAATTCGTGAGGGGAGACGCCGCGCCTACGGCGATGCGGCGGCGGACGGCGGGCGCATGACGGGACCGCGGCTGCTCATCGTGCTCGCGAACACCGACCCGCGCAATGTCGAGGAGCTCGGCGCGCCCTTCTATTACGCCGCGGTCGCCGCGGCCATGGACCACGCGGTCGACGTGCTCTGCACGGCGACGGCGGGGAAATTGATGTTCAAGGGCGTTGCCGAGCAGCTCAGGATCAAGCCGAGTGATCCCAAGACGGTCTACGACTGGATCAAGGAGGCTCACGGCCACGGCGCGCGGCTCTGGGCGTGTCCCGCCAACCTCGAGCTCTTCGACAAGTCCGAGGCCGACCTGATACCGGAATGCGCGGGCGTGATGGGCGCGGCCGCCATGATCCAGGACATCATGGACGGCGAGTGCCGGGTCCTGACCTTCTGAGGATGCCCGTGGCGAAGGTTCAGGACTACGAGTTTCCGGATTCTCTGCTGTACGACCTGCAGAACCAGATCTGGTACGAGCCGCTACCCGACGGCTCGATCCGCGCGGGCTTCACGCCCTTGGCCATGTCGCTCGTTGGCGACGTGCTGGTGTTCACGCCAAAGCGCATCGGCCGCGATTTCGAGAGGGGCCGATCCTTCGCGACCATCGAATGCGGCAAATGGGTGGGATCGGCGCGCGCCGCGTTCGACGGCGTCGTCCTCGCGCACAACGAGGCCCTGATCCGCAAGCCCGAGCTCCTCAATCAGGATGCGTTCGGCGCGGGCTGGATGCTGATCGTGCGTACCTCCCAAGAGAGCTGGCGAGGCGCGCTGATCACGGGCGAGCGGATCGAACCAACCTTCGAGGAATGGCTTGCCTCCGGCGTCTACAAGGACCGGACGGAATAGGCATGGGCGCCACGCCGCCGGCACCGAGCCTGCCATGAGGAATGCGGAGCCGGTCACGACCGACATCGTCCTGGTGGGCGGCGGTCATGCGCATGTGCACGTCCTCATGTCCTTCGCGATGCGGCCAGCGCCCGGGGTTCGGCTCACGTTGGTCGCGCGCGAGCTCGAGACGCCCTATTCGGGGATGCTGCCGGGCGTGATCGCTGGCCTCTACGAGCACGCGCAGGCGCATATCGACCTCGCGAAGCTCGCCACCGCGACCGGGGCGCGGCTCATCCACGCGGAGGCCATCGGACTGGATCGCTCGCAGAAGCGGGTCTTGCTCCGCGATCGCGCACCGTTGGGCTACGACCTGGTGTCACTGGATGTCGGGGTAACGCCCTCGCTCGACGGCATCGCCGGCGCGGCCGAGCACGCGATCGCGGTCAAGCCGATCGGGCTGTTCCTGCACAAGCTCGATGGTCTGCTCGATCGGGTTCGCGGGCCCGACGGACCGCGGCGCATTGCCGTGCTCGGCGGCGGCGCGGGCGGTGTCGAGCTCCTCCTCTCGGTCCGCACGCGTCTCCTTAAGGAAGCCGGTGTACTCGGCGATCGATCCCGGGAACTGGAATTCTCGCTGATCACCGACGGCGAGCTGCTCGCGCTGCACAATCCGCGCGTGCGCTCCACCTTTCGTCGCGCGCTGCAGGAAAAAGGCATCGCGGTCCATGAGCGCGCCCGCGCCATCGTCGTGGACCGCGGGGGCGTCGAGACGCAGGACGGCCGGCGCATCGTCGCCGATCAGGTCCTGTTGGCGACCAAGGCCGCCGCGCCGGGTTGGCTCAGCGAGACCGGGCTCGCGCTCGATGCGGCCGGCTTCGTCGCTGTCGGCTCGACGCTGCAGTCGCTGAGCGATTCCGATGTCTTCGCGGCAGGCGACTGTGCCGCGCTTCGGACGCCGCGCGAGAAGGCCGGGGTCTATGCCGTCCGCGCGGGTCCCCCGCTCGCCGAGAATTTGCGGCTGAGAGCGACCGGCGGGTCCTGCCGGCCGTGGCGTCCCCAGCGCCGCCACTTGGCTCTGATCTCGACTGGAGAGCGCTACGCGGTCGCCTCGCGCGGCGCGCTCAAGGCCGAGGGTGCCTGGCTCTGGACCCTCAAGGATCGGATCGATCGGCGCTGGATGCGCATGTACCAAGATACCGACCGCATCGCCGCGCGGATGTCGACGCACCACCAGGCTGCGGTCAGTCGTCAAACATCACCGACCGAGATGCGCTGCGGCGGCTGCGCGGCCAAGATCGGTCCCGTGCCTCTGTCGCGCGCTCTGAAGCGGCTCGGGGCCGCGCCCGC
>Ga0209415_10019175_pt1 | contig 10734 bp, 8 predicted proteins | sample PeaSoiSIISIP2007_FD_187696 | JGI IMG/M metagenome (GOLD analysis project Ga0209415, IMG submission 187696) | Peat soil microbial communities from Weissenstadt, Germany - SII-SIP-2007 (SPAdes) (version 2) | ecosystem: Environmental > Terrestrial > Soil > Wetlands > Peat | place: Germany... | reverse complement strand
GCCGTGCTCGCCGTCTGCTCCGTTGTTTTGCCTGCGGAGCTCAGGGCTGTGGTTTGCGTCGACATTGTTCGGGAGGAATCCTCAGGGGTCCGCGGTGCGCGTCGCTGCACGCGCCTCGTTTGTGGGTGGTTGACTGCCGGGCCGCGTCACCCATGCACAGGACGGACCAATCCGTGAATGTGCCGCGGCAGCGTGCATGTAGCCTCAGTGATCCCTTCTGTCAAAGGGGAAGCCTCGAGCGCCCCGCCTCGCGCGATGAGCGCTCAAGGGGTTCGCGGGTCAACCTCCGGGATTGTCAGACCTTCGCCCGCCGAGCCGGCGCGTAGGAGGCCATCGACGAGCGTGCCGGGCAGGGGGATCGTGAGGGTCACCTGCTCGCCGACGCGGTCCACGGAGGTCGCGCCGAGCCACGCGAGGCGATCGGGCTTCTTTCGCGCGATGGCGCTGACGGCCGCTCGCGTCGTCGCTTCGGCGAAGGCCGCCGCATCCTCGTCGGCATAGGCAAGCGCGAGCTCGACGTCGCCGTTCGCTCCGGGAGGAAGGCGCAAGGTGAGCGTCCGCAGTCGCCGCCCGAGGGCTGCGTGGCTGCCGGTCGTCTGGAGCGCGCGCACGCGCGCGACGAGCGATGGCCCGTCGATTCGCACGATGGCGAGGGCCTGGAGGTCGAGGTCCATTCCGGGTCTTTTGAACGGGTGAGCGAACGCCTCGCGCGCCCGTGCCCGGGCCTCTCCGGAACCGATAACCCAAGCGCGCCCGGGAAGCTCGAACAGCGATGCCGCGACCGGGAGGCCGCGCTCATCGCGTTCTCGGACCAGCTCGCGGACCGGCCCGCTCGGGCCTGGCGTCCACAAGGCGCGGCCGCCAGCGTCCACCAAGGTGCCCGGGTCGATGTCCGCGCGGACGCCGAGCACGACCATGACGAAATCCTGGTCGGAGTCGTCGCGCTCGCGCCCGCCCCGGTGCACGCCGATCACGACCTCTTCCGCGTCCTCGATGGCCTCGAGAGGCGTTGCCGAGACTAACTGACTTCGCGCGCGCGCCAGGTCAATCGCTCGCCGCAGCAGCGGTCCGTACACCTTGTCCTGTCTCAGTGCCTTCGGACGAACGACCACCAGGAGCTGGGGCGTGTCGTCGAAGGCGTCTTGCCAGCGCGGCTCCACATGCGGGACGCGTTCCGGAGGAGCTGCGCTCCTGTTCGCGCAGCCGAGCGCCGGAAGACCTCCCCCGAGGCACACGGCAAGCGCGAGGGCGATCCGTGTCACCGCCCGCTCTGCGCTTGTACGCGCTCGACCATCCGGGACACTGTCTGGTCGATCGTGATGTCCGAGCTGTCGATGAGGGTCGCGTCGTGGGCCTGGCGAAGGGGCGCCACGGCCCGGGTCGTGTCCTGCTCGTCCCGCCGACGCACGTCCGCGAGCGTTTCGTCGAACGTCACGGCGGCGCCCTTGGCCACGAGCTCGTCGAACCTGCGGCGCGCCCGCACCTCGGGGCGAGCCGTGAGGAAGAACTTCACCTCGGCGTCCGGGAAGACGACCGTGCCGATGTCCCGCCCCTCGAGGACCACTGCTCCGGCACAGCCTGCCTGTCGCTGCATATCGAGGAGCGCGGTCCGCACGCCCGCGTGTGCAGACACAGTGCTTGCGCCCATCCCCATGTCGGCTGCACGAATGGCGTCCGTGACGTCGTCGCCGTCGAGGCGGACGCGCACGCCAGCGTTCGCGTCCTGCTCCAGGATCAGCGCCCGTCGGGCCACGATCGACTGCGCGAGGGCTCCCGTCCTTGCGACGTCGTCCCACGGGATGCCCGCGCGCTTCGCGGCTAGCGCCACCGCGCGGTAGACGGCGCCGGTGTCCACGAGGACGAAACCGAGAGCGGCCGCGAGGCGCCGAGCGACGGTGCTCTTGCCCGCGCCGGCGGGGCCGTCGATGGCGACGATCGGTCGGAGGCGGCGCGTCGGCGGGTCGCTCACGCGCCGGTCTATACCACCCCGTGACCATGGCGGGTCAGTCCTCGACGTCGACGCGCGCGCCCAGCGCGCGGAGCGTCGCGACGAACCGGGGGTAGCTCGTTGCGATGCAACCCGCGTCGCGCACCCTGCTCGGCGCGCGCGCGACGAGCGCAAGGACGGCGGACGCCATCGCGATCCGGTGGTCGCCCTTGCTGTCGACGTCCGCGGCCGCGAGCGGACCATCGACGCCCTCGACGTCGAGCCCGTCGGGGTGTTCCGCGCACATCACGCCGAAGGCGCGGAGCACGCCGGCCATCGTCGCGATGCGGTCGCTCTCCTTGTGCCGCAGCTCGTCCGCGTCGCGGATGCGGGTGGTGCCGCGCGCCCTAGCGGCGAGCGCGCACGCGATCGGGATCTCGTCGATGGCCCGGGGCACGGTTTCGCCGCCGATCGTGATCGCGCGCATCGACGAGCTCCACGCGTGCAGGTCGGCGACGGGCTCGCCACTCCGCTCGCCCCGTGCCTCCACGGCGATCCCGGCGCCCATGTCGCGGGCGATCTCCAGGAGGCCCGTGCGCGTGGGGTTGGTCCCGACGCCACGGGCGACGACGCGCGAGCCATCGACGATCTGCGCCGCGACGAGCAAGAACGCCGCGGCCGAGAGATCGCCGGGAATGGTCACGTCGAACGCCGGCATGCGCCGGCTCCACCCGGCGGGGTCGATCTCGACGACTGGCCCGGTCGTGCGCACGGGGACCCCGAGCGCGGAGAGCATTCGCTCGGTGTGGTCGCGGGACACCGTCGGCTCCCGAAAGCGCGTCATACCGGCGGCGTAGAGCCCGGAGAGGAGCACCGCGCTCTTGACCTGGGCGCTCGCAACGGGGCTGTCGTGCTCGAGAGGGGCGAGGTGGCGCCCTTGCGGCAAGGGGCCGACGACGAGCGGCGCCACGATCTCGCCGGCCCGCGTCGGGTGGCGGCGCCCCTCGAGAAGCGCGCCGCGCGCGCGCAGCGGCCCCGCGACGCGCATCATCGGCCGTCGCGAGAGCGTCTCGTCTCCCACGAGGGTCGAGCGGAAGCGCTGCGCCGCGAGGACTCCGCACAACAGGCGCATCGTGGTACCCGAGTTGCCGCAATCGAGGTCCCCTGTCGCCGCTTGAAGTCCGTCGAGCCCCACGCCCGTCACGACGAGCTCCTCCGGCGCGGGCTCCGCGATCGAGACGCCCATGGCGCGCAGGCAAGTGGCCGTCGAGACGTTGTCTTCCCCGTGTGAGAACCCCAGGATGCGCGAGTTTCCGTGGCACAGAGCGCCGAGCAGCAGCGCCCGGTGCCCGATGCTTTTGTCAGACGGCACCGGGACGCTCCCGACGAGGGGCTGTGTGGTGGGGTGGACGATCAGCGTGGTCATGGGGAGGGGGAGGGCAAGAAACGCGGAATCATCGCCAGGAAGGTGCGCACTCCCTGGGTGTCGAGGGCGAACCTGCAACGCAGATCGCCGCCCTGGGCGCTTGCGTCGAAGCCCTGAAGCTTCATCCCGCCGACGAGCGGGCCGAACAGACTGAGCCATCGATCTGCCGAACGCATAACTCCGGAGGCGTCTTGCGCCATGACCGGATCGCCGTACGTGATCGTACCGGCGACGTTGAGGCCGGGTGGTTGCAAGTTGCCGATCACCCTGGCGATCCGCATCCCCTTGAGCCAGGGCAGGTTCGCGTTTCCGAAGGTCGCCGCGGCGACGGGCTGCGAAACGAAATCCGCCGTGACGCCGACCGCGGCGCCTGGGGTCAGCAGGGTCTCCACGACCCACGGCGGAAGGGACCGCATGACGGGCCCCTTCTGGAGGCGGTCGAGCACGAACCTCACCCCCTCGCTGGTTCCCGAGATGAGCGTCTTGGGCGTGAGAGCAACCCAGGTGATCCGACCCACGCTGCTGGTGGCGAAGCCCGCGTAGGCCCCGTTCGAGATGAGGGCGCCGCTGCGGGTCGTGGTGGCGTGCGCGATCCGCGTGACGTCGAAGCGCCCGCTGAGCACCGCGGCCACCTCGGCCACCGGAGTCGCGTAGACGCCGACGACGACGCGGTCGACGTCGCGCGACGGCAGAAACCAGGACCCGTCTCCGATGGGCACGAGCGGATCGGTGATCGCCGCGACCTGCGCGCCGAGCATCGGGTCCCCGTACACGGCGCGCGAATCGAGCTGGGCGACCACGACCGCCGACGCCGGGAGCAGCGCGAGAGGGTCCGCGTCGAAATCGGGGGCAGCAACCCCCGGCGCGCCGGGTCCCTTTCCCCCGCAGGCGAAGAAAGCGGCGCAGGCCACGAGCGCGAGCAGCCGGGCAAACGGGAGGGCCATCAGGGACGCCCAGGCTACGGCGCCGGATACGATCCGAGAAGCTTGAAGAAGGGTGTCAGTCGCTTGAGCTCCTCGAACGCCGTGACAATCGAGCGATCGGTGAAGTGCCCCGCCATCTCGACGTAGAAGAGATACGTCCATGGTTTCCCCTGGACGGGGTGGCTAAGAACGTTCGTCAAGTTGATGCTCCGCTCGGCGAACACCCGGAGCACGTCGAGCAGGGCGCCGGGGGAATCCTGCAGGCTGAAGACGAGCGCCGTCACGTCGCTCCCGGTGCGGCCGGAGGGTCTCGTTCCGACGACGGCATAGCGCACGCCCTCCGACTCGAGCACCTCCGCCACCCGCAGGTCGCTCGACGCAAGGGCCTGGATCGTCGAGAGCACAGGACCGTCGCGGGCCGTTTCGAAGGGCACGACCGCGAACTCTGCGCCTCTGCGCGAGACGTCGTCGAGCGCGCGCGCCGGCGTCTCGGCCGGGACGAGGCTCGCGCCCGCGCCGAATCTCTGCAGCGCGGCCGCATGTTCAGGCCCGCCGCCCGGTCCAGCAAAGGCGACCTTCACGGGCAGCTCGAGCGCGAGGCAAGCCGCGTAGACCTCACGCAGGATGGCGTCGAGCGCGTGCCGCGGCATGTCCCCCGTCGACCGGGCGATGAGGTTCGCGATGAGGGCGTGGTTTGTCACGGGAAGCGCCGGCGGTTGATCCCGGCGGAGTTCCCGGAGCTTCCGGGCTGCGCGCGCGCGCCTCTCCAGCGTGTCGAGCAGCTGAGAATCGATCCGGGCCATCTCGTCCCGGACCTCGTCCGCCTCGCGCCTGTCGCCCACCACGGCGGGGAACCTAACGCCCGGAGTGCGAGATGTCACATCGCGTACGATGGCGTCCATGGGCGTGACGCGCGAGATGGCCGAGGGACTGCGCGCCAAGTACGCGCAGATGCTGGCGATGCGCCTCGCAGACGGTATGGATGACCCAGACGGAGCTCACGCGCGCGATCAGATGGCCGACATCGCGTTCCGCTTCCCGGGGGCCCTTCGGGAAATTGATGACCTCGAGCTCGGTGAGATCCGCAGCCGGATTCGGGGGCTGGATGCGGTGCTTCATGGATCGGCTGAGGGGGAGCCATGGATGGAGGCGATCGCAGTCTTCCACGGGCTGGCCCGGGGGGCGCTCGCCGTGAAGCGCTGGCTCGACGGCAGGAGGGAGGTCGATTCGGCTCTCCAGCGCGCGTTCGCGTCCGAGGTAGCATCACTCCCGTTTCCGGAGGAAGCACGCAGCTGGGCGGGCGATCTCGCACGCGTTGCCGCACCACCGCGTGGTCGGCTGATGGACCTGGTCTTCGCGCGTCTCGCCGAGCACCTCGGCACGACCAACCACGCCGCTCGGCGCCTGGTCTTCGGCGTCCGGGCTCGCCGGGCCGGCCGGGTCAGCCGGAAGATCTAGCTGGCCGCCGGCGCATTGGCGCCAGGGGTGGGCGAAGGTGCAGACTTGGCCTCCGTGGCTTCGCTCTTGGTCTCCGAGGTGGACTCCGATTTAGCCCCCGGTTTAGCGCTGCCGTCGGTGGAAGTCGTACCGTTCGCATCCGGTTTCTTGCTTGCGGGCTTTTGCGACGAGTAGAGGTCGGAATACCAGCCGCCTCCCTTAAGAATGAAGTTGGTGCCACCGCTGATCAGACGATGAGCCTTCCGCTCCGCGCATTTCGGGCAGACGTCCCTCGGCGCCTCCGTGATGCGCTGCGTTTCCTCCCACTCGTGCCCGCAGGCGGTACAAGCGTACTCATAGGTCGGCATGAGTGTAGCGATATGGCCGCGTTGGCACACTGTCAAGGCAAGTGCCAGCGGACAGCGCAGCGCCACGGCACGGGACCGCGACAGACAATGCCTCCGGGTGGCGCGTTCATGCACCTTGAACTGAACAGGCGAAAGGCGATACAGGTGAAGCGTGGGTCTCGTGACCCTATGTGGAGTGACGTAACGTCGCTGCCAGGCCCAAGGGTCCGAGAACTGGAGACCGACGCATGAAGATCAAGAAGCTCGAGCTGGTCGGCTTCAAATCGTTCGTGGACCGCACGGTCCTGCACTTCGACCACGACGTCCTGGGCATCGTCGGACCCAACGGGTGCGGCAAGTCCAACATCGTCGACGCCATCCGGTGGTGCATGGGCGAGCAGAGCGCTCGCCACCTGCGCGGTCGTTCGATGGAGGACGTGATCTTCAACGGCAGCGAATCGCGCTCGGCGCACGATTTCGCGGAAGTTACGCTGACGTTCGACAACGATTCTGCCGAGGAGCTCCCTCTCGAATACAAGGACTACGCCGAGATCGCCGTCACGCGCCGCCTGCACCGGAGCGGAGAGAGCGAGTACCTCGTCAACAAGACGCCCGTGCGCCTGCGCGACGTGACCGACCTGTTCCTCGGCACGGGCGCAGGCACCAAGGCATACTCGATCGTGGAGCAGGGCAAGATCGGGCTCATCGTCAGCGCCAAGGCGGAGGACAGGCGCCTTCTGATCGAGGAAGCCGCCGGCATCACGAAGTTCAAGAGCAGGAAGAAGCAGGCGGAGCGAAAGATGGAGCTTACTGCGCAGAACTTGCTGCGCGTCGGCGACATCGTCGCGGAGATCGACCGCAACCTCGCCTCGCTGAAGCGCCAGGCCGCGAAGGCCGAGCGCTACGTCGCGTACCGCGGCGAGCTCGAGGACCTGCAGCTAAATGAGGCTGCGCACCGATACCTCGAGCTCGTCGGCTGGCTCAAGCTCGAAGGCGGCGAGGTCGAGCGGCTCACGGAAGCTTCCGAGCAGGCACGAGGTGAGCTCGCCGCGCGCGATGCCGAGGTCGAGGTGGTGCGTCTCGAGGTGCAGGCGTCCGAAGAGGTGCTTGAGGCCGCCCAGAACGCTAGCTTCGGCGCGGACAGCGCCGTCAGGGCCGAAGAAGCGGCGATCGAGCGCGCGAAGGACCGTCTCGCGTCGCTCAGGCAACGCGAGCAGCAGGCGGCCGGCGAGCAGCACGAGATGGGCGTGGAGCTCGCTCGCCTGTGCGTGGAGCTCGAGACGGTGGGCCGCGAGGTCGCGGCCTTCGAAGGCGAAGAGGCCGCTCAGGCAGCGCGAAGCTCGGAGGAGGAGGTCAAGCTGGCCGCTCTCGCAGCAACGCACGCCATCGCCGACGGACGCCTGGCCGCAGGGCGGGAGACCATCGCGAAAGGCCGGGCCCAAATCGCGAGCGCCGAGGCGATGATCGCGGGCTTCGATCGCCGCCAGTCCGAGCTCGTTGCGCGCCGCGACAAGATCGCCCTCGAGAGGGAGTCGCTTGCCGTGGCTCGGGTGGAGCACGCGGCGCGGGCCGAGCAGTACGCGCGCTCGATCGAGAACCTGCGCGAGGGGCGTGTGACGACGGCCGAGGAAAAAGCTCGCCTCGAGGACGGGCTGGTCGAGCTAAAGAAGCGGATCCAGGCCGAGGACCGCGCTCTCGAGGTCAACAAGGGACATCTGTCCCAGAAGCGCTCGCGTCACGTCGCGCTCGAGGAGATGCACTCCCGGCTCGAAGGGGCAGGGGCTGGCACCAAGGCCATTGTGGGCACGCGCGATCCTTGCGTCCTGGGGCTCGTGGCGGACCGGTTCGAGGCGCCCGCGGAGCTCACGCAGGCCCTCGCGGGGCTGCTCGGCGCGCGTCTCGAAGACGTCGTGGTCGACGACGTCGAGCGAGGACTTGCGCTGCTGGAGGAGCTGGCACGGGGCCAGAAGGGAAGGGCGACGATCGTCCCGAGTCATCCGCCCTTCGTGGCGGGAGCGCTTCCGTGCCTGCCGCGCGACGAAGGAATCGTGACCCGCCTGGCGGAGGCGCTTCGCTTCGCGCCGGAGGATGAGGCCCTGGTCCACGCGCTCGTCGGTGACGTGCTCGTCGTCCGCGACCTCGCGTGTGCGAGGCGCCTGCGCGAAGCCGGGCTGGGCGCGGCCCTGGTGACGCTGGACGGCGCGGTCTTGCACGGGGACGGACGGATCGCGGGCGGTCAGGGGGACAAGCTTGCCGCCGGGATGCTCGAGAGCAAGCGTGAAGCGCGCGAGCTCGTGACGGAGATTGATCGCCTCGACGGTGTCGTGACCCGTCACCTCGAGGCTCTGCAGAGCGCCCGCGCGGAACTCGCGCGGACGGGTGCGGCGCTCGACCAGGCGAGGCACGAGGCTCACGAGCGCGAGCTCGGGCTGGTGATGGCGGAAAAGGACCTGCAGAAGACCGAGAGCCAGCTCGATGTCGTCGTGAGACGTCTCGAAGCGATCGCGTCGGAGGAGGGCGATCTCGGGCGCGCGATCGAGGAGTCGCTCTTCGAGCGCGAGGCCGCGGCGCGTGTTCTCTCCGAGACGCGCGCGATGCTCGACGTCGCCGAGGGCGAGGTCCTCGAGGCCGAGGCCGCGATGTTGGAAGCGCGGGAGCGGCTGGAGAGCGAGCGCCACGTCGTGACGGCCTGCAAGGTGACCGTCGCGGGCACGCGCGAGAAGCTGGCGGCGGCGCGCGGCGCCGAGTTGCGCCTTGCTCGGAGTGTCGATGAGCTCAGAAAACGAGCCGGCAGGCTCGAAGAAGAGCTCGTCGCCAAGGCCCGGACTTTCGGCGAGACGGCGGCCGAGATCGTGGCTCACAAGGAGGAGCTCGGGAGAGCCTTGGATCGAGCCAGCGAGGCCCGCGACGAGCTCGGGCAGGCGCGCGGAGCCTTCGAGAAACTTCGCGGTGGGTTGCTCGAGAAGGAGAGATTGCTGAAGGAGCTGCGGGCGCGGGTGGACGTCGTGCGGGAGGAGCTGGCTGCACACGAGATGGCGCTGCGCGAGAAGCAGATCGAGACGGACCACTTGCTGGCGGGCGTGGCAGACAAGTTCCGCGGCCTGCACCTTCCGAGCGCCGTGGGCGACTACCACATGCGGCCGCCGACCGACGAGGTCACACGCGGGCGAATCGAGGAGCTGGCTCGTCTCATCGATCGCATGGGGAGCGTGAACCTGGACGCGATGCGCGAGCACGCCGAGGCGGAGGAGCGCTTCGCTTTCTACACGACCCAGAAGGCCGATCTCGACGCCGCCCTCGCGGATTTGCAGCGGGCCATCCAGCAGATGAATCGCGAGTCGCGGCGGCTTTTCCGGGAGACGTTCGAGGCCGTGAACGCACGCTTCCAGGAGATTTTCCCGCGCATGTTCCGGGGCGGTCGCGCCGAGCTGCGGATGACGGATCCGGAAGACATGCTCGAAACGGGGATCGACATCGTCGCCCAGCCGCCTGGAAAGAAGCTCTCGAGCATCGAGCTCATGAGCGGAGGCGAGAAGGCGCTGACGGCCGTGAGCCTCATCTTCGCGATCTTCCAGATCAAGCCGTCGCCGTTCTGCATCCTCGACGAGGTCGATGCGCCGCTCGACGAGGCGAACGTCACTCGCTACAACGATCTCGTTCGATCGATGACCGATCGTTCGCAGTTCATCCTGATCACGCACGTCAAGCGCACGATGCAAACCGTGGACGTGCTCTACGGGGTCACGATGCCGGAGGCGGGCGTCTCGAAGATCGTCGGGGTCAAGATGAACGAATCGCAGGAACGCCGCGCCGCCTCGCGTCAGGTGGAGGCGGCCGTGGCCTGATGGCCCATGCATTTGCGCCACGGTGCCTGCCGGGCTAAGCGGTCGGTCGGGAGTGTCCGTGGCGGATATCGAAGTCCTACCGAAGAAGAAAAAGAAGAAGCAGAGCGTCGCGGCCGCTCAGCGAGAGCTCCGGGACCTCGCGAGGCCCGCCGACGGGGCCGAGAAGCCGCCCGTCGACAGGAGAAAGCTGTTCCTCCGCGTGGGAGGCGTCATGGCGGTGGCATGGGCCATCGCCCTGGTCTTCGCGCGGTGGTCGATGATCCCCGTGATCGTGGCCGGCGTTCTCACAGCGGTGGGCGCCGGGGTGTCGATCTGGGTCGTCCGCTACGTGAACAAATCGCGCGAGCTTGGCGCCTTGCTTCGCGCGGCGGGAGAGACCGAGGAAGGCCGCCAGGAGGCGCTGAGGAAGCTGGGGACGGACTTCAAGAAGGGCGACGTGCAAGCCCTGGTCGCGCGGTCGCAGCTGGAGATGCAGGACGATCCGCGCAAGGCGCTCGCGACGCTCGAGTCGATCGACCTCGACCGCCAGATTGCTCCCGTGGCGGACCAGGTACGCTGCACGCGCGCCACCATCCACCTGCAGCTCGGCGAGCTGCAGGAGGCTCGCGCGCTCGTGGACAAGATGGAGCTCGGTAAGCAGCAGGAGCCCAAGACCCGTGCGATGTTCGCGGCGGTGGCCGGCGAGGCATGGGGCCGCACGGGGCAGGGGAAGAAGGCCGTCGAGATGCTCGAGCTGTTCAACCCGGAAGACCCGGAGTACGCGGAGATGCGGGTCCAGATGTGGCGCGCGCGGGCCTTCGCCTACGTGGCCGCCGGGGACATTAAGGGA
>Ga0209415_10019174_pt1 | contig 10734 bp, 10 predicted proteins | sample PeaSoiSIISIP2007_FD_187696 | JGI IMG/M metagenome (GOLD analysis project Ga0209415, IMG submission 187696) | Peat soil microbial communities from Weissenstadt, Germany - SII-SIP-2007 (SPAdes) (version 2) | ecosystem: Environmental > Terrestrial > Soil > Wetlands > Peat | place: Germany... | reverse complement strand
ATGGGCGAACGCCCATGGGAGGGATGGGCACACCCTTGGGCCGCCGGGTACAGGGGCCGCGGCTGGCCCCTGTAAATGAGCCGCGCCGCAAGGCGCAACAGCCGTGCGCAGCACAAAAGCCCGCGTAGCAACGAAAGCCCAGCGCAGCCCAGCGAAAGCAACGCTCTTGCCCCGCCGGAAAAGCTCATATACATTCCATCTATGAATATACTACGGAACGTATCATGGGCATCGTAAACCTCGACGACGACCTGCACGATCAGATCCGCAAGGCGAGCACCGTCTCGGGCCGGTCCATCAACGCGCAGGCCGCCTTCTGGATCCGGATCGGGCTGTTGTGCGAGCTGAACCCAACCCAGAGCTTCCAGGAGATCGTGGTGCGGGAACTGCGCTCCGCCGGCGTGGTTCCGGAGGCAATCCAGGTGGCGTTGGCTTGACCAAGCGTCCCGGCGAAGTCGAATTGATGGCACAGTCGGGGAAGTTGCTGGCCCAGGTCTTCGGCCATCTGGATCGCCTGGGCCTGGTGGGGATGACCACAATGCAGGTCAACGATCTGGTCGATCGGCTCATCGTGGAGGAGCTTGGCGCTCGCCCCGCGAGCAAGGGGCAGTACGGGTACGCCTACGCGCTCAACTCCTCCCGCAACCAGGTGGTCTGCCACGGCGTTCCCTCCGCGGCGGAGGTGTTGGAGGACGGGGACATCGTGAACTTCGACATCACGCTGGAGAAGAACGGATGGATCGCCGATTCCAGCAAGACGTATTTTGTCGGAGAGGTGTCGCCGGAGGCCAGGCGGCTCGTGCGGACGGCCTACGACGCCATGTGGAAGGGCATCAAGGCGGTCCGTCCGGGGGCGATGCTCGGCGATGTGGGTTACGCCATCGAGCGGCACGCCAAGAAGAACGGATATACGGTGGTGCGGGAGTACTGCGGTCACGGCATCGGTCGCCAGATGCACGAAGCCCCGCAGGTGCTGCATTGGGGCAAGCCCGACACCGGTGTGGTGCTGCGGGAGGGAATGGTGTTCACCATCGAGCCCATGATCAACCAGGGTCAGCGCGCCATCCGCACCGAAGCGGACGGATGGACGATCGTCACGCGCGACGGCAAACTCTCCGCCCAATTCGAACACACCGTGGCCGTCACCAGAACCGGCGTCCGGGTCCTGACCCTGCGCCCCGAAGAAACCCGCTGAAGTCCCCGCAGTGGATCGGCCGCGCCGCCAGGCGCAAAAAGAGTATCGTGCAATGACCCTTTCTTCCCCTCCTCGCGACCAAACCCGGGAACTCGATCCTCCTCACACGATGGGCGCAGAACTTGAAAAAATCTCGTTTCCTCCTGGCATCCCTGGCTTTGGCCCTCCTGGCATCCTGCGCCGCCACGGGGCCCATCCCCTGGAATCCTTCGGTCCGCTACGACACCCTCCAGGACGCGCGGGACGCGCACAGCTACTTGACCGTGCGGATCGGGTCGCAGAGATGGATGGCGCAGAACCTCGCCTTCGGGCAGCCGGGCTCGTGGTGCTACGGGAACGACAGCGCGGTGTGCGAGGAGATGGGCCGACTCTACACCCGGAACCAGGCCGAACACGCCTGCCCCGCCGGCTGGCATCTGCCCACGGGCCCGGAGTGGGACACCCTTTTCCACACCGTGAAATGGGCCTACGCCATGGACAAGCTCCGGTCCCGCACCGGATGGGACTTCCAGAACGGATTCCATCCCTTCTGGACCCTGGCCAAGTGGGTGCGACCCATCGCTGGGGGGGCGACGGATCCCCAGCTCGATCTCCTCGGCCAGGACATCTACGGATTCCGGATCCTCCCTTCGGGGATCCGCTCCTCTCCCGACGGCATCGGCGAAACCGCGCTGCAGCTCGTGAAGGCGCAGAACCTGGCCGAGAAGCAGGAGTTCGCCCTCGAGGGCTCCCAGGCCTATTTCTGGTCGGCCACCAGCTACGACGAGACGCTCCCGTCGATCCGAAGCATGTTCTCCGGCTTCGCGGTGGTCTCCCGCAATCCCGCCTTCGACGACTACGGGTTCAGCGTGAGGTGCGTGGAGGATTCCCGGGGCAACTGAACCCGAGGAACCGGCCCGCCCTCAAGGCGCAGGGCAGTTCAAGCGGCTCACCGCCGCGCGGATCGCGGCGTCCGACGTGGATCCCGCGGCCGTCGCCGTGCACGAGGTCTGGCGTCCCTCGGCGTCGAGCACCAGCCCGACCTCGTAGCGCAGGAGGGCGCCTGCCATCCCGTCCAGCTCGCCCTTCGCGGTGGTCTTGAGGGTCGCGGACAAGGTCCTTCCCGATCCCTCGTCCAGGGACCAGCCCGAGCGGGCCAGGGCCTTGGCAAGGTCGATCCTCCAGGTCTCGGAGGCCGGGGCCAGCTTCAACCGGAACGATTTGACGGTTCCCGTCCAGCGGACGGCGACCTTCCGGGGTTCCGAGGAGAGGGCTCCGGGTTGCGTGCGCAGGGTCCAGGAATCGCCGCCACCCGATTTGGGATGGAGCACGACCCTACCGGACGTGTCGGTCCTGCCGTTCGCGAGGACCGCACCGCCGGGGCCGTCCAATTCCAGGACCATGTCCGACACCGGCGCTCCGTTCCACGAGGCCCTGGCGGCCAGCGTCGCGGATTCGGGATGGTCGCGGGAGACTTCCACCGTGTCGGGACCCTCCAGCTTCAGTCCCGTGCGCAGCACCCTCGCGAAGGAATCGCGGACCGGTGCGGAGAGGGGAAATTCCCGGGAACGCGCCTGGGGCTCGCCCAGCGCCGCCTGGTCGCGACCGTCCTGGAACTTGCGGCGATCCATGTCCAGGGCCGAAAGCTGCTCCGCGGCTTCCTGGGGATGGCTGGAGTTCAGGGCGGCGCGCAGGCGCTTGATCCGGTCCACGGCGTCGCTGGCGGCGGCGTCCATGGCCGCGCGTCCCGGGGCGGCCAGGTCCGAGCGTTCCAGGGTGGCCAGGGCGTACCAGGTCGCCCCGTCCTGGGCGGTCTGCACGATCTGGATTCCCGCGATCTGCTCGTCGGACTTGACGTTGTCCTGGTCGGTGGCCGACTCTCCCGAGCGCCCGCCTTCCTCCCAGCGGGAATCGCTGGTGCTGGACCGGATCCTGGCCCGCACTTGACGGGAAATGTCCGCCATGGAGGCCTGGCGCGCCTTGTCCGCGGTGGGGCCCGATCCCACGCCCACCCAGCAGGTGGACGGGGGGCAGGCGGGCCACTGGCTCGTCACCGCCCAGTCGGGCGGGGCGGCCACGACGAAGGTGGCGCCCGCCAGCAGGGCCGACCACCATCGTCCCATCTACCCCTCCACCAGCTCGATCATCAGGAGCTTGCGGTTCTTCAGGAGTTCGCGGACCTTGACCCCCGGGGCCTCCAGCTTCTGCCGGAACACCCGCGAGATGGCGCTGGTGCCGGAGAACTTGTCCCGGGGCGCCCACACGATGTAGTCCTCGGTCTTGTCCGAGGAGATGTTCACCTTGTGCTCGGGGAACTGCTTGTCCATGAGGTCGTCCAGGGCGTCGGACAGGTCCTGCTTGCGCTCGGGGGTGAAGTTCCCGTTGAACTTGACCACCACCTTGTACTGCACCCCGCGCACGGCGTCGGTCTTCCAGTAGTTCTGCACCTGCTGCAGCACCTTCTCGATGGCGTCGTTGGTCGCTTCTTCCACCAGCACCTGGTCGGTGGTGTTGGGCCGCGTCTGGGAGTAGCCCGTCTCGGTGCCCAGAAGCCTCGCCGTGGAAGTCTCGTAGGCCTTGACCACCAGGCTCGCCTTGCGCCCTTCCGCCACCGGAGAAACGTCTCCGGCGTAGGTGATGTAGACGTCGGCGCCCGTGGCCAGGGCGATCTGGTAGGCCTGGTCGTCGTCGCTGCCCTTGATGTTCCCGATCATCTGCGTTTCGGAGCCCAAGGCGTCCTGCCCGCGCGGGGAGACCACTTCGTATTGCCGGTTGGTCAGGTAGCTCTCGATGGCTCCCGCGGTCTGCTGGGCCAACGGATTGGTGCCCAGCACGTCCAGGGGGCTCTTGCCCTTGGGGACGTCCGGAAGCACCATGAGGACGGGGTTGCCCGCCCCGGCGGCCAGGTCGGAAGTCGAGGAGAGCACGCCCTTGGAGACCAGGAAGTCGTTGAGCGCCCCCTTGTCGATGCGGATCATGCGGGTGACTTCGTAGGTGCCGTCCGGGAGACGGCGGGTGGAGGTCACATGGTCGGCGGTCCAGGTCACGTATTTCTGGGGATGGGAGTAGATGTCGTCCAGGACCCGTTGGGCGCTTTGCGTCTCGTCGTCCGTGGTCACCAGCTTGTCCGACCAGCGGAACAGCACGAACTGGATGGCCACGCGGGGGATGTCGGCCTCGGCGTCCTCGGGCTCCACGCCCACACCCGTGGCCTTGATGGTCACCTCGGTGGGCGAGAAGCTCTCCTGGAAGGAGGCTTCGTTCCCCATCGGGCGTGGCGGGGGCTGCGGCTTCTTGGCGAAGGCGGTCCCGGCCAAGGCCAAGGCCAGGGCTGCGCTCAGGGTTTTGAACGTGTGCATGGCGGGACTCCGGGGGTTCAGTGCAGGCCGTTTTGCAAGGCGCGGTCCAGGTCGTCGAAGGCCGTCTGGGCGGCGGCCTTGGCCTTGTTGGCCTCGATGGCGGTGCGCGCGGCGGCCAGGGCTCCGTCGGCATCGAGCTTGGCCAGCGAGTAGACGGTCACGGTTCCGTCGCCCTGGTTCATCTCGCGCTTCTCCACCGTGCAGCCGGCCAGGTTCATGTCGACCAGGGTCTTGCCCACCACCTGCGAGAACTCCAGATTCTCCGCCTGGGTCCCCTTGCCCGACTGCTCCTGGAAGTCCTTCACCATTTCCTGGACCTTCTGGCCCAGTTGGCGCGCGACCTCGCGGCAGGCGCGGTTGTCGGCGATGTCCTTGGCCAGTTGGAAGGTCTGCTTTTCGGCTTGGGCCGAACCGTAGATCTGCCCGTTGGAGGCCTTGGGAGGATTGAGGATGAAATCGGGAACGGCTTGCGGCTTGGGGCCGCAGGAGGCCAATAGGACGGCCGCGAACGCCGCCGTGGGGAGGATTCTTCTGCTCTTCATGATGGTCTCCGTTTCAAGGGGCTCCCCATAATCAACACTCGCCGGAGGTCGGGGTCAAGCGGGAAAATGGGCCTTGTGACGTCCGTCACGACGACGGGAATCAACCGCCGCCGCAGTGCGTCCCGAATGGAACGGGTCCCGAGACCGAGCCGCCGCTCCCCCTGCTCACCCCTCCTCGGATTCCGTCGCGCCCTTCCCCGCACGCAACCGGGTCCACAGGCCCCAGACGGTGCGCGGTTGGGGGAAGGAGAGGTCGTGTCCGACCTGCGCGGTCCAGGGGTCGGGCTGGGCGTGCTTGGCCTTCAGGAAGGCCAGCATCCCGTCGCGGGTGGCCGGATGGCCCCTGTCCCGGCATTGGCGCAGCCATTCGCACAGGAAATGGGCGGCGCCCCGCAGGGCGTCGTCGTCGGCGAAGCGGCGGGGGAACAGGGATTCCGCCGATCCCGCGAGCCGCACCCTGCCGTCCTGGACCCGGATCTTGGAGTCCGCGAGGCCGGCGAGGTCCTTCCAGCGGTCCATGGGAGTGTCCACAAGGACCGCGTCCCAACGCGCCGCGGGCACCGAGGCGGGCGCCTCGGGTGCCACTTCCCGCGCCTTGGCGGTGGCGTCGGAGGGTTGGAAGTCCGCCATCACCAGGACCAGGTCGGCCACCGACAGCCATTCGGAGGAGGCTCCCGCCACCACCACCATGGAGATCCCCCGCTGGGCGAGTTCCCTGGCGCGGGCCACCAGGGGAACGACACTTTCCCCGGTCGGAAGGAGCAGCGAGATGCGGCGGTCCCGGGTGAGGAAATTGGCCGCCGAAGCGTCTTCGTCCACCAGCAGCAGCCGGGCCCCCGTGGCCAGTGCCTCGTGCAGGTTGGCCGCCTGGGAGGTGGCCCCCGAGGCCTCGTCCACGGAGAATTCCGACGGATCCTGCCCGGGCAGGCGACGGAAGAAGGGGGACAGGTCGCAGGGGGACACGGCCCGATCCTCCTCGACGGTGACGGATTCCGTCCCCACGGCCGAGCAGGCCAGGGCGAGCCCGTCCTTGGGTCCCAGCTCCGACGCGGCCTTTCCCAGGGCCTCCAGGAAGGTGGTCTTGCCGTGGAAGGCGGATCCCACCACCACGGTGATGCCGCGCGGGATGGCGAGCCCCTCGAGGGACGAGCCGTCGGCGAGCGCCAGGGTGGAAACGAGCCCCTGGGGCACCCTGAGGCGGACCGCGCCCGGAGGCGGGCGTCCGTCCGCCTGCCGGTGGGTGGCGGAGCCCTGCGGCAGGAACGCCGCGAACCCGCGCGCGTCCATGGCCCTGCGGACGCGATCGCGCTTGCGCAGGTGCTCGGCCAGCTCGCGGACCTTCTCCGGGGGCAGGCCCCCGGCGATCTCCAGGGCCAGTGCGGGGACGCGGTCCGCGAGCACGGCGGCGGCCGGTTCGGACAGGATCCGTCTTCCCTGGGCCGGGAACGAGAAGGAGAACCGCAGCGTCAGGGACCTTCCGCAGGCGCAGGCGGACCGGGGACGGATGGTCTCGTCGGGCCGCACGGTGCGGACGCGGCCTCCGGGGCCGTCGCCGGCGGGCAGGGACTCCGAGGGCAGGCGGGCGGAGAATTCCCGGAGGAACAGGTCTTCCAGCGCCAGCCTCTCGAACGGGTCGGCGGGCAGGACCATGTTCGGGTGGAATGACGGGTGGAGATCCAGCCGCATCCGGGATGCGGGGGCGTAGGGATCTCCCTGGATGTGGTCGATGGACAGCGAAAGGTCCCGGTCCGGATGGGTTCCGGACAATTTCCGCAACTGGCCGAAGGGTTTGCCGTCCAGGTCGCGCAGGTACAGGCGCAGTTTTCTCAAAGGCATCCTTCTTTCGTCGCACCGGGGGTCTTCAGAACTTCCAGGAAACCCTCGCGTCCACCCCGTCGGCGGTGGGACCGATCTCCATGGCCACGCCCGCCTTGGCGGCGGACGATTTTTCCAGGCGCAGGATGTCCAGGGCCGCCACCAGTCGCAGGACCACCAGGGTGCCTGCCGACGAGTACAGGGCCACTTGGCTCGCGCGCCAGCGACGGTACTGGTTTTCGAATTCCTGGAGATGGAGGTTGTTGGCGGGGTTTTCCGGACTGCCCCAATCCCAACCGTGGGCCGCGTCGTCGGGGAACTGCGCGGTGGTGGAAAGGCCCGACAAGATCTGCGCCTGGTCGTAGGAGTCCTGCCTGCCGCCCACGGGCCTCCGACTGCGGTAGCTGCGCATCAGGGAAAGGAGGGCCGGATCCGGGCTGGAACCCAGCGACGCTCCCGCGTAGCGGTCGGCGATCTCGGCGGCGCTGGCCAAGGCCCCGTTGCCGTACTGCCAGGAAATGAACAAGGCGGCCCATCCGAGCAGATCCAGGGCGTGGTAGGCGGGCGCGCGGCCCTGGTAGCCCGCCCAGGTGTGGCCCGCGCCGGGAAGGAGCAGGGAAAGACCCACTGCGGAAAGCGTGGAATGCCCGCCGGTGGTCGCGGCGGTGTCCACCGTGATGATGGCACCGGCGGGCCCGAACGAGATGCTCGTGGAGGGAACCACGATCGGTCCGCTTGCCGGTGCGGGTCCAGGAGCCGGGACAGGTCCGGGGACGGGACCAGGCGCCGAGGCGGGACCTGGTGCCGAGACGGGTCCGGGCGGGACGGGGGCGGCGGCGGCGGCTGGAGCCACCGGAATTTCGGCGCCGGCAACGGGCTGAACCGTCGGCGCGGACGCTTTCGCGGAGTCCGCCGTCGACGGGGCGGCGACGACCGGGGCGGAAGAGTCCCGCGAGACCGTGGAGCTGGAATCGGATGGCGAGGCGAGCAGGAACGCCAGGAACAGAGCCGTCATCAGAAGGTCCAGTCCAATTGTCCCTGCAACGTGGCCGAGGTGGATGTCCAAGCGAGCCCGCCCTGGACCCCCAGGTGGTCCAACCAGGAGGTCTGCAGATGCAGGAGCTCCCGATTCATCCGGCTGGCCTGCAACGCCGCGTCGAAGGCGGCGGCCATGTGGTTCAGGATCATGCCTCCCAGGAACCATTTCTGCATCCGGGCCAGTTGGTCGGACCGCTCCCGCAGGGCCAGGTAGTGCTGCTGTTCGGGTGTGGTTCCGTAGGGGTTGGTGACGACGGAGTCGGGATTGATTCCCGCGGTCGAGAGCGCGGTGTAGTAGGCCTGGATCATCGCTGGAGTGACCGTGTTCGTGTAGTCGTCCCAACCGGTGGCGAACTCGGGGTAGTTCCCGATCAGGCTGTAGAAGGAGGTGAGGTCCTTGATGTTGTGGGATCGGAAGGAGAGGACGGCGTCCTGGCTCCATGCGCTCGTATCGGTGGAGGAAGGGGGTGCGACACCGCCCACGGAGTATTGGCTCGCGAACTTGCTGGAGTAGTACCCGTTGGCGGTGGTCGGGGCGTCGACGCAGGCGTTCCATTCGCTGCTTTGATTGGAGGAGCCCAGCAGGGAGTTGCAGTAGCTCTCGCGTTCGGGGGCGGTGGCGCTTATGACCGTTTGGGCGTGGGCGGAGTCCAATCCGCTGCTGTCTCCGTAGAGTTTCTGCCAAGTCTGCTCGTAGGCCTGCTGTCTCCAGTGGAGGGCAGCGTATTGCTCGGCCTGGCGCTCCTTTTCCCGAGCTTGCACGATCACGACTTCGTACCAGCCCACGCCCAACCCGATTTCGGTGGCCGCGAAGAAGGTGGCTTTGATCCAGGATCCGCAGTAGACCTGGCCGGCACCGGGGACGATCAAGGAGAGGAAGAAGGCCTTGCGCGGAGACCGGTACCTGCGCGCCGCTTCGGGATCGGTCTTGAGCTTGATCTCGAGGGCCTTGTCCTCGTCCTCGGGGGTGTCGATTTCCGACGGTTCCGGCACCGGCACGGCCACCATCGAATCCGGTCGGGCCTGGTAACCCGGAGGAGGGCCGTGCCCGTGGTAGGACCGCGGAGGGCCGGTGGGCCCGGGAGGGGCGGGGTTGGTGTCCGGCCGGCTTGGGGCGGCTGCCTGAGCCTTGGATGAATCGGGCGAAGCCGGGGAAGCGATGGCTGCCACGGGAGTCGCATTCGAGGAAACGGTGTTCCTCGCGGTGGAGTCGCCTTCCGGGATGGGGGCGGGAATCGCGGGGTTGGTCTGCGGATGCCGATCGGAGGCGAGCGTGTCGGCCGTCGTGGGCGAGGGGATGAGGTCACCGGGTTCCGAGTGGGCGGCAACACCAAGGCACAGGGCCACCAGGAACCAACCCGACACGGTGGGAGCAGGCATGGAGCGAATGTACCAAGCCCGCCCCTGTTGCCGGATGCCTTCCACGCGAATCCGAGCGGAAATGATCCTGGCTGGGGAGGGGGCAGTCGAAGCGAAGGGGCTCTCGGAGTCCGACCGACTCGTACGCGGCGGTACGACGCGGGAGGCGAGGATGGGCACCTGAGCGAGAATGCGCCGCCCCTGCCAGGATCTCAATCGAAGCCCAGGACGTGCCGCATGGTGTACAGACCCGGTTTTCGGCCCGCGACCCATTTCGCCGCACGCACGGCGCCTTCCGCGAAGGTGCGGCGGCTCTCCGCGTGGTGGTGGATCTCGATCCGCTCGCCTTCCCCGAAGAAGGTCACCCAGTGGTCGCCCACCACGGAACCGCCACGGACCGCGTGGATGCCGATCTCGCCATTCGGTCGTTCGCCGGGAAGGCCTTCCCGGCCGTAGACCGCGACGTCCGCGAGTTCGACCCCGCGGCCCTTGGCCACCGCCTTGGCGAGCATCAGCGCCGTTCCGGAAGGCGCATCCTTCTTGTGCTTGTGGTGGGCTTCCACGATCTCGGCATCGTATCCGCGGTCGCCGAGGACTCGGGATGCCGTCTCCACGAGTTCGAGCATCAGGTTCACACCCACCGAATAGTTCGCCGCGGCCACCACGGGCACGTGGCATGCCGCTTCCCTCAAGGCGGTCTCTCCGGCTTCGCCCATGCCCGTCGTGCCCACGACCAGTCCCATTCCGTGGACGGATGCCGTGCGCAGCACTTCGATGGTGTTCTCGGGGCTGGAAAAGAGGATGGCCACGCGGTGTCCCGCCGCCACCTGTTGCAGGCTTCCGGAAACGGCGACCGTCACCCCCTCCACGGGGGAGGGCGTTCCGGTCGTCTCGGGTCGATCGACGAGTCCCTCCACCGGAATTCCGGCGACGAGGGCGGCCTCCTGGAGCGCCCGGCCCATGCGACCGAGCGCGCCCACGATGACGAGGCCAGGCTCCATGTTCAGCCCGCGGACTTCACGACCCAGACCTTGACCTTGGCTTCCACGTCGGCGTGCAGCCGGACCGGGACGCTGAACACGCCCAGGGCCTTGATCGGCTCTTCGAGGACGAAATGCGCCTTGTCGATCTGCAGGCCCGCTTCGGCGAGCTTCTCGGCGATCTCGTGCGATCCCACCGATCCGTAGAGCTTGTCGCCCTCGTGGACTCGGACGGAAACCGTCACCGACATGCCGGAAAGCTTCTTGGCCAGCTCCAGCGCGTCGTCCTTGTGCCTGAGGTCGCGGGAAACCTGCCGTTTCCTCTCGACTTCCAGGTGCCGCAGGTTCGCGTTGGTGGCGGGAAGCGCCAGGCCTTGGGGCAGGAGCCAGTTGCGGCCGTAGCCGTTCTTGACCTTGACCACCTCGAACGCCTTGCCGAGACCCTTGATTTCGGATTTGAGGATGAT
>Ga0209415_10019172_pt1 | contig 10735 bp, 7 predicted proteins | sample PeaSoiSIISIP2007_FD_187696 | JGI IMG/M metagenome (GOLD analysis project Ga0209415, IMG submission 187696) | Peat soil microbial communities from Weissenstadt, Germany - SII-SIP-2007 (SPAdes) (version 2) | ecosystem: Environmental > Terrestrial > Soil > Wetlands > Peat | place: Germany... | reverse complement strand
CGTGGCGGGCTTCGCGCTCGCGAGCCTCGTCGTAGGCAGGCGTCCCGCCGCCACCGGCGCCACGTGGGGATGCGGGTACGCCCAGCCGACCGCGCGCATGCAGTACACCGCGAGCGCTTTCTCGGAGATGCTGAGCGAGCGCCTCGTCCCGCGGGTGCTGCGCCCGCGTCTGATGGCGCCCCGAGACACCGCTCTGTTCCCCGCCCCCGCCACCTTCTCAGCCGACCGACGCGACCCGGTGACGCGCGGCTTCTACGAGCCGTTCGTCGCGGGATGGGCAGACCGGCTCACGCGCCTGCGCTGGATGCAGCAGGGGCGCTTGAACGTCTACCTCGTCTATGTCCTCGTCGCCCTCCTGGTCGGCCTCGCCTGGTCGTCGGTCGCGAGCTGGAGCAGCGGATGAGCCCCGACCTGCTCATCCTCGTCGCCGTCGCGCTGCTCGGCTTCAGCGGGTTCCCTGGGCTGCTGCTGGGGCGAAGCTCGGCGCTCGGGGAGCGCATCGCGGCCCTGCTCGTGACGCTGGGCTCGATCGTCGGGCTCGTGGTGGCCGTCACGGCCATGAGCGTCGTCGTCTCCTTCGACGGCCCGTGGCCGGTGCCCGGAGGCGAGCTGTCGATCCGCGTCGACGGCCTGTCGGCGCTGTTCCTCGTTCCGCTGTTCGTCGTCGCTCCTCTCGGCTCGCTCTACGGTCTCGAGTACTGGCCGCAGCGCGACCACCCCGACGACGGTCACAAGCTTCGCCTCTTCTACGGCCTGCTGTGCGCCGGCATCGCCCTGCTGCTGGTCGCCGGCAACGCCGTTCTCTTCCTCGTGGGCTGGGAGACGATGGCGCTGGCGGCCTTCTTCTGCATCACCACGGAGGACGGCGACGAGAAGGTGCGACAGGCCGGGTACGTCTATCTGGTCGCGACCCGGGTGGGCACGCTGCTTCTCTTCGCGATGTTCGCGGTCCTGCACGGCGCTACGGGCTCCTGGGCCTTCGCCGCCCCCCTGCAGCCGATCGCGTCGTCGGCCGCCACGGCGGTCTTCGTGCTGGCCCTGCTGGGCTTCGGGATCAAGGCGGGGCTCATGCCGCTCCACGTCTGGCTCCCCGGTGCGCACGCCAATGCCCCCAGCCACGTGTCGGCGATCCTGTCCGGGGTGATGATCAAGACGGGGATCTACGGCATCGCCCGCGTCTGCTCGTTCTTCCCGCAGCCGCCGCTCGGCTGGGGCGTCGTGCTGCTCTCCGCCGGCGCCCTGTCCGGCATTCTCGGCGTGGCCTTCGCCATCGGGCAGCACGATCTCAAGCGGCTGCTCGCGTACCACAGCGTGGAGAACATCGGCATCATCACCATGGGCCTCGGGGTGGCGATGCTGGGGCGCGCGATCGGCTCGCCGGCCCTCGTGGTCCTCGGGCTCGCCGGCGGCCTGCTCCACGTGTGGAACCACGCTCTCTTCAAGGCGCTGCTCTTCCTCAGCGCCGGGTCGGTCCTGCACGCGACCGGAACGCGTGAGATGGACCAGCTGGGCGGCCTGGCGCGCCGGATGCCGCGCACGGCCTTCGCGTTCCTCTTCGGGGCGGTCGCTATCTGCGGTCTACCGCCGCTCAACGGGTTCGTGAGCGAGCTGATGGTGTACCTCGGCCTGCTGCACTCCATGAGCTCGGACCGCCTCTGGTTCGCCGGCGCCATCGGAACGCCCGCGCTCGCGCTCATCGGCGCGCTGGCGCTCGCGTGCTTCGTCAAGGCGCACGGCGCCGTGTTCCTGGGTCAGGCCCGCTCGGAGCGCGTGGCGCGGGCGCACGATCCGGGTCTCGCGATGCTCGCGCCGATGGCCGGGCTCGGGCTGGCATGTGGGTTCATCGGCCTGCTGCCCGCGGCGCTCGCCCCCGTCCTCCGCTGCGCGACGGCGGCCTGGGCGCCGGATCTCGCCGCGGTGGCCGGGTCGGTCGAAGACCTGGCGCCGCTGCGAATCCTGACCCCCGTGAGCGCGGCGCTCGTGGCCCTCGCCCTCGCGGGCGTGGCCGCCGTCGCGAGGACATCGAAGACGCCCGACGTGCGCCGCGGCCCCACGTGGGACTGCGGCTACGCGGCGCCGTCGGCACGGATGCAGTACACCTCGTCGTCGTTCGCCAGTACGCTGGTGAACTTGTTCTCGTGGGCGCTGCGCCCCGAGGTCCATGCCGCAGCGCCGGAAGGCTTCTTCCCCGCTCGCGCTGTGTTCCATAGCCACGTGCCGGACACGGTGCTCGACCGCGTGGTACTCCCCGGGTCTCGCGCCGGCGCGCGTGTCCTGCGCTGGTTCCGCTGGGTGCAGCACGGACACGTGCACGTCTACATCGTGTACGTGCTGGCGGCCCTCGTCGTCCTCCTCCTGGTGAGTCGGTAGATGCCCATCCAGCTTCTCCAGATTGCCGTCCAGCTGCTCATCACGCTCGTGGTGCCGCCGCTGCTCGTCGGGGTGATCACCAAGACCAAGGCTGCGTTCGCGGGCCGCGTGGGGCCGCCGGTGCTGCAGCCCTATTACGACATCGCCAAGCTGCTGCGAAAAGGCTCGGTCTTCAGCGAGACGACGACCTGGATCTTCCGGGCGAGCCCCGTGGTCGGAGTCGCCACGGCCATCCTCGCCTCGCTGCTGGTACCGCTCGGCGGGCACGACGCGCCCGTGTCGTTCACCGGAGACCTCATCCTGTTCGCGTACCTCTTCGGCCTCGCGCGCTTCTTCACCGTGTCGGCGGCGCTGGACACGGGCTCGGCGTTCGAGGGGATGGGCGGGGCCCGGGAGGCGACCTTCTCCTGCCTCGCCGAGCCGGCGCTCTTGCTGGGCCTCCTGGTGCTGGTCAAACGCACGGCGTCGCTGTCGCTCGCGACGATGCTGGGGGCGGCCGTGCCCGGCGAGTGGCACACGGGCGGGGCTGCGCTCGTCCTCGTCGTGGTCAGCCTGTTCGTCGTGCTCCTGGTCGAGAACTGCCGCGTGCCGTTCGACGATCCGAACACGCACCTCGAGCTCACGATGATCCACGAGGTGATGGTCCTCGACCACGGCGGGCCGGGCCTGGGGCTCATCCTCTACGGCGCGGCGCTCAAGCTCTTCGTGCTCGGCGCGATCGTGGTGGGCATCGCCGTCCCGTTCCGTTCCGGGAGCTTCGGGCTCGACCTGGCGCTGTTCCTCGTGGGGATGCTCGTCCTGGCGGTGGTCGTCGGGATCGTCGAATCGGTCATGGCGCGGCTGCGGCTGCGTCAGGTCCCGGCGCTGCTCGTGGGCGCGTGCTTGCTCTCGGGCTTCGCCATCCTGCTGGCATCCAGGTAATCGGCCATGTCCTCCCTCGTCGATCCCGTCCTCGTGCTCGTCCTGCTCACGAACTTCTTCTTGCTCGGCACGAGCCGCCTGCGAGCGATCATCAACGGCACGGCCATCCAGGGTGTCCTGCTCGGCTCGCTCGCCATGCTCATCCAGCACGAGCCGAGCCTTCGCCCCGTGCTCGTCGCCATCGGCGCCACGGCCATCAAGGCCCTCGCCATCCCCTGGATGCTGTCGCGCGCGATGCGCGAGGCGGCAATCCGCCGCGAGGTGGAGCCCTTGATCGGCTACATCCCGTCGCTGGTGCTCGGCGCGACGGGGACCGGTCTGGCCATGCTCTTCGCCGGCACGCTCCCGCTCGCGCCGCAGCACGTGGGTTCGCTCCTCATCCCGACGTCCCTGGCCACCGTCATCACGGGCTTCATCCTGCTGACCACGCGTCGCAAGGCGATCACGCAGGTTGCGGGGTACCTGGTCCTCGAGAACGGCATCTTCATCATGGGACTCACGCTCATCGAGGCCATCCCGTTCTTCGTCGAGGTCGGCGTCCTGCTCGACCTTCTCGTCGCCATCTTCGTCATGGGCATCATGGTGCTGCAGATCAACCGCGAGTTCGCGTCGCTCGACACCTCGCGCCTTTCGAACCTGAAGGAGTGATCGTTGGAGCTCGCGCTGGTTCTCGTTCCGTTCGCGTTCGCGCTGCTCGCCCTGGGGCTGCGCTCGGACGCGTGGCGCCGGCGGCTGCTGCCGGTGGCGGGGGCGACGCACCTGGCGATGACGGCGTTCGCGCTGACCCTCCCGGACCACGCGGGCCCCGAAGCCTGGCTGCGCCTCGACGCCTTGGGGCGGCTGGTGCTCGGGTTCTGCTCGGTCCTCTACTTCTTCACATCGCTGTACGCCCCGGGGTACCTCGCCTCGCATCCGGAGAAGCCGACCCGGATCTTCTCCGCGTGCTTCCTGGCGTTCATGGGGTCGCTGTCGCTCGTCGCCGAGTCCCATCACCTGGGCCTGATGTGGGTCGCGATCGAGTCGACGACGCTCGCGACGGCGCCGATGCTCAACTTCCACGCCAACCCTCGCTCGCTCGAGGCGACGTGGAAGTACCTGCTCATCGGCTCGGTGGGGATCGCGCTGGCGCTTCTCGGCTCCCTGTTCCTCGCGTACTCGGCGCTCCAGGCGGGCCTGCGCCCCACGCTGCTGTTCGACGATCTGGTCCGCGATGGAACGCACCTGTCGCGTCCCTGGGTGCGAGCCGCGTTCGTCATCCTCTTCGTCGGCTACGGCACCAAGATGGGCCTCGCGCCGATGCACACCTGGAAGCCCGACGCGTACGGCGAGGCCCCCGGGATGGTCGGCGCCCTGCTCGCCGGCGCGCTCACGAGCGGCGCGTTCCTCGCGATCCTCCGGTTCTTCCGCGTGTGCAGCGCTGCCGGAGACGGCCCGTTCGTCCAGCACGTGCTGCTCGCCGCGGGGCTCTTCTCGATGGCGGTCGCCGCGGCCTTCATGGTGCGGCAGAAGGACTTCAAGCGGATGCTCGCCTACTCCAGCGTGGAGCACATGGGCATCCTCGTGGTCGGCCTCGGCATCGGCGGCGCGGGCTTCTTCGGCAGCCTGCTTCACATGCTGAACAACGGCCTGACCAAGGGAGTGCTCTTCCTGGCAGCCGCGAACATCCATCGCACGTACGCGAGCAAGAGCTCCGACGACGTGCGCGGCGTGCTGCGACGACTGCCGGGCTCGGGCGCGCTCCTGCTCGCGGGCTTCTTCGCGGTCACCGGGTCGCCGCCGTTCGGCCCCTTCCTCAGCGAGTTCACGATCCTCAACGCCGCCGTCACCAGCGGGCGCTACGTCGTCGCCGCGGTGTTCCTGGTCCTGCTCGTGATCGTCTTCATCGGCATGGGGGCGACCGTGATGACCGTCGTGCAGGGCAAGCCCACGGCCCAGGCCTCGGCGACCACCTCGCGCGACACCTTCGCTTCGGTCGGGCCCGGCATGGCCCTTCTGGCCCTCGTGCTCGTGCTCGGCCTCTACGTGCCCGGGCCCATCGATCGCCTCTTGCGCGACGCAGCGGCTTCGCTGGGGGGCTCTCGATGAGCGCCACGCGGTTCGTGACGACGCGCAACGGCCGGTCCCTCGATCGGGCGTCGGTGCCCAGGCTCGGGATCGAGGAGCTGCGCCGCGTCGTGATCGACGCGACGTCGCGCGGGGAGCGCGTGTCGGCCCTGTTCGGCGTTCCAGCCGAGGGCGGGCGCGTGGAGCTCGTAGCCGTCCTCGCGGACGACGCCGAGGCGACGATCCGCGTCGGGACCGCGCTCATCGACGACTCGTATCCGTCGATGACCCCCGACTGCCCGCAGGTCCACCTCTTCGAGCGCGAGATCGCCGAGCAGTGGGGCGTCGTCCCCAGCGGCCATCCCTGGCTCAAGCCCGTCCGCTTCGTGAGATCGGGCCGGCCCGGTCACGACGCGTGGAACCGGGGCGACGACCACGTGCCGGTGGTCGGCGTGATGGACTTCTACCGCGTCGAGGGCGACGAGGTGCACGAGGTGGCGGTCGGGCCCGTACACGCCGGCGTCATCGAGCCAGGGCACTTCCGCTTCCAGTGTCACGGCGAGGAGGTCTTCCACCTCGAGATATCGCTCGGCTACCAGCACCGCGGCGTCGAGCGTGCCCTGGTGGGGGGGCCGAACAAGCGCAGCATCCACTACGCGGAGACCCTCTCCGGCGACACGACCGTCGGACACACGACGGCCTATTGCCACGTCCTCGAGGGCCTGCAGGGGCTCAGGGTCCCGGCCAGGGCTCACGCCCTGCGCGGCGTCGGGCTCGAGCTCGAGCGGCTCGCCAACCACACCGGTGGGCTCGGCGGCCTCGCCAACGACGTCGCCTTCCTGCCCACGGCGGCGTTCTGCGGACGCCTTCGCGGCGACTTCCTGAACATCACCGCCGCCCTGTGCGGCAACCGCTTCGGCAGGGATCTCGTTCGACCTGGCGGGGTCGCGTTCGACGCCGACCAGGTCCTCGCCGCGAAGATGATCGAGCGCCTCGACGCCGCGATGCGCGACGTGCGTCCCTCGCTGGAGCTTCTCTGGGACACCGCCTCGGTGCAGGCGCGCTTCGAGTCGACGGGCACGGTGTCGACCGAGGATGCCGAGGCTCTGGGGCTCGTCGGCGTGTCGGCGCGGGCCTGCGGGCTCGAGCGCGACGTCCGGCTCGACCATCCGTCGGGGGTGTTCAGAATGGCGCACATCCCTGTCTCCGTCTGGCAGGCGGGTGACGTGTTCGCCCGCGCGTACGTCCGGTGGCTCGAGATCCAGCGCTCGGCGGCGTTCGTGCGCGAGCAGCTGAAGGGCCTTCCCGCCGGCCCGACCCGTGTCGAACCGGGCGAGCTCGGCCCAAACCGCATCTGCGTGTCCCTGGTCGAGGGGTGGCGCGGCGAGATCTGCCACGTGGGCCTGACCGATGGCGCCGGGAAGCTCTCGGCGTACAAGGTCGTCGACCCGTCGTTCCACAACTGGCAGGGGCTGGCGATGGCCCTGCGCGGCCAGCAGATCTCGGACTTCCCGCTCTGCAACAAGAGCTTCGACCTCTCCTACTGCGGGTTCGATCTCTGATGCTTCGCTTGCTCGCCGCCCGCCTGCGCCAGGGACACCGCACCGTCGGCTACCCCGACGAGCCGCCGCAGCTGCCCGAGAGGTTCCGAGGCCTGCCCTTGCTCGACGAGAGCAAGTGCCCCGACGGTTGCAGCCGGTGCATCGACGCCTGCCCGACCGACGCGATGCGCATGGCGGATGGGCACCTGCAGCTCGACATGGGGCGCTGCCTCTTCTGCAGCGACTGCGTCCGCGCGTGCCCCGAAGGCGCGATCGCTCACTCGACCGATCACCGCCTGGCCGCCCGATCGCGCGAGGGTCTGCTGCTGCGCGACGGGCACGGACTGGAGCTCGCCCGACAGCTCGACGACAAGATGCGCAGCCTGTTCGGCAGATCCCTCAAGCTGCGCCAGGTCAGCGCCGGCGGGTGCAATGGATGCGAGTCCGACATCAACGTCCTCGGCACCATCGTGTTCGACCTGGGGCGGTTCGGCATCCAGGTGGTCGCCTCGCCCCGGCACGCCGACGGCCTGCTCATCACGGGCCCCGTGACCCAGAACATGAAGCTGGCGCTGAAGAAGACCTATGACGCCATCCCGGCGCCGAAGATCGTGATCGCGGTGGGTGCCTGCGCCATCTCGGGCGGCCCCTACGTCGATCACCCGGAGGCCTGCGGGGGCGCCGACGCCGTGGTCCCGGTCGACCTGTACATCCCGGGCTGCCCGCCGCACCCGTTCACGATCCTCGACGGCCTGCTGCGCCTGCTCGGCCGGCTGGACCGCGCATGAGCCCTATACGTCTGCCGTCCTTGCTCCCGTAGTGCCAGGGGATTACTTCCTCATCAAGAACATGCCGGACACCTACTCCGCCAGGGCCACCCTCACCGTCGGCAACGCCTCGTACGCCTACTACCGCCTCGCCGCGGTCATCGCGAAGCACCCGCAGGCCGCGGCCCTGCCGTACTCGCTGAAGATCCTGCTCGAGAACCTGCTCCGCCGGCAGGACGACGTCACCGTCCGCGCCGAGGACATCGAGGCTCTCGCCACGGTGGACCTCACCAAGCAGCCCGAGCGCGAGATCGCATTCACCCCGGCGCGCGTGCTGCTGCAGGACTTCACCGGCGTGCCCGCGGTGGTCGACCTGGCCGCGATGCGCGAGGCCATGAAGAAGCTCGGCGGCGATCCGAAGAAGATCAACCCGCTGCAGCCCGTGGAGCTGGTCATCGACCACTCGGTGCAGGTCGACGCGTTCGGCTCGGCCGACTCGTTCAAGATCAACGTGCAGCTCGAGTACCTGCGAAACCGCGAGCGCTACCAGTTCCTCAAGTGGGGACAGAGCGCGTTCCGCAACTTCCGGGTCGTGCCTCCCGGCACCGGCATCTGCCACCAGGTCAACCTCGAGCACCTGGGGCGCGTGGTGATGAAGAGCGAGGACGGCAAGACGGTCTTCCCCGACACGCTCGTCGGCACCGACTCGCACACCGTCATGATCAACGGCCTCGGCGTGCTGGGCTGGGGCGTGGGCGGTATCGAGGCCGAGGCAGCGATGCTTGGGCAGCCTGTCTCGATGCTCATCCCGCAGGTGGTCGGCGTGAAGCTCACGGGCGCGCTGCCCGAGGGGTCCACGGCCACCGACCTCGTACTGACGGTGACCGAGCTACTTCGCAAGAAGGGCGTCGTCGGCAAGTTCGTCGAGTTCTTCGGCGATGGCCTCGCGCAGCTGCCCCTGGCCGACCGCGCCACCATCGGCAACATGGCGCCCGAGTACGGCGCCACGTGCGGCATCTTCCCGGTCGACGCCGAGACGCTCCGCTATCTGCGTGCCACCGGTCGCAGCGAGGAGCAGGTGAAGCTCGTCGAGGCCTACTTCAAGGAGCAGGGTCTCTTCCACGTGCCCGGTGTGCCCGAGGCACACTACACGGACGTGGTGCACCTCGATCTCGCCGCGATCGTGCCGAGCATCGCGGGGCCATCGCGCCCGCAGGATCGCGTCAAGCTCACCGAGTCCAAGTCGGACTTCCACACGGCCCTGGGCAAGATGCTCGCGAAGGCGCCCAAGCCGAGCGCGCCCGACGCGCATGCCACGGCCTCGCTCGACGGCAAGGATGTCGAGCTGCGGCACGGCTCGGTCGTCATCGCGGCGATCACGAGCTGCACCAACACCTCGAACCCGAGCGTGCTGATCGCGGCGGGGCTGCTGGCGAAGAAGGCCGTCGAGAAGGGCCTGACCCGCAAGGCGTGGGTGAAGTCGAGCCTGGCGCCAGGGTCCCGCGTCGTCACCGAGTACCTCGCGAAGGCGGGGCTCGCGCAGTACCTCGACAAGCTGGGCTTCCAGACCGTCGGCTACGGGTGCACGACGTGTATCGGAAACAGCGGGCCGCTCCCCGACGCCATCTCGAAGGCCATCGACTCCGGATCGCTCGTCGCCGCCGCAGTGCTCAGCGGCAACCGCAACTTCGAGGGACGCGTGCACGCCGAGGTCCGCGCGAACTACCTCGCGTCGCCCCCGCTCGTCGTTGCCTACGCGCTGGCCGGGACCGTCGACTTCGATCCTTACACCGAACCGCTCGGCACCGGCACCGACGGCAAGCCGGTGATGCTCAAGGACATCTGGCCCACCCGCGCCGAGGTGCAGGGCGCGATCGACAGGAGCATCGATCGCGCGATGTTCGAGAAGGTCTACGGCCAGGTCTTCGACGGCGACGACGAGTGGAAGAAGCTCAGCGTGCCCTCGGGAGACCTCTACGCGTGGGACAGCAAGTCCACCTATGTGAAGCTCCCGCCGTACTTCGAAGGCATGGGTCGCGAGCCCGCCGCCATCGCCGACCTGAAGGACGCGCGTGTGCTGCTCGTGCTCGGCGACAGCATCACCACCGACCACATCTCGCCCGCCGGCTCGATCAAGAAGAGCAGCCCCGCGGGTCTGCACCTCATCGAGCGCGGGGTCGAAGTGAAGGACTTCAACCAGTACGGCGCCCGGCGCGGCAACGACGAGGTCATGGTGCGCGGCACCTTCGCCAACGTTCGCCTGCGCAACTTGCTCGCCCCCGGCACCGAGGGAGGGGTCACGCGGCACCTGCCGAGCGGCGACCCGATGAGCGTCTACGACGCGGCCGTGCGGTACGCAAAGGAGGGGGTGCCCCTGGCCGTGCTCGCGGGCAAGGAGTACGGCTCGGGCTCCTCACGCGACTGGGCCGCGAAGGGGCCCAAGCTGCTCGGCGTGCGCCTGGTCATCGCCGAGAGCTACGAGCGCATCCACAGGTCGAACCTGGTCGGGATGGGCATCCTGCCGTTGCAGTACTCCGCGGGGGAGACGGCGGCGTCCCTCGGTCTGACCGGCGAAGAAACCTTCACAATCGAGGGGTTGGCCACCGCGGTCGCCTCGGGGAAGGTGGTCGTCGAGGCCAGGCGCAAGGACGGTACTCTCCGGGAGTTCAGCGCCGTCGTCCGCATCGATACTCCACAGGAGCGCGAGTACTACCGGCACGGTGGAATCCTGTCCTACGTGCTCCGGCAACTGCTCAAGGGCTGACCCGCCGTCGCTTGCACCTGCGCCCGCATGCGGTAACTTCGGCACTGTATGGTCGCGGCGGATTCCGCCGCCGCGAGCCTCGATCCTGATCCCGCGGCTGAACTGGAACGACGGCTTTTCGTGGTGTGGCGCCCCATGCCCTAGTGCAGCGGGTGGTTACGAGTCGCAAGCAAGAGAGACTGATATGGGAACGCGTCTGTACGTCGGGAATCTGTCGTTTTCGTCCACCGTGGACACCGTTCGTGAGGCCTTCGAGCGCATCGGCCAGGTCACGGACGTCCACATCGTGACCGACCGCGCCACGGGGCAGTCCCGCGGCTTCGGCTTCG
>Ga0209415_10019171_pt1 | contig 10735 bp, 16 predicted proteins | sample PeaSoiSIISIP2007_FD_187696 | JGI IMG/M metagenome (GOLD analysis project Ga0209415, IMG submission 187696) | Peat soil microbial communities from Weissenstadt, Germany - SII-SIP-2007 (SPAdes) (version 2) | ecosystem: Environmental > Terrestrial > Soil > Wetlands > Peat | place: Germany... | reverse complement strand
AAGGCCCAATAAAATCAGGGCTGCCGCTGAGATTCCTGGTCGAATCTCACGGAGCCTTATGAAATATCCGGGCTAGCGGTCAGGAGACCATCGATTCAGACCCCAAGATGGCGCCGCTGGCGTCGCGGGCAGGCCGCTTCCGGAGCCCCCGCCCCCGCCGGAAGCGCCGGCAAAGTGCCGTCGCCCCCTTTACACGGCGACGTTGCGTTACGGGCCGGCCCTGGCAACCTCCTGGTAACCATCTCCAGTTCATTATTGGGCTGCCGCCGTCTTCACCTCTGCCAGCGGCAATTGATAACCGGCGGCTTCCTGCGAATTACGGAGGTAAAGTCGATCACCGACGACCACCGGATGGTTCCAGGTCTTACCCTCCAGCGCCTTGAATGAAGCCACTTCCGCGTGCTCATTCGACTCGGCCCGGAGGAGCACGACCTGTCCCTGTTCGGCGGCGATCAGCAGCAGGCCGGAATTCTCCAGCAACAACACTTGGCCTTTGCCGTAGCGTCCGCCTTTCCATTTTCGCTCACCGGTCTTAAGGTCGATGCAAGTGAAGATTCCACCGTCTGTTCCGTAGGCGTAACCTTGATGGGTCACAATGTCGGTGAAGTCCGGCTTCAGGGTTCGCGACGTCCACAACTCTTGCGCCGTGAGTTGCCCGTTGGTTTTGGCAATGCGAATGGCCCGCGTGCCGGCGTTCATTCCGGTAGGCAACAGGATGGTGTCGTCCCCAATGAGGCGTGGTTGCAGCGCCCGGTAGGGCGTGAACTTCCAGTCGTAGTTCAGCCGTTCTTTCCCGTTGGTTGGGTCCAGAAGAACCAAACCTTGATCGGACAGCATGAGCACCAGTTCCTCGCCGAGGATGGTATTCAATTGGGGCGAACTGTAGGAATCATTGCCCGCGGCGCCAGACCAGCGGAGTGCCCCTGACGCGGCGTCAAACGCGAGCACTCCTTTGCCAGCAGAACCTCCGGCATAGACAATGGCGAGCGTGCCGGTGACGAGTGGCGACGCCGCAAATCCCCACACCGGAACTTTGCGCCCGGCGACGGTGGTCAGGTCCTGTTTCCACACGACTTCGCCAGTGGTTGGATTCAGCCGCAGGAACATTCCCGTGGCGCCAGTGACGAACAACCCGCCGTTCGCGACGGAGGGGGTCGCCCGAGGGCCAGGTCCACCCAACGGATCGTCAAAGCGAGTTTCGATCTGCTGGTTCCAGACCTCGTGACCGGTGTCCCCGTCATAACAAACCACGGTTTCCTTGGGTCCGCGCTGTTCCTGCGTGAAGAGCAGTTTTCCCGCGACCGCGAATGACGACCACGCCGGGCCGACCGGGATTTTCCACAGTTGCCGGGGCGGAAGGGCGGTCCAGTTGGTCGAGATTTGCGGTCCGCGGGCACGCGACGCGCGGTCGGCGCCGCGAAACCCAGGCCATTCGGGATTCGCCAGCGCCAAGCCGAGCTGGGCAGCATCCGGGAGATCTGCCTTGGCGGCGGCTTTCTGTTTGCGAACGGAAAGCATCAAATCTTCCGGCGTTTGCGACCAGCGCCAATGCGTGCCGAGGGCGTAATCCCCGGTCATGCCTTCATTGCGGAGCAGCACTGAAAAGCCGAAGCCTGCAAGCCCGAGGAGCAAAGCCAGGCCGGTCCTCATCGCCGGGCGGTGTTTGCTTAGCAACGTCCCACCCAAGGCAAAAAAAACCATGCCCATTGGCAGCGTGAGGAACATCGTCCCCGGCCCACGCATGGTCGGATCCACGAGCCTCAACGTGACTATGAAGGAGCCGGCCACTCCGAGCGTGCCGAACAGACGTTCCTTCCAGGTTGCGCGACTCGCGGCCAACCACCAAATCGCCAATAGCAGGCAACAAATCATCGGTCCAAACGCGGCGATCATCCAGTGATTCGACCGGCCGCCTTCCAGGTAGGCCGGTCCGAATCGCGTCAACAACAGGAGCGCGACCAAAAGCAACGCCGGCCAGGTGCGCAACGGACGAAATCTCGTGGAGACGGCTAAACGGCCTGGTGGAGCGGCACCGGGGCCTTCTGCCTTATCGCTCATGGTGGATGCTTTTTGAAATGTTGATGGCCGCCGCTTTCATCCTGCAAGTTAATGCGATGAGAGGGCATGTCAAGTGACGCCCCGCCGGGCGAAGGGCCCTGACAGCCGTTTTCGATACGAACATTCTCTTCTCCGCGACGGCCTGGCGAGGAAATCAGGTTCAAAGCGGCCTCGATAATCGAAGCAGTAACTCGCGCGGCGTAATGATTTGGATTCCAAAGGGCTTTCCCAGCGCCAGCAGATCGCCGTCCCGCGTGACAATGATCTTCGCTCCGGCTCCCAACGCGCAGGCCAAATACGGGTCATCTTTCACCTCGATGGGCTTTGATGCCGGCGTAGATTTCGGCCATTTCCTCATCCGAAGGATCGCCCAGCGGCGCTCCCTCGATGGCCTTTTCCAACGAGGCCACATCCGCCTCAATTTGTTCCTGGCGACGCTTGCGGATCAAATCGCGCATGTATTCGCTCATGGAATCAAACGCCCGCGCCTCCGAGTCCGCCCGCGCGAATTCGGCCAGCTCCGGATTCAGTGAAATGTTGATGGTCACTGCCTTCATGCCTCCAAGTTAATTCGATGGCAGGGTATGTCAAGGTTTGCCAATACATTGCCGAGGGCCCGCCCGATGAAGACCAACAGTCGGCATCCAGGTCGGCCTTGGCCTGTTCTCAGCGGAAATGTTGACTGCCTCAACTCCGCGGACGCAGCACTAAAGCAAGCGTCCGCCTCGGCCACGTCAATCAGCAAGCAAGTGTCCACTACCCAGGTCATCACTCGCGCTCCCCTTCACGCAGCTCAGACATCCATTGCGCGGTGGGGCGGGCCTGGGAACGGAAACGGCGGGCGAAGCCCAGCATCGCCTGGGCGCCCAAGGGCGCGACCGGGGATTGAGCAGGGCCGCCCTGTTCCTCCAACCACGCCAGCAATTGCCGCGCATGCGGTTCGTCCAATCGTTTCACTTTTTCGATCGCCAGTTCGATTGCGCTCATGGCAACAGCCTAACACCACCGGTCATGCACTGGCAAACATCGCGTTGCACCGCGGCATGCACCCAGGATGGCCCGAACGGTCTCCTGGTTCGTCCGGGCCCGCCAGGAGGACATGCGGCAGGCGCGGTTCGCCCTGGTGGAGCTGTGCGCCCTGCCCATCCCGCCCGACTGCCCCCAGTTCGGCATCTAGCTCACCGCCGGCTGGGCCCGCCGAGGCTGGCGGGGCGGCATCGCCCACACGCGGCTCCATGAGGAATGCCCTGCGGGATGAGCGGCGTGGCTCCACGCTGCCCGCTTTCCGTCAGCGCTCGAAACTGGCCTCGAGCACATGGGGCCCCGGGCCGGCGTGAATCGTGTGACGGCACCGTGGAAGTAGCAGAGTAGCAGAAAAGTCACCTGGTTCCTCTTGACAGACGAGCCGTCGTGATATGTTTTGACGAGAGTTCGTGTATTTGGGTTTCGGACACGCGAGTTATGAATGACTTTGTGGAGCAGAGGGGTTGCGTCATCCGCAAGTGGGCGACGGCCATGGTCTTGGTATGCTTGGTTTGCCGCTCGCGTCTTTGTGCCGCCCAGACCTATGGCGATTTTCAATATACCGTCAGCGGCGCCGATGTCACTATAACGGGATACACAGGCTCCGGAGGGGCGGTCGCGATACCGCCGTCAATACCAAGCGTTGGGACGGTCACCTCCATCGGGGACGGTGCGTTTAGTGCACGCTGGGGTAATATGAGCCTGACCAGCCTCACCATCCCCGACAGTGTCACCTCCATCGGGGGCGCTGCGTTCTACTATTGTTTCAACCTGACCAACGTGACCCTCGGCACCAGCGTCACCTCCATTGGGAATGAAACGTTCCATAATTGTATCCGCCTGACCGACGTGAACCTCCCCGACAGCCTCGCCTCCATCGGGGACTCTGCCTTCGACACTACCGGCTTGACCAGCGTGACCCTCGGCGACAGCGTCACCAACATCGGGCCAGCGGCGTTCTCTAATTGTTCCGAGCTGACCACGATCACGGTGGACAGCCTCAACCCGGCTTACAGCAGCGTCGGCGGCGTATTGTGCAACAAGGGCCGGTCCACTCTCATCCAATGCCCGGGCGGCAAATCTGGAGCCTACGTTATCCCCCAACAGCGTCACCTCCATCGGGGGCTCTGCGTTCACAGGTTGTGGGCGCCTCACCAGCGTGGCCATCCCTGACAGCCTCACCTCCATCGGGGACTCCGCGTTCACTTGGTGCACCGGCCCGACCAGCGTGGCCATCCCGAACAGTGTCACCAACATCGGCGATTGGGCGTTCGAATTCTGCTCTGGCCTGACCAGCGTCACCATCCCCAACAGCGTCACCTCCATCGGGGTCGATGCGTTCTTAGATTGTTCCGGCCTGACCAACGTGATCATCGGCACCAGCGTCACCTCCATCGGGTACTCTGCGTTCTGTGGCTGTTCCAGCCTGACCAGCGCCTATTTTCTGGGGGACGGTCCGATATCGTTCGGCGGCCACGTATTCGATTATGCCCACAGTGGTTTTACCATCTATTATGCTGCCAGCCAACCGCCCCGGATCGAGACCAAGGACGGCCGTTTTGGCGTAAGGACAAGCGGCTTCGGGTTCAACTTCACCGACGCCTCCAATACCGTGGTCGTGGTAGAGTCTTGCACTAATCTCGCCGACCGCATTTGGAATCCACTGCAAACGAACACCCTCACCGGCGGCTCGCTCTATTTCAGCGATCCCCAATGGACCAATTATCCGAGCCGCTTTTATCGGTTTCGCAGGCAGTAGGTCTCCGCCAGCGGTCAAGAGCAATCCGTCAAGAATGCCACGTCAAGGCTCCCCGCTCACGGTATGGCGCGTCGGGCAATCGGGAGGCCGGACAGACGCACGAGGAGATAGCGACGATGCGGCTCCCATGCGGCCGGGCAAGGACAGGCCGTGCTACGTGTAATATTGGGGTGACCCGGAGAGCGAGTCACAGGACCCGCGACGGTTCGGAAAACCGTTGCCTGGTGTTGAGCCCTCTGTTGAACCCCGGAGTGGCCTGGAACGGCTTGTTGAACCCCTTTCGGAGGCATCCGGAAGGGGATTTTTTTGAGGTTTGACATCGATTCTGAGCTTTATTTGCAGAGGTTCCGTGGCAGTACACCTTGAAAAGCGCGTCCGCGCCACAAGCGGGCTTTTGGGTTTACGAAACCGTTGCTCGACCGCTGAGCTAAACTGGCTAAATATCTGCCCGCGCATGAAGCGCCTGACGAACCCCGACCGGCGCCAACGTTCAAGCGCCAATCACCTCGGCGCGCGCCAGCGCGGCCTCGAACACCTCGAGCAGGCGGTCTTTTTGGCGGACGACCGCCTCGGCCGGCTTAAGCTTTTGTTCCAAGCACAGTCCCGATCGCGGGTCTGTGAGCCGGAGAATCCGCTCGCCGTCAAGCAATTTGACCAAGTCAAACTGAATCTTCTCGTGATCAGCCATCGGTGCTATTGTCCACGAAATCCGTGGAATTGCAACATGCGGTTCAAGTTTTCCACCGAGGCCTCGCCCCACGTTTCGTGTGCCCGCTGGGCCGCGGCCTCGAATCCCGCTTCATTCAGCCCCAAAACGCTCTGCGGCGGGTGGGAGCTTGCCACGGTGGCCGCTTCCAGGATCTCGTGGTACAAAGTGATCGACAGCTCCCGCTCCGGGAGCCCAGAACGGATGACCAACCGCAACTCCCGCCCGAGAATCCGAGTCTGCGCAACCGCCTCACGCCCGAGGGCATCTGCGAGCGGATCGTCCGTCAACGCGATCTCTGCGATGGAAAAGGCGCCGGCAAGCCTTTGGTTCAAAAACGAATTAATATTGATCACAACCTTCAGCCAACCAAATCTTCCACAGCGGGCGCTTCCCACCGGCTGTGCGCGGGTTTAGCCACCGCCCCAAGTCCCGCTTCTCGAGCACGGGGAGGATTATACCAATGCGACCGAAATTGAAAAGCCCACAGGAGAGGCCCGTCCAGAACGCCCAGGACGTCGCGCTATCTAGCTGATCTGGGTCCTTCCGCTCGGCTCGACATTGAGGCCCGTTGGCGCCCGGCTCCAAGTGAGAACCTTGAGTCTGACCACTTGCCCCTTGCGGCCGGATCGTCGAGCCGAGCCCTGGCAACAGCGCCTTCCTCCGGGCGCTACCCGAGGGCGCCGATTGGTACGAGATTCGGAACGGGAGGGACTTCCTCAAGGCCGAGGGGCGCTGGGACTGGGCCATCGGCAACCCGCCCTTTTCCCAGTTCCGCGCGTTCCTCCAGAAGGCCATGCAAGTCGCGGACAACTTGGTCTTCATCGCCCTGGCCCCCGCGTGGTTCGTCCGGGCCCGCCAGGAAGACATGCGGCAGGCGCGGTTCGCCCTGGTGGAGCTATGCGCCCTGCCCATCCCGCCCGCCTGGCCCCAGTTCGGCATCGAACTCACCGCCGGCTGGGCGCGCCGAGGCTGGCAGCGCGGTATTGTCCACACGCGCCTCGTGGATTGATCACCCGGACGTGACCGCGCCCCAACGCCAATGACCCGCCGTCTGGCGACCATGCCCTCGATCCCGAGGTCCTGGCGCCAGGCCGCCTGCTGGCTGCCGCTGCCTCAGTGGAAAGGCAACGGCCGGCAAAGCGGCGCGCTGGCGTGGGACCACACCCCTGCTGGCAGACGGAGAGGAGGGCGAGCATGAAAACGGCATGGAGTGTGCAGTTGCGCATTTGCTGAGCGGCCTCGCTGGCCCCCCGAAGGCCCTTTGCGATCCACCTCGAAGGGAAAAACTATGGTTTGACCCCGCCTGACGAAGGGAAAAACTATGGTTTGACCCCGCCTGATGAGCTTATGGAACCAGCGGTGGACCGCCTCGTCAACCCCAATTTGTCCAGAGGACAAGACTTGACCCCAGCGCCTTGCGAATCACGCAAATGTCATAGCCGGCTGAGGATGGCTTCCTTGTCCACGGACTTGGCGCCGGCCACGGCTCGCAAGATGCTGTTAAGGGTACCGATGCGTAGCGGGTTGTGGTCGGGAACAGCCAACCGGTGCGGGCGCGGGGAGTCGGTTTCCAAAATCACGTGGCTGCCTTCCTGGTTGACGCGGCGATACCCGTAATGCTTGCACCGGAGTTTGATCAGTTCCGCGCCGCTCAAATCGCGCGGCAGTTTCATGCGCCCGCTAGAAGTTCGTCCCGGACCAGATGCAGGCGCACGGCCGCGGGCTTGGGCTGGTCGAAGAAGTAGGCGGACACCGCTTCGCGCGCATTCGAGCGCAACTCCTCCCAGGTGTTGCCCTCGGTGAAAATATCGTGCGACAAGCACTCAGCCACATAGCCGCCATCGGTCTCCTGGGTCACACTGAACACAATTTCCATGCCGCCACTATCATGTAAAGCCGGCCCGAAAACAAGTCCATTGACGCCGGTCTGACGTCCGCAGCCGCACAATTCCTGGTTGCCCTTTTCCCCCGCCTGCGCCATAACTTTTCTCATGTTGGCCAAGGTCTGTGCTGCCGCCGCCAACGGCATCGAAGCATACCCGGCGGAGGCGGAGGTGAACGCCGGGTACGGGGACACGGTCATTGTGATTGTCGGCTTGCCGGATGCGGCGGTGAAGGAGTCGCGCGACCGCGTGATGACGGCGCTCATCAATGCCGGCTTTTCATTCACCTTCGGTGGCGCCACGATCAACCTGGCCCGGGCCGATGTGAAAAAGGACGGGCCGAGCTTCACGCCGGGTCCTCACCGCCACGACTCCAGTTTGAGCCCGCTGACGCGCTGGAATTCGCGGACGTTGCTTGTAACGAGCGTCAGCCCCTCGGCGACTGCTTGCCCGGCTATGAGCAAGTCATAGGGCCCGATGACCATACCCTGGCGCTCCAGTTCGGCGCGAACGTTCGCAGCGGCTTCCGCGCCCGCGCGTTCCAGCGGGAGCTCAATGATCGCGGAAACAAATCGCTCGACCTTCCGCCGCTCTCCCGCCGGGTCCCGGGCTCTCGCAAGCCCGCAGAACAACTCGTAGACTGTGACCATGGAGACGGCGCAATCCGTCGGCGCGACCTGGCTCAGCCGTTGCACCATGCCCGGGGTTTGGCGAAGCACGCCGATGCACGTGTCCGTGTCCAGCAGGTGCGTCATGGTGGCTGGCTACAGAGGTTTGACAGGTGGCATTTGCCCCTGATCAGGCCGCGAAAATGCCGGGTCAGTGATGTGAATTGAATCGAAAAAGCCCTCGGGCCAGGCCTTCGGTTTCAGAGGCTCTAACACGATCGCCTCGCCGTCGTGGCGAACACCGACCGTGGTCGTGGGGATGTGAAAGCCTTTCGGCAGGCGTACAGTCTGACACTCGCCCTCGTGGATTACGGTTGCTGTTTCCATAGCGGTGTACGTTCAATGTTGCTCTTACGCCGCCCAATCTACCACGTTTTACGCCTTCGCGTAAATCCCCTTTCCGTTCCCTCATTTCCTGTGAACTCCCGGCGCCAGAGCCTGGCGTGGAGGACGGCGCCCCGGTGCTCCCCCGCAACGGTGGTGACCGCATCTAAACCCCCGGCGCCCTGGCCCGCGCGGTCGTTGAGCACTTTCTGCCTTGCGGCCGGATCGTCGAGCCGAGCTCCGGTACCGGCGCCTTCCTCCGGGCGCTACCCAATGGCGCGGACTGGCACGAAATCCAGAATGAGAGGGACTTCCTCAAGGCAGAGGGGGGCTGGGATTGGGCCGTCGGCAACTCAGTTCCGCGCGTTCCTCCAGAAGGCCATGCAGGTCGCCGACAACGTGGTCTTCATCGGGCTGGTCCCCGCGTGGTTCGTCCGGGCTCGCCAGGAGGACATGCGGCAGGCGCGGTTCGCCCTGGTGGAGCTGTGCGCCCTGCCCATCCCGCCAACCTGGCCCCAGTTCGGCATCGAGCTGACCGCCGGCTGGGCGCGCCGAGGCTGGCAGGGCGCCATCGCCCACACGCGGTTCCGCGATTGGCTCCTAACCGCTTCCACCCCCGCCTAATGGTTTTCCACGCGCCGCCGATAATCAGAGGGTGGAGAATGAGCCCGCGATCATAAAACGCCCGAAACGAGACTCAGCCGGACGTGGCAGGGTGTTCCCCTGCTGTGCCCACCTTCCCTAATGGCCCCGGACGCCTTGACCGTTGGCGGGGTCGTGCCAATAATCCGCCAATGAACGATCTTGAAGTGGCAAGAAGAGTGGTTGAAGGTTTCTTTGTTCGGAAAGGGCAGAGTTCAACCGTTCCGGCACAAACGAAACAGGAATTCGAGGAACGGCTGTTTGTCGCCCATTCTCTCGTAAACTCGGTATTGATGGGCAATGCCGGTAAGAATGGACTCGCAGAGAAATGGGAACCCCAATTAGAGGAAATTGAGGACCGTATCAACAAACTGCGGAACCAAATTGCGGCGCAACCTTTGTAGTGGGGCAGCCGCCCGTCACGATAACGATGTCTGCGGATCGTCTTTCTCTCAGAGGGCTGGGCATGTGGCGGGGATAGGCCCAGCATAATCCCCCACGAGCGCCCAACCTGCCGGTCACCACCGGCTCGCCGCTGTGGCCCTGCCGACCACACCGACCACCCGCCGGCCCGGCTCGATACCGACGGCCCTGGCCGCCCTCCTGCCGCCCCCAACGCCCGCCCGGCTCGCCCCAGTTCCGCGTCCAGCTGATAGCCGGCTGGGCGCGCCGAGGCTGGCAGGGCGGCATCGCCCACACGCGCCTTCTTGAGGAATCGCCGGGACGGTGAGCCTATCGCGCCCCCCCGAACGGGGCTCGCCTCGATGCCAACGGCCCGCAGTCTGGTGACCCGGCCCATGCGCCCAAGCGCCCTGCTGGTGACTACCGTCTTGACGCCGGCGCCGTTCCCGCTTAGTGCCGGCCGCCGGGCTTCCCTATCCAGGCGGCCGAGGGCATCCGGATGCGTGGCCTACGGCACCTTATCGACGGAAACGCACTCCGCCGCAATGACGTCACCCCATTTGGCTGACCGCCGACAGGGCTTTACGCCCTGCGCAGACAGGGCACCAGGTCCCACGCCTCACATTCGCTGGTGTGGCCGACCATTGATGACCATGCTGGCATCGCCAAAGAAGTTTCACCCCACTGTTAACATACTCCTTCGATATACATAGCCCCCCTTTTCCACGAGCAATGTTACACATCAAATCGATGGTGAGACGCCGCTCTTTTCCAGTCTTCCCCTTTCCGCAGACGGGGCACCACATACCTTGTTGGAGCCTGTTCCAGTTTGTTTTCCACACGTGCCCCTCGGCACACCGAAAGTGCAGTTTGCATTGCGCGTTTGCGTACTGAGTGGAGAGGCATTTGCCGCGGCGCGTGCGCGCCAATGCCCGCACATCCTTGATTGTTATAGGCGGCCGGTTCGCACAATAGGGGCACCACGCTCCCATTACGACGCCGCCGGGAGTCGTGCTCCATAGATGTCCCTTTGCACATCGCCATAAAATCTTAGTCCTGTTTCCGTGGTATTTCGTCGCAAGGCACTCGCCGCCTCGTTTTCGGGCAAGAGCCTGCATGTCCGCCAGTGTGTATCTCCGGTATCCGGAACATTCATGACACCAATTTCCCATTTTTATTGAAACGGGTGTAGCTTCCCAAACATGTCCGGCTTCGCATCGCCAGCGAAGTTTTGTCGTGTTGTTTATATAATTTGTGGAAAGGCATT
>Ga0209415_10019169_pt1 | contig 10735 bp, 13 predicted proteins | sample PeaSoiSIISIP2007_FD_187696 | JGI IMG/M metagenome (GOLD analysis project Ga0209415, IMG submission 187696) | Peat soil microbial communities from Weissenstadt, Germany - SII-SIP-2007 (SPAdes) (version 2) | ecosystem: Environmental > Terrestrial > Soil > Wetlands > Peat | place: Germany... | reverse complement strand
AAAGGACTCGCCGAACTTGAGAAACAAGCCGAGACGATGATTGATGACCTGCTGTGGTGGACGGCCGCGCTTAAAGCGGCCCGCAAACCCTGACAACCGAATTTAGAAAGGCCAAACCATGCTTGTTGTAAAATCCCAAGACACACCCGTTACTCGCATCGCCAGACGGACCCGCGGCCAAAGTCACGGGCCCATCACCCGCCTCATGTCGCCGTCCGACTTTGGCCGTCTTTTGAAACCCTTCGTATTTCTCGACCTTATCGATAATCAGGGAAAACCGTTCTCTGGTTTCGGGCTTCATCCACATTCCGGCATCGCAACCCTTACCTACGTTGCCGAGGGCAGCGTCCGCTATGAAGACACGAACGGCGCGACGGGCTTGTTGCGCGCCGGCGGTCTTGAATGGATGCGCGCCGGCGGCGGAGTCTGGCACGGCGGCGGCGCCGGCGAACCGGGCCGGACGCGTGGCTTCCAGCTTTGGATCGCCTTGTCGCCCGGGCTTGAGCTGGGGCCATCCGAGAGCGTCTACCTGGCACCAGAGGTCATTCCCCAAGACGGGCCAGCGCGTGTCCTCCTCGGTAGCTACGGAACCGCGACGAGTGCGATCAAGACTCCTTCACCGATGAATTACCTTGCGGTACGTTTGAAAGCCGGAGAGCGCTGGACCTACCAGCCGCCCGCTGAGCACACTGTGCTCTGGATCGCCGTCGGAGGGGGTTCCGTTCTGGCCCCCGACGAGCTGCAGCAGGGCGAGCTGGTGGCCTTCAGGCCGTCGAACGCTGCGATCGAATTCGAGGCCCAATCCGATGCAGAGTTCGTACTAGGCTCGGCTATCCCGCATGATTACGACCTTGTCCTGGGCTCCCACTCCGTGCATACAAGCGCCGAGGCGCTACGTGAAGCCGAGGCTCGGATCTCGGCGATCCAGACGCGCCTGATTCAGCAGGGCAAGCTTTGAACAACACGCGGGACAGCCAGTTCGAGAGGCCGCCGTAGGCTGCCTTTCATTAAAGCAGATGCGCCGCATCAAACCGTTGGGATCGTGCCCAATGGCGAAAAGGCCGTCGAAGCCCCTGTGATTTGAAGGAGAGAACAATGCTCGACCACATGATTCTGACTGTCAGCAATATCGAACGTTCGTTGGCGTTCTATGAGGCGGCCTTGAAGCCTCTTAATATCAAGTTCTTCCTGCCCTACAAGGGCGAAGGTGATCATCCTGATCTGTGGGGATTTGGCGATGGCAAGAGGGCGTTCTTCTGGATCAAGCAAGGGAAGCCTGATCCAGCGTCCATTCACTGGGGGTTCATGGCCGAAAACAATGGTGAGGTCGATGAATTCTACAGGGCGGCGATATCCGCTGGTGCCAGGGACAATATTTCACCGCGGGCACGACTGGAATACTATCCGGGATACTATGCCGCCGATATATTTGACCCGGACGGGTATTCATTCGAGGTCGTCCATAAAAGCTCTAGGGGATGATGCGCAGGTCGCGAAGTCTGGTGAGCTGCCGCCTAAAGCTCTGGTGCGTGTCGATGCAATCCGCAAAGCCTGCCTGACGAATCTTGATGGTGCTCTGGATTGTCTCTTCACGGAAGTTTAGCATCCAGTCCACGAACGCCCAGTTTGCAATCTGCTCGTAAGGGGTGGCATGCAGGCCAGAGCGGGCAACCAATGAATCCCACAACGGAGCCTTCTCGCTCATCTCGGAAACAGTAGACATCGCGAGCGGCTCTGCGATTGGAAGGTCATAGAAGGCAGCGAGCTCATTCCACAGTTGCCTCCAGCGATATACATCTCCGTTCGATACGTTGAAGATTTCGTTGCGTGCTTTATCTTCACCCAGAGCCCACAAAGTCGCGCGCCCGAACAACTCTGCGTCTGTTGTCTCCTGAAGAGTATTCCATCCCTCCTTCGTGCCAGGAAAGCGCAAGGGCAACCCGAGTTCGCAGCTCATCGCAGCATAGGTCGCAAGACTGGTAACCAGGTTCATTGGCGAGTTTATGCTTGGTCCCATGACCAAATGGGGACGCAAGACGGTCCAGCTGGCTCCGTTCTTAGCCGCCCATTCAGCCACAATGTCTTCTTGCTGGTGGTAGTGGATCGGCGCGATTAGACGTGGCTCTGTCTCCTTCGCTGGAGCGTTGAACGCACCCAGACTGAAGCCGTACGACTTGGCGCCGCCGGCAAGCAGGATGCGCTGAAGAGGCACATTGCGCGCGGCGAGAGCGTCGAGCGTATTCTTCAACATTCTGGCATTCGGCCCAACAGTTTCTGCCATCGTGGGTTTCTCGACGTAGGCAGCGAAGACCAGATCTGTCACGTTATCGAGAGATGAAAAGGCGTTTGTCGTGCTCTCGCGGTCCATGAGATCAACGCCGATATGAGGGGGTGCGGCCTGCGCCCGGTAGGCAGGCGGGGGTCGGCGCGCAGCTGTGGTGATCCCCCATTTTGGATTCTCGGCGACGGCGTCAATGACACCTGTACCAAGGACGCCGTACGGTCCAACAAGCAGTATCTGGCGTTCCGTGACGGGTGTTTCAGAAGTAGCGGACATGACAACTCTCCTTTCAAATCGAGTTGACTAGGAAATACGGCTTGGCAGTCTGCGGAAATGAGGCCATCCGCTCAGCGTCGAACCAGCGTTGCCTGTCAGAGCTGATACGACAGGTGATTTATACGGGTGAGTAGTACGGACAGCCGATTTGCTTGAGCGGCCAGCACTCTAAACGCGAGCCCGCTCCCGGCCTCAGACTCGATGCAATGATCCCGTCGGTCAATCTCTCTTCACGTTGGGAGCCGCTCGGCTATTTCATCTACCCGCTCGGGATAGAACGCAACATGCCCCCTAATCTGCGCAACAGCAGGAAACGGATCCTCGTATGACCACACCGCATTGACGGACTTCTCTCCTCCAGAGGGAACGCTGTAGTAACTGCAATCCCCCTTATAAGGGCAATAGGTCACGTGATCCGTCCGTTCCAATTTGGAAAACTCAACGTCCTCGGTTGGAATGTATTGAACGGGCGGATACGCCGCTTCGCGGAGCGTCAAAGCGTTGCTTGTATCCGCAACCACACGGCCCGCGACGGATATGACAACGCGAGCGGGATTGCGCTGGATGGAAATCGGATGATCTGGACCTGGAAGCTTGACCTGCTTTTCTTTCATGTTTCGGTCTCCCTTTCTGCCCGTGTTCAGCCCTTCAAGAACTGCGTGACATGCTCAACAATCGTTGCGAGCAGCCCAACTGAGCCTGTTTCCCGATGCCCGTTGAGGGCGCGACCTCAGCTCAGCGAAACATCGCTGATCACTATCAGCACTGCGGTTGGACCATGAACAATGGGACCCTCAGGCTTGCGCTTGACCACGCGACGAAAGGTCGGCACTACGATACCGTCGAAGGTGAGGTGGTCAAAGCAGTAGTGAGCAGCCACGCCGCCCGCCACGTCGGTAGCATAGTCAAGCCTCTGGAGAAGACCCTTCTCATTGAAATAGAATGTCTGGCGAGCGGAATGGGTCGGAATCTCAGGTGGGAAGATCACGCTGAGCTGTCGCCAGGTCTCACCGTCCTCGTTGTGGGTCTCTATTTCTTCGACCTCAACGCCGGGCTGAGCCAGCAGGAACGGGACCGTGAAATAATTCCAGAACGCGTAGCTTGCGAAGTAGAGTTCCTGAAGTTCGTTCCACCTCGTCGTGAGGACGGCACCGGCGAATGAGTCTCGGGGATTTTTCAATTCGCTGACGACAGTTCCGTTGGCGTCCTCAATCCAAACGCGGCTGGGAGTAAAGTGCCCCGCCGTTCCGGGCTTCGGGAACGGAGCGATGGTAAGATCGGGCTCCTTCGTGTTTAATCTCATCACCACTCCAGACAGTCCGTCAGGCCGGCCTTTGATCCGCCAAAGGGTACCGTTCAACGTGACCTTGGCTTGCATATTTCGGACTTGCTTCCAACGTTCGAGGCCGCCGTGCGCTTTCATCGCGAGGTTCAATAGGTCGTTCATCGTGATTTCTCTGGTCATTGCGGAAACTTGTCGGCGAACATGGGCAAGCCGCTCTTTGACTGTTCCCGCGTGGCCTCGTCCTGAATCACGTCCCAGTGCTCGATGAGCAGCCCGTCTTGGAGACGAACGATATCGGCGGCGATCCAGTTCACAGGCGCACCAAAGTCGGAGAAACGGCCATGGACGATCACGAAATCTTCCCCGGCGACGATGACACCTGCCTCATACTTCAGCGTGGGCGGAAGGCTCTTGATGAGATTGAACAGGCCCTCTCGGCCAGGCTCAATATGATTGCTGTGCTGAATGTAGTGAGGTGACCAATAACGTTCGGCCGCCGCATAGTCACGCTTATTGAACAGCGTGTCGAACGCTTCTAAGACAAGCTTCTTATTGTTCTCTTCTGTCGTCTTCATTGAACTCTCCTTTTGCCAAGTAGATTCCGTAAATCCTAGAGTTTCGACCCACCGTCGACCGGGATACTCGCTCCCGTGATCCAGCGCGCCGCATCTGACGCAAGAAACGCGACTACGTCCGCAACATCTTCTGGCTTGCCGATTCGTTTCAACGCCTGCATTCCAAGCACGACCTCACGTCCCGCCTCGGTCTTCGTGAAATTCGACATGTCAGTGTCGATTACGCCTGGTGCGACTGCATTTACGCGGATGCCTCGCGGCCCAAGAATGGCGGCCCAGTTTCTGACTAGAGTCTCTAATGCTGCTTTGGTCGAGGCATAGGCAAGCACCGAAGGGTTGTCCAGACCGGGCTTCCCAACTACGGCGTGTGCGCACATTCGTTGCAAAGAGATTGTCAAAGTCCTCGACCGTATGATCCTTGATGGTTGCAGCCTTGGAAACGCCGGCGTTGGACACGAGCACATCCAATCGGTCGCCAACAATTGAGCGCACCTCCTTCGCGAGCAGTGTCGCGCCGTCTGGCGTTCCCAAGTCTGCCTGGATGGCATCTGCACGTCCCTCCTTTGAACGGATGTCGGCTACGAGAGATTCCGCGTCCTGCGCGGAACGGCCATAGTGAACTAGGACGTGGGCACCGGCAGCAGCAAGCGCCGACGCCGTAGCGCGCCCAATCCCCCGCGAGGCTCCAGTCACCAAAGCCGTTTTGTTAAGAAGGGCAGTCATTTTCTTTTACCTGCGATTCCGAAGGCGGGTTCCTTCCCGCCATGTGCCGTCGTCGTCACGCGTTCAAAAACCGAGTCGCGTGCTCAACGAAGAGCTCCGGGTACTGGTGGTGCGCGCCGTGATTGGAGTCGGGATAGATGATCAGCTCCGCGTACGGGATGTTCTGCTGCATGATGAAAGAGTTCACCGTGGGTATGTTCACGTCGTTACTGCCGTTCACGATGAGTGTTGGCTGCTTGATCGTCTTCAGATAGTCGATGGACCCCTTTTGCTGGACGCCCCACTTCCCAATCGCTTCGACCTGGGCGGGCGACACCTTGTCGTTCACTTCGGGATCGCGGCCCTCTTGCCGACGATGCGTGCGCTTCAGGAACTCCCGTCCCGCCGCCTGGCCCGCCGCGGACGGACTGAATTTGACCGCGAGCCAGACATTCTCGGGTGGATCGTGGGGGTGGGCACCAAAGAGCCGCCCTGTAGCCTGGGCTATCAACTCCATTCCCTGACCGCCGCGCGGACCTGCGCCATCGACGATCAACCTGCGAACGAGATCGGGCGCCTGCAAAGTGATTTCCTGCACGACCATGCCGCCGATCGAGAAGCCAAATAGGTCAACTTGCTTCAGGCCCAGCGCCTTGATGAAGGCGATGGCGTCAGCTCCCATCCTCTCGAACGTCGTCGGGACCTCGCCAGAGCTGCTGGAGACGCCCGCGTTGTTGAACAGGATCACCTCACGGTCGCGAGCCAGGCCATCCGTCACCGTTGGGTCCCAATAATCCATGGTGCCGATGTAGTGCTGGCTAAAGACGAGCGGCACTCCTCCGGTCTTGCCGAAGCGGCGATAGGCGAAGCGGATGCTGTTGGCCTCTACGAACTGTGTCGGTGCGGTCTGGTGTGTGCAGTGATTCATCATAAATCTCCTTGTGGTGGTAGTCATGGAGTTAGTCAGCCGGCGCCGCATCGGGGACGAGCGCCAAGGCTGCCATCGCGCAATCGACGTCGTTCTGCACCGTGGGCGCCCCGTTCAACCCGATCGCCCCGACCTTGTTCGCTCGTTCTCGGATTGAATGGTCATGTTTATTCCCTTTGGGTCGCTGCTACCCAGCGGTCTTGCCGTCATCGTCACGCGTTCAAAAACAGAGTCGCGTGTTCAACGAAGAGCTCCGGGTACATGTGGTGCGCGCCGTGATTGGAGTCGGGGTAGACGATCAGCTGCGCATACGGCATGTTCTGCTGCATGATGAAAGAGTTCACCGTGGGCATGATCACGTCGTTACTGCCGTTCACGACGAGTGTTGGCTGCTTGATCGTCTTCAGATAGTCGTAGGACCCCTTTTGCTGGACGCCCCACTTGCCCATCGCTTCGACCTGGGCGGGCGACACCTTGTCGTTCACCTCGGGATCGCGGCCCTCTTGCCTAAGATGCGTGCGCTTCAGGAACTCCCGTCCCGCCGCCTGGCCTGCCGCGGACGGACTGAATTTGACCGCGAGCCAGACATTCTCGGGCGGATCGTAGGTGGCGCCAAAGAGCCGCCCTGCAGCCTGGGTCAGCAACTCCATTCCCTGACCGCCGCGCGGACCTGTGCCATCGACGATCAACCTGCGAACGAGATCGGGCGCCTGCAACACGATTTCCTGCGCGACCATGCCGCCGATCGAGAAGCCAAGGACGTCAACTTGCTTCAGGCCCAGCGCCTTGATGAAGGCGATGGCGTTAGCGCCCATCCGCTCGAACGTCGTCGGGACCTCGCCGGAGCTGCTGGAGACGCCCGCGTTGTTGAACACGATCACCTCACGGTCGCGAGCGAGGCCATCCGTCACCGTCGGGTCCCAATAATCCATGGTGCCGATGTAGTGCTGGTTGAAGACGATAGGCACACCGCCGGCCTTGCCGAATCGGCGATAGGCAAAGCGGATTCCGTTAGCCTCTACGAACTGTGTCGGCGCGGTCTGGTGAGTATGAATCATTATGGTCGCTCCCTTTATCATTTAGTTGGCACCGCATCGGATACGAGCGCTAGAGCTGCTTTCGCGCAGTCGATGTCGTTCTGCACTGTGGGCGCACCGCTCAGCCCGATCGCCCCGACAACTTCTCCGTTCACCTTAATGGGAAACCCTCCACCCCACGCCGCCATACGCGCAAGCGTGGGGATGCCGGCCAAAAGCGACGGGTCGCTCTGGATAAAGTTGAAAAACTCCTGCGTGGAGACGCCGAACAGAGCTGTGTATGCCTTGTTCTGGGCCATCTCAGTGGTAGGGATCGGGGCGCCATCCATCCGGCCAAAGGCCTTGAGATTTCCGCCGTCGTCGAGAATCGCTACGTTCTCGCTAACGCCAAGTTCTCTGGCTTTCGCCACCGCTGCATCCACCATTTTGTGTGCTAGCTCATAAGAGATGCTGTATTTCTTCACCACGTTAGCCATTGGACACCTTCCTCCATTTGATATTTATTGCGTGTTCATCATCCCCGCACTCCGCCAATCGCGGCGGCCTTCCCTGTGCTGCAGAATCACCTTGCCGAGATTCGCAATGTGACTTCGTGTGCGTCGGTTCAAGCATTCATTCCGCCATCCACGGTAAGATTCGCCCCGGTGATGTACGAGGACTCCGTACCGGCGACAAACGCCACCATCGCGGCGATCTCATCCACGCGCCCGTAACGATCGAGCGCTGTGGCGGCCTTCTGCGGCACCGCCCAATCACCCGAGGCGGGATTTAAATCCGTGTCGATCGGACCCGGCTGGACGTTGTTGACCGTGATGCCCCGGCTCCCTACCTCTCTGGAAAGCGCCTGAGTGAACATCTTGACGGCTCCTTTCGTGGCCGCGTAGGGCACAAGCCCGGGCGCAACGGCACGCTCGCCCACTGCCGAACCGATCATGATGATGCGACCACCACCATTCATGTGCTTCAGCGCCGCCTGCGTCGTGGCGAGTACGCCTCGGAGGTTGATGTCAATCACGCGATCCATCTCCTCCAGCGTCGTCTCCTCGAACGTTTTCGGAATGGCTGTGCCGGCATTATTGACAAGCACATCCAGTCGGCCGAACGTAGCGACCGCCTTTTCGACCGCGCTCTTGACAGCTTCGACGTCGGCAGCGTCCGCCTGGATCGCGACAGCCTTTCCGCCGTTGTGTTCAATGGCTTTGACGACGGCGGAAGCGGCGCTGGCATCCTTCGCGTACGTGATGGCCACGCTCGCTCCATCCTTGGCCAGACGTTTCGCGATCGCTGCGCCAATGCCCCGCGAACCGCCGGTAACGAGCGCCACTTTTCCGGTCAACTTAGACATGTGATCTCCTATGTTTCTGCTAACGATTCACCACTTCACTGATTCAATCGCCTGGTATGTTGATGTGCCAGCATTGCAAGGAGATTTGGCACTCTGAGGAATACCGGCTATTCCCAATAGGAATGCATAAGCAGTTGACGAATCAGGTATCTCACGCCTGCGCCCAGCGCGCGCGACAGCAGCAGGCTGGCCAGCGCAGAAGAGGAACTTTCTTTCGCTTGTTTTTCGTTACATTTGACAGTGAGGTGGGTGAATCGCTATTCCTTGCATAGCATCAATTCCATAGAGGAATACGGAGGTCGGTGTGGATAGATTCGATGCAATGCAGATTTTCGTCCGAGTGGTTGAAAAAGGGAGCTTCTCTGCTGTCGCAAAGGAACGTGGAATCGGTCAACCTGCCGTCAGCAAGCAGATCGCCGCCCTTGAAGACGAACTCGGCACAGAACTGATTCACCGCACGTCTCGCTCGATTGCGCTGACTGATCCAGGTCGCGACTTTTACGAGTCTGCCTTGCGCCTTCTCGACGACTTCGAAAACGCGACTTCACGAATTGGCCGCGGCCAAACTGCACCGAAAGGCCTCATTCGTGTGACCGTTCCTCCGACGTTTGCCCGCCTCCACATGGTGTCAAAACTGCCTTCGTTTTTTGATGCCTATCCCGACATGGCAGTTGAGATGGCGGCATCGGAGAGCCCGACGACGATCATTGAGGACGGCTTCGATTTAGCGATTCACTCAGGTGATCTCCCAGACTCCACTCTCGTTGCGCGAAGATTCGCGCAGACGATGATTATTCTAGTCGCGACTCCTCAGTACCTCGCACGACACGGCGCACCGGAATCGCCGGACGATCTCAACCGCTTTCGAGCTGTCGTTTTCGTCGAGCGGGGTTCGGTACAGCCGTGGAGCTTTGGCTCCGGGCAAGACGCAAAGCGTGTTATCCCCACAGGAGTCTTTCGAACCAGCGATATTGAACAGATGCGGATGGGTGTCCTTGAACATCTTGGGATTGCCCAGGCGCCAGCATGGCTCTTCGCCGCAGAACTCAGAGAAGGTACTGTGATACGCCTTCTGACTCCCTTTGAACGAACGGTGCCAATCCTTGCGGTTCGACCTGCTAGCCGCCGGCTGTCCGCGAAAGTACGCATCTTCATCGAGCATCTGGAGAAGACTTTCGCGCTCTGTTCCCAGTTCAATCCGCCTCGCTAAACTCTGGCCACCCTACTACCGATCAGGCGATTGCGGCATCGATCAGGGCTTCGGCCGTTTTGGCGGTAGCCTTCACTGCATTCCGCTTTCCTAGAATGCCCGCCGTCGAGTACGCCCCTGCAATCAACATGAGCAATTGGTTGCTCAGCACATCGGGACTGATGCGCACCGATGGTGCGGCAAAGTTTCAGCAATCTCTCTTTCAGTGATACCCCACTTTTTCGAATCCTTCGCGGTTGTGAACCATCTAGTTCAGTACGGGGAAAGGTGGCTTGCTGACGAACGTCCGGGGAGGAAGGGGCGCGACGGCTGAGGTAAGACTGCGCGCGTTAAGAGGAGAAATGGCTATGGGCAAGTTGCAGGGAAAAGTTGCAGTCATCACCGGCGGCACCGAGGGAATAGGGTTAGCTACAGCTCAGCTCTTCGTCAAAGAGGGTGCATATGTCTTCATCACGGGCCGCCGCCAGAAGGAACTCGATGAGGCCGTGACGGCAATCGGCAGCAACGTGACGGGCGTTCAGGGGGACGTCGCAAAACTGGCCGACCTGGATCGTCTCTACGAGACAATCGGTAAGGTGAAGGGGCGAATCGATATTATTTTCGCCAACGCCGGCGTTGGTGAATTTGTTCCCTTCGGTAAAGTCTCCGAAGAGCATTTTGACAGGCTGTTCAACATCAATGTAAAGGGCGCTCTGTTCACGGTGCAAAAGGGTTTACCGCTCCTGAACGATGGCGGCTCTATCATTCTCACGGGCTCGGTCGCGGGCGTAAAAGGCACTCCGGCCTTTGGCGTTTACGCAGCTAGCAAGGCTGCAATTCGCTCTTTCGTGCGCACCTGGACCACGGATCTCAAAGACCGTCATATCCGCTCAAATGTTGTTAGCCCGGGTCCGATCAAGACGCCGCTGACGATCCGACAATCTGCCGACGTAATTGCGAGGATTGTGTCCACCGTGCCGATGGGCCGCATGGGTGAACCCGACGAAGTTGCCAAGGCAGCGCTGTATTTGGCGTCAGATGATTCGAGTTTTGTCACGGGTATTGAACTGTTCGTTGATGGGGGCAGAGCGCAAGTGTAATCGACAGTCGAGCTTCT
>Ga0209415_10019168_pt1 | contig 10735 bp, 10 predicted proteins | sample PeaSoiSIISIP2007_FD_187696 | JGI IMG/M metagenome (GOLD analysis project Ga0209415, IMG submission 187696) | Peat soil microbial communities from Weissenstadt, Germany - SII-SIP-2007 (SPAdes) (version 2) | ecosystem: Environmental > Terrestrial > Soil > Wetlands > Peat | place: Germany... | reverse complement strand
CCATCTGATCGTCATGCGGCAGCCGGATCCGAAGCGATGGGACCTGTCCCGTCTGGCCGAGAGCCCCGCGGTCGATGAAGCGATTCTCGCCGAGCAGGGCCTGGAGGGCTGGGCGGCGAACCTTGATGCAGAGGATCGTTAATCAGTTACGTGCAATTCCCCCAGAAAAAAATCCGGGACTTAACCGAAGAGGAAACCGCTGAACTCGAACTGGCCACCGACGAGGCTCCCGGTAGGGTCGAGCCGCCACCCAAGTAGCAGCACCTAAACCCCGGGAAGGAGAAAGGGTACTGAGACCGTTTCCCTGACGCGAAAAGATGGTCCCTTTGCCGTCGTGTACGAATCGTTCCACTACCTGTCTTTACCGCGCCCTCAGGATCTGTCCTGCACAGTGATTAAGGCTCTGGGCGACAAGTTCGACTTCCTTGCCTACTACTCCGATTTCCGCATTGACAACCAGGAAGCGGGCACTCCAAGCGACGGGCCCAAGGGCGGCAATGTGATGGGAACCGGGGAGGGGCAACACGACCTGGAAGGCTACTGCACCCAAGGCAGATTCCAGTGGGGATTCGTGCAGCCCGTGTACGTCGGCTCGAGCCAAATGCAGGAACGTCCTCCGGAAGGAGCGCCGGTCGGGAGCGACCGCGACATAACCTTTTACTCTCACCAGCTCGCGGAAAGCTCACCGGACGGAAAGATGCTTCCCTATAACTATGCGATGTCGCAGATCGGGCACGAGATGGGCCATCGCTGGTCCGCGTTTGTCTCGGCGAAAGTCAACGGTGAAACCGTTTCGCTTGGCCCGGTCCACTGGGCGCGGGGATTGCAAGCCCCGGTTGCGTTTCCTTATCAGCGTCCTACGGAGGCGTCTGCCATGGGAGGGGGCGTCTGGCAGGATAACTTCGATGGAACGTACACGCAGCTCGATGACGATTACTATGTGCCGGCCACGGGCTATTCCTATCTTGATCTGTATCTGATGGGCCTGATCTCTGCCGCGGAGGTGCCTGACTTCTTCTTGTTGAGGAACCTCGTGCCAGCCGGTAAGGATGCAAACGGGCACCCGATATTCAAAGCTGACCGAACGAAAGTGACCATTCAAGACGTAATCGCCGCCGAGGGACCGCGCTTGCCCGACGTGGATCACTCGCAAAGGAAGTTCAACACCGGGATCGTCGTCATGGTTGAGCACGGTCAAAGTCCAAGCCCCGAACTCGTGGAGCGGGCAAATGCTATTCGGGAGCGGTGGATGGATTACTGGCGGACCACCACCGGACGTCGAGCGTTGATGACCACGAATCCACGCTGAGCAGATCTTGGGTTCAGGCTAACGCCATCTCATAATGAACCAAAGGGATAAACCGTCGGCTCCCTCAGGGGCTAAAGCCCGCGTCTTTGTTGGCTCTGGGCGGCACGGCTGAAGCCGTGCCCTTCCCAAAACCATTTATGAGATAGCCTCTAGACGCTCTGGCGATTCCGCCTGCATGCTCTTTCCGCTATCCACGACTACGCCCGGGTCTCAGATGCAGGCGCACTGGCATCGCGCGACATTTGCCCGTCGGTCATTTTTCCATCGAGCATCCGCCAAAGTCCTAAAGGATTGGAGTCCTTGAGTTCGTCGGGCAGGGCCGTGTCGGGAAATCCCTGATAGCAGACCAGTCGCGTGAAGCGGAAAATTGCCTGGCTTCCGACCGACGTGGAGCGGCCATCCGAAGTCGCGGGATAGGGACCGCCATGCACCATGGCATGGGTAACCTCGACGCCGGTCGGAAAGCCGTTGAAGACCAGCCTGCCGACTTTTGTCTCGAGAATGGCGAGGAGATCGGCGAACTCGTGCAAATCCTGATCCGTGCCATGAACTGTGGCGGTGAGGTGGCCCTCGAGGGAGCGGGCGATCGCCAGCACTTGATCGCGGCTTGCGTGCCGCACAAGAATCGTAGTGGGCCCGAAGATTTCCGCGTCCAGGTCCGACCCGAGAAAGGCTGACGCGTCGGTTTCAAAAAGCGCGGAATTCGCGGCAAAACCTGTGGCCCCGGTTTGCAGACCCTGGGCTACAAGCTCGACAGCCGAGTCCGTCTTGCGCCCAGCAATCGCCGAATCATAAGAATGGTGAATGCTCCTCGTCAGGAGATGGAATGGACTCGACTCGGTCACCAGCTGGCGCAACTTGCGGGTGAATAATTCCGCGTCAGTCCCCTGTGGCAGAAACACCATTCCCGGCTTGGTGCAGAATTGGCCAGCGCCCAGGGTGAACGACGCATGCAGTCCAGCTGCAATGGTCTCGGCACGCTGGTGCAGGGCCCCCGGCAAAATGAAGACGGGGTTCGTGCTGCTCATCTCCGCATAAAACGGAATCGGCTCCGGGCGCGATGCGGCCACGTCCATCAAAGTTCTTCCGGCGGTGCGCGATCCGGTGAAACCACCAGCCCTCACCAGAGGATGCTTCATCAGTGCCGTGCCGACCTGCGAACCACTGCCAAACAGAAGTGAGAACACACCTTCGGGAAGGCCGCATTCGCGCACACTCTCCTGCACTGCGCGACCCACAAGTTCGCTGGTGCCGGGATGGGCCGCATGCGCCTTCACGATCACCGTATTTCCTCCGGCGAGCGCTGAAGCTGTGTCGCCTCCAGCCACCGAAAAAGCCAGGGGGAAGTTGCTGGCGCCGAACACCACCACAGGTCCCAGCGGGCGCAGCATGGAGCGGATGTCGGGCTTGGGAAGAGGCTTGCGGCCGGGGTCAGCGTGATCAATGCGCGCGTTGACCCAGGATCCTTCTTCTGCCACCTGAGCAAACAACCGAAGCTGGCCGCAGGTGCGCGCGGTTTCACCTTGCAGGCGTGCCCGCGGCAGAGCTGTCTCCTGGCCGGCGCGCTCGACCACCTCCTCTGCGATCGATTCGATCTTGGCGGCAATCTTGCGTAAGAACGCACCCCGTTCGCGCCCGGGCGCGCGCCGGTAGACCTCGAAGGCTTCCGCCGCCAGGCGAGCAGCAAGTTCGACTTCTTCTCCAGTTGCTGGAATAAAGCCGGGCTGCAAGTGCTGGCCGGTGGTCGGGTCGGTAGCGTATAGAAGTTCTGCTGTACCCGCGCCTTCACGGAACCCGATCAACGACCGGCCTGAGAGTTTTGCCATGGATGCCAACATAGTCACTTCCTATTCGGCGACGCGTAGGTGCTCGCCGACTGCGGCCGGGTGCGCAAAGCGTCGCAGATGATTTTCCTGGTCTGCTCCAGTTCTCTCCCCACCAACTCCAGCCGTGGCGGGCGCACATGGGGATTCCCCATGCCCACCTCGGCTTGCACCAGTTTGATGAGTTGGACGAGATTGGGAACAGTGTCCATCCGGAGCAAGGGCAAGAACCAGCGATACAACTCGAATGCCTTATCACTCTCGCCATTGATTCCGCAGTTGAACAACTCCACCGATTCACGGGGCAGGGCATTGGCCAAACCGGCAATCCATCCCGTCGCTCCGACTCCAATGGCTTCCAGCACCGCATCATCCACGCCGACGGATATTTGCAGCCGGCGGTCCAGCAGCGCACGGATGGCAGATACTCGCCGGGCATCGGTGCTCGATTCCTTGACTGCTTCGAAGTTCTCGTGTTCGGCTGCCAGTTCGTGAATCTGTTCGGGAAAAAAATCCGTTCCGTACGCGACCGGGTTGTTATAAAGCATGCAGGAAAGTGGGGTTGCCTGGAAGACGGCGGCGACGTGAGTCTTCATTTCGCGCCAATCTCCCTGATACACAAAGGGAGGCAAGACCATGAGGCCGTCGCAACCCAGATCGGTGGCTGCTTTCGCCAAGGCTACCGCCTCGGATGTTGTAAGAGCCGAGATCGAAGCGACGACCGATCCGCGCCCATGCACCGCGTCAATACAATTGCGCAAGATTTGCCGCTTCTCGTCGAGCGACAGGGTTGCTCCTTCGCCTAGCGATCCCAGCGCGACGATTCCGGTACAGCCGTTATCCAGCAGCCAACTGCAGTGCGTCGCCATGAAACCATGGTCGACACTGAAATCCTCGCGGAAACACGTGGTGATTGCAGGCATCACGCCCTTCCAGTTCATGCTGTGCCTCCTGTTCCGACGGTGTGCTCCGGTTCCATGACGTCGGGAAAGCCCGCCAGGCTCTCGACTCGGACGGGGAAAACTGGCGGGCGGACCGAAGCCGGGTTCCATTGAAAAAGAAATTGTGTAGCCGGCCCACATACTCTTCCCTGGCAGGGGCCCATGCCGCAACGGGTCTGCAGCTTCGCGGCGCGCCAGGATGTATGCCTCTGGAGACGCGAGTGCGGAACGTCCTCGCATCGGCAGACTACAGTCTCCGGAGACGGCAGGCTCTTGAGTTCGCGGCGCAGACCAAATGTCCGTTCCAGAATAGTCGCGAAGCGCCGCGCTTTCCGCCGAGCTCTAAACAGTTTTCGGGCTTCTCCCGTGGAACCGGTGGCCGCGAGGCCGGCAATCTGTCCCTCGATGAGCGACAGGTCCACACCTCCGATGCTGGTCGGTTCGCCGGCACAGAAAATTCCCTGCGCCGTGGTTTCCTGGAAATCGTCAACCTCTACATAGCCGCCGCGGATCTGACAGCCCAACAGAATCGGCAACTCGATGTTGGGAACCAGATGAAAGCCGCACGCCAGATAATCACACTGGATGCTTTCCGGTTTTCCGTCTCGTGAGAGAGTGACGCTATCGAGACTCTCCTGCCCGTGCGCAGCCAGCGGCCAGCAGTTCGCGACCAAGCGAACGCCGGCAAGGTCTTTCTTCAGTTGTAACGCCTGGACGATCTTTTCCGGCCGGCTGATCAGTGCCGCGCCGAACCGTGCCAGGCTGCTCCAGGATGCCTGCTCGCAGATGACGGGTATTTCGGCGCCGTGGCTGCGAAGGTAAGCAGCGACGGCGAGCAGCAGGGGTCCAGTCCCGGCCACCACCACGCGCTGGTTGCGAATCGGGAGGCCCGACTTGACCATGGCCTGCAATCCGCCCGCACCCATCACATTCGGGAGCGTCCAACCTGGGAAGGGGAGAAATCGTTCCCGCGCTCCGGTCGCCAGCACCAGACTCCGATAGCTCAACTCGATCAGATCATCGGCTCCCTCTGCCAGCAGAACGCCCGGTTCGGACTGGTGGAAAATTCTCTTTCCGCAAACCGTGGTTACGCCTGCTGGGCGCAGACGACGGCGCCATCCTGCCGCTTCTTTCTTGTCACCTTCTGCGGAGCCCGCCCGCCAGATTTGCCCACCCAGGGTCGCGTTGTCATCCACAATTCCGACGCGGACTCCGCACTCGGCGGCGCGGACTGCAGCCGCAATGCCGGCAGGGCCTCCGCCGACCACAAGAACATCGAAGCGGTACTGGGAATCTCTACTCATCCGTCTCCACTTCCATCCCCGGCTCACACAAAATCTGGCAGCTTCGGCAATGTGCGTTCCCATTGATGGTCGCGCGGCATTCGAAGCAGATGCCCATCCCGCACAGTGGACCGCGCGGCTCACCGCTGGTCGAGATCCGACATGCCTGCCCGGCCATGGCCACGGCAACCGCTACGGTTGCGCCTGCGGGCACTTCCACCGTTGACCCGTTCACGGTCAGTGTGACCTGACTAGGCATGAGTGCACTCCTTCGTCGCTCGCGAGGGCAAATAGGGCTCGACGGGAATTTCCGGTTTCGCGCCTGTAATCAGGTCGACGAGGATTTTCGCGGTTCCGAGTGAGGTCGTGATGCCCAGACCTTCATGCCCAGTCGCCAGGAAGACGGACTTGTCTTGCGGCCAGGGGCCAATCAGCGGCAGCCTGTCCGGCGTGGCCGCACGGAATCCAGTCCACACACGCAACGTGGACATAGTTGCGAGCCCTGGCATGTATTCCTGTGCGCGCCGGAGCATGCGTGCGAGGACGTCGTTGTCGACTTCCGTGTGCTCGGCTGCGTATTGCCGCGAGGAACCAATCAGAATCTGCCCCGTCCGCCGGGGCTGGACATTGAAAGCGACTGAGTCGCTCCTGAGGGAGTGAGCGCTCTTCAGGTAGCCGAGTTCGACCAATTGGTGACGCAAAAATCCGGGATAGCGGTCAGTGATCACCAGGTGGCCCTTACGCTTCTTGATCTCAATTCCCGGGGTAAGTTCTGGAGCGCTGGCTCCGCCCGCGTTCACAATGACCTTTGCCGCAATCTCCGAGCCGTCCGTTAAACGAACATGTCCCTCGCCCATCTGCCCTACTGAGGCCCCCAAACGGAGTTCGGCGCCTCGTTCCTGGGCACGCTCCAGCAGAAAACGGGCGGCGCAGGGCGGATACAGCACTCCGTCCTCGGGAACGAGGAGGCCGCCGGCCATGCCATCGCGCAAGTTAGGCTCCAGACGCCTCAGGGTCTGAGCCTCCAATATTTCGGTCGGAACACCTCGTTTCTTGTAGTAGTCGTGCTTGCGCCAGACTTCCGCCATTTCTTCTTCGTCGGCCGCTACCCAGATCGTTCCACACTGCTCGTATTCGACATCGTCCGGCAATTGGGGTCGGAGGTCCTGCCATAACCGCCGGGAGTAACGGGTCAGCGCGAACTGGGCATCGGAATCGTCCATCACAACGATGTGCCCCATCCCGGCGGCAGTGGCTCCGCTTCCGACGATATCCCGCTCAATTACCGCGACCCGCAGGCCACGGCGGGCGCACTCGTCGGCGCAAGCCGCGCCCACGATGCCGGCGCCTGCGATGACCACGTCATGGGCTACATCACTCGTCGGCTCACTCACGGACGAATCCCCATGCAGAACGGATCCTGCGGATCCAGCACCAGTTCGGCCTCCGCATTGACGAAGGCTGATCCTTTAATGCTCGGGTAGATTTTCCCCTCTCGCACCTTCACGCTACCCTCAAACACGCTCCCGACAATGCTTTCTTGCGTCCAGGTCTGCCCTTCCTGAATTTTGCCGTCGGCATAAAGGCAAGCCAACTCGGCGCTGGTCCCGGTCCCGCAAGGAGAGCGATCATAAGCCTTCCCGGGACAAAGCACGAAATTCTTGCTGTCTACTCCGGGAAGGCACGAGGGACCGAACAGTTCGATATGGCCGATCTCCTTGCCGTCATCCCCAGTGACGCCGCTCGCGCCAAGCGCTTGCCGAATGGCCCAGGTGAAGGCCGTGAGTTGGCCAGTATTGCTGAGCGTCAACTCCATGCCGTGCTCGCCTACCAGGAAAAACCAGTTTCCTCCCCAGGCCACGTCCCCGCGGACCGTTCCGTATCCCGGCACTTCTACGTCCACGTTAGCGGCGCTACGGTAACTGGCGACGTTGTTGACCGTTACCTCGCCGCTTTCATGCAAGAACACGCTCACCTCTCCCACCGGCGTCTCGATTCGGTGCTTGCCCGGCGCGATCCGCTCCAAGTGGGCCAAAGTGGCGACCAGTCCAATGGTCCCGTGACCGCACATGCCAAGGTAGCCAACATTGTTGAAGAAAATGACGCCTGCGGCGCACGCGCTGTCCACGGGGTCGCAGAGCAGAGCGCCCACCATTACGTCGGAGCCTCGCGGTTCGTTTACCACGGCGGAGCGAAAAAAGTCGTGCTGGGAGCGAAACCGCTGCAAGCGGTCGGCCAGCGAACCAGGCCCAAGATCGGGACCACCGCTGACGACCAGCCTTGTCGGCTCGCCTCCAGTGTGGGAGTCAATGACCCGAACTCTACGTCGGTCACGCATTTGTTCTTGTCCCGATCGCCCCAGGAACAAAGCATTGGTTCATTTTATGGATACAATATGCAATCGTCAAACCACCCTCCATTCCCGGCTCGGAAGTGCAGCACGGTTGAGGTTTTAACAGAAAAAGAGCTGTGACGCCAGTCACATACAGGACGAATCGCATATTGTATCCAATAATGTCATGGGTCTTATGGATGCTCCGGCCAGTACCGAAGAGAAAGGCGGTAAGCCGACAGAGTCATGCCGAGGCCTGGTTTTGAACATGATGCGGTTCGCCCTTCATGATGGGCCCGGTATTCGCACCACCGTGTTCTTGAAAGGCTGCCCGCTGAATTGCTGGTGGTGCCACAATCCCGAGAGCCGGTCCAGAAAAACCGAGGTGACCTACGCCGCGGAGCGCTGCATTCGCTGCGGCGACTGCGTTCGCGCCTGCCCTGAGGGTGCGCTTGAGCTGAACGAACAGATCATCCGCAATCCAAGTTTGTGCCAGCAGGACGCACGCTGCGTCGAGGCCTGCTCGACCGGCGCACAAGAAGTCTTCGGGCGCTGGATGACGCTTCCGCGTGTGATGGCGGAAGTTCTAAAGGACCAGATCTTTTTCGACGAATCCGGCGGAGGCGTGACGGTTTCAGGCGGCGAGCCCTTAATGCAAGCAGATTTCGTGGAGGCACTCCTGGCGGCGTGCCGCTGTCGTGGGATTCACACGGTCCTTGACACTTGCGGTTATGCGGAATGGCAGCAACTCGATCGCGTCCGCAGGTATGCCGATCTGGTTCTCTTCGATCTAAAGATCATGGATGCGACCAAACACCAGCAGTTCACCGGTGCCAGCAACGATCGGATACTGGCGAACTTAACTTCGCTGGCGAAAGGCCAGAGTGCCGTGGTTGTGCGCATACCCGTCATTCCTGGAGTAAATGATGACGAGGATAACCTCGCTGCCGTTTCCGGATTCCTGGCCCCGCTGGGGCTCCGGCGCATCGATCTTCTCCCCTACCATCGGATCGCAATCGGCAAGTATTCGAGGCTGGGTCTGCCCTACCGCATGGGAGACGTAGCTCCTCCTGCTGAAGAGCATCTGCAGGCCATCGCTGCCCGTCTGGGACGGGATGGGTTTCATGTCCAAATTGGAGGAATGTCATGAATGAACGCGTAGCGAGATTGCGCCAGGAAACGCTCGAGACGAAACCTTGGGTCTCGATGGAACGCGCGGCCCTGCTCACCGAGTTCTACCGCAACGACAAGACGACTTCGGTGGCGATACGCCGCGCCCGCGCTCTTCAGTACGTCATGGAGCATAAGGAGATTTACATAGGGCCGGATGACCTCATCGTGGGCGAGCGTGGCCCTGCGCCGAAGGGTACGCCAACGTTTCCCGAACTGTGTTGTCACAGCATGGAAGATCTGGACGTCCTCAATTCGCGCGAAAAGATTTCCTACGCCGTCGATGAGCAGGCGCGCCAGATTCATAAGAACGAAGTGAGACCGTATTGGCGGGGCAGATCCGTGCGGGACTTGATTTTCGCAGAAATGAGTGCGGAATGGAAGGCCGCATACGAGGCCGGCATCTTTACCGAATTCATGGAACAGAGAGCGCCAGGACACACGGTGCTGGGCGATGTCATCTATCGCAAGGGCCTGCTGGACCTGAAGCTCGACATCGAGCAGGCTCTATCTCGGCTGGACTATTTCAGTGATCCCGAGGCTTGTGCGAAGCGCGATGAACTGCGCGCCATGGGGATTGCTGCGGATGCAGTGATTCGCTTCGCCGAGCGCCATGCCGAGAAGGCGGAGGAGCTGGCATTGTCGGAAACGAATCCGGCGCGCCAATCGGAATTGCAGAAGATGGCGGAGGTGTGCCGCCATGTGCCCGCCCATGCCCCGCGGAACTTCTGGGAAGCCCTGCAAGCGTACTGGTTTACACACCTGGGCGTGGTGACGGAGTTGAATACCTGGGATTCATTCTGTCCCGGCCGGTTCGATCAGCACCTCTACCCCTTTTATCGCAAGGACATGGAAGAGGGAACACTGACCCAGGAACAAGCGAAGGAACTTCTGGAATGTTTGTGGGTCAAGTTCAACAACCAGCCTGCGCCTCCGAAGGTCGGCGTCACCGCGGCCGAGAGCGGTACGTACACCGATTTCGCGAACATCAACAATGGCGGTCTGAAACGCGATGGATCCGATGGAGTCAATGACGTTACCTATCTCATTCTCGATGTCATCGATGAGATGCACCTGCTTCAACCCTCGTCCAATCTCCAACTTAGCAAGAAAAACCCGGAAACATTTCTCAGGCGTGGTCTGGAAATTGTGCAGCAGGGGTGGGGCCAACCTTCCATCTTCAATGCCGATGCGGTAGTCGAGGAGTTGTTGCGGCAGGGCAAGTCGCTGGAAGATGCCCGTTGCGGAGGAACCTCGGGATGCGTGGAGACGGGTGCTTTCGGGACCGAGGCCTACATTCTTACCGGCTACTTCAACCTGCCCAAGGTGCTCGAGATTGCGCTGAACAACGGCGTGGACCCGCTCACTCGGAAAAGAATCGGAATCGAAACCGGGGAAGCGAGAGACTTCTCGTCCTACGAACATCTGTTTGACGCATTTCGGAAGCAGTTGCACCACTTCATCGACGTCAAGGTGCGGGGCAACAACATCATTGAACGGATGTATGCGGACTACATGCCCGCACCATTCCTTTCCATCCTTGTCGACGACTGTATTGCAAAAGGGAAGGATTACAACGACGGCGGCCCGCGCTACAACACCAATTACATCATGGGTGTTGCACCAGCCACCTGTACCGACAGCCTGGCAGCGATCAAATACCACGTATTCGATCGCCAGGCTCTGACCATGGACCAGTTGCTGGATGCCGTCGCCCGCAACTTTGAGGGACACGAAAAAACGCGCCAGCTGCTGTGGAACAAAACGCCCAAGTTCGGCAATGACGACGATTATGCCGACGCAATCCTGCAGGATGTGTTCGACGCCTTTTTCGATGAGGTGAACGGGCGCCCGAACACCAAGAGCGGCTGCTACCG
>Ga0209415_10019167_pt1 | contig 10735 bp, 11 predicted proteins | sample PeaSoiSIISIP2007_FD_187696 | JGI IMG/M metagenome (GOLD analysis project Ga0209415, IMG submission 187696) | Peat soil microbial communities from Weissenstadt, Germany - SII-SIP-2007 (SPAdes) (version 2) | ecosystem: Environmental > Terrestrial > Soil > Wetlands > Peat | place: Germany... | reverse complement strand
GAGCGAGCTGCAGGAAGAGGAGGTCGCCGCGTGATCAGCGGGTCGGGCCGATCCACAACTCTTGACTATTCCTCCGGATCGGGTCCGGGGGTGCACAGAACGCTGGGAATCAGCGGGCCGGCGGTTGCGACCTACTCGGCGCTCGGCGCACGGCGCACGGCGCACGGCGCACGGCGCTTTGAGGAGTAACCCACAACGCGCGCGCGAAGGCGCGCTAAGGACTCGCTCGAATGTGCCGCTTGGGCCACTCACCGGTGCGTGACCCCGCCGGCGATCAGGGACGCTCTGGCGCGAGGATCGGTCTCGACCTCTCCGGGGAGATGCCGATGGGCCTGTATGACCACCTAGCCGAACGCGGCGATCAGCGATGGTCAGATACCTTGGTGGCGTTCGCAGCAGAGATTCACAAGCTGGCTGGCGATCTAGGGGAAGCAGCTAAGACAACGCCCGAACACAGCAGCCTTTACAACCACCTGGCCTTCGCCCTCGACATACGGATCCCCCCAGAGCTACCCGGCACTTACTCGTAGCGAATTCCAGCCGCGCGGTATCGACCCGGCGGTCAGGGGCGCTCAAGTCCACCTCCCGGCGGAGCGTTCTGGAGCGCGTGCCACCGAGTGATTCGGCACTGCCGACTGTCATCTCGTCACGTAGAGTTCCGACTAGAACGTGATCCGCTAAACCATGAGCGGGAGGTCAGCCAATGCCGAGCCAATACCGGGATCGCTGGATTGAATGCACGCCTGATGCGATCGAGATTCGCGGTTACTACTTCCCGTGGGGCACGAAACGCATTCCCTACAGCTCGATCCGGTCGATCCGGCGCGTTGACATGGGGGTCTTCACTGGGAAGGGACGGATCTGGGGAACGGCGAACCCACGCTACTGGGCCAGTTTGGATCCGCTACGGCCGACGAAGAAGGTCGGCCTCATTCTCGATCTCGGCCGATTCGTTCGGCCCTTCATTACCCCTGACGATCCCGATACCGTCGAAGCCGTCGTTCGGGATCACGCCAACCTCGGTCCGGCCGCCGAAAGTGGCGGGGGCGGCGTCATCATCTGACAGCTTCGGGACCACAAGCATCGACGACGCTTAAGCAGCACGGCGCGAAGAACCCACGTCGTCCGCATGCCCACTAGTAGCAGATGCCTCTGGGTGATCGATGCGGGGCGCGACAGAACGACACCTCGCCGCTGGGCGACACCTCCCAGACCGCAGCCGATTCGACGTTCGACGCCTCCACGGGTAGCCCGTATGCGCGACAGTGGTCATCGCACCAAGGTATGCGTCTGGCAACGTGCGCCTGGCGATCGCTCGAAGTCAACGACGCACGCAACCACACCGCGATGCCTCGACGATTCCTCTTTTGGTCTGAGGGTTGACCGCCTACACAGAGAGCCAAGCCGTCCCACCACACGGGACCCGTCTCCAGTACCGCGATCACGGATATGGTGACATCCAGTCAATCGGGAGGGTGGAGGCGAGCAGGAGGCCAAAGTGGTCGGTGGCGCAGCAGACGGAGGGTCGCCTGAAGCAAACGCAAATGTCGACGAGCGACCCGACGACGAGAAATCGAAGGACGCGCAAGAACCGATCGATCTAGCTCACGCCCTCCCGGGCGCGGTATTGACGGTCTTCGTCGGGGCCACGGCCTTTCTCGGGCTGAAGACGACTGAGGTAGACGACATCCTCCGGAATCAGGCCGTGATTCCGTCGCTAGTAGCGCTTCTCCTTCTGGCCTCCGTGATCGTGTCCATCCTGAGCATGACGGACCGCTACGGCAAGATCACAGTGCGCGCGGCGGTCGCTGCTATCTCAGCGATACTGGGACTTGGATCACTCCTCATCTGGATTACCCCTGTTCCATTCACCACCTCCGGCGATCAGCGCTTCGTCAGCCTCGTTGCCGGCCTCGCACTGCTCGCCGCCGCGCTCCTCCTCGCGCTACTGGCGCTTCGGACTTGGCTGAAGAAATCCCACACCGCCCAATCCGGCCAAACCAAGTCCCGGGAGCCTCCAGAGTCCTCAAAGATCGCAGCCCTCCTAAAAGAAGAGGTGGGGCGCCCCAATATTTTGCTGGTTCTCGCGGTGATGCTGGCCGCAAATGCCGTCTACGGTGCGATGCGCCTCGAGGCGATCAGTCAGGTCAGTGCTCCGTACGCGCAAGTGGGAGCCAAGATCCAGGTATCGGGCAGTCTCGGCACGCTGACACTCGAGATCGCCGGTTCAAAGCTACGGAATGGAGATCGGATCGGCGCCACGGTCTTCGGACTGCCCTGGCGGGGCGTCCCGCTGACGACGATGTGCCAGAGCAGCCAGGCGCAAGCCATCGCGAGGCAGCAGCCGGCTTACCCGTGCCTCGATGATCCATGTCTCAGGTATTTCCATTGCATCCAATTGGACGGCATGAACGTCGAGGCGAACGCGGACGGAACGGCGGATGAGACGTTCTCCGTGCCCTTCTCGGCATCGTCGTATCAACACTTGAGGATCATCGCCGAGGTCTGCCAACGCATGGGCTTAGGGCAGACATGCACCTACACCAACCCGAAGAGCAAACAGTTCACCGGACAGGAGACGCGCGTGGATCTGTCCATTCCGCGGCCACCGCCGCCGTCCTAAGCGGGGTCCGGCTAGAGCCCGTCGAGCGGAGGACGCTGACTGCCAAGCCACTTATGGGCCTGGTGGCCCAGCCAAGCACCGAACCCTGCGCCGACAGCCACGCCGAGGGGCCCGCCCACGAGGCCGATCAGCCCGCCTATGGCGCCACCGATCGCTGCACCGGCACCAGCAACCTTGTCGTCCTTACTTTTGTCAGCCATGTTGGCCCTTTCAGATAATGCCCCATAGCGGCCTTCGGAAGGAGGCCCCGCTGTCGCCTGACCCGAGTCACCCCGCGACCACCGGCCGCTACTGTGCGGAGCAGCGGAGGACCGCTAGAGCTTCTTGGGTTACCCGCGTGGCGGTGATCTCCGACAGCTGTCATTCGCCGACCGTGCCGCTGCAATTCCCACCGTAGCCTCGCCACATGTCTCCTTCCGTTATCGTCACCGTGCGCTTGTCGACGTCGACGTCGAGTTGGAGGTAGGGATGGCGGTCCTAGCGCGGCGTACCGGAGATCTAGCCACTGAGTGACATCCAAAGGGTTAGCCGTTGGATTTGGTTCTGGCTTATGGATTGCATGGGTTGTTTGTTCTACGGGCTGGATGTCGCGTGCAATGACCACACCGGCCCGGTTTCGGCAGGGCGATCGGCGCTCGTCTGTGTGCGGGCTCACCGTTTGCGGTCCTCGCTGGCCATGGCCATTCTCAGCGGCGGGCGAGGCGGCGTCCGCTCTCGGTGCTGGGCGGCGTGTAGTTCTGCTCGAAGTGGTGGTAGAGGGTTGACTCGTCCGCCTGAGATAGCTCCTCGCCATGCATCTCGATCTCGGGCGCAGACCGAACCTGCTCCTTTGTCACTGTGACCTGTAGGTCATCGGGACCGATCTGAATTCCGCGCAGCGGTACAAAGGTCAAGTGGCGGCCGATGAAGCCTTCCTTGACAGTGGCGAACTGCGGCTCGTCGGTCTCGATGTCGACATAGACGTCTTGCAGCTTTCCGATCTTCTCGCCGTGGCAATCGATGAGCATCTTGCCGTGCCATTCGGCGACACTCCACTTGGCCTGGCCCTGATCATCGGTCATGGAAGGCCTCCTCGTCTCAGGTTCAGTGTCCTGGATCGGTTCAGCTTGCAGCGCGGATCCCGGAGAGGGTGGCCGAACCCCGGCGCTAAACCATTGAACCCGTCGTGGCGGGGGCTTGTCGACCCTCGGTCGCCGTAGATCTGGTCGGCGCGCTGATCGTCGAACCGGACCCCCTGCCGATCCGCAACATGATGCGCGCGAGTCCGGCGCTCCAGCGTTATCCCAGAACTCCGCTCGTCGCCCTGGCGCCCCGGTGGAGCTGGCTGGTGAGGCTACGACGTCGTCGCATCAGGATTCACTTGCCCTTTCCGTATTCGGCAGAGCCGCGGCCCAGCTCGAAGCGGCGTTCTCGAGACGGGTTAATGCTGCCTCTCGTCGGCCGTGTTCGGCGTCTACCTCCTTCACCAGATTCATCACCCCGTCGAGAGTGGCACCGACGCCCTCGTCCGAAGCATCGAGTTCGATGGGCGCGCCCACCACTGCGACGTGGTGACCGCTCGAGCATTCCTCAAAGCCACGACCGTCACTCTCGGCCATGGCCTTAAAGATCTCCCACCACGCCCTGCTCGGTGAGTCGTCGAGTTCCAGCAATACAACGAGCCGTTCCGTCTCTCTTCTGAAGGTGGGCTCCGCTCCGCTGACGATCGTCGGCATCTTGCACCCCTCACGCGCTCTTCCGCCGCAGGATACGCCGCGCCCGCTCCGGGGCACTTCACGGTGAGCGGCCTCATCTCTGTGGGCGGTCTCAGAGGAGCGTACCCAACCTGTTGGGGCTGCTACTTGCTCAGTCCGAACGCCTTGAGGCGAGCGACAACACAGCGCCCATCAACGCGCACGCCGCCGCGGCGATGGCCCACCAGCCAAGGGTCGTGTACCCAACGCCCTGCTCCAGTTCGATGCCGAAGACAAGGGCACAGATACACGCGGCGAAGAGGAGCGGGACTGTGACCGCCTGCACTGCTACCGCGGTGCTGTGGTGCCACGGCGGCCCCGGCAGCCGACTCGAGCCGGCCCACCTGGCGCCGGAGGCGAGAGAAGCGGGGCTTCGTATCATCGGCATCGACCGGCCCGGCTATGGCCTGTCGACACCGCAGCCGGGCCGCACGATCGCCGGCTGGGTGCCCGAGGCACTCGCCATCTCCGACCACCTCGGCATCGAACAGTTCGTCACAGTGGGCACTTCGACCGGTGGCGCATTCGCGTTGGCCGTCGCTGCACTAGCCCCTGAGCGCGTGCTGGCCGTTGTCGCCTGCTGCTCGATGACCGATATGCACGGACCCGAGGGCAGGTCCACTATGAGCCAGCCCCACACTCATGCCGTTTGGGACGGGCTCAACCGTGTCGCGTCTCTGGCTGCTGCGATCGAGGCGCACGGTGAGGGCGGCGGCAAGGTGCGCGGAGGCGGCATGGTGGGGGCGCTCACTCCGTCAGACCTCGCGCTATTCCGTGACCCCGGGTTGATGAAGGACGCGACGGCGGCATTTCCCGCCAAGTTCGCCCAGGGTCTCGACGGCTACACCGAGGATCGTCTGGCTGACGGTCCGGGCTCGGTCACCTGCGATTTCGCATCTATCCAGTTCCAGTCACTGTCCTCCACGGGGGAAGCGACCGCATGGTCGACGTCATCCACACCCATCACACCGCTGAACTCGTCCCGAACGCGGAACTGGTCGCTTTCGATAACCCCCGTGCAGGCGACGAGCTCTGGAGCCGTCTCGCGGATCCTAAAAAGCGCTAACGCGATCCTCGCTGACGGATACGCGTGCAGTCGGATGGCTCGCCCGGTGTACCGAGCGCGCGTCCCATGAGGTGCATGAGGGGACTTGCGCCACGGTGACCCCGACCGCCGGCTCCGCGGCGCGTCGAGATGACATTTTGGAACGGAATCGGCTTCTGACCCGAGGCTAACCGCTGATCAATCCATCGGGTGTGCGTTGTGCCTGGTCCGGCACGGGGACCGATCGCGCCCGATCGACGGTGCGGTGTGACAACGGTTGGCCTGTAGCGGTCACGCACGGTGGCGTCGACTGGTCGGTGCCTCCCGGCCAGTCGCAGTGACCGCCACGCCCCCTGCGGATTCTTCGCTGGGCTGAGCCGCAAGCCCATCGCGGGGTCGCCGAGTGCGGTTGCAGTCAGCCCGCCGAGGGCAATGGCTCGCCTGCTGATTGACGCCTACTCGTTCTCGTCATCCCACACCTCGTTCCGTGCTGCGACGCGCTCCCGCCAGTTCCCTGCGTCCTCCCGGGTGCGGTACGGGCCCATTCGATCCATGTGACCGCACTCGTCGCGCGTTTCGACCTTCTTGTGCTTGAAGCAGTAGTACCACTCGCCCTGTGCGTCGCCGAGGTGCCGCGATTCGTCGCTCATGCCCACCCAATCTATGGCTCCCGGTGCGGTGGTTCCGGCAGTCTCACACCTACCGGCTCGCCGTCAGCGGAAACCGGACCGTCTATGCCGACGACCACTGATCGTCGACGGATCCGGGTCGGGTCACGCCAAGACACCTAGCTGCCATAGGTGATTCAACTTCGCCGGCGAACACGCGCCGCATCTTTGGGCATATCGACATTTCCCCCGCGCACCCGGAGAGCGACCAGACCGCGTCCCCGAATGTTACGCCGAGAGTGCCTCTGAACGCCGGCTCCGCGGCGCACCGGAGGGGACTTTCTGGCGCGCAGTCGGCTTGTCACCTGGCGCCGACCGCTGAGCGCGGATCGCCGACTCGGTGCGGCTCTGCCAACCTGTCCGCCCAGAGCGGTGTCCGACGTTATGTACGGCCGGAGCAGATGACAGCGCCCACCCGGTACCGGCGGCTCTGGGATAGTCAGACGTGCTCATGGCCTCATTCAGCTGACGCGCGAGCCTGGGGAGCGTGACGGTGGTCAAAGGTGATCCCCGCGCATCGGGGCCGGTACTTCGGATCGCCGGGCTCTACCAGCGGTTCGGTGACCTGGTGACCGTCGACGCCCTCGATGCTGCTCGCCACCGTCACACCCCGCTCATCTCGAGGTCCCGGTAACGTCGCGCGATGCAGCCCGTCATCGAGGTGCGCGACCTGCGCAAGTCCTATGGTGACGTCGAGCGGCTCCACGGGATCAGCTTCATCGTCTACGCCGGGCAGATCTTCGGTTTCCTCGGGACCAACGGCGCGGGCAAGACGACAACCATCGAGATCCTCGAGGGCTACCGTCCCCCTAACTCGGGCGAGGTCTCGGTGCTCGGCACCGACCCCGCCCGGGGCGATCGGGCCTGGCGCAACCGCATCGGGCTCGTGCTGCAGGAGTCCGAGCTCGACCCCGTCTACACCGTGCGCGAGACGGTGCGCATGTTCGCCCGGTACTTCGAGGCGCCGACCTCCGTCGACCGCACCATCGGCGCGGCTGGTCTGTCGGACAAGGCCGATGAGCGCATCGGTCGTCTTTCGGGAGGCCAGAAGCGCAGGGTCGACGTGGCCCTCGGACTGGTCGGGGATCCCGAGGTCCTCTTCTTGGACGAGCCGACCACGGGACTCGACCCGGCAGCAAGGCGCGAGATGTGGACGATGATCGAGGGCCTGCGCGACGCGGGCAAGACAGTGTTCCTCACCACTCACTACATGGACGAGGCGCAGCACCTCGCCGACCACATCGTCATCCTGCGGGCCGGCTCGATCGCCGCCGAAGGAAGCCCTGACGAGCTGAGCCACAGCTTGGGGACCGCCTCGGATGTCTCGTTCGTGCTACCGCCTGGGGTGGCGCCGGAGCAACTCGGTGCGGCGATCGGGGCGAGCATGGTGGTCGACGCAGGAATGGTGCACTTCCGCACCGACACGGTGCAGCGTGACCTCACCACGCTCCTCGGCTGGGCCCAACGTGAGCATGTCGATCTTTCCCATCTACAGGTGGCCCAACCCACCCTCGATGACGTCTTCGTGCAGCTGGCGGCGTCGGGCGAGGATGTCGGGAGTGGTGCGGGGTCGGTGCCCGATGAGTGACGTCGCGCTGGCTGCGTCCCAAACCCGCTATTCGCTGGTCGGGTTCCTCCGCAACCCGCGTGCCCTCGTCTTCACCGTCATCATGCCGTTGTTCCTGCTCCTCATCTTGAACACCATCTTCCACGGCTTGACGAGGTTCATCGGCGCGAGAACCGCTGCGATCTACTACACGCCAGCGATCGTCTCCTACCAGATGATGCTGGCCGGCTTCAGCTCGCTGAACCAGGCGATCGTCACCGATCGGGAGGCGGGGCTGCTCAAGCGCTTCCGCGGCACGCCGATGCCCAGTTGGATCTACCTCACCGCCGAGATCGCCCGGACCCTCGCGGTGGTCGTCTGCACCGTGACGGTGCTGGTGCTCGTCGGCGCCCTCTTCTACAAGGTCACAGTCTCGGCGGACACCGTGGTCGGCTTGGCCGTCTACACGGTGGTCGGCACGGCGACCATGTGCTCCTTGGGCCTGGCGGCGAACCGTGTGTGCCCGACCACCGACGCGGCGTCGGTGTTCGGGACGTTCGCCACGCTGATCCTGGCGTTCATCTCGGGCGTGTTCGTTCCGGTGTCCCTCATGCCTGCCTGGCTGATCGACATCGGCCGGGTGTTCCCCCTCGAGCACCTGGCAGGGGGGCTGAGGACCGCCTTTACGGCTTCGGAGTCGACCGGCATCACCGCGGAGAACGTCGGGGTGCTGGCGCTCTGGGGCATCGTCGGAATCGTGGTGGCGATCCGCACCTTCCAGTGGGAACCGGTGAGTCGTCGCTGAGCGGCGTCCGGGGTGGTTGGTCGGTCTTCGCTCTCGGCAGTCCCTGGCCAGGTCCCGACGCAGGAAGCGCCAGAGCGCGACTGCCACCACCGCCAAGCGCATCCCGGCGGTCTGGTCGCTTGACGAGTAGACGCCTACTCGCTGTGGATGTTCCGGCTCCCTCGCTCGCGCGCCGAATACCTCATCTGCATTGACCCAGTTCAGCATCGACACCGGTGTCCAGATCTGCTTCTGCGACCCGAAGAGCCCCTGGCAACGAGAACACCAACGGACTGCTCCGTCAGTACCTGCCGAGGTCGGCCGACCTCTCCCAGTGCACCCAGCGAGAGCTCGACGCCGTCGCCCGCTCGCTCAACACGCGGCCTCGACAGACCCTTGGCTGGATGACACCATCACAGGCGTTCGCCAATGCCGTTGCGTTGACCGCTTGAGGCCGCCGGGTGTCTCCGACGTGTTCGGGGCGGGCTGTGATCGCGTTCGACCAGTCCGCCGATTCGGCTTACCGAACAAGCTGACCGCGAAAGAACTTGGCTCGCAGCAGGCCGCTCAGCCGATTATCTGCGGAGGTACCGACTGCCAGTCTCACGCCTTGGTCCCTCGGAGACCCCGGCTGCGCTCCGGTTCTCAGTTTGTTGTGCACCGTCTCAGTTTGTCGTGCGCTCCTCACAAGCGGCGTTAGACGCGCGCCATGTTCGCGAAGCGGGCGTAGTTACCGACGAAGGCGAGCTGGACGATCCCCGTCGGGCCATTACGGTGCTTGGCAATGATGATCTCGGCGGCACCCCGGTCTGTCGACTCCTGGTTGTACACCTCGTCGCGGTAGATGAACATCACGACGTCGGCATCCTGCTCGATGGCCCCGGATTCACGGAGGTCCGCCAGCATCGGCCGCTTGTCGGCGCGGCTCTCGAGCGAGCGCGACAACTGGCTCAGGGCGACGACGGGGATCTCGAGCTCACGAGCGAGGATCTTCAGGCCTCGGCTGATCTCGGAGATCTCGACCTGGCGGTTCTCGGCCCCGTGGCGACCGGTCATGAGCTGGAGGTAGTCGACGACGACCATGCCGAGCCCCTCCCTGCTCTTCATCCGCCGGGCCTTGGCCCTGATGTCCATCACCGTGACGTTCGGGTTGTCGTCGATGTGGAGCGGGGCGTTGCCGAGCCGGCCGATGGCGTGGCTGATCTTCGGCCAGTCGCCCTCCAGGAGCCGCCCATTGCGCATGCGGGAAGCGTCCACCCTGGCCTCGGCGCAGAGCACGCGTTGGGCGATCTCCAGGTGGCTCATCTCAAGGGAGAAGAACAGCACGGGCGTCCCGAGGATCGCGGCGTTCGCGGCGATGCCGAGCGCGAAGGCCGTCTTGCCCATCGACGGCCGGGCACCCACAACGACGAGGTTGGAGGGTTGCAGGCCGGCGAGGTGCTCGTCGAGATCGTGGAAACCGCTCGGCACGCCCGTGATCGTCTCGCCACGCCCGTAGAGCTCCTCCAGGCGGTCGAGGCTGCGGCTGAGCAGCTCCTGGAGCGGCGAGATCGTGTCGGCGGAACGGCGCTGGGCCACGTCGAAGACCATCGCCTCGGCCCGGTCCACGGCTTCCGTGACGTCGTCGGGGAGACCGTAGCCGATCTCTGCGATCTCGTGCGCAACGCCGATCAGGCGCCGGAGGAGAGCGTGCTCCTCCACGATCCTGCCGTAGCGGCTAGCGCTCGAGATGGACGGGGTGTTCGACTGCAAGGAGACGAGGGCGGCCGCGCCCCCCGTCTCCTCGAGGACGCCCGCCCGCCGCAGCTCCTCGGCGACGGTGACGGCGTCAGCGGGCTCACCGCGGCTGTAAAGGGCGGTGATCGCCGAGAAGATGTGCGCGTGCGACGGCTTGTAGAAGTCCTCCGCCACGCACCGCTCGACGGCCACGGCGATGGCATCACGCGAGAGCAGCATCGCCCCGAGCAGCGACTCCTCCGCTTCGAGGTTGTGCGGGGGGATACGACCGGGCGAGGACGGGCTCGGCGCCGGTCGGACCCGTCGTCGGGACTCGTCAAGAGGCTGCAGCATGGCGGACCTCACAGTGCACCTTCCCGGCTGTTGGCAACTAGCCCTCTTGCGAGTGGATTTCCCCCCTCCGGCTGTGCATTTCCGGGGGACGACAGCCACCGACCTGTGGGTGGCGGAGCGAGCCGCGAACAACCGGCAGGTCGGGAGTGGTGCACACCGCCGGAGAGTACGGCGGGGGTGTATCAGCCACTAGTGGCAACCGGAAGGCACAAGATCGCGCGAGGTGCAAGCGACCGGTGCTCCCGGCAGCCGGGAGCCGCGACTAG
>Ga0209415_10019166_pt1 | contig 10736 bp, 10 predicted proteins | sample PeaSoiSIISIP2007_FD_187696 | JGI IMG/M metagenome (GOLD analysis project Ga0209415, IMG submission 187696) | Peat soil microbial communities from Weissenstadt, Germany - SII-SIP-2007 (SPAdes) (version 2) | ecosystem: Environmental > Terrestrial > Soil > Wetlands > Peat | place: Germany... | reverse complement strand
CGCCGCGAAGGCGAACAAGAAGTGGGTGGACTCCCTCCCGAAGGGGGTGGAGAGGATAGTCTCGTGGCACGATTTCAAGGGGACTCCGGAGCTGCGGGCGCTCAGGCCGATCTGCGCTGATGAGCTAGCCTGCGGCTCACTGGCCAAGGTGGTCACGACGGCCAGGGCTGTCGACGACAACATGACCACCCTGGAGCTCGGCGCGGACGAACCCGGCAAGATAATCTCCTTCTGTATGGGAGAGCTGGGGACGCTATCGCGCGTGCTCTCGATGCACGTCGCGCCAATCGTCTACGCATCAATCCCGAACGAGGCGGTCGCGCCAGGACAGCTCTCCGTCTCGATGATGAGAAGGCTGCGGAGTATGGTCGTCTGAGACGATGACCGACCGATACTGCGTCATCGGGTCTGACGTCTCCCGTTCGCCCTCTCCTGCGATGATGAACGCCGCCTACAAGGCCCTTCGTATCGACGCTGAGTACGCTGGGGTCAGCGTCTCCGAGCCTAGGTTCCCCCGTGAGTTCCGCCGCCTGGCGGCTTCCGGTTTCAAGGGCATGAACGTCACGATCCCGTTCAAGACCGCGGTGATCCCGCTACTGGATGGCCTCGACGCCGTGGCGACTAGGATCCAGGCGGTCAACACCGTGAAGGCTGAGGAAGACGGGCGATACTTCGGGCACAACACCGACCCCGACGGCATAGTCGACCCCCTCCGGGCTCTCACGGAGTCACTCGAGGTCAGGAACGCCATGCTCGTAGGAGCCGGAGGGGCTGCGCGCGCCTTCTGCGAAGCGATGAACCGGATGGGCTGCGTCGACCTGGCGGTCGCGGTTCGGGACGTCGACCGCGCGCGAGAGTTCGTGCGGGGGATGGAGGGGGCTTTTCCCCGGATGAACCTCACGCTGGCGTCGATGGAGGACCTCCGCCACCTCGGCCACGACCTGGTGTTCAACGCGTCGCCGATGGGCGCGGGCGGCGAGCCACTCCCAAAGGAGATCAAGAGGGTCTTGCCCGGGACCAAGATAGTCTTCGACGCGGTCTACCGACCGAGAGAGACGAGGCTGCTCGCAGAAGCCAAGCGCATCGGCGCGGCGACAATACATGGAGAGGAGATGCTCTTGCACCAGGGGATGGCAGCATTCAGGCTCTGGACGGGGAAGGAGCCCCCGGAGAAGGTAATGAGGAAGGCATTGGTAGGCTCGCTCCTGGGAGGCTTGAGGGCGAAGAGAGGTCGCGCGAAAAGATGACGGGGATGAAGGCAAAGGCCGCTACATTCGGGGCCATCAGCATCGTCAACGCGATAGCGAGCGGCAAGGGAGCGACCGCCAGTGTGAGGCTCACCACGGAGGCTGAGGTGGAGATGGAGTCCTCGCCGGGAGACTGGGAGGTCTCAGTCAACGGCAGGAGGTCGGGGTCGAGACTAGCCGTCGAGACGGTGCGGCGGGCGATCAAGAGCGCGGGGAAGGACCCTGACGCGTTCTCGGGCAGAGTTCAGACGACATCCAGCGTCCCAATCGGGGTGGGGCTCAAGACCTCTTCCGCCTCTTCCACTTCGATTGCCCTCGCTGTCTACGCCGCGCTGGGCCAGAAGGCCTTCGACCCCAAGAAGGTCCTCGACTGCAGCGTGGAGGCCTCTCTCGCGAGCGGTGCCAGCGTCACAGGGGCCCTCGACGACGCGGCCGGCTGCCTCCTCGGCGGGCTCAACATGACCGACAACCTCGCGAGGAAGGTCGTCAGCTCCAAGCTCTTCGACAAGAAGCTCAAGGTGGTGATCAAAGTGCCGAAGACCCGCAGCAGGAGGGACGCCGTGGATCCCGAGTTCATCAGAAGGTTCGGAAGCCTGACCAACCTTTTCTTCGAGATGAGCCTCAAGGGCGACTATTGGAGGGCGATGCTCTTGAACGGAATGGCCTACTCGTCCATCCTCAAATACGACCCGTTCCCAGCGCTCCGTGCGGTGGAACTAGGCGCTTTGGGAGCAGGGCTCTCGGGGACCGGACCTGCGGTGGCGGCGGTCTTCGACACCTCGAAGCAAGCCGAGATTGAGGCTTTGACAAAGGACTGGGCCTCGGACGGCAGCAGCGTGATCGAGACCGAGACGAACAACGAGCACGGGAGGCTCCTCGAGGTTGGCTAAGAGCGCCAACGTCCACGGCGCGACGCGCGTGCTGTCCGCCGGCCTTCTCAGCGGGAGCGTCTCGGTCCCTCCGAGCAAGAGCTATACGCACAGGGCGGTGCTCATGGCGAGCCTTGCCGTCTCCGACAAGCGAGGGAAGGGGTCGAGGATTCGAAACCCGCTTCTCTCCAGGGACACGAATGCCACCGTCGACGCCTGCGCGGCGATGGGTGCCGAGATGGAGAGGCAGGAGGGCGTCCTCACGATCAAGGGGACCCGGCCCAAGGTGCCGGACGACGTCGTCAACGTCGAGAACTCTGGCACCACTCTGAGGTTCATGACGTCGGCGTTCTCGCTCGCCCCTGAAGGATACGTGGTCCTTACGGGCGACTCTAGCATCAGGAGGAGGCCGATGCAGCCGCTCCTAGACGCGCTCGGCCAGCTCGGGGTGAAGGCGTGGAGCTCTAGGGGGAACGGGTGCGCCCCCGTGGTAGTGAACGCCGGCGGAATGAGAGGGGGTAAGGCGTCGATAAGGGGAGACGTCTCATCCCAGTTCATATCTTCACTCCTGATCTCGACGCCGATGGCGGAGACGGACACCACGCTGAGGGTCGCCGACGCTGTCTCCAGGCCCTACATCGAGATGACGCTGAGGCTCGCCGAACACTTCGGCGTGAAGGTGCGCAAGGAGGGATACTCGGAGTTCGAGGTGGCGTCGGGGCAGGAATATCGCGCCTCAGAATTCTCGGTGCCGGCCGACTTCAGCTCGGCCTCTTTCATAGTGGCTGCTGTGGCGATGATCGGCGGGAAGGTCAGGATCGAGAACCTCGACGCGAGCCTTCCCCAAGGGGATGCGCGCATAACAGAGATCGTCAGGCTCATGGGAGCGAGGGTGGCGGAAGAGAGGGGGGCTCTCCTGATCTCCTCGGACGGAGAGAGGCTCCACGGTGGGACCTTCGACCTGGGGGACACCCCAGACCTCCTCCCGGTTGTGGCGGCTCTTGCCCTGAGGTGCGACTCCCCGGTGGAGATAGTCGGGACGGCCCACGCCCGTTTCAAGGAGACCGACAGGATAGCGATAGTCGCCAAGGAGCTCTCGAAGCTCGGAGTGACCATCAAGGAGCGGAGCGACGGCCTCAAGATCCTCCCCCGGAAGGGGAGGCTGGAGGCGGCTCCCCTTGACGCGCACGACGACCACCGTATGTTCATGGCCTTCTCGCTGGCCTCGATGCTGATTCCAGGAGGCGCACCCATCGTGGGGGCCGAGAGCCTCGACGTGTCATACCCTACCTTCCTCGAGGACATCAAGAAGCTCGGGGCGAAGGTCAGGAGTGAGTAGAGGTATCCGAGCGATGCCGGGGAACATCTACGGCCAGAGGTTCGTGGTGGTGAGCTTCGGCGAAAGCCACGGCAAAGGGGTCGGAGCCGTGGTGGACGGTGTACCGGCGGGGCTGGCCCTCTCCGAGAGCGACATACAGCCCGATCTCGACCTCAGGCGGCCGGGCCAGTCAATCGTCACGACCCAGAGGAAGGAGGGGGACGTCGTCGAGATCATGTCAGGTGTCTTCAATGGGCGCACCACCGGGGCTCCGGTGATGATGATGATACCCAACCTCGACGTCGACTCGCGCGCCTATGAGGCCATGGTCAACACGCCGCGCCCAAGCCACGCCGACCTGACCCACAGGACCAAGTACGGGGGGTTCAACGACTATAGGGGGAGCGGGAGGGCATCGGCGAGGGTGACGGCCGGCTTCGTCATGGCCGGGGCCATCGCCAAGAAGCTCCTGAAGGAGACGCTCGGTATCGAGATAATCGCGTATACCCTCGAGCTCGGTGGTCTCCGGGCCGAAGGGTTCACCCTCGACGACGCCCGGAAGAACAGGTACGCCAACGAGGTAAGGAGCCCCGACCCGAAGCTCGCGGAGAAGATGAAGCAGGCGGTCATTAAGAGCAGGGGAGAGGGCGACAGCCTGGGCGGGATCGTAGAATGCGTCGCCCTCAACGTTCCCATCGGGCTCGGCGAGCCGGTCTTCAACTCGCTCGACTCGGACCTGGCGCAGATGGCGCTCTCAATCCCGGCAGTGAAGGGCGTCGAGTTCGGCTCAGGCTTCGCGTCGGCGAGGCTCAAGGGGAGCGAGAACAACGACCAGTACCTCGTCGACAAGGAGGGGAGGATCTCGACGGAGACGAACAACTCCGGAGGGATAATCGGCGGGGTCTCGAGCGGGATGCCGCTAGTCTACAGGCTCGCCTTCAAACCGCCCGCTTCCATCGCCAAGAAGCAGAGGACGGTCGACCTCGCGAAGAGGAAGCAGGTCGAGATGGTCGTGCCGGGGAGGCACGACCCCGTAGTCGTCCCTCGCGCGGTCCCAATCGTCGAGTGCTGCACCGCGATAGTCCTCGCGGACCATGCTATCAGAGCCGGGTTTATCTCCCCAGTCCTGGGAGGGAGGGCGAAGTAGTTGACCAGCAGCGACGTTGAGCAGTCGGAGTCAGAGCTTCAGGACCTGCGCGAAGAGGTCGCGGAGACCACCAAGGAGATAATCCGGCTCGTCGCGAGAAGGGTTGAGCTGGCAAAGAGGATAGGCCAGGTCAAGAGCAGGGAGTCGCTCCCGATCGACAACGAGAAGGTCGAGGACGCCCTGCTCGAGGACGTCCTGAGGGAGTGCAAGAGGCTCGGCCTGGACCAGCAGCTCGGGACGAAGATACTGAGCACGCTACTCAAGGAGTCAAAGAAGGCCCAACGCACTCACGCGAGTGCCAAGCAGCAACCGCTCATCACCCCCATGGTGATGATGGCGAAGGCCACCGAGATAGAGAAGACCGGGAAGAAGCTCATCAGGCTCGACGTGGGCGAACCCGACTTCCGACCGCCGAAGGCGGTGCTCGACGCGGTCTCGAACGCCCTCTACTCCTACAAGACGTACTACACAGTGGGGCGCGGAATCCCTGAGCTCCTATCGGCGCTACGGTCATACCTTGCGATAAGATACAGCTACAGGGAGGCGGCGGAGAACCAGCTGATCGTCACGCCGGGCGGAAGGTTCGCGGTCTACTCCGCGCTCGCCACCGTCGCCTCCGAGGGGGACAGCGTGCTGGTGATAGAGCCGAACTGGCCCGCATACAAGGAGGGGCTCGACTTCATCGGCGCAAGGGCCATCACGATACGCACTACGATGGAGGAGAGGTGGGAGCCGTCCCCCGAGAGAGTGAAGGCGGCGATCAGGCCCAACACGAAGGCCATCGTGCTGAGCTACCCCTCCAACCCCACGGGGAAGATAATGGACAAGGCGCGGTTTAGGGAGATAGTCGAGATCGCGGACGACCACGGCCTCACGGTGATCAGCGACGAAATCTACAACGACTACGCCTACAAGCCGTGCCCCACGATCCTCGAGGACCTGCCCAAGAGGTACATCCTCACGTCGTCGTTCTCCAAGGCATGGAGCATGACGGGGTTCAGGGTAGGCTACTCGCTGGCCCCCGCCGAGACGAGCTCGAGGATGCTGAAGGTCCTGGGCCTGATGATAACGTGCGTCCCCGAGTTCATACAGCGCGGGGCTGTGAAGGCGCTAGAGTGCGTCGACGAGGTCTCGCGCAACTCGAGGGTGATGAAGGAGCGCATCGACGCGACCACGGCCGAGCTGGAGAAGATAGACGCGCTCGAGGTCCGCAAACCCGACGGCGCCATCTACGCGTTCCCCCAGGCGAAGGACCCGGCCTTCGATTCCTCGGCCTTTGCGATGGAGCTCCTCGAGAAGAAGGGAGTGACCATCAGCCCAGGCACGGGATTCGGGGACTACCCAAGATGCTTCAGGATCTCACTCGGCCAACCTCAGGAGACCCTCTCGGCCGGGGTGAGGAAGATAGGCGAACTGCTCAGTTGAAGGTGGCCGTCCTCGGCGCGTCGGGCGGGATGGGCTCATTCTTTGCGAGGTACTTCCTCGAGAAGGCCGACACGGTGAGAGGATCGGACTCCAGAAAGACGAGGGACCCGCCTGCCCGCGGCGGGGAGAGGGTCGTGTCATTCCCCACGAACTCAGACGCCGTAAGGGGATGCGACGTCACCATAATCGCCGTCCCGATGGATAGCACGCTGAAGGTCGCCAAGGAGATCGCGGGGGAGCTCAAGCCGGGCTCAACCGTAGTCGAGATATCGTCGGTGAAGGGCAAGACCCTTCCCGCGCTCAAGAAGCTCGTCGGCGAGGACGTCACGCTTCTCTCCATCCACCCTCTCTTCGGCCCCGCGCTCGAGTCCACGAAAGGGATGAAGATCGCCGTGATAGCCGGAAAGAGGGGAGGCGCGGACGGCCCCGAGGTCGCGCTGACTAGGAGGCTCTTCCCCGAGGCGCGGATAATCCAGATGAGCGGCGAGGAGCATGACAGGACGATGGCGGTCATACTGTCGCTCACTCATCTCCTGAACGTGGTATACGCCGGAACGGTGTCGCAGTTCCTTACTCCGGACGAGTTCATGAGGGTCTCGACGCCCAACTCGTCGATGCAGCTCACCCTCGCGGAGGCGGTACTCGCGCAGGACGCGAGGCTGTCCTATGCCATCCAGGCCGGCAACGTCTACACAGGGAAGGTCGCGCGCGCGGCCTCGCGCGAGCTCAAGCGCGTCCTGTCGATGATCGAGAACTCAGACTGGAAGGCCTTCGACGAGCACCTCTCGAAGCTCTCCAAGACATACAGGACCGACAAGAGGCGAGTTCTGCGATAAGGGAGATCTACAGCGCAGCAGAGAAGGCCGCTTAGGCTCCTTTCGTGGCGTCCTTCAGCGACCGGACGTAGCTCTCGACGCTCGCGAGCATCATCGCGCGGCCGTCCTCTTGATAGTTCGCGACCCTGTCCACTATCGCGCTCCCCACCACCACCGCGTCTGCCCCCGCGGCGAGGATGGCCCGCACATGCTCGGGGGTCGAGATGCCGAACCCGACCCCGACGGGGACCTTGTCAGCGTATCTCTTCGCCGACTGGATCAGCCCGACCGTGCTCTGCTGCACGTCCGACCTCGCGCCTGTGACCCCGGTGAGGGAGACGAGGTAGAGGAAGCCGGACGTGTGCTTGGCTATCGCCTTCATCCGCGCGGGCGTGGTCGTGGGCGCCGCGAGGAGGACGGCGTCGAGCCCGTATCGCTTGGCGAGCGGGGCGTATTCTTCGATCTCGTCGAACGGGAGGTCTGGGACGATTAGCCCGTCGACTCCGTGGCCCTTCGCCTCCGCGAGGAACTTGCCGAGCCCGTTCGAGAACAAGATGTTGTAGTATGTCATGGCGATGATGGGCACACCGGGGTTGCGGGATTTCGCGCCAGCGATCAGCTCCAGCACCTGAGCCGGGGTCGTGCCTGCGGCGAGCGAGCGGACGTCTGCAGCTTGAATCGACTTTCCGTCGGCGATCGGGTCGGAGAAGGGTATCCCCACCTCGACGATGTCCGCCCCTCCCCTCACGACGGCGTCTATCACAAGGGCCGAGGCGCCGATGTCGGGGTCGCCGCCCATCACGTACGCGACGAGCGCGCCTTCGTTCTTGAGCCTCTGAAAGACCGCGGAGATCGGGCTCAAAGCTCGAACCCGGCTCTCTTCGCGATGGTGTGGACGTCCTTGTCGCCCCTCCCGGAGAGTGTGACGACTATCGACTGCGTCTTCTTCATCTCCTTTGCGAGCTTCATAGCGTAGGCAACCGCGTGGGCAGACTCCAGGGCCGGGATGATCCCCTCCTTCTTCGAGATCAGATGGAACGCGTCGACCGCCTCGTCGTCGGAGACCGTGACGTAGGTCGCCCGTCCGCTGTCCTTCAGGTACGAGTGCTCGGGACCGACTCCGGGGTAGTCCAGCCCCGCCGAGATGCTCTCGGTGCTCCTCACCTGTCCGTTCTCGTCCTGAAGGACGTAGGTGAGCATCCCGTGGAGCACGCCCTTCCTCCCTTCGATGAGGGAGGCGGCGTTCTTTCCCGCCCCCGTCCCGCCCGCCTCGACCCCGATCAGCTTGACGCCTTTGTCACGGATGAAGGCGTGGAAGCTTCCTATCGAGTTGCTCCCGCCGCCGACGCATGCCACTACCGCGTCCGGCAGGCGGCCCCTCTTCTTGAATTCGGCCCTCACCTCACGGCCAATCACGCTCTGAAAGTCTCTGACCATGACCGGGTACGGGTGAGGGCCGACGACCGAGCCGAGCAGGTAGTAGGTCGTCCTGACGTTGGTAACCCAGTCCCTCAGCGCCTCGTTTATCGCGTCCTTTAGCGTGCGCGAGCCGCTGTCGACCGGATGGACCTCGGCGCCCAGGAGCTTCATCCTGAAGACGTTCAGCTTTTGCCTCTCGATGTCCTCCGTGCCCATGTAGACCTCCGCCTTCAGGCTCAGCGCCGCGCACGCCATCGCGGTGGCCACCCCGTGCTGCCCCGCCCCTGTCTCCGCGATTATCCGCCTCTTCCCCATCCTTTTGGCTAGGAGCGCCTGCCCGATTGTGTTGTTGATCTTGTGGGCGCCGCCGTGGAGCAGGTCTTCTCTCTTCAGGAAGATTCGCGCGCCGCCCGCGTAGTCCGTAAGGTTGGCCGCGAAGTAGACCGGAGTCGGTCTCCCCGCGAAGTCGTGGAGGAGCCGCTGCAGCTCGGCGGTGAAGGCCTTGTCCTTGCGCGCGGCGAGGTAGGCCCTCTCTAGCTCCTGCACCGCTGGGACGAGGGTCTCGGGGACGAACTGCCCGCCGAAGACGCCGAACCGCCCGTTGCTGGGATAGTCCGCTGCCGTCACCGCGACGCGCCTCTTCGAACCCGCCATCTATAGCGCCACCTGCCGCTCCTCGGACCGGCTAGCCTTGCTCACGAACGCCCTGACCTTGGCGTGGTCTTTGACGCCTGGGGCCGACTCGACCCCCGAAGAGACGTCGACGCAGTAGGGGGAGACCGTCGCGACGGCGAGCTCGACGTTCTCGGGCCTGAGGCCCCCCGAAAGGATCAGGGGGGTCGGCGCCACGGCCTTCCGAATCGCTGCACAGACGCTCCAGTCCGAGGTCAGCCCGGTTCCCCCGTCGTAGCCCTTCTGGTATGTGTCTATGAGGAGGGCGTCGTAGCCCCTCGCAGCCTCCTTCGCCCTCGGCAACCCGTCTGCCCCACCGTCGTCACCCCCCTGTCGGCCCACCGAATAGGGCCTCAAGAGGTAGGCGTGAAAGGAGTTCCTCACCGTCTCAGGCGAGAACAGGCCGCCGTAGAGCTGGATGGCCTTGGGGGCGATGCGCTTGACCGTGTCCGAGTTCTCGGCGAGCGCCTCGCCCGTCGTCACGAGGACGGCGGTCACAAAGAGAGGGACCCTCGACATCAGCGACGCGGCGCGCGAGATCGTAAGGTTCCGCGGCGACCTCGGGAGACCCGAGATGAATCCCACGGCGTCCGCCCCAGCGCCCACAACGGCGTCGACGTCCTCTTCCCTTGTCAGCCCGCATATCTTCACCCGAGTCATCGCGTTGCCCCCGTCAGCGACCGCACCCTCGCCTCCAAGTCGGTCGACTTCATGAACGCAGACCCGATGAGGAACCCGTCGGCGCCGAACTTCAGGAGCTCCTCAATCTCATTTCTCGCCTTGATGCCGCTCTCCGAGATCACGAGCTTGTCCTTTCCCATCGCGTGGAGGCGCTCCCTCCTCTCCCTTCCGATGGCAAGCAGGCTCTTCGAGGTCTGAAGCGAGACTTCGAGGGTGCCCAGATTCCTGTTGTTAATCCCGACCACGTCGGCCTCCGAGTCTAGGGCGAACATATACTCGTCCTCGGTGTGCGCCTCGAAGAGCACCTCGAGGCCGCGGCTGCGCGCTCGCGAGAACATCTCTTCCAGGCTCACCTTGGCAAGCTTTTTCATGAAGATCGCCGCGATGAAGAGGACCGCGTCGGCGCCCATCTCTGCCCCCGCGTCGATCTGGACGGGGTCTATGATGATGTCTTTCATGAGCACCGGGACCTTGACCGCATTCTTCACGAGGGGGAGATAGCGGAGGTCGCCGTCGAAGTGCTTGGGCTCCGTGAGGACGGATATCCCCGAGACTCCCCCGCGCTCGTATGAGCGCGCGATCTTCTTCACGTCTCCGGCGGGCCTGAGCTGCCCCTCCGCGGGCGAGGTGAACTTGATCTCCGCGATGAGCGGCGTGACCTTCGACTTGACTATCGAGTCCTTCAGACTCATGTGCGGCGGCCGCTTGGCAGGCCGCAAGCCGAGGTTGCGATAGTAGCCCTCGGCTATGCTCTGGCTCGCCGATCGAGCCAGGGTGAAGATGAAGCTTGACTCATTTCTTCTGCTTTGCATATCTCTCCCTCGCTCCTTCCAGGCTCCCGCCGCTGAACTCCACCATCTGTTCCAGCTTCCCCATCGCCATTCCGCTCTTTATCGATGAGCCCGCCAGTTCGATGCCCTCAGCGAACGTGGTCGCCTTCTGGGCCAGGACAAGGCACGCGGCGCTGTTCACGAGGACCATCAGCGCCCCGCTGTCACGCTCCTTGAAATCCCCGCACAAGATGGACAGCGCGAGCATCGCCCCCTCTTCGGCGTCGGCGGGGCCCGCCGGCGTGATAAGCGGCCCGTCCCGAATCCCGAACTCCCGCGGGAGGTATTCGCGGGTCTCCACCCTTCCGTCCTT
>Ga0209415_10019165_pt1 | contig 10736 bp, 11 predicted proteins | sample PeaSoiSIISIP2007_FD_187696 | JGI IMG/M metagenome (GOLD analysis project Ga0209415, IMG submission 187696) | Peat soil microbial communities from Weissenstadt, Germany - SII-SIP-2007 (SPAdes) (version 2) | ecosystem: Environmental > Terrestrial > Soil > Wetlands > Peat | place: Germany... | reverse complement strand
AGCGCGCCGCATCGGTGCTTGCAACACCGACACGGCGCTAACCACGGGACCTGAGTTGGAGGCACCATGGCTACCGATCATTCTTTCAGTCCGTCCCCTTCCACGCAAGAAACCCGACCAATCACCCGTGCCGCCCTGTACGCTCGCGTGTCAACCCTCAGCGGGCAGAATCCCGAGATGCAGCTGTCCGAACTGCGCGAGTACGCATCCCGCCGGGGATGGGCAGTCGCGAACGAGTACGTAGATCGTGGCGTTTCCGACGCGAAGGAATCCCGCCCTGCGCTCAACAAACTGATGGTAGATGCCCACCGCAGGAAATTTGACGCCGTCCTGGTGTGGAAGCTGGACCGGTTCGCGCGGAGCCTCAAGCAACTCGTCAATGCTCTGGCGGAAATGGAGGCACTCGGGGTGGCGTTTGTCAGCCTGCGCGACAACCTGGACTTGAGGTCTTCGTTGTCAAAAATCTTCGACTGCTCGGTTTCCTTGAACTCGCCATAGATGCGGGTGATCTCGGCAATGTGCGCGTCGGAGAGTTCGTTGCGTTTGTTGCCAAGGCTGCGGCGCATCTTCTGGTACAGGTCGGCGGCGTTGATGAGTTGAATCTTGCCTGCACGCTCCCGCCGCTTGCGGTTGGTCACGAGCCAGATGTAGGTCGAAATCCCGGTGTTGTAGAACATCTGGTCGGGCAGCGCCACGATGGCCTCAAGCCAGTCCTGCTCGATGACCCACTTGCGGATGTTGCTCTCTCCTGATCCGGCATCGCCTGTGAAAAGCGGCGATCCGTTGAAGACTATCCCCAGCCGCGTGCCGCTCGGCTTCATCTTGGAGATCATGTGCTGGAGAAACAGGAACGATCCGTCATTGATGCGGGGCAACCCCGCCCCGAAGCGGCCCTCGAAGCCCTTCGTCTCGTGTTCCTTCTCGATGGTGTCAGCCTGCGGCTTCCACTCGACGCCGAACGGCGGATTCGCCAGCATGTAATCGAACTTCATGCCGGGCAGGCCGTCTTTGGTGAAGCTGTCCCCGAACTTGATGTTCTCCGGGTTCTGCCCCTTTATCATCATGTCCGAACAGCAGATTGCGAACGCCTCGTTGTTGTAATCCTGCCCGAAGACTTCCAGCCGCGCCTGTGGATTCAGGTCGCGCAGGTATTCCTCTGAAACCGACAACATCCCGCCAGTGCCGCACGCCGGATCGAACAGCGTGCGAACAATGCCTGCCTTCCGTAAGACTGCTCCATCCGGCTCGAACAACAGATTCACCATCAGCCGGATGACCTCACGCGGCGTGAAGTGGTCGCCCGCCGTCTCGTTCGAGGCTTCATTGAAGCGCCGGATCAGGTCCTCGAAAATGAGGCCCATCTCGTGGTTGAGAACGACGTCGGGGTGCAGGTCGATTTCGGCGAACTTCTTGATGACCTGGTACAGGCGGTCGGACTCGTCCAGTTTGGCAATTTCCTGGTCGAACTCGAAAAACTCGAAAATCTGTCGAGCCTTCGCCGAAAAACTCTTGATGTATTGCGCGAGGTTCTGCGCGATCTTGTCGGGATCGCCCTTCAACTTATGGAAGTCCAGCTTGCTGATGTTGTGGAACGCTTGCCCGGCGACTCGGTTGAGGATCGGCTCAAAGTCCTTGACTGGGCCGTTCCTCAGTGCGGCGTGCCTTTCGAGCACCTTCTGCTTCGTCGGTTCGAGAACGCAGTCGAGCCGTCGTAGAACTGTAAGCGGCAGGATGACCCTGCCGTACTGGTGGGGCTTGTAGGGGCCGCGCAGCAGATCGGCGACACTCCAGATGAATGCGACTTTATCCGTAAAACCGTTCAAGGGACCGAACCTCCGCAACGGCACACGCACGCAAATTGTGATTTGCTGGGGTGCAAACAGTGAAATTGTACTCACGAACTGGCAATCTCAAACTTAACATTAACGTTGCCTGGGCTGGCACCGGGGCTACATCCTATCGGGAAAGCTTTCGGGAAGCTCCCCGCTCGGCCACCGCAGGAGAGCGTCGCATCCGGTGGGCCGAAGCGTTCTAGCTCACAGCAAAAACGCCCGCCCGTGTCAGACTGAATGCCCACACATGAACGCCGCTACCCTTGAGCGCAGGCCCCTGACCGAGGAAATTTCCGGCCTGATCGAGCGGGTCACCTGCCACAACGACGACAGCGGATTCTGCGTCCTTCGCGTGAAAGCACGCGGGCAGCGGGAGGAGACGACGGTTGTCGGGTCGCTGCCTTCCGTGGCCGCAGGGGAGTGGCTGACGGCGGAGGGCTGGTGGGTCAGGGACAAGGAACACGGCCTGCAATTCAAGGCGACCACCATGAAGACCGCCTCGCTCTGTATAGGCCTGTGGTCTGTTTTGCCCCGGCGAACGCCACATAATTGGCGGCTAAACTGGGGCCTGTTCACACTACTGCGCCGGCTGTACCACCAGATCGTCCGCCAGCTTGAAGTGCACAATCGACTCCGCCGGTATCTCGATATCCCGGTTGCGGGTCAATCCCGCGGCGGCGGTTCCAGCGCCACCACCCACCAGGCCGCCCACCACCAGCCCTACGCCACCGGTGGCCACGCCACCCACCAGCATGCCCAGCCCCGACCCTCCGGCAATCAAGGTCGTCGAACGTCTGCCCTTGCCCTTCTTGCTGCGCGCCAGGTCCCGCGTCGTTAGCGGATACCGCGTTCCATTCAGCGTCAGTGAGGTCAACCGCAGCTCCAGCAGCGATCTGCCTTTGAAGTGTCCCCGCCGATGCGACACATCCACCACGCCACCCACCGGCGCACCCTTCGGCACCAGCACACTGCTGTCGCTGGCCAGCACCGGGTCCACCATCTCGCCGGTAAACGTGTCCCCCGCGTGGCTGGTTTTTACGCTGATGTGCTGATCGATCCGGATCGTCAGCGTCGTGCCCGCCGGGATGCTCACGCTGGCCGGTACCGGCGGCGGTTGCGGCACCGGAGGCGGTTGCGGCAACGCGGAAACCGTCGGTCCCGAGGGTGCTGGAACGGGCACCCCAGCCGCGGGCGGTGTCACCGTCGTCGTTATCGCCTCGTTCGTCTGCCCGGCTGCCGGCGGCTGCACCACCGTCGTCGTCGTGGTGCCATTCTTGTCTACAGAAACCACCTGCTGCGCCTGCCCGGTTGTAGCCGCCTGCTTCTTGGCCTGATCCAGCGCCTGTTCCTGCTTGGATTTGCATCCCGAAAGGATGTGCGCTACCAACACCAGCACCAGCACCGCCATCCGTCCGGTGCGAAACAATGAGCCTGAATTGAACATGGTCGATCCTCTTTCGCGTGTGTTGAGCCCTTGCTCCCGCAAACGTAACACCTCCAACGGAGCTGCGATTCCCCTGCAACGATCCTGCCCGCGCAGCGCAAGACCGCCGCATGCCCAGTCCGAGCGTGGTTGGCATCGTGGGTAGAAGCTACCACATGGGGCACTTCCGGCGATGCAGGCTTTGCGCTCTGGTGGCTGCACCAAGGTCTGTTTCGTCGCGGTGTACAATTCCGCAGGTTTCGGGATTTTCAACACGGCAGCTTGGCATTGAAACGCACCTTGCATACCACGCTATGGTTGCTCTGCGGTGCCCTCCTATTTGCTCAGACCAAGCCGGGCCCGAGTGAGCAGAAGCCAGAGGCAGCCCCAAGCACCTCCGATCTGGTCGCCGCCGACCAGCTTTACCGGACGGGCAAGTTCGCGGAGGCCGAAACCAGTTATCAGGCACTGCTCAAGGCCGACCCGAAGCTCGCGCCTGCGCAGGTCGGGCTTGCCCGGGCGATGCTGCGGCAGCAGAAGATCGACGAGTCATTGGAGGCCGTGAACGCCGCGCTGGCGGCGCAGCCCGATTCCGCGGCACTGCTGGCGGCGAAGGGCGATGTCCAGTTTCGCCGTGGCGAGATGTCAGATGCCGAGTTGTCTTACCTCGCGGCGAAGAAGCTCGACCCAAAGGAAGTCCGTGCCTACCTCGGGCTGACGCGGCTGTACCGCTCCTACTCCCTGTATCGCAAAGCCTATGACCAGCTAAAGAGCGCCCACGAGATCGTACCCGACGATATCGAGGTGCGGCGGGCTTGGCTCGGGACGCTTCCGCGAAAAGAGAGGCTGGCGGCGCTGGAGGAGTACCTCAGCGGGCCCCACCCAGATAATGAAGAAGAAACAAAGTGGATGGAAGAATACTTGGAGTTCCTGAAGGCAACGGCGGACAAGCCCGTCCACGCATGCAGGCTGGCCGGCAAGGTGGAGCAAACCCAGACGAAGCTCGAAATCATGTATGTCGACCCACGCCGCATCCGGGGCCTAGGACTGCCGGTAATGCTCAACGGCCACCGCACCCGGCTGCTCCTTGATACAGGAGCGGGGGGAATCATGTTGAGCCGCGCGGTCGCAGAAAAGGCTGGGCTGGCCCGCATCTCATCCCAGCACTACGGAGGCATCGGCGACAAAGGCTTGCAGACCGGCTACACGGCCGTGGCCGACAGCATCCGGGTGGGCGAACTGGAGTTCCAAGACTGCGTCGTGCGCGTAAGCGACAAGCGGTCGGTGACCGACGAGGACGGATTGATCGGTGCCGACGTGTTCGGAGCCTACCTCATCGACATCGACCTTCCGGGAATGCGGCTCAAGCTGTCGCCCTTGCCGAAGCGCCCAGAAGACACGGTCGCCCCGAGATCGCTGAACAGTGAGGGGGAGGAGCAGGCGACCGCCGAGCAGAAAGAGGGTAACGCGGACGAGCAAGGTTCGAAGGACCAGAAAGCTGCGGAGCCGAAACCGAAGCCCGTCCCCCGCTTGCCCCAAGACCGGTACATTGCACCCGAGATGGCCAACTGGACGAAGGTCTTCCGCTTCGGGCACAGTATTCTAGTGCCGACCATCGTGAATGATTCCAAGCCGCTGCTGTTCGGGCTCGACACCGGCGCGTTCAACAACATCCTCTCGGTGCGTGCAGGGCGGCAAGTGAGCAAGGTGAGTTCCGAGGAGCGCTTGCGGGTGCGAGGGCTGAGCGGGGAGGTGAACAAGGTCTACAGTTCGGCGAAGGCCACTCTGCGCTTCGGGCACTTGCAGCAGCCGAACTTGGACATTATTACGCTGGACCTCTCAACGGTGAGCCGCCACACGGGGACCGAGGTTTCGGGATTTCTCGGATTCGGGATGCTCCGGCTGCTTGACGTGAGGCTCGACTACCGCGACGGGCTTGTGGACTTCGGGTACGACCCCAAGCGCGTGCCGATGCTCGTGCGGTAATGATTACCTCGAAATCGTCTTCGATTGTGCGACTGCTGCCGCCGCCTACAAGAACGTGGCGCGAGATTGCCCTCATTGCTGCGGTTTGTCAGCCACCTGCACTTCTCGTGCCCGGCCGACCAACTTCTTCAGTTTGCCCTCGATAGACGAATCGCCAATACGCTCGTCCTGTAGCACGCCATCGGCGTCAATCGTGAAGGTGTGTGGAATCGCCTGCACGGCAAATAGTCTCGACATCGGACCGGTAAATCCGCCGTCGCGGTATTGCGGCCAAGTCATTCCGTTTTTTTCGATGAAGTCCCTCCATTTCTGCTCATCAGTGTCGAGGCTCACGCTCAACAGCACGAGTGGCTGCCCTTGAAAGTGTTTGGCGATCTCCCGGATGTGCGGCAGAGCCTCGCGGCAAGGCGTGCACCATGTTGCCCAAAAGTCGACCAGCACGACTTTTCCGGTCAGGTCATCCAGCGAAACACGTTGGCCATCCGTTGTGACAATCGCAAAGGGCGGTGCCATCCTCGCCCGGGCCAGCTCGGGCTGGCTGATGTACCGCAGGGCGCGCTGTCGATCCGGATCGTCCGCTGGCTTCATTTTTGCAAACCGCTCGAACTGCGCTTTTGCCGCATCGTCTTGCTTGAGGTGCGCGAGGGCCCTGCCATCGGCAAGAATCGCATCCGGAAAATTGCCAACTGCCGCCAGCGCCTTGGCCATCTCCTCGTGCGCACGAGCGAAGAGTTCATCCTTGTGCTTGTAAGACCCTTCTCTCATCAGCACCAGTCCTAATTGATAGTGCGCGAGAGCTACATTCTTCTCGCCCTGAGCCTGAGCCACTATCTCCAGCGCCGCGGTTTCGGCGGTCTTCCAGTCCCCAAGCTCAACCCCGTGCTTGATCATCTTCTGCTGGCATGACAAACAGTGTCCCCCGTCCTGCTTGTCCGCCTTCTTGAAGCTCTCAAGTGCCGCCTCCGTCATGTGTTTCCGCAGATACTCAAGGGCTTCCTTATATGTCTTCTGCGCCTTCTCATTTGTAGGACCATCCGCCCTCTCTTGCCCAAGAACTGGCGTGACGCAGGCCACGAGCAGGATAAGAAGCGCCGCTGCGATAGGAACACGCTTAGGCATCTTCAGATTTCCCCTCCTGACGTCAACATGCGGCCGACTATAGCACTGGCGGCCCTTCGTCAACAGGTTTTGTCAGTGTTGTTCCAGAAGTAGAACAAAGCCGGAAATCGCGTTGCGGCGAGGGCCGGAAGGAGCAGAATGGAAAGGTTCCGAAGAGGTGCCTCATGCCTACAGCGAATTATCTTCCGGCTGCCAAACGCATCCCGAATTCAGTCGGCCTGAGCCTCTCGGGCGGAGGCTTTCGCGCAACCCTGTTCCATCTCGGAGCCGTGCGCCGACTGAACGAATTCGGCATTCTGCCCAAGATCACCACGATCTCGTCGGTCTCCGGCGGAAGCATCCTGAATGGATTTCTCGCCAGCCGGTTGCCAACTCCCGTCTCGCAAGGGATCGCTGATTTCGACAGGGACGCGAGCGGGCCTATGCGCGCATTTTGTGCCCTCGATATCCGGCGCTGGCTCGCCCTCGAAGCAATAGTGCCGGGCACGCACAACAGCGCCGGGCTGGCGAAGCAGTATGACAAGCATCTGACGAACGGCAAACTGCTGGCGCAGATACCATCAACCCCCATCCACGTCTTCTGTGCCACCGATCTCGCTTATGGCGTCAATTGGATGTTCAAGAAACAGCAGAGCGGGGATTACGAAGCAGGGTTTCAGGACACCCCGGCGGATTGGACTGTAGGGATTGCCGCCGCAGCCTCGTCCTGCTTCCCGCCCGTTTTCAAGCCCCTCCACTTGAATCTTGATCCGAAGCTGCTCAAGGGGGGCAAAGACCAAAGGCCAATCCGCGACAAGGTCGTGCGGGAGATCACCTTCAGCGATGGGGGCGTGTACGACAACCTCGGCTTGGAGCCGATCTGGAAAGACCATGAGGTCGTGCTGGCTTCCGATGGCGGAGCCCTGTTCCCGATTGGCGGCGACACTGGTTTTGCTTGGGAGATTGGCCGCTACATCGGAATCCCCGAAAATCAGGCGCTCGCCGTCCGAAAACGCTGGCTGATCTCCAATTTCGTATCTGGGCAGATGAAAGGGACGTACTGGGGCATCGGCGGAACCGTCGCAGAATATGGGCTTGAAGGAGGGTATTCTGAGGACCTGGCAAGGAATTTCATCGCGGCGATCCGAACCGATCTCGACAGCTTTTCCGATGCCGAGGCATGCGTGCTGGAGAACCACGGCTACTCGCTCGCGGATGCCGCCATGAGGAAGCACGTGCCGGAACTGTTGCCGAAGCCGGTGCCGGACTTGAACATCCCGCACAAGGAGTGGATGGACGAGGCGAAGGTGAAGATCGCGCTGAAGGACAGCGGCAAGCGAACGCTGCTCGGGCACAGTGCAACTGTCGAATAGCCCGTGGATGGCGACGTGAAGGTGTATGAGATGACGGGACGGAGGAGAACCGGTGGAGCTATTTGTCTTTGGCCGCTTCCACGCTCGCACAGGCTGTGAGGACGATCTCGGAGAGGCGGTGCGCGATGTTGTCAGCCCCTCCCGCGAAGAAGCCGGGTGCTTGGGCATCCACGCGTTTCGCTCGGTCCGCGATCCTCGCCTCTTCTACATCCACTCACGCTGGGTGGACGCAGCTGCGTTCGACAAGCATGCCGACCTGCCGCATACGGTGGCGTTCCTCAAACGAGTGGAATCGCTCATCGACCACCCGCTGGACGTGACCCGAGCGCAGATGTTTGCGTAGCTGGAGCCGGGCGCGCGTGCAGCGACCCCGAAATCACGCGCACCGGCCTTCAACCTTGCCGTGGGGACCGCTCAACAGGTCAGCGGGTGAAGGCATGGTCTCGGCGGAGTGAATCTCAAAGAGAGAACGCAACCCTGCCAAATCAAGCAGTTCCTCCGCAGCTTTCGAGGGGATGAGTTGCAGCTTCACACCGCCGACGCAAGCCCATTGCCTCAAAGAAACCAAAACGCCCAAGCCGCCAGCGTCAACCCCGCTCACCCCTGTCAGGTCAAGCACGACGACCCGCTTGCCCTGCTCGGAAATGACGGCGTTGTGCAGGGCCCAAGCCTCTTCTCCTGCGACGATCCTGCCCGAGCAGCGCAAGATCGCTGCGTGTCCACGGTTCTCGCTCATCACACTCAACATGCAATCCCCCTACGGTTCGGTACGTGGCGGCGATGGTTATGGTTCCGTTTTACAGCGGCGCTTATCTGATGTTCTTAGACGGTCGAAGCCGCAAAGGGTTTAGCGGTGCTGGGAACGCCCCCTGTACCGCAATAAAATAAGAATCGCGAGGAAAAGATGGTTCGGTTCGGCATTTTGGGATTCGGCCTGCATGCTGCCAAGCGCCTGATGCCGGGGTTCCAGCGGGCCAAGGATTCTTGCGTGACCGCCATTTCGCGCCGCCACTTGGGGAAGGCGCAGGATTCGGCGCGAACATACGGTGTCCCTTTCGCGTTTGGCTCACACGCTGAACTCTGCCGCTGCCCCGAGGTGGATGCCGTTTTTGTCGCCACTCCGAATGCCTGCCACCTCGAAGACGTTTTGCTCGCTCTGGAATGCGGCAAGCCCGTGCTTTGCGAAAAACCGATGGGCGTAAACGCCCAACAATGCAAGAAGATGTTGGAAGCGGCACGCAAAGCGGGCCTTCCCTTGGGAGTAGCTCAGGTGTTCCGCTTCGCCGAGACTGCGATCCGAATGCGCGATAGGCTGGGGTCGGGGCAGATCGGGAACCCCATATTCGCCCGCTGCGAGTTTTCCTACGATGGCATGCAACATCCGCGCCAATGGATCAATGATCCGTCGCTGGCGGGCGGCGGCCCAATCGCCGACGTGGGCGTGCATTGCATTGACGTTCTGCGGTTCGTGCTGCGCGACGAGGTGGCAAGCGTCTATGCCTGCGGGCTGTTCGAGCCCTCGGGCCAGATGGAGAGTACGGCGGCATTGACGCTGCAATTCCGCCGAGGCACTCTGGCCGCGGTGCTGGTGTCCAAGCGCGTCGCATATCGCACCCCGCTGGAATTTGTCGGCGAGGCGGGGACGCTCAGGGCGGACGACGGCTTGAGCGTTGACCGGCCCGTTCGCTTGGAACTGCTCCGCAACGGCGTGGTGGAAACGGAAGAAGTATCGAATGATCTGGCCTATGCCCGGCAGGCCGATGCGTTTGCGGCAGCCGTGGAGGGCAAAGCCGAATTCGCCGCGCCAGCAGAAGAAGGATGGCGCAACCAACTCGTGCTCGACGCCGCTTACCGCAGCCTGAAGACGGGAAGGAGCGAGCAAATCCTCGATCCCTGATTTGCTTCATCCGTGCCTCTGCGGGGCGGCTGACTAGGTGAGACCGTAGAACCCCATCAACTTGCGGACATCGCAGCCGTACGCCCGCGCCAGCGCGTAGAGGCAGTGGATGCTCGGCGTGCGTTTTGCCGTTTCGATCTCGCATAACCGGCTCTTCGGCACCCGGAGCCTTGGATTGCGCCGCAAGGTGGCAAGCTCCCGCGTCCGCCGCTCAACCTCCGACATGGAGAGCCCCAAGCTCTCGCGGAGGGCGCGGAGGCGCTTGCCCGCTGTCCGGGGCGTGGTTGGCATCGTGGGTAGCAAGCTACCACAGACGTTCGCGAACCACCGGGCTTCCTTCGGTGAAAGTGCTCCAACACCCCGCAGTGCGATAATTGCCGCGCAAGGGGTGTTGGCCATGAAGAGGAGGCAGGGGTACAAGGGATACGTCAACACAGGAGTGGGGAGCTTGGGCGCCGGCAGCGCCTGCCGCCGGCCAGCCACGGAACTTGTATTGACACTCGAAGAAGCAATGCTATAGTCGCCAGAACGAGGCCATTCAGAAATGAAAAATATCAACGACGTGATGCGGCACAAGGAACTCGAAATCGAACGCCTAAAAAAGGAGATCGCAGCGCTCCGTGTGGTGGCGCCGATGCTGGAAGATGAGGAACCGACGCGCGAAATCGCGGCCGCAGTTTCGACGGCCAAGACCTATTCTTCGACCCAGCAGAGCAACCAACCGGTGATTGCCGCTGACGCCGGCAGGGCTGCGCGTGTTTGGCCTTAGCCGTCGCGAACTGTTCACAGGTCCTTACATCAGTTGCCAGCCGCCAATGGCGGTCAACCATGACAAGCGGAGGCGTGCAACTGCTGTTCCTGAATCTTCGTTCGATAGGGCGCAGCAGCGTTTGGGGCAATTGCCGGTCCGGTCGACGCGGGCGATGGGGCGGCAGGCTGGCCCAAAAGGCTTCCCGCAGTCTCTGAAACGCTTCGGCGGGGCGATGTCCCTGACGCGGGTCGCCACGGGTCAAATGGGCGATTGGGGAGATCGAGGCGGCGGCGCTTGGCGTGCGGTGCTACTAGTCGTGTGGCCCGTAGCCTTTGACCCAGATTTGGAACTCGTCTGAGACACCGCCAACCCCTAC
>Ga0209415_10019164_pt1 | contig 10736 bp, 8 predicted proteins | sample PeaSoiSIISIP2007_FD_187696 | JGI IMG/M metagenome (GOLD analysis project Ga0209415, IMG submission 187696) | Peat soil microbial communities from Weissenstadt, Germany - SII-SIP-2007 (SPAdes) (version 2) | ecosystem: Environmental > Terrestrial > Soil > Wetlands > Peat | place: Germany... | reverse complement strand
AAGCCGATCTCCCTGTCAAGGATGCGGGCGAGCCATGGGTTCGGTATCGGCACGCGGGAGTTTAACTCCAATGGCTTGACGACATCGGCCAGTTCGCGAACAAAATATGCATCCCCGAGCCAGACCTGCTTCGGCGGCTCCCAGTCGAAAGCGGATGGCACAATCCGATCGGCGCGCATGGCCTGCGGAATAAAGCCGGCGTGAATCACATTCAGGAGGAAATGACCGATTATCGTGCCGGCCAGCATTATCCGCCCGTCGAGCGGCTGGTCGTTATACGGCCCGAGGACCCATTCGAGACTGAGCCAGGCGGTGTCAAGATCCATCCCGGCCACTTCCTGAGCGGCATAAAGGTTTTGCTGTAGCTGCCGGAGCGGATCGGTATCGTAGTATTGGGAGATCTCAAATAATACCAAGCTCGGCCGGCGCCGTGCGATCGCCAGATATTGCTTTATGTAATGGTAGCGCTCGGGGATCGACAGCCCGCCAAAGCCGAGGCGGCCGACGGTGACGGGGTGGCCCGCGGCGGCGAACTGGCCGGCCAGTAGGTCCCGATCGACGCCGTATTGAGTGAGGCTCGAACCGACTAGAAGAACAACCGGACGATCGGTCGGAAGCTCCGCGAGATATTCGATCATCTTGGTCGTCTGCAGGTTATAGCGGAGCTTGAAGACAGCAATCGTCGCCGCGATGCCCACTTGGGCGAGGATAATGCCGACGCTCAACAGGATTAACGGGTTGATCCCACCCCCCGAGCGCACGCGCCGCAAGGCGTGAGCCGCAGCAACGAGAACGATACTCGCGGCAATCACACCGGCGGCCACGACATCCTCAGGCCGAGATCAAAGCTACGCACCAGCAGGCCGTCATGGATCGCGCCATACGCCTCGGTGGATGGACCGGAGCCGTACCCGCACGCTCCATCACCATGCATCGAGGGTTTCTGCGCTTCCGGGCAGTCGCTCAAGGTTTCCAATTCGCGAGGCGTTTCCGGACGGGTTACGGCAGCCAGCGGCACTTCCAAGCCTGGAACTGCACGATCGTCCACAGCGGATATTGCCACTGTTCGCCCGCCAGGTGCCGGTCCCACAATTGGCGCACCGCCCTCGGGTCGAACAGCCCATCTGCGGCGAGGCGTTCCACCGCCAGCAGGTCTTCGGCCCAGTCGCGCAGCGGGCCGCGCAGCCAGAAATCGATCGGCACGCCGAACCCGGTCTTGGGCCGGTCGATCAACTTGCGCGGAACGCTGCGGTAGAGCACCTGGCGCAATGCCCATTTGGTCTGGCCGCCACGGATCTTCATCGCCATGGGCAGGCGCCAGGCAAATTCGATCACCCGATGATCGAGCAGCGGCGCCCGTACTTCGAGGCTGACCGCCATGCTGGCGCGATCGACTTTCACCAGGATGTCGTCGGGCAGATAGGTCAAGAGGTCAAGCATCTGCGCGCGCTGCACCGGCTGCGGGTAGAGGTCGGCCAGGGCTCCCTTCCACCAGGCGGCAGGCTCCTCCCGCGAGTCGCACAGCAGGGTCTGCGGCGCGACGCCCTGCTGCACCAGGCCGCGATAGAGCTTCTCGATCGCCTGGGGTCCCTCCGCTGCAGCGATCCGGTCCAGCCAGCGATCGGCGCGCGCCCGGAAAACCGGCGGCAGGCACCGATAAATCGATGAAGCTGCCGGCGCCCTCAGGGCTCGCCCGGCGGTTCGCGCCAGCAGCGCCGTCGGGCCGGTTGCCAGCGGGAGCACGGTGTCGAGATAACCGTACCGGGAATAACCGGCGAAACTCTCGTCGCCGCCATCGCCGGAGAGTGCCACCGTGACATGTCGGCGGGCCATTTGGGCGACGAGATAGGTCGGGATCTGCGACGAGTCGGCAAAGGGTTCGTCGTAGATTTCGGGGATGCGGGGGACCAAATTAAGCCCGTCCGCTGCCGTCACATATAGCTCTTCATGATCGGTACCGAGATGCCGGGCGACGGCGCGGGCATAGGGCGCCTCGTCGAACCCCGGGACATCGAAGCCGATCGAGAACGTGCGTACCGGACGGTTCGACTGGGCCTGCATCAACGCGACGACGAGCGACGAATCGATCCCGCCCGAGAGAAAGGCGCCGAGCGGCACATCGGCCACCATCCGGCGCCCGACCGCATCGCGCAGCAGCGTCTCCAACTGGTCGATCGCCTCCTCCTCGTCGAGGATCGGGGCGTCGTCGCGCTGGCGCGCGGCGACCTCTTCGACCCGCCAGAACCTCTCGACCGACCACTCCCCGGCGCGCGTCAGCATGCCGTGCCCGCCGGGCGGCAGCTGAGTCACGTTGCGATAGATCGAGAGTGGGTTCGGCACATACCCGAACCGCGTATAGGCGGCAAGCGCGCGCGGGTCAATCTCTGCCCGGAAATCGGGATGGCGGCGCAGGCTGCGCAATTCGGAGGCGAACAATGTCGAGCCGCCAAAGCGGCCAACATAAAGCGGCTTCTTGCCCGCCCGGTCGCGCGCGAAATCAACCCGACCGGTGACCCGATCGTAGACGGCAAGGGCATACATGCCGATCGTTCGCGCCAACGCATCGTCGATGCCGCGCGCTTCGATCGATTCGAGCAGCACCTCGGTGTCGGAATGGCCGCGGAACACAATACCGGCGCCGGCCAGCGACGGGCGCAGATCCTCTACGTTGTAGATCTCGCCATTGTAGATGATGACATGGCGGCCGCTCGCCGATTCCATCGGCTGATGGCCGGCAGGCGATAGGTCAATGATCGACAGCCGGCGAAAGCCGAAACCGAGGCCACGCTCGACATCGGCATAGGTGCCTTGATGATCCGGCCCGCGATGCACGATCTCGGCCGCCATCATGCCCGCCAACGCGTTCAGCGCCGGCATATCGAGGCCAAGCCCGGGCGAGACGAAGCCGGCGATGCCGCACATCAGATCGTCTCAGTCCCCGATCGGCCGTAAGTCGAAAATGTGGCACGCGCTGCCCAGAACCCGGGCAAGACGGGCGCGCTTCGCCAGCGACCAGCGCGGCCCGAACGTCATGTGGCCGGTGTAGAACAAGCCCATCGGCTCGTCTCGCAAAATCTCAAACCCATTCCGCCGAAAGTTGCGGCGCCACCATTCCGGGCGGAACAGCCACGTCTCGCTCAAAAGATTGCCGCGCTCGCCGTGCCGCTTAAGGCGGAACACGCCGGTGAGGTGCCTTCCGGCATTGAGGCCGATTCCAGCCAGCTGGCGAGTCTGCGAAATCGTCGGCGGCCAGCGCAAGCGCAATCGCGACGTCAAGGTCGCGGCGTACTGGAAGCCGGTCGGAACCGAGGATACCGTCGTCCAAAAGCGCCAGGCATGCGTCGGCAGCACATGCACCACGCGGCCGTCGGGGCGCAGGACACGCCGGATCTCATTGTGCAGCTGCACGAGGTCAGGCACGTGTTCGAGGACGTTGGACGAGTAAACGATATCGAACGACCGGTCGGGAAATGGAATGTGTCGGCCGTCGTAATCGGTTATCGGGAATAGGCGGTCCCCGGCATAGGTCGAATCGGCCAATTCGATCGCCTCGACGGCGAATCCACGGGCGGCCAGGTCGCGCGACTGCTGACCGGTGCCGGCGCCTATTTCGAGCACCCGCGCACCGCGCGGGAACCACCGGACGACGCGTTCGATCTCGGCCGCGCGCAGCGCGTTCAGGTGGGCGATGGAAAACATCGGCCGAAGCCTTCAGAGCCGGTGCCGCGGTTCATCACCGCCGATACAGGGCCAGCGTCTCTTGCAGCATCCTCTCCAGACCGAAGAGGCGCGCGACGAAGGCGGGACCGGCGGTGTGTGCCCGCTCGCGCCACCTCGGATCGTCAAGCACCCGAAGGAGGCAAGCCGCGATCGTCGCGGCGCTCTCGTCGCGAACGACGATGCCGGTCACGCCGTCATCGATCGTCTCGGCCGTCCCGCCTGAAGCGGTCGCGACGACCGGCACGCCGGCGAGACTGGCCTCCAACACGACGTTGGGGGTGCCCTCAAACCGGGAAGTCAACAGGAATACGTCGAACAGCGACAAACACGTCGCCGTATCAGTGCTGGCGCCAGGACAGTGCAGCCGCTCGGCGAACCTGCCCTGGCGTGCCCGTTTCACGACCGCGCCGCGCAATGGCCCGGTGCCGATGATAACGAAATGGCATTCCGGCCGCGCGCGGGCGACGGTGGCGGCGGCCTCGATCCACAGTAGCGGCTGCTTTTCGTCGTAAAAGCGGAAGATCGAACCGACTACCGGGGCGGTTTCGGGGATCCCGAGCTCCGCCCGCAGCCGCTCGGTCGCCCTAGACGAGGGCGGAACGAAGGCGTGCGGGTCGATGCCGTTGCGCAATACCCGGATGCGGTTGCCCGGAACGCCGAGCCAAAGCGCGTAATCGGCCGCGCCGGCGACGCTATTGTTGAGCATGACGATTTCGCCGACGCTCGTGACTTCGCGATAGGCGTCGGCCATGTAGGACCGATGATAGGCGAAATTCGGCGGCGAGAGATTGCGCCCGGAGACGATCACCTTCGGCACCCCGACAATCCGCGCGGCGTAGGCAGCCGCGATCGATAGCGAATCTTGCCAGGCATGCACGACCGCCGGACGCAACTGCACGAAGTCCCCGGCGAGCCGCTCGATTTCGTCCTGCACATCGTGCGGCAGCCAGTCGATCGCATCCAGGGCGTGCGCGACCGCGTCCGCCGGCACCGCCGCGGCGAGCAGCTGGCGTGCCTCGCCAATCTCGACCGCATTGCGCACGATGCCGTCGAAGTCTTTGAGCGCCGGCAGAAAGAAATCATAATCCGGGCCAGTTCCCAGCCGCATGCAGAGGAGTCCGAGCGGTCGCCCGGTCCGCCCGTCGAGACTGCGCAGGGTGGTGACCAGCTGGCGTTCCGCCCCACCCCAGGCGAGCGCATTGTTGACCAGGATGATTGGCCCGCTCGAGAAGGCTTGCGGCTCAAGCAGCGGCGGCAGATCGCGCAGCATGATCGGCCGTTCGGCGAACCGCCGGGCGGTGATGTCGCCATCCCGCATCGCCCGGGCCGCGACAAACCGGGCCACGCGCTGCTTCAGCGTCATCGGCAGCACCCGCCGGGCGACCGGCCGCGCCACCCGCAGAATGGGTCGCAACACCCTGTGCAGATGCCCATTGGCGAGCGCGGCGGCGGGCGGCGCCTTCGAATGCCCGGCGGGCGGTGTCGAATTCGGCGGAGCAGCGATGAGCGGCTGCTGACGGGACACCGGCAATCCGGACGGCACGCCGATCCGGGACACCAGCGTCAGCGGATCGCGCGGCGGCGCGGGCCGCTCGCCGGTGCGGTGGGCGATCGCGATCAGGGTCGAGCCGCTCCCCAGCCGCACCGACCGGCTGCCGGCCAGTGCAAGCGCCGCAAACGGGCTGACGTCGGCGGCAAGGGCAGAAACGTCGGCCTCGTGGATCACCTCAACCGCAAACCCATACTGCGCCAGCAGTGCCGTGAGCGTGACGGCGTCGAACGACCGTACATGCTGCCAGCGATGATAGAGTATCCCGGCCAGCGGCGAGACCATCAGCGAGCGGTCAAGATCCTCGCGGTTCGGGGTGGTCAAGATCATCCGACCTCCCGGGGCGAGCGAGTGGGCGAAGGTCGCGAAGAAGTCGGCGTATCCGTCTTCTAGGATGTGCTCGATCACCTCGATGGCCATCACCACGTCAAAACTGGCCGCGTTGCCCGGATCGATCGTCTCGAACGCGCCGATACAGCCACGTACGCCGTACAACTTCTCGGTCAGAAAATTCCGGCGGCCGGGCGATGGCTCTAGGACTGCGACCGCATAGCCGGCGCGGGCCATCATGCGTGCCATCTCGCCCTCCCCGGAGCCGATATCGAGGTGCCGGCCACCCGGCACCAGCCACGGCTCCAGCGCCTTCAGGAGCCCTGGACCCTCGATCGCACCGAAACTCTGCGCATCCATCGGTGTGCCGGCGATGCGGTTCCAGAACTCGGTAACCCGCGCCGGCGTCCACACCCACTCGGCAGGTTCGCGCGTCGACATCGATGCCGCAACCGCGCGACGCAAATCGAGCCAGCCCGCCGAACTGGCGGCGTCGTCCGCGCGCTCGCGACCCTTCATGGTCGCCACTGCCAACAGGGTGCCACCATCGCCAAAATGCAGATGGGGCGCCGCGGTCAGGGCCTGCCATTGGGCTCCGAGCGACTGGAACCCGCGCTCATCGAGCTGGGTCTCGAGCACGCCCGTGACGTTAAATCCCTGCCGCTTCAGTAATTCGCCCAGCGTGCGTGGTGAAAACGCGCGCAGCCGCTGCGCCATGTGGAACAGCGTGCCGCTCGCCGGGCAGAGCGATAGGAACTGATCAAGCACCTCGTTATTGGGCACGGTGACGACGAGCTGTCCGGCCGGGCGCAGCGCCCTGCGGGCCGTGGCGAACAGGCCGTCGACCTCCCCATCCGTCACCTGGGTGAGGCTCTCCGGCACGAGCACCAGATCGGCTGCCGCCTCGGCGGCGGAGACAGCGCCGAGCCAGGCCGGGTGCGCCTCCAACCGCGCCACGCTGCCGCGGAGCAACGGCCCGGTATCGATCCGGCCGACGCGGAACCCGGCCAGCAACAGCGCCGCGGCGTAGTCGGTGTCGCGCTCGCCGAGAATGAGGATTTCGGCGGCTGCCGGGGTGCGCTGCGCCAATATCGCCGCAAGATGGCGCGCGACGCGCTGGGCAAATTGCGCGGGCGGCAAATCCAGCCGATAGGCTGCCCGCCAGAATTTCTCCGCCAGCTCCGGCGTCCAGACGAGGCGCGGCGCCGGTAAGGCCGGTGCAGCAGCGCCGCGCGGCATTCCAACAACTGCGCGCCTGCATCCGTCCGTGCTACCCGGTGGGAACATTGCCATGGCGCGAGGATACCTGTAGAAGACGGGCCGACCTTACGCATATCGACTAGCCGGTCAAGCATGCTGTCGACGGCTTCAAAGATCCTGGCACCCGCTCCCAATCGGATGGCGCTGCGCCATTTTTCGTTACTGATCAGCCGCCATCACGAACTCGTATGGGAAATGACCCGTCGAGAAATACTTGATCGTTACACAGGTCAAATACTGGGGTCGCTATGGGCAGTTGGTCTCCCGCTGCTGTCGATGGCGATCTATGTCTTCGCTTTTCTGATATTGTTCCAGGGGCGGTTGCCGGGAAGCTCATCCTCCGTCAGCTATGCGGTGTTCATGCTGGCCGGATTGGCCCCGTGGATGGCCGTGCAAGAGGCGCTCGGCCGTGGACCAACGGCAATCTCCGGCAATGCGAACCTGGTGAAGCAGATCGTCTTCCCCAATGAAGTCCTGCCCCTGCGCGTGGCGCTCGGGGTACTGCCGACCCTGGGCATCGGCATCATTGTCGTTGGGATGCTTGCGCCAATCGCCGGTCTCGGGGGCTGGCTCACTGCCCCGTTGCTGGTGGTTGTCATCGCCTGTCACCTGATCATGACGGTCGGCCTGGTGTATCTCCTGGCGGGAATCGGGGTCTTCATCCGGGACGTGCGCGATGTCGTCACGGTGCTGCTCTCGGTCGGCATGTTTCTGCAGCCGATATTCTACGCCCCCGGCGTGGCGCCGCGAGCGCTCGAAGCGGTGTTTTATCTGAGCCCCGTCAGCTATCTGATCTGGTGTTATCGCGACGCGCTTGTGTATGGCGAAGTCACCCGCCCGCTCGCCTGGGTCGCCGCGCCAATCATATCGATGCTATTGTTTCTGGTCGGCTATCGGCTCTATCGAAACCTTCAGCCGGCCTTTGGGAACGCCCTGTGAGCGGCATCGCAATCGCGGTTCGGGCGCTGCGCAAGAGCTATCGGCTATACGCCCATCCTCGCGACATGGTGATCGAAACGCTGACCGGACGGCCGCGCCATCGCGAATTCACCGCGCTTGAAGATGTGTCTTTCGAGGTCGGCCACGGCACCGTGGTGGGCCTGATGGGGCGGAATGGCGCGGGCAAGAGCACGCTCTTGCGGATCATCGCCGGCACCCTCGATGCGACCGCCGGCACGGTGACGACCACCGGACGGATCGCGGCCATTCTCGAACTCGGCACCGGGTTCCACCTCGACTATAGCGGGCGCGAGAACATCTACCTGGGCGGGTTGTGTCTGGGCCTCAAGCGCAGGGAGATCGATGCCCGGGTCGCCGAGGTGATCGAGTTCAGCGAGCTTCAGGAATTTATCGACCAGCCGTTCCGCACCTATTCGAGCGGCATGCAGGCCCGCCTCGCGTTCAGCGTCGCCACCTGCGTCGATCCCGACATCCTGATCATCGACGAAGCGCTGGCGGTCGGCGATGCGCGGTTCCAGCTCAAATCGTTCGACCGGATGGCCGAGTTCAAGCGGCGCGGAAAGTCCATTCTCGTCGTCAGCCACAGCATCAATCAGCTCGTCAGCATCTGCGACCGCGCGATTCTGCTCGACCGCGGCCGGGTGTTGATGGATGGCGACCCGAACGCCGTCGGCAACGCCTATCATGAACTGCTGTTCGGATCGCCGGGCGGGACCCTGCGCGCCGTAGCCACGGCGGACGACGCAGCGAGCGGGCACGAGGCAGCGGAGGGAGAAGCCACGGCGACCGAAGAGCAAGGCGCGGCGGAAGCTGGTCCAGCCGAGCGCGAGCACCGCTACGGCGACGGCGCGGCGCGGATCACCGAATTTCGCGTCCTCGACGCGAGCGGCCGCATGGTCACGCGGTTGCAGAGCCCGGAGACCTATACCGCGGTGATGACGATCCGCGCCGTGCGCCAGACCGGGGAACTTTGCATCGGCATTCTCATGCGCAATGGACGTGGCCAGGATATTTTTGCCTCTGACACGATCAGGTGTCAGAACCTGACGGTCGCAGCGCTGGCTGCCGGGGAGGAAGCCGGGGTTTCGATGCGTTTCCGGGCCAACATGGCCGCCGGCACTTACTTCTTGACTGCCACAGCCGCGCGAACCGATGGAACAAAGCACGATGTGCGTTTCGACTCCATCATGATCGAGGTCGAGCCGGTTGCCGCGCTTTACACCGACACGCTCGTCAACTTGGAGCCGCAGTTCCGGATCGAGCAGCGCACCGGGCAGTTGCAAGAACCGATGGCGTTGGTGGAGTAGCCACATTGCACGACGAGATTGAATTGACGGTCGAGCCGCGGCAGGCGCGCCCCGATCAAGGATTTTGCTGGATCGTTGACCTGCCGGCACAGATCGAAGAGGGTGACGATCTCGATAATCCGGCCCGTTCCGCATTACAGCTGTTTGAGGGTTCCAGCCCGCTCGGCCCGGCCCACGCCGACCATAATCGCATCCGGGTCGTCGGCGGCGGGCTCTGAGGGCACGGGCGCGGTGGCATGGACGGGAGCGCGTGCTCGATCAGCGGCGGCGCCCGCGGACGTCGGAGTCGGACGCGGCGAGCGCGTCAGCGCAGACCTTTCTCGACCAGGGGGCATCTGGTGAAAGAAGGATCACTGCGAAGGAAACTGTTGTTGGGCCGTTCCCGCAATGTCTGTGCCGTTATCGGTTTGAATGAAGTTTATGTTCTTGGCGTTATTTGTGATTACAAAATCCATGTGGGCAAGGGGGACATTGTTGTTCAAGAACACCGCACTTCCAGTGCAGTCGTTGGAATTCACCGTATATGTGCCAGTATATTGCCTCCCTCGCGTAATGACCGCTCCATCGCTGATGGTGTCCGTGCCGACGAAATTCCCATTGCCATCGGGTACGAACCTCCCCGCCGACGAAAACCCGTAGAGACTACCTTGGACACTGAAATACGAACCGTTCAGAGCATAGGTGTATGGGACCGAGAGGGATTGCAGCGAACAACCGGTTTGAGCCTTGACGTTTATGGTCCGCATGTTCCAGGAAATCAGGATACCAGCAGCAACTAGAACTGCTATTCGTTTTGTCAATGTGGTGCTCCTTTCATTTGAGAAATCCGAGAAATATGCCGACCGCATACGAATGACTATGGGCCAAGTCTTCTTGCGGGCGCGTTCGACTCGCGCGAGATGGCGGGATGACGCTTTTGCCGAGAGACCCCACCGATCTCTCTCATGGTCGGCCTGCTTGCGCCTTATGGTCGCAATCCGCCCTGTGAGAATTGTAACTCGGATCGTACAATAATCGATGCTCTCTTTGGCAAACATGAGGGTTGGCCGTATCCGAAACTCAAGTCCTGCGGATCCTTGCTCAGCGAATCAAATCTTTGCGCCGCGTCAAGGGCTGGTCGCAGGAGCAACTCGCGGAGCACGCATGTATGCAGCGCAGCTACCTGGCCGACCTGGAGCGCGGCTATCGTAATCCGTCGGTGCGTACGCTGGTCAAGCTAGCGAACGCTCTCGATGTTTCCTTACCGGTGCTATTCGAAGACGACGCCAAAGGTAAGAAGCCTCGGACGTAGTCTCGCTATCCTTGTCGGCCAACTGGTTACTAAGATGCCGGCGCCAAGCGCACCACATTCGCGGGCAGCCGGCCCCAGAAGCCGCGCTGCGCCTACGGGCGAAGGAGCGGCCAGGGTGAACTCAGGCATCCGCCCTTCGTTGCCGGCGCGCAGCCTGCGCCCCATCGGCGGGCGCCGTCCGCGGGCGCCAGCGGCGCGGCGGGGTCTTCCGAACGCGGTGGCTCCGGCGCGCCGCGGCAACGGGCGCGCTGGCACGCACGGGAGCGCATGCTCCATCGGCGGCGGCGGCTCCGGCGGCTTGCACGGCAGATGGGGTACA
>Ga0209415_10019163_pt1 | contig 10736 bp, 9 predicted proteins | sample PeaSoiSIISIP2007_FD_187696 | JGI IMG/M metagenome (GOLD analysis project Ga0209415, IMG submission 187696) | Peat soil microbial communities from Weissenstadt, Germany - SII-SIP-2007 (SPAdes) (version 2) | ecosystem: Environmental > Terrestrial > Soil > Wetlands > Peat | place: Germany... | reverse complement strand
CGTGCCGGCGCGATCGCGACAGAGCAGCACCGATTCCTCGCCCATGCGCGATTGGAAAAAGTCGCCCGGCTTCGGAATCTGACATTCGTGGCCGACGAACAGCCAGGCCCGGCTGAACAGATGCTCGAGTTCGGCACGATGGGCTTCGTCGCTTACGAAGACGTCGCGGCTCACCGTCCCCTTGGCAGCGTCGACCCACTCGTCGTAGCGGCTCATTTGAGGTCTCACTTCGTAAAGGCGCTACCGATGCGCGCGACCGCGACGAATTGGGCTTTGTCTTTGTCGTAACGCAACACGATGTCGGTGCGGCCGTCGAGCCCGCGTTGGCTGCCGTCGCGGAAATCGTACTCGCCGGACGCCCCGTGGAACCCGTGCAGGTTCTCGAGGTATTGCCTGTACTCAACCGGCGTCGCGTCCAGACCGACCGCTTTGAGCATGCCGACGACGACGAACCCCGGATCCCACGCCAGGAGGTAGCCGGCGTCGGCGGCGAGCCCGGCGGCCTTCAAGGTGTTGTAGTACGTTGCCGCCGCGGCGCGCAGCGGTCCCGGCGGAACGGCGTCCGGCGCAATGCCGGGCACGTTGATGAAGTACAGATCGGTCGGCAGAATGCTGCTGAACCGCTTCATCGTGTCGTAGTTGAGGTTTGCACCGCTGCTGCCGGTCGGGATGTCGAGGCCGTTATCGAGCATCGCGTGCAATACCGTGCCGAACGGCGTACCGACGGCCCAGGCGATGACCGCTTGCGGGCCGGCTGCCTTGATCGCCGCAATTTGCGCGCTGACGCTTACGTCGGAGACACCGAAGCGCTCGCGGGCAACCACCCTGACATCGCGGTTTTCGGGCAGCGCGAGCGCTGCGTCCAAGTTGCGTTCGAAGTCTTGGCCGCTCGCGTCGGTAGTGAAGATGATGCCCAGGCGTTTCCAACCGCGGTCGCGATAATACTTGATCTGCAGCCGCACCGCTTCTTTGGTCGGAACGCCCTGCGTGAACATGAACGAGCCCGTCGGCGGATACACGCCCGAGGAGAGGCAGTACGTCAGCGGCCCCTGGGCCTGCACGAGGGGCAATACCGCGTTGCAGCCGCCGGCCAGCGTCGGCCCCATGACAATGGGCGGATTCTTCGCCACGATCGCGCTCATGAGTTGCACGGCCACCGGTGCACTCGACTGATCGTCCTGGATGTCGAAGACGATCGGCCGCCCGCGCACGCCGCCGCTTGCATTGACGGAGTCGGCCAACGTCCGCAATGCCGTGGCCTCTTCCGTGCCGGTTGCCGTAGCCGAGCCGGTCAGCGAGAGGATCACCGGAATCGTGAACGGCGGCGCTGCCGCCCTCACCGCTTGGCCGGCGAAGACGACGACGGTCGCGATCGCAAGTGTCACAAACAGCCGCTTAGCCTGCATGCGCGGTCCTTTAAGCCCCGCGCATCCGGCACCTCGTGGGACACGGACTCGATTCGACCGCCTCAGAAAACTCGAGCCGAGCCGGCCGGGGAACGTCGGCTTCGCGGGCCGGCAAACTGGTCATCGCAAGCCACCCGGCCGGATTGCTGTGAGGGTTCCTTTACGGGCATGGTCGTATCTATTCTGGGTGACGCACGACATTGGCTTGCACTTCAAACGCTGCACACGGGTGTGTCTTGTCCTCGCGATTGCGTTTGTTGTAGCGCCGGCGCAGATCCACGCGGCGGATCCGTACACGATCGACGTGATCCTGCCGCTCACCGGTCCAGCGAGTTTTTCCGGGACGGCGCAACAGCAAACCGTGCAGCTTTTCGAACGCTTCGTCAACCGGACCGGCGGCATTCACGGCCGCCAGGTGCAGTTCGACGTGCGCGACGATCAGAGCAATCCCATCATCGCCGTGCAGATCGTCAACGAACTTTTGCCGAAGAAGCCGACCGTCATCATGGGACCGAGCATCGCCGCGACGTGTTCGGCGGTAAGCCCGTTACTGGCGCCGGCAGGACCGGTCGAGTACTGCTTTTCACCGGTCGCCGATCCGCCGCGCGGCGGCTACGTGTTCGCCATCTCGCAATCGATTCAAACGATCACGCTCAACGAAATCGCGCACGTCCGGTCGTTTGGGTTCCGGCGCATCGCCGTGCTCTCCGCCAACGATGCGAGCGGCCAGCGGGACACCGTAAGCTTCCTCGCGGGGATGCACCAGCCGGAGAATGCGGCGCTGCAGATCGTCGAACAGGACCAATTCAGTCCCGCCGACCTCAGCGTTGCGGCGCAGGTGGCGCGCATCAAAGCGACCCAGCCCGACATCATCGTCCTCTACGCGATCGGTCCGGCCTTCTGGATGGCCTTGCGGCAACTCCACGACGCCGGCTTGGACGTTCCGGTGCTCACGAATCCGGCCAGTGCGGACGAAACGCTGCTCAAGCAGAACCGCGCGCTCTTGCCCAAGCTGCTCCTGATCACGGGCTTGCCCTACCAGGCGAACCATCTGCCGCCCAGCATGCGTCAGGCGAGCGCAGAATTCCTGAACGCCTTTCGCGACGCCGGACTGCCGCTGCCCTCGCGCTCGCAAGCGGATGCGTGGGATCCGCTGAGGATCGTCGTCGCCGCATTGCGCGTGCTACCCGCCGATGCGACGCCCGCCCAACTCCACGATTATCTCGAAAATCTGCATGACTTCCCCGGCCTCTTCGGCATCTATGACTTCCGCTCGCACGATCAACATGGCCTCGCGCTCATCCCGGAGAACGAGGAGCCCGAGGTGCGCTGGGATGTCGCACGTGACGAATGGGTTGCCTACAGCCCGTAAAGGAGCGAACGGTGACGACTACGACCAAGCTGCGCGTCTTCGACGCAGACGGACACATCTTCGAAGACGAGCGCGGGATTTTCGGGCACCTGCCCGGGATCTTTGCCGGGCGCGAAGAGTTGATGCGCGTCCCGCTCTTTCCGCCGATGGATTCCTGGAACCGCACCGCGCTCGCGGTCGCCGGACGGCTCACGAACGGGTCGACCTCGGAGACATACCGGCGCGCGAACTTCAAGATTACGGCTAAGGAGTGGCGAGAGTTCCTGGCGGCCGCGGAGATCGACGGCACCGTGCTTTTCCCGACCGCGGCCTTGGGTTTTGGGCGCGTACGCGAAGTCGACTGGGCCGTCGCGCTAGCGCAGGCGTATAACGATTGGATGTACGCCTCGTTCACGCGCGACAACCCGAACATCCACGCGGTGGCTCTGCTGCCCGTCCAAGATCCGCACGCGGCGGCGCGCGAATTGCGGCGTGCGGTGACCGAACTCGGCTGCCCCGGCGGCTTCATCGTAGCCGGCCATCGGCGTCAAGCCTTGGGTGATGGGTTCTTCGATCCGCTCTACGAAGCGGCGCAGGAACTCGATACGGTGCTGGCCATCCACGCAGGTGGCCCCGGCGACCGCTTTGACATGCTCGGGCCGATCGGGTCGCGCTGCGTCGGCCATCCGTCGAGCCTCATCGTCGAGATGACGAGCATGATGTTCAGCGGCGTGTTCGACCGCTTTCCGAAGGTGCGCTTTTCGTTCATGGAAGCCGGCGTCGCCTGGATCGTGTTTTTGCGCGAACGCATGAACGAAGCCTACGAGCAGTGGGCGGTGCAGGCGCCGCAACTGAAATGCAATCCGGACGAGCACCTGGCGAGCGGGCGGATCTTTTTCCACTGCGAAGTCGACGAACGCATCATCCCGTATGCCGTCTCCGTGCTGGGTGATGACTGCCTGCTTTACGCCTCGGATTTTCCGCACGGCGCGCCGGAGAAGATCGTACGCGAAAAAGAAAAATTTCTCGCCCGCACCGATCTTAGCGAGTCCACCAAGGCCAAACTCGTGCGCGACAACGCGCTGCGCATGTACAAACTTCAAGGCTAGCGCGAGGAGACACTATGGCGCCCACGTCGTTCGCGGAATTGGCGCAAGCGGACTGCGTCCACCGGCGCGTCTATACCGATCCGGCCGTCTTCGAGGCCGAGATGCAGCGCATCTATGGCCGGACCTGGATATTCATCGCGCACGAGAGCGAGGTCCCGAATCCCGGCGACTTCAAGACGGACACGCTGGTGCGGCGTCCGATCATCATCGTGCGCGGCAGTGACGGCCGCGTGCGCGTGCTCGCCAATACGTGTCCGCACCGCGGCGCGAAGGTCTGTTACACCGACTACGGATCAGCCTCGCGCTTCCGCTGTATGTATCACGGGTGGACGTACAGCACTGAAGGCCGGTTGATCGGCGTGCCCCAGCGCGAACGCTTCGAAAACTTCAACCCGGGTGCGGACTTCGGCTTGGCAGCGTTGCCACGGGTCGAGAGCTATCGCGGCTTCATCTTTGCGAGCCTCAGCCCGGACGGGCTCACGCTGAGCGAACATCTCGGTGCTGGAACCGGATACCTCGATGAGTTTTGCGACCGCGCACCGGATGGTACGGTTCAAGCGACCAAGCCGATCAAGTACGGCTACGCCGGCAACTGGAAGCTGCAACTCGAAAATTACGCCGACCCCTATCACGCCGCCGTGCTCCATCAAAGCGCGCTGGAGATCGGCCGGACGATCCTCAAGGAGAAATATGCGTCGGCGGAGTTCACCCCGCAGAGCATCCGGACGGACTACTACCAGCGTGGATACGGCTCGGGCCACGGCATTGCCGACTTTGGACACGGGCGCGGCGGCAACTGGATGAACGCCTACCGGAACCCGGCCTACTTCGAAGCACTGCGGGCAAAGTATGACGAAGAGCGGGCGCGCGAGCTGCTGGAACTCGACGTTCACCTCATGATCTATCCGAATCTGCTCATGCACTCACGAGCGAACCACTATCGTGTGATCAAGCCGCTCGCGGTCGACAAGACGGAGGTGTGGGCCTATCCGTGCCGGCTCGGCGGCGCGCCCCAGGACGTCAACGACGCCCTGATCCTGAATACCTCACACCACGTCTCCGCGATGGGCGAAGTGCAAGTCGACGATATGCAAGCGTTCGACTGGGTGCAGTCGGGCCTGCAGAACGAAACGATGGAATGGGTGCTGTTCAAGCTTGGCGGCGCCAACTGGCGCGAAGACGAGCGTGGGCAATTCCAGTGCGACAGCCCAAGCGAAGGGATTATCCGCTATCAATACCGCGAATGGGCCCGCTTGATGGCGGCCGGCGAACTCGCCGCCATCCCGGGCATCACGGTCGGAACGTGATGGGCACGGCGAACCCGGCGTCCGTGTCGGACCGCAGCGCGGAACTGGAACGCTTCGTCTACCATGAAGCGAAGCTGCTCGACCAACGGCAATTTCGGGCGTGGCTGAATTTGCTCACACCTGACGTGACGTATTGGATCCCGAACTATAATGACGACGGTCCGCCGGGGGAGTGCGGGGTCATCGTCCTCGAGCACCTGCTGGAGTTGCGCGCGCGCGTCGAGCGAACGTTGGACCCACGGAACCCGACCCAGCAGCCGCCGCCGCGAACGCGGCACTTTCTCACGAACGTGCTCGTCGACTGGGGTTCCGACGGCACGAGCGCGGTCGTGAGCGCGAGTCTCCTACTCTACGTTTCGAAGGACGGGCGCCTATCGGCCTTTCCGGGACAATGCGACTACACGCTGCACAACGTCGACGGCAAGTGGCGCATCGCAGCCAAAACCATCAATCTGTTGGGGAACGCCGGCGCGCTCTCATCATTGCCGATCGTGTAGGGATCGCCTCAGCTCTCGAGCTTGAGGTTTAAACGAGCATTCGTGAGTTGAGCCGCCACAGTTCATGAAGTTGAAGACGGACAGCGTTTGGTGAGCGTCCGACACGAGAGGCGCGTCCATTTGATCGCGCCTTTGCCCTCCTTGATGTGTTGTTCTGCGGTCCGGCGCTGATTGTAGAATGCGACGACGTTCTTTGAGCGTCGCGTCAGGACTTGACGATCGTCTCGATACCGAACTGAGAATTGGTCAAGTAGCCAGCGCAACCGGGGCCGATGAAGAATCCGCGCGTTCGATTTGTCCCCGCGAACCTCACCGGCCGTATTCATTTAGCTACGATGACCGGTACGCGTGCACGCTCGACGAGCGCGGCCGATACGCTGCCGAGGAACAAACGGGCGAGGTCCGATCGGCCGTGGCTTCCAACCACGACGCTGCTGCACTTCCTCGCTTCGATGGTCTCTAGCAGCACCTCGGACGGCTCGCCGTCGAGCATAACTGCTTCGAAAGGAACGCCGACCTGCCGGAGACGCGTGGCTGCCTGCTCGATCATCGTAGCTGCCCCACGTCGTGCCGTTAAAGAGTAGTAGTCGCTGGGGGACGGTTCGGTCTGCAGAAGATCGTCGCTACCGAATGCATGGATCAGTAGCAGTTCGGAGCCGGAGGCCTGGGCGAGCTGGATTGCGGTAGCGAGTGCCGTGGCCGCGGCCGGAGATCGGTCGATTGCAACGCCGATCGGTCCAGAGCGAATCGCATCGTCTTCGTGGACCACGACGACCGCGACCGGGCTCATTCGAATCAATCCCTCGGCCACGCTGCCAAGGACCACCCGTGCGATTCCCGTTCGCGCGTGTGTCCCGATAACGATGGCGTCAGACCCGTTCTTGCGAGCGCATTCGCAAATGGCCTCGGCCGGATGGCCCTCAAGGACGATGCTATTCGCCGCGACGGCCCGCGTGAGAGCCTCGCGCTTGGCCTCTTCGCAAAACGGGCTAGCACTTGATTCCGTCTCGACCATGACCGGTGGGGGATGGAGGAAAGCGCGAGATGCGATCACCGGATCCCGGACGGCGCAAAAGGTGACGATCGTGTCGTCTCCCGCCATATCTAGCGCATGGCGTACCCCGTGTTGCGACGTCGAAGAACCGTCCACGGGGACCGTGATGTGCTTGAATGCGCCGACTTTCATGAGCCTGCAGCAGCGAGTCTACAAGTGGCCATGCAGCTATTGAGCCCGTGCCGCGTGAAGAACCGTTGAAGGTTTCTTCTGAGGATGGCAGGGTGGTCCGTAAAGGACGGAACGCGATCACCTCTGGTGATCTCGGCGCTCAAGCGCGCGACGACGTCCGTTCCGATCGTCATGACCGAGAACCTCGATCCGGTCGGCATGAGGTTTGTCGCCAGCTTGGCTCAACCCGGCGGCAACATTACCGGTACGACGGACATGGAAGTCGAGTTAACCGGTAAACGGCTCCAACTCCTCAAGGAGCTCGTGCCGCGCCTGCGGCGCGTCGCTGTCATACACAACCCCTCCAATCCCGCCAATATGGCTGCGTGGCGGGTGGCGGAGAGCATGGCCCCTACGCTCGGAATCCAGGCCTTTGCCGTCGATATCAAATCCCCAGACCAAATCGACACCGATCGCGCGAACAAGCCCCAAAGCAGCGCTGTCGCGCAGTTCGAGCGGGATGTGCTACGGGAAAGAACTGTTGCCGGGCTCGCAGCGGCAAAACGTCGCGGCGAGCGTTTTGGTCGTCGTCCGGCGCTCACGCCGGCACAAGTACGAGAGGCGAAGGCGATGGTCAAACGCGGTGATAGCCCGTCTCACGTTGCCCGCATCCTGCGCATCGGGCGATCAACGTTATATCGGGCTTTGCAAGAGACTCGCTGACCCCCTATAAGTGGCGGCCGGCTACACGAGTGCTCGTTTTACCCCTGGGAGACGCGCACGATAGCCGAGACGTACTTGCAGGCGCCACACGTACCTCGAAAGATGGACTACGACGGAGCTGTGAGCGGCCTACGTAGCATGGTTCAGACGTCACCGTGGCCGAGCGCGGCCCGGATGAATTGCTGGGCCAATGCCGTGCCGGGCGCGGTGACGTTGAGATCGTGCGCCATTTCCAGCGCCGGCTGCAGTCCGAGATAAAATCCCTCGGCCAAGTCGCGGCCCGTGTGGCGAAAATGGTCGAGCCAGCGATCGGCGATGTAACTCTGTCCGGTGCTGACGCGCAGCAGCGCGAAAAACTGTTCGACGTCGACCCCCGCCGCGGTGGCGATCCGGGCGCCCTCCGCGACGGCGACGATGTGCATGCAGGTCATCATCTGTTGCGAGAGCTTCGTGCTGGCGCCTGAGCCCAAGGGGCCCATGTGAAACAGATTGCTGCCCGAAGTCGCGAACACCGGACGGCAGCGCTCGATTACCGCGGCGTCGCCCCCGATCATGTAACACAATTGGTGCGCCTGCGCGCCCGATTTCCCGCCGCTGACCTGCGCGTCGACCACGTGCACGTTCGCGCGCGCCGCGGCCGCGGCGATGCGTCGGACGGCGGGCGGCCCCATCGTGCTGTGGAGCGCGATCACCGAATCCGGGGCCATCCCGGCGAGCACGCCGTTCGGCCCCAACAGCGCCGCCTCAATCGCACCATCGCCGGCGATCGAAACCTCCAGCAACTGCGCGTGGGCGCCGAGTTCGCGCGCCGACGCGGCGACTTTGGCGCCGCGCGACCGCATCCGGGCTAGCGGCTCGGGCTGCAGGTCGAAGACCATCAGGTCGAAGCCGGCCGCCAAAACGTTGGCGGCAATGGGCTCCCCGATGTTCCCGATCCCGATATAACCGACGCGCTCGATCGCTTCGTTCACTCGAGCTCGACGCTCATCTCGCACAGCCCGCCGGGTGTGAACCACGCCTTGAGCGACGTGCCGTCGGCCAGCGCCTGCAGCTCGCGCCGCCACAGTTTCCGCAACAGGATCACCCCGACGTCGACCTTCCCAAGGTGCTCGTCGTTGCGTTCCGAGATCGGCGCTTGCCCGACTTGCACCGCGTAGTCTTCGATCCAGAAGAGCTTGTAAGTCGTGAGATTGCGATCGGCGTCTTCGACCTTCTTGCGCCCGCGCACGACCTCAGCGCCGAACTCGTTGAGCGTCGCCAGGCCCGCCGTCTCGACATCGCGCCGCCGGGCGCGATACGCCTCGGCGTCGGCCCCGGTCAGCGGCAGGTAGTCGACCACGAAACTCACGCAGTTGTCGTCGTCGATCGGGACGCGCCAAAAAAGCCGGTCGACGGCCAGGGCGCCGGCGTCCTTCGTCGAGCCCTCGACGCGTCCGCGCGAGCGCGACTGGTTCGTGTTCGGCATGTGAAAGTGAAAGTAGGTCACCGGCCGCTCGGGCAACCTGGTGGCGGTGCGAATGCCGTATTCCGTCTCCTCGGAATCGAGTTCGCGGATCCCGAGCTGCCAGGTCAAGCCGGTCCGGAGCATCGACTCCCGGTGCGTGAAGCTCACGTGGCCGACGTCGCACGCGTTGTCGACACGGTTGAAATAGTTGCAGGGCCACACTTCGGGCGGGCCGGTGGCGACGACACCCTCGCGTTCGAAGTCCGGGAATCGCCGCAGCGGCGGCGGCGGCCCCTCGCCGAGATAGGCGAACACGAGGCCGAGGTATTCCTCGACCGGATAGCTGCGAATCGAGACCTTCTGCGCGAAGCTCGAATCCTCGCCGGGTTGATCGACGCATGCCCCGTCCGCGGCAAAGCACCAGCCGTGGTAGCGGCAGCGGATCGCATCGCCCTCGACCCAGCCGACCGAGAGCAACGCCTCACGATGAGCGCAGCGCCCGGCGACGACATGGATCGCGCCCCCCTCTCCGCGGTAGACGGTGAGGTCCTCGCTCATGATTCGCACCGGGAGGGCCTGACCCGGCACGACGTCTTGCGAACGCGCGACGGGCTGCCAAAACATCCGCAGGTAGCGGCCGGCGAGCGTTCCCGGGCCGGTCCGAGCGAAATCGGCATTGGTGACGCTCCGCCGGCCGCTGGCCTGCACCGAACTCGTGGTCATGCTGCTGTCCTCACTTGCTTTTTAGTTTGACGCCGGACGATCGAAAGGTAGCCAGCGGCCTGAAGCCGCGTCCCAGGCTAGGAAGGGCGAGTCCCGGCCATCGAGGCCGTGCTGATCGCCGGCTCGGAAGTCGTACGCCCCGAAGAGCCCCGCCAGATCGTGGAGCGACTCGAGCTCATCGCGCAGCTGCGCGCTATCGGCACCGGCCGGCAGGCGCCGCAGCGCCGTCACCGCGATCTTGATCGGATCCCAAGCGTAGGCTTGCATCGGGCTGGGTGTGATCTGCGCTGCTCTCAGGCCGTCCAGGTACTCGGCCGCCGCCGCCTTGAGCGCCGGGTTGTCGAGCTTGGCCTGATACGGCAAGCCCGTCGTCAACAGCGTCCGCGGCAGAAATGCTTTGAATTGCGCGAGCTCCTCCGGGTTGCCATTCGACGGGCTGGTCGCGACCGGAACGTCGAGCCCGGCATTCGCGAGTTCGCGCAGCGCCGTTCCGAACGCCGGGCCGATCGCCCAGACGTAGATGATGTCGGGCTTAGCGGCTTTGATCTTCGCCACTTGGGCGGCGACGCTGATGTCGGTCGGAGCGAACGTCTCCATGTCGACGAGCTGCAAGCTGCGGTTTTCGGGGAGTGCCAGCGACCCGGTCGTAAAGCGCATGTCCTGCTCGCCGCTCGCGTCGGTCGCGATCAACACCCCGAGCCGGCGGTAACCGAGCGAGCGGATGTGCGCGTAGCCGGCGTATACGACTGCCTGCAGCGTCGCCGACGACGCGAAGACGTAGCCGCCGCGCGGTGGGACCAGTCCCGGCGAGAAACAATAGTCGACCGGTCCGTTGACGAACAGCGGCGCAACGGCCGCGCACGAAGCAGAGATGCTCGGGCCGAGCACGAGGATCGGATGCTTCGCAATCAGCGCGTTGGCGATCTGCACGTCGACGGTGGGGTTGCTCTGGTCATCGTGGATCTCGAAGTGCAGCGGCCGGCCGTGGATGCCACCGGCCTTGTTCGCGGC
>Ga0209415_10019162_pt1 | contig 10737 bp, 8 predicted proteins | sample PeaSoiSIISIP2007_FD_187696 | JGI IMG/M metagenome (GOLD analysis project Ga0209415, IMG submission 187696) | Peat soil microbial communities from Weissenstadt, Germany - SII-SIP-2007 (SPAdes) (version 2) | ecosystem: Environmental > Terrestrial > Soil > Wetlands > Peat | place: Germany... | reverse complement strand
AGAGCGAGATCCTTCGCGGTCGGCTTGGCGATGATGAATCCGACCTGCTTCTTGCCGGACCGAGGCTTGACCTTCCCGCGCACCGCCACGCGGAGCAGCCGAGTCAAGCGGGCGAAGCCGACCGTCAGGGCGATCCCTCCGGGCTTCAGAGCCTGTTTGTACTGCGAGACGGAACGCTCTGGGTGGAGGTCGAGAATCAGGTCGAACTTCTCCGGGAGGGCGCCAAAGTCCTCCTTCCGATAATCGAGGACTCGATCGGCCCCGAGGGTCCGGAGGACTTCGAAGGTTTCCGGGCGGCTCGTGGCGGTAACCTGCGCCCCCATCCACTTGGCGAGTTGGACGGCGAACGTCCCCACCCCGCCGCCGGCGCCGTGGATCAAGACGGAATGACCGGGACGAACCTGCCCGTGATCGCGAAGCGCCTGCAGCGCGGTGATCGCGGCGATCCCGAGGGTCGCCGAATCCTCGAACGAGACACCGGGGGGCATCCGGGCGATCTCGTCGGTCGCGACCGAGGCGTACTCGCCGAACGCCCCATAGGTCAGCCCGAACACCTCATCGCCCGGCTGGAATCCCGTGGCCCCCTTTCCCAGCGCTTCGACGCGTCCCGCGAAATCCACCCCGAGCCTCGGACGTCTCGGTCTTCGGAGCCCCTCCGAGAGCCGGACCAGCCAGGGCGACCCCAGCGACCGTCGCCAGTCGAGGGCGTTGACGGAGGCCGCGTGGACCCGGACCAGAAGCTCCCCCTCGTCCGCCGTGAAGTTCGGGAACTCTCGAAGCTCGAGGCCCTCGGGGGGGCCGTACCGCGGGATCACGAACGCCTTCATCCGCCCTCAGAGCGAATCCGGGCGACGACCCGGTCCACGACGTGCCCGTCGCCTTCCGAGAGGATCACGAGATTCCGCCGGTCGATTTCCGATACCGGCTCCGAGGCTTAACCACGCCGCCAAATCCTCTCTTGGGCCTCCGACCGTCGGCGGCGGGCGGGACGGGAGTATGTTGGCGGAACACGTGGCCGGACCTCGCGCCGTCACGCTCGCCCGAACGGTTCGAGAGCGTTCGAAGGAACTCTTGGCCGAGCGCGAGAGCTCACGGCGATCCGGACATGGGGAGTTCGATCCGACGTCCGTACAGGAAGAGCGCGGCGCCGGCCACGACGGCGGCGTCCGCGAGGAGGATGTCGAACGGGTCGTAGAAGTCGCGAAGTTTGAGGAGTCCGACGACGACGCAGCCCAGCCCCCCGACCCACGCCGTCGTACTGACGGCGCGACCGGTCCACCCTCGACCGAGCCCCGCGTAACGGAGCCAGAAGCCACCTCCGAGGAGCGCGGCGAGGGCGACCACGACGTCGAACGGGTCGGTGTAGTCGGTGTACAATTTGACCGCGCCGAGCACGACCGCGCTCGCCCCGAACGCGAACTCGAATCCGCGCCGCCCCGCGAGCAGGTAGCCGAGCCCGATGAGGAGCGGGACGCCGACCACGAAGATGTCCGTCAGCGCGGGCGTGATCCCGGGCGAGAGCTCGAATCCGGTCACCTCCCCCGATACGCTCGGAGGGGCTTATCGTCCGACCTGCCCGCAGGGCGCGTGGAGTCCAATCGACGGAGCGATTAACCTCCCGGGATCCGCCGTCGACGACGGGGTATTCGATGAAGCTCTGGGCCGCGCTGTACGCCATCATTTGGTTGGTCGTGCTCGAATTCGTCCTGGCCCTCGCGCCCCAGCTTCGCCCCTTGCCGACGTACCTGCACGCGGTACTCGGGGTCCTCGTCGTCTTCGTCACCTACGCCAACCGAACCGCGCTCCGCGATTCGACGGCCCCGGGGCGGATCAAACGGATCGCCGCGGCGACGTTCCAGATCTCGATCGCGATGGTCGTCCTCGGCGTTCTCCTCCTTCTCAACGTCGGCGCGGGCCTCACCGTACTACCGGGCGTGTCGGTCTGGGACGGGATCATCTTCCTCCACCTGTTGCTCGCCCTCGCGGTCATCACCCAGACGGCCTCGGTGGCCACGTCCTACGACATGTGGGAGGAGCACGAGTTCGCCCGCAACACCGCCCCGGGCGAAGTGCCTCCGCCCCCGCGTCCGTCGTCGGCCCCGGCCCCACCGCCGGCGCCCGCGGAATCGTGAGCCACCACGACGAGCGCGGCCTCCCGGAGTCGGTCGGGCGCCTTCGCCGGGCGGCCCGGCCGCCCATCGAAGCCTGGAGCCCCCAGGCTCGGAGAAAGTACCGTCGAACGAGAACGGGAATCGCGGGTTCGAGGGGCTCAGTCGACGAGCGAGTCGCGGGTTCGCCAGGTGGCCTGGACGATCCCCGTCGGAGTCGTCCCCGCGAGGTGCCCCGAACCGGTCCAACCGACCGGGACCCCACCGGTCCCGTTCGTGGGGAAGCAGAACATGTCGTACATCGGCGGGTGGAGGGTCCAGGAGTCGTTGTACCCGGTCCGTCCGAGGCCGAGCAGCCACTCGGTGGTCGTCATCAGATTATAGTGGTTGTACTGGACCGTCGAGTTGTGCCCGGCGCAGGCGTACGGGCTCACGACGGCCGTGTAGATGTGGCCCCCGCCTTTCGTGCCGTTGATCCCCGAGAAGTCGGTACGGAGTCCCTCATCGTAGGTGACGATGATCGCGGAGCTCTTGAACCACGTCGAGTTGACCATCGGGGAGACGAACCCCCGGAGCCACGGGTCGCAGATCCGCTCGCCGGAGCCGGTCTGCCAGCACGAATGGGTCGAGTTCGGCCCGATGAACACGTAGTTCGACATGTGGGAGGTGTTCTCCGCCGCGTAGAAATCGGTTAGGTTCACGTCGTGCGGTTTGCACAGCGACGGATTGTCCCAGATGTCCTGGTAGAAGACGAACGGATTGTGGGCGGTCCGGTACCCCGGCGCGGTCGTGTTGTCGCACGGGGTCGGCATGTCCTCGTAGTACGCCATCCAGGTCTGCTTCCCCGTGGCGTTGCGAATCAGGTCGACGACGTTCTTCTTGTTGTGAACGTGCTGATAGTTCGTCTCCGAGCCGGAGGTCGCGGCGACGTAGTTCGGGTACGAGTAGTGGATGACGGAGTAGTACTGGGACGCGAATGCGTATTTCGCCGCGAGGTACTCCTGGAACGGGGCGTGGTGCAACACCCAGCTGACGTTCTGGTTCTCGAGGAAGATCACGATGACGTGGCAGATCGGGGTGGGGAGCTTCAGCGTCGGGCAGCTCGAGGAGTTGTTCGAGGCGAGCGGCTGGACCTGGGTGGCGAGAGAGCCTCCAACCGGCAGGCTGAACGATGAGAGGACGAACGCGAGCGTCACCAAGGTGGCGAGCGCAGCGGTCGACGCCGACACGATCCGCACCGTCGACCGGTGGCTCGATGCCCCCCGGCCCACGACGGGAATACGCTCGGACACGCATCGCCACCACAACGGGGATTCTTAAGTTCGGCCCCCCGGGCGCACCGGCCGTCGTGGTTGGGACCTCGCCGCGCACGGAGGAAGGGGGTCGGTCCGACGAGCCCCGGAGACCGTGCACGGAGGCTCACCGGGGAGTCCAGAATCGGCCGGAGTCTCGCGCGGCGCGACCGACCGGGAAACATCGGAGTCCGGGGCGGACTCGCGGATGGGACGAAATGGGGGAGGGCGAGGGAATCCGCCCCGTCAAACGCGGGGTCCGGAACTACGAGACGACGCGGCGGACGAACTCGCCGTAATCCTCGGGCCACCGCTCCTTGGGGGGCGCCGCGGCCCCCCGGAGGCCGGGTACGAGCAGGGCGGCCCGCCGTGCGGCGGTCGAGGGATCGACCTGGTCCCACAGGGAGCGGAGGTCCACGCGCTTCAGGAGGCCCTTTGTGACCGGCCGCTTCGCGTCGTAGAAGGTCACGGCCTCGAAGAACTCGAGCGCCGGGTCGGAGTTCAAAAGCGCCGCGAGCACCGCGGCGGACATCGGGTCCTGGGTCGGGACGAAGTAGCAGGTGTCATCGAGCATGACCGGCCGGCCGTCGACCTGGCCGAGGGCGCGGAAGATCGCTTTCTTGTACATTCCCGAGATCGCGACCTTGCACGGGGAGAACGAGTACGGCCCGACCCCGAACATGCCGAACGGGGGCCCGCCGAGATAGATCCGGGACTTCCGGCCGTCGAACAGCGCCTTGTGACCCATGAGGTACGACCAGAGCTTCGGCGCTTCCGTCCGGAGCCGATTCGTGTCGTCGCCCGGCGAGTGCTGGGTGACGATCACGCGCCGCTGGATGTCGCGGGGCCGTTCGCTGCCGAGGTCGGAGCTCTTCAGGAGGGGGTAGACGAACTCCGGCTCGACGTCGACTTCCTCACCCAGGCGGTTGAACAGGCGGTCGGAGTCGTCGAGAACGAGCTCCATCGCCGCCGCCGCGTCGTGCTTGATCCCCTGTCGCCACTCAAAGGGGAACGTCCCCTCCGACGAGCTGACCTTCTGGTAGCGGTTGACGTCGGGGACGAGGTGCCCGTTCACGATGCCGATGATGGCGCTCGGGAGCGGGGCTTCGAGGGAGTCGTAGACACGGATCGTGTAGTCCGGGGCGCCGTGGCCGACGTGGAGGGTGAACAGGCAGGCCGGCACACTGACGCCGAACCACATGTGGGCGTCGATCATCCGGATCGACCCGTCGTAGACGCTCAGCCGCTCCTGCTGGGCGTACCGGACGACGTTGCGCGCGACCGAGGTCTTGCAGAGCAGCGCGATGGACGGGCTGAGGGGGTAGAGGTCCCGGAGGAGCTTGACCCAGATGTATTCGGAGAGGTCGAAGTTCGAGACGCCACTGATGGCCTCGAAACCTTTCAGGTTGCGCGAGTTCGTCTTGGCGGGAACGTTCTCGGCCCCGAGACGCGCGAGCTCGGCGGTCGTCACCCACGGCGGGTTCCCGACGACGAGCAACGGCCCCTTCGTCTTCCACTTCACGAGCCGGCGGAGGTCCGCGCGGAGAATGTCCGCGTTCAGGACCGTCACGTCGGTCCGGGGGGTCGAGAGCTTCGGAGGGCCGCCGACGAAGCGGTCGCCCTGGACCTCGATGCCGACGATCTCCCGCGGCGGGTACCGGTGCTCCGTCAGGGCGTGGATGAACGCCCCGTCGCCGCAGGTCGGCTCGAGGACTCGGCTCCACTTCGTCCCGATGGGGCCGAGCGTCGCCAGGATATCGCGAGCCAGCTCGATCGGGGTCGGGAAATCTCCGTACTCCTCAAGCGATTCCGGCGGCGGGGCCGCCCGTGGGGCCGCGCCCGGTCCGCCCGCCGTCGATCCCATCCGGTCCTCGATTCGGCCCTCGCCCGCCCCGCCGGACGCGGCGGGTGGGTCGGGACTCTCCGACGGTCCAAGTGCTGTCCTTCATATAGCGCCTCTGGTTCGAAGAAACGAACTTCTCCGTCCGGATTCCCGGTTCGGAGCGGGTTCCGAGACGCTACCTCGGGGACGCTCGATTCGTTGGTCCCCTAGCGAGGGGTTTCTCGCTCGGGACCGGTGGCCCCCGGCTCGAACACGAGGGAGATGGAGTTCACGCAGTGGCGCGTGTTCTTCGCCGTCAGCCTCTCGCCGATGAACACGTGCCCAAGATGACCCCCGCACGAGTGGCAGCGGATCTCCACGCGCTCCCCGTCGGGGTCCGTAAGTCGGTCGACCGCTCCGGGCAGCTCCGCATCGAAGCTCGGCCAGCCGCAATGGGCATCGAACTTGTCGGTGGACCGGTACAGCGCGGCGTTGCACCGCTTGCAGCGGTACGTGCCGGCGTCGCGGTGGTGCTCGTACTCGCCCGAGAACGGGGGCTCAGTTCCCCGCCGCACGATCACCGCCTCCTCGGCCCGGGTGAGCTTCCTCCAGGCCGGGTTCGGTGGTGTCGCCATCGAGACACGGACGGTTCGTCGGGGTATTAGGCCAACGGAGCCGCGGGAGGCCGGCCGACGCGGCGGCAGTACGCTTTCTACGGCCTCCCATCACGCGGGTCGTGACGTCGACCTCGCCAAGCGACCTCGAAGTCTCGGGACGGGATGGCCTCGGCCTGAAGGGCCGGCAGTGGAGCCCGGCCGGGGCATCGAAGGCGGTCGTTCTGGCGGTCCACGGGCTGAAGGACCACTCCGGCCGGTATGGCGAGTTCGGGGAATCCCTGACCCTCGCCGGCTGCTCGCTCGTCGCCTTCGACCTCCGCGGGCATGGCCGCTCAGGCGGCGACCGAGCTTGGGTCCGGTCGTTCTCGGAGTATTCGGACGACCTCGACGTCGAACTCGCCGACGTTCGCGAGCGGTTCCCGACCGTTCCAATCGTCCTGTACGGGCACAGCCTCGGCGGAGCGGTCGCGGCGCGGTACGCGCTCGACCACCCCGACGCCCCGAGCGCCCTCGTCCTCAGCGCCCCCGCGCTTCGCCCCCCGACCAATACGGGTCGAGGGGCGGCCGGCGTCGTTCGCGTCCTGAGCCTCCTGGCCCCGCACGCCCGCATCTTTCGCCCGGACGTCGCCGGGTTCTCTCGGGATGCGGCCGTCGTCGCGGCCATGGCGAGAGATCCCCTCATCGACCAGCGGCCGGTACCGGCCCGGACCGCGTCCGAGCTGTTGCGGGCGATGGGGCCGATTCGGAACGACGCTCCGCGGTTGGCGATGCCGCTGCTCGCCCTCCACGGCACGGCGGACCGGGTGACCGATCCGACCGGGACCGCCGAGTTCGTCGCGCGGGTTTCCTCCCCTCAGCGGTCGCTCGCTGAGGTCCCGGGAGCGTACCACGACCTGCTTCACGACACGGCGAGCCGCGAGCTCCGCGAGAGGATCGTGACGTTCGTGACATCGGCCGTCCTGATGCCGTAGTCCTAGTCGGTCGACGAACGGGCGGCCCCTCCGTACTCCGAACGGCCGTCGGCCGGGCTATCGTGGCTCGAAACCCGAGAACGAGAGCGACAATTTATTAGCCGGGATATACGTCGCGGACCGCCCATGTCGCGTTGGTGGAAAGGAGCGGGACTTCTGGTCGTGGCAATCGCCGCGGTGATGGTCATTCCGGCGTTTTCGGTCGGATTCGGGGGCTCGGGCGGGTTCTTGACGAGCGTCGGGGGATCGGGACACTCGGCCGGGCCGGCCCATGCGTCCCAGTCGGCTTCGGCGCGCCTCGTTTCCGCGGCCCTGTCCGAGGGCGCGGCCCGGCACATCCCCAAGATCGACATGTTCCTTCCCAACGTGAACTCCCAGCCTACCGTCTCGAACGGCATCGTCCAACCGCTCTACGGCGCCGCCCCGGCCCCGATGGGTCTCGGCTACTTCGGCGTCCACGAGTCACACGGCGTCAACGTAGGCACGGTGACGTACTATCCGAGCATCGAGGGCGCGGCCACCCTCAACAGCGTCAACCCGCTGTACCTGGCCTCGTCGAGCCCCGACATCTTCACGATGCAGCTCAACACCGTCCTGACCCACGTCGAGGTCCTCGGCAACACCTCCGGCGTGTACTGGATCCAGAACGTCCCGGTCTACTACGCGGCGTCCCAGACGCTGACGATCGAGGACAACATCTGGAACTTCTCCGGGGCCGGCGCGGGGATGCAGGTCGGTACGCTCCACAGCTACGACGGCAACCTCGTCGCTCCGACGTTCTACTACGCCGTCGGGCCGGCCTGGCACATGCCGACGCCGTTCACGATCCGGCTCTACAACAACGCGAGCGTCGTGAACTTCCGCCCCACGATGTACTTCAACTACTCCATCACGGCGGCGAACGGGACCGTCATCTCCGGGTCGTACGATCAGGTCGAGTTCAACTCCGTCGCGAACCCCCACCACAACGCGCCCCACCCGGTGTTCCAGATCAACGGCAAGCAGACCAACGTCTTCGGTCTGCTGAACGACGCCGAGATCATGCTGGGCGGCCCCGGCGGCGGCTCCACTACGAGCCTCTTCGGGATCAACGCCACAATGGGTCTGTGGACGCTCGCGAACGGCTCGTCGACGTACCAGCCCGTTCCCGCGGGATCGAGTTTCGGGACGGACACGGGTGAGACCTCGGAAGGGATTGCCGAGTGGAGCCCGGGGATGTCGAACCCGATCGCGGTGCTCGGGCCAGGACCCTCGATCCTCCAGCCCCTGTGGGGCCTCGTCGGGGCGCACTCCGGGTTCATCCGGACGACGTTCGACCTGACGCCGACGAACGCGTTCGTCTTCGCCAACCAGGGCGGGACCTGGAACGTGAACACGGCGGCGTGGGCGCCGGTGCCGACGACCGGGATCGCGACGTACGACCTCTCGCCGCACACCTACTCGTTCGACTTCCTGCTAGCCGACCACACGCCGATGAGCACGGCCGTCTCGTCGACGACGACCATGACGGTCCACCTGGCGCTGAACGCGTCGATGGGCGTGTACACCCCGCTATGGGCGTGGGACAACCAGCAGCTCCGGTCGATCTCCTCGGCCGGGAACGGCCTCGTGAACCACCCGTTCGTCCTCGACTCGAACTCGGCGGGCCTCCTGAGCCCGCTGTTCGGCGAATTCAACGACTACGGGTACCCGGTGTTCCCGGGCCTCTTCCTGTCGGGGACGACGGCCTACGTGACCGCGAGCGGGCTCTCCGACTTCCCAGTGGCCTACACTCTGCCTCCGGAGCTCGGGGCGAGCCAGTTCTTCGGGACGCCGCTCACGAACAACCTCGGCATGCAGTTCTACAACGACACGCACATCTCGCTCGTGGGGAATGGCCAGATCACCGGCTGGACGATCGTCTACGTGACGTTCAACCCGGCCGTCCTGTTCTGGAACACGAGCGACAGCCTGGTCGCCTCCAATGCGTTCCAGGTCCAGAGCATCGGCCTGATGATGTCGGGCGGCACGAACAACGTGGTTTGGGGCAACACGTTCAGCTCGGCCACGACGACCGCGGCCAACCCCGGCGCGGTCCTCGACAGCTCGTCGCAGAACGGGCTCCAGATGTTCGAGTCGGGTGACCTCGTCTACAACAACGCGTTCCTGACCCCGGTGACGGCGGTGACCCCGCCGTACAACCTCTACACGGGGGCCCCGCAGCTGTGGCTCGACCGCTGGAACGTAACGCCGCAGAACGTGAACCACGTGCGGATGGTCAACGGCTGGAGCCTCTCCGGGAGCCTCGTCGGGGGCGCCTATGAAGCCGGGAACTACTGGGCCAACTACGGGACGTCGAGCAACCCCTGGGGGGTTGTCCCGTACACGGACAGCGGCGGGATCTTCCTCGGCGGCGACTACAAGCCGCTCCTGCTCGCCCCGCTGCACCGGATCGTCTTCACCGAGAGCGGTCTACTTGGGGGAACCTCGTGGTCGGTCACGATCAACGGGTTCACCCAGAGCTCGACCATGACCACGATGACGTTCTGGGAGCCGAACGGGCTGTACGCCTTCTCCGTGACCCATGTGCCCGGCTACACCGTCACGCCGAAGACGGGCGCCGTGAGCGTCCACGGGATGCTCGCGTCGGTGACCCTGACCTACACCTAGAGAAGACCGGTCGGGGCGCTGCGAGCCAACCCATTCCCGCCGCCCATCGGTTGGCTCGCCCCGCGAGCGAACCCTCGTCCGGCCATTACGGGTGATTGGACGGCAGAGGGTTCCTCGACTTTCGGGCGGACCGTTCGGTCCGAAGGGCCGAGGATGCGGGCGCCTTCGAGTTTCCGCCCGGCCGCGGATCACCGGCCACGCTCGATCGGACGGGGCCAGAACCGTCGGATCTCGACCAGACGTCGTGGCCCGCCGACACGAGGTCGCGGCTGAGTTCGGGCGAATCGAGGCGGAGGTAGACCGAGGGTCTTCCGCCGTTCCCGGCGGAGGACCCGTTCCGGACGAGGAGCCATCGCGAATCGACGATCACCGTGGGCGCCTGGAATCGGCTCGAATACCGCACGTCCACGCCCGCCTCCGTGAGACGTTGGTGGTGCGCCCGTCGAGGGTCGTTCCCCTCCGTCGGAGGGACGAGCATCCGAATATGGAATGCGTTCGACCGCCGGCGCCGCTCGGTGAGCTCGCGGTCGACGCTCGCGCCCGGGGCGAACCAGGCCGACTCGTCCCCGAGGAACCAGACCTCCCCAACGGCGTCTCCGATGAGGTCGAGCAGCCAGCTCGTGGCCGCCGTGGGCGACGCGGTGCTCGCCGCCGGACCCGACGGCTCCTCCGCGGGCGGTCCCCCGTCCGTCTCGTGGATGCGCCGCAGCGGGGCCTCGAGATCGGCAGCCAGGGCGGCCGCGCGTTTCCCCGGCTCGAGGAGCGTGTGGAGGATCACGCTCGGATGGGCCGAACGGAACCTCGTGGTGCCGCCGGTCCGGTCGCGCGCCACGAACCCCCGGCGTTCGAGGCGGTCGAGGGCGCCGTAGAGCGCCTGCAAGTTCGTGCCGGTCCCCCGGCTCAGCTCGCGCGCGCTCTGCGCCCGCCCGCGCAGCAGGAGACATTCGAGCACCTTCCGGTCGGAGGGGGAGAGCGTGCGGTCGAGGTCGAGCAGGGTACGAAGACCCGGCGCCGCAGAGGTTCGGTCATCCGGTAGGTCCATGGAGCCTTCGTCGGAGCGGCGACGAATGCTGGGGCCGGCTCATAATAGTCACCGTCGGGACTCACTCCCTTGAAGTACCCGCGACCCCACTTCGCCGTGCCCGCGCCTCGTGCGCCGGGCCACATCGGGAAGGTTTCGAGATGACGAATTGGCGGACGTGGGCCGGGTTTGGCGTGGTGGCGATCATGGTGTTGCTGTTGGGGAGCTCGGTCGCGGGCGCGGTCCGGCCCGCCGTG
>Ga0209415_10019161_pt1 | contig 10738 bp, 11 predicted proteins | sample PeaSoiSIISIP2007_FD_187696 | JGI IMG/M metagenome (GOLD analysis project Ga0209415, IMG submission 187696) | Peat soil microbial communities from Weissenstadt, Germany - SII-SIP-2007 (SPAdes) (version 2) | ecosystem: Environmental > Terrestrial > Soil > Wetlands > Peat | place: Germany... | reverse complement strand
TTTCATATTAAACTAGTTGGCAAATTGTCGCGGTGTATTTGGATAGTTTTTTGAACTCGTCGCTTAACCGGCGACGGTGGCTGCAATTGAACAGGTTTAGCTAGAAGCTAGGAGCTGTTCTTATGATTCTCAAGGGCATAAAACTTACCTGGTTGGGTCACGCAACCTTCCGTATTGAAACTCCCGGGGGCAAGACTGTCATCATCGATCCGTGGATCATGGGCAATCCTGCTTGCCCCGCGGCTGAGAAAGACGTGAAGAAGGTCGATGTCATGCTCTGTACCCATGGCCACGGAGACCATATTGGCGACGCGGTCGAAATCGCCAAGAAGCACGCACCCCAAGTCGTCGGCATTCCGGAACTGGTCGGCTGGCTGGAGAAGAAGGGCGTCAAGCACACGGCCATGATGAACAAAGGCGGCACGCAGACCGTCGGTGACATCAAAGTGACCATGGTGCACGCCGACCACTCCTGCGGGATTCAAGACGGCGACGATCTTGTCTATGGCGGGGAAGCCTGCGGCTATGTCGTGGAGTTTTCCAACGGCGTCAAGATTTACCACGCCGGCGATACCAACGTGTTCGGTGACATGGCGATTATCCGCGAGCTCTACGCTCCCGAGATCGCGATGCTTCCCATCGGCGATCATTTCACAATGGGGCCGCGTGAAGCTGCCTACGCCTGCAATCTGCTCAAAGCGAAAACCGTGATACCCATGCACTTCGCGACTTTCCCGGTGCTCACGGGAACTCCTGGAGCGCTGCAGAAGCTGGTTCCCGGCGTCGAAGTGAAGGAGATGAAGCCGGGCGTAACGATCGTGTAAGCGAAGTGGAACCCCCCGTAGGAACAGCCGCCCGTTCGACTTTCGCTCAGGGCAGGCTCTCGGCTGTCCGCCAAGGGAAGCGAGGCGCGAGGATCTCAAAGGAGACGAATGCCTGATAAGAGCAATACCAAAAGGACCTCTAAGACCAACCCCAAACCCAGTTGGCGGCACTATAACGGCTTCACCGCCGCTCCGGTCGACGATTATCTCTATTCCATGCTCCCTAAGCGCGACGAAGTTCTGGCCGAGATGGAGGACTACGCCGGTGCTCACAACGTCCCCATCGTCGGCCCCTCTGTCGGCCGCGTCCTGCAACAACTCGCAATGATGATTAAGGCCAAGACGGTTTTCGAACTGGGCTCGGCCATCGGTTACTCCACCATCTGGTGGGCGCAGGCCGTGGGCGACGGAGGACGCGTCATCTACACTGACGGCGATCCCAAGAACGCCGAACGGGCCCGCGGCTATTTCAATCGAGCCAGCGTGGCCAGCCGCATCAGCCTGCATACCGGCGATGCCCTCGAATACCTCTCGGAACAGAAACAGGAATTCGACGTAATTTTCAACGATGTGGACAAAACCGACTATCCGCGTGTGCTGCGGCTGGTGTTACCACGCTTGCGGCAGGGTGGTCTTTTCATAACTGACAACGTGTTGTGGAGCGGGCGGGTTGCCGAAAAGAATCCTAAAGCTGCCGAGACCAAGGCCATTCTTGAATTCAATCGCCAGCTCTACGACATGAAAGAATTCCACACCACCATACTGCCCATTCGTGACGGTCTGGCAGTTGCGCTGAAGAAGTAGGGCGCGAAGACAGACGCAACCGACCAGGGGTCCGCTTCGCGCTACGGATCGCCCCTCAGTTCAACAGCCCATAAATGTCGATCTCCGTCCGCGTGCTGACGTAGACCTTGCCGTTGGCAATCGTAGGGGGAACGAACTTCACGGCGTTGCCCGCCTGGTCGCGATTGTCGGCTGCCAGGGTGCTGTTCCAGAGCTCCGTCGTAAGATTGGTCGCATCGTAGGCATGCAGGATGGAGGGGCCGTTCCAGGGCCGGCGTAGCCGTAAAGTCCGGCATCAATCGCCCAAGCAACGCCGTTGGTAGTTCCCTGCGAGGAGATCGACGGAGTAGCGCTCGGATAGCCGAACGTCGCGGTCGACTGCGATGATGGATTCGTCCCGAACATGCCGCCCGAGAAAGAGAAAAGCTTGAGGTTGTCGCCGTTCCCGGCGAAATAGAGTCCATTCTGCCAGAACGCAGGCGTTCCCCAAAATCCTCCCGTTGCCTGGAAGGATTGCAGGATCTGGGTGCTCGCGTCCATGCAATTGTTGGTCTGGAACTGTCCCAGATTGTCACGATCGAGCAAATACACGACGCCGTCTTTGCCCAGTTGCGCCAGCAGATGCGGCGGCAGCCCGGCAGCGGTTTGATCCGGCAATATCACGGGAGCACCCGAGCCGAGGTCAGCGTCATTGGCAGCCAGGCAGGATTCTGTATCCGGGGTGAAATAACCCGCCAGCTGCAGGTTCGCGCCATTCGGTGTGGCCCCAGCCAGCGGACTCAGCCGTAGAACGCTGTCGCCGTAGTCGTTCGCCAGCGCCATGCCCGAGCCTTCGTCAAATATGCCGTTTCCGGTGGCGACATAGACATCGCCCCCGTTCGCTGCGCTGTCTACCGCAGGAGTGCCGCCTCCCGCCCAAATTCCGCCCAGGCCTCCGTTCGGCGTTGTGTTGAAAACGCTGGTCTGCTGCTGCACGTTAGCGGCGCTATAACCGAGCAGCCAGCCGTGATAGGGCGTGGCATCCTCGTGTGCGGCAAACGCAACATAAACAGTTCCGTTCGATAGCGCCAGGCCGGACCGGTTATGGTGAAACTGGGAATTGAAGTTCACTACATTTGAGCCGTCCCCGGTGCCCGCCACCGAGGCGGTAATCGTCACCGGAGCGTTGAACTTTTCATCCCCCGTGGTTATGTCCAAGGCGTGCAGCCGGTGGTAAAACGTTCCCGGATTGTTGGAGCAGGCTCCCCCCGTCGTGCCGACCTCCGACGCGCTGACCAGGTAAATAGTGTTCGTGGCGGAGTCAATCACCGGCGTTCCAGTAACGCCGACTTCCGGATAGACGTCGCCAAAGCAATAGCCCACGTCATTCCAAACCACGGGATTCTCGCCAGCCAGGCCCCCGTGTGGCGCATCGAGCAGGTTCTGGTGCCAATAAGGCACGCAAGGGTTCGCGTCGGCATCGAAAGCAAAAATAGTGTCGTGCTGCGTAGCCACGAAAATCACGTTATGCGTCCCGCCGCCAATGCTCAGCCCCGGTACCCACAGCGGCTGCGTGTAAACCGCGCCATCCACCGCGCAGGAAAACAGCTTGCCAAAATTTGCCGTGGTCACCGTCGAGGGACTCAGCGCGTACTCCTGCGTGTTCGCTCCGTCGCGCGACAAGTCGTTGTGGTAGGTGAAGACGCCGGGAAGATCCGTCACCGCAACGCTCGCCGAGCCCGAATCTGCGGGGTTGGCGACGCTGGTCGCCTTGATCGTATGCGTCCCGCCCGTGGCTGGAGGAGCGATGGTCGGGGGAGTGTACAGCCCGGTGCTGTCGATGGTCCCTACCGTGGAGTTGCCGTTCGCGACCCCGTCCACGCTCCAGGTGACATTCATATTCGTGGAACCGGTTACAGTTGGAGTGAACTGCTGAGTCTGAGTCGTCGCTGCTACCGCGGCCATTTGCGGAGCGACGGTGACAACCACGTTTGGAGGTGGGGGAGGCATTGACGGGCCGCTCGTCGAACAGCCCACCAGACCAAGAAGTCCAGCCAGTGCCACAGTTAAAGTGAACGAACCCCAGCCGAATCGAGATACGAGAGCCATTGCCATCCCTCCCCAAAGCAGGATGTCCCAGCAGGGTCAATTATGCACCCGTTTCAAGCCCGGGAGGAAGAACGAAATCCAGAATGAGAGCGCGCAGCCTTGATTCTGTTTCGACCCAATTTTCGTCGACCCGGTTATGGTGGGCCAATCAAATCGATTTCACGGGAACCGCCAGCAAGTCTTCCACCAACCCGACCTCCTTCTGCAGAAATGGTTCAGCATAGGTGACGCCGCCCAGCATTCCGTAATGCCGAGCCATGGCTTCCACGCGGGCGTGAATCTCGTCGTGAGCAGGGAACAAATCCTTGCCGGCGTCCTGATCGCTGAACTGCGATTTGTACGCCATGATGGAAGCAAACTTCCCCGCGAACTGAGCACTGATATCGACCACAAACGTAGGCCGCACGTCGTAATAAAGCGTAGCGTAAATAATCTTAAAAGGCCGGTGAGGGAGGGTAGCGCCGGCGTCCCGCCGGCTGTCCTGAGAGCGTCCCGCTCTCAGCGCGAACTTATCCGCCGCTGTTGCGTGGCTGACTGCTGACTGCTGAGCGCCGAGTGCTTCGTCGGGATCCAGCTTCGCCAAGCCCGACAAAAAGCAAGCCTCATACCCCAGCACCGAAGCCGTGTAATGATCCGGATGCCGTCCCTTCCAATAAGGCAGAATGACCACCCGCGGCCGCATCTCGCGGATCACGCCTGCGACCTTCAACCGGTTCTCCCAGGTGTTCTCGACTCGACCGTCGGGAATATCGAACGCCCGCCGCCAGCTCACTCCCAGAATCTTCGCCGCGTCGTCGGCCTCGCGGGCGCGATCTTCGGCAGTGCCGCGTGTGCCCATTTCCCCCTGCGTCAGATCCAGGATGCCCGTCTGCTGCCCGTGTTGCGCGGCTTTCAGGAGAGTGCCGCCGCAAGTCTGCTCCACGTCGTCGCGGTGAGCGGCAATCGCCAGGATGTCGAGCGCTTGGCCGAGGGGAAGGGAAGACATGTCAGTCCAGGTTGCCCTGCTCCAGCACCACGTTTTCGCGTACGATCAGCCGGTGTGCTGCCATTTCTTTCAGTGTGGGCAGCACGCGGCTTACGTGCTCGTCGGTATCCACAAAAATAATGATCACGGGGAGCTTGCCGCCGGCTTCGATCAGGTGCGCGGTTTCCACACGATGCCGCCCCAGGAATCCCGATACGGCATGGATGGCCGTGGCCGCGTACACATTTTCCTTGCGCAGGTAGGTGAGAATTTCCATGTGCAGCGGCCGGTGATGCCACTGGTCGGCTTCGTTCAAGTAGATGGTGACCTGCACTGCCATCGCGGTTGCCATTTTACAGTAACTCAGTTACAACACTCGCGCCAGCGCCATACCCGCCAGCGCTCCGCCCAGGCAAAGAAGATTGTTACCGAGAATATTGGCGAACATCAGGCCCCACTGCCCTTGCTCGAAGTAAGCCATGGTCTCGAAGGCGTAACTGGAAAACGTGGTGAATGATCCGCAGAATCCGATCACTACCAGCAACCGCCAGCGCGGATCCACCAGTACGCGCTCAGTGGTCCAGATGACGAAGAAGCCCACGATGAAGCTGCCCACAATGTTGATGCCCAGGGTCCCGTAAGGGAAAACTGAGCCAAGTTCGCGGGCGGCGAAACGGCTGAGAAGGTAACGCAGATTCGCGCCGACGATGGCGGCGAGGGAGATGGCGAGGAAGTCTTTCACGATGGAGTGCTCCTACAAAATCAGATCATATTCTGCAGGAGTTATCAGCCCGAAGCGCTGCGGCTCGTCAGGGCGGTTATGGCGAACTCCATCGCCGTGATTACTTTTTACCACACTCCCGGTTTATTTCTTTCCGGTTTCTTTGACCACCAATGGAAACTCGATACGGTTTCGCAGCGTGCGGCCACCGCTGTGCGCCTCCTGCTCGTAGACTAGCTTTCCCCCATCCTCCGACCGGGACAAGCGTTCCATAATTTCCAATTCCTGCCCGGCAAAGTATTGCAGGGTTTGATGGACAAGAGCTTTATCGTCCCAGTAGTGGAAGGAGTTTCGTCCATAGGTCTCCCCGTCTCTTGGGAACAAGCTGCCACCGCCGGCCAGGGCCGAGATAGTTCCTGGTTTGCGAGTTTCCTGGAATCGTTGCTCGACCAACATCCGGAATTTCTGAGCCTGATCGCGCACCTGAAGATTTTCGGCGCGTAGAGGGTGGGGCCGCAGCAAACCATCCAGAAACGCGCGCACGGTCCGAAGCTTGTCTTCGGGAAGTTCGTCCAACAGCGATTGGACTTCATCTCGGATACTCATAACTCCTCTCCGCCAACGTAATTTGGCGCCACGAAAAGGTCACTTCTTTCTCTCTACCAGGAATCGCGCCAGGTCCTTCAGCGTCTCTGCTTGCGGTCCGAAGCTGTCCAACTCGACAAACGCAGCGTTGACCAACTCATCTGCCCGGCGTTCCGACTCTTCAATTCCAAACAATGCCGGATACGTTGCCTTTTCCGCGGCCGTGTCTTTCCCGGCGGTCTTTCCCAGTTGTTCGCTGGTCTGGGTCACATCGAGAATATCGTCCACAATTTGGAAGGCCAGGCCGATCGATCTTCCGAAAGTCCGCAAGTGAGCAACCGCGCAGTCGCTGGCTCCGGCGTAAATCGCTCCGCTGACCAGGCTTGCGGTGATCAGCGCCGCGGTCTTCGCTCCGTGAATGTATTCGAGCATCGCCGCATCGGGTTTCCTGTGCTCTGCTTCCAGATCGACCACCTGCCCGCCGATCATGCCGTTGACCGTCCCCGTGCCGCGCGCGATCTCTTCGATGATCCGCACCCGCGCTTCCGCCGGACATTTAAGCTTGGCCAACACTTCATACGCCTGCGTCTGCAGCGCATCCCCGGCCAGGATCGCGATCGCCTCACCGAAGACCTTGTGGCAGGTCGGCCGCCCGCGCCGCAGGTCGTCGTTGTCGAGGGCGGGAAGGTCGTCGTGGATCAACGAGTAGGTATGCACCATCTCCAGCGCCGCCGCCAGTTCCTCGATGCCGGCGGGGAGCGATCCCGCAACCATCCGCCCCGCTTCCATACAAAGCACCGGCCGTAGCCGCTTGCCCCCGGCAAACACGCTGTGCCGCATGGCTTGGTGAATGGAGACGGGATGCTGCGTCTCCGATGGAATCAGCCGTTCCAGCGCAGCATCGGTCACCATCCTGCCTTGTTCGAGAGTTTCCTTGAGCATGAAACAGTGAGTATAACAAGGGCGGGTTGGGGAAACCGCGCGCAGGTGGATTCTAAGGAAACGAGAAAACTCTAGCCTGCCCGCCTGCTGAACGAGGATCGAAAAGGCAGCGTTTAATCCCCGAGTTTACCGAGAACAGACGCGTCAAACGCAAAGAGGGAGGAACACGGCGAATAGCACAAAGCGCTCTATGCCGCAGTGCTCTGTGCCAGAGCCACGCTCCGTAGCGCGGAGTTCAACACCGCCTCCACATCATCAACCGGGCACACGTCCACTGCGCCCGCATCGAGCGCTGCCATCCACAATTCTTCATCGGGGATGCGGTGAGTGCACACGATCAACAGCGACGGGAAATCGCGATGCAGGGTCTCGACATCGGGAAAGCGTAACGCTTCCACGTCGACGACTGCGATTTCGGGAAGATGTTGGGCGACCCGCTCCCGTAGTTCTTCATGGGAGCCCGCGACATGGACAGTCTGAAAATGCGAACGTAACCCGCCGGCCAGCGCCTGAGCCACTGTAGGGTACATCTGCAGAACGACTACGCTCAAACCCATAAATCCCCCGAACTTCAATCGTCGTCAACCCACTGAAGACGACAGACTAGGGCTGCGGGGGTGGGGGAGATCCAACTCCACAGACATCGGTACTGGCGAGCACCAGGCGAATTCCCGCGCTCCGCGCTACTTTCGCGCCGACGCTCTTTCCGTCTGGGGCTCGAACGGCTCGGCCTGGAGCTTCCCGTTCTTTTTCAGCAGAATCTCCACTTTACCTTCCGCCTGTTCCAGTTCCTTGCGGCAGGCCGCGGAGAGCTGCATGCCTTCCTCGAAGAGGGTCAAAGATTTCTCCAAGGGAACCTCTCCCTTTTCCAGTTCCTGAACTATCTTCTCCAGTCGCTGGAGGCACTCTTCAAACTTGGGCAACGGGATTCGCTCCTGTAGTTATTGTAATCCTACTTTTCGAGCTCGCTGTCTAGTGAATTTTCGAAAGTGCGGCAGAAAAAATTAAACCTCATTTTCAAATCCGGAATGTTCATTCCCAAGACGCCGCTGGCGGTTAGGCTGTCGGGCACAGAGACCGTGATCCTTCGGTCAGTTTTTCCCCAGAAACCGGATGCGGGCGGTGAAGGCTCGTCCGTTGCCGTCGATGAAAGTCGGAACCGGGTGCGTGGGATCAATAATGCCGTTTGCCAGCGCGACGTTGGCATGGTTGGTAACGTTATCGAAGCCGCCCCGTAGCGCCCAGTAACGTCCGAACAGGTGGAGGCGCTTTTCGAGCTGCAGATTTACGGTGTAGTAAGCCGGCAGGCGGAGGGTTCCCGGAGGGTAACCGGAAACGATTTCTCCCTGATCGGTGGTCGCCAGGAAGGGCAGCCCAGTCCGAACTTCGGCAGAATAAACAACGTCGAATTTGTGGACGATCGGCAGCTTGAAAAAAGGCAGGATGCCCCAACCCACAAAACGGTGGGGGGTATCCCATGGAAACGGACCTGGCAACTGCGCGCTCAACAGTGGGATATCCAGACTGAAATCGAAGAGCTGGTTAGTATGAGCCCGCGAGCGCGTATACGCGCCGAAGATCTCGTAGTGCTGGCGAAAGCGGTGGCGCAGGCTGACCGTCAGGGAATCGTAGCGGTCGTGGCGCCCGTTCCCAAGAAGAAAGTTGCCGTCCACCGTGCTGTTTAGAGTGTCGTAGGCGAAACCGTGGGTGCCGCGTTTTTCTAGGAACTCCAGTTTTAGAAAGATGGCAGCCGGCAGCTTCTTCTCGAACCCTACGCTCCAATTCAAGTAGCGCGGCGCCGAGAGCGCGTTTCGGTTGACGGTAAATGTGGTGGGTATGGGGATCGGCACAGGCTCCGGCTTTCCCGGCGGCAGACCGGTGCAGGGAATCGAAGCGTTGTCCGCGTACTGCGGGCATCCGTTCGAGTCAAAAAAATAATCGACCCTCTGCCCCTCGAGCGGCTGGTGAATCAGTCCCAGGCCGGTTGTGTCATAGATAATTCCGATTCCTGCTGACAGCTTGGTGTTGGCTTCATTATCGAAAATGTAAGTCCCGGCCAGGCGCGGCGAGAACAGTGGTGTCCGCACAATTTCGTCCCAGTCGAGGCGCAGACCCGGTTCGATGAGTAGACGATTGGTGGCCAGCCAGCGATCCTCGGCGTAGGCGCTGCCTTCGGTGTTGTAAATAGTGGAGTAGGTACCTCCGGAGAACACCGAATAACGCGCGCACGTTATCGATGGGACTACCGGAACGCCGTTCGCGCCGGTTGGACAAGGCTTCGCCACTTGACCGGACATTGGCTGATCCGCTTGCAAAAACGAAATCGGTTGCCGCAGAAACTCAGCGTCATAGTTCAGACGGTCCAGATCCATTCCCACTTTGATGTCATGGCGTCCGTGCCACTGATGCGGCGGCAGATACAAGTTTGCCAGACCCTGCGTTCTGCGCGCCTGAGTGCTCTGGTGCAGGTAATAGTTGCCCGTGGCTCCCTGGGTCATCACGATGTAGGGGCTATTGCCATGCGGAGTGAGCGCCACGTTGTACTGGTCCACGCCGAACCCGGTTTCGAGCAGCGTGCCGCCGCGCAAATAGTATTGATCTTTAAGCGACCCCATGAAGGCGGTTTCCGCAACCGTGGCGGTGCTGGGTTGGGGCAGCAGAACCGACAGCCCGTCGTTCGGATCGTGATAGTAGTTCGACAGGAAGCTGACCGTCACGAAGTTGCGGGTAGTTAGATTGGATTGCAGCTTGGCGAGATTGTCCGCGCGCCAGACGTGGTCGCTATCGGCGCCGGATGGCAGTTGCTTAACGATGTTGTTATCGTATTCGCCGTCGAGCGCGTCGATGAACCATGTCTTGCCCTTGTGAATTGGGCCGGACATCGTATAAATCGGCGTCCATTGGCCGATCGAGATTCCTTTGATGGTTTGCAGCCCGGGAACAAAGTCCGTGGACGTCACGCGAAATTGATCGTTGCCCATGCGGGTATTCAGGCCGAGCACGCCGCCTGAACCTTTGCCAAACTCGGCCGGTTCGCGGCTGGGGGTTACCGCGAGGGAGCGGAACGAGTCCACACTCGTCCGCACCACCAACTGCCCGTTTGTCGGCTGGGTCACGTTGAAGCCATCCAGCAGCACCAGAGTCTGGTAGCCCTCCGCGCCTGCCACGTGGGGCAGCCCGAAAGCATCGGGTGTGACTCCGGGAATGAAGTTCAGAGCGTTGCGGTAATCGTGCGACCCTGGGTAGGGGATGTCGATGATCTCGGTGCCGGTGAGTTCCTCTTTAGTCGACACTTGCGCCGGATCGATGGCCGGCACTGATTCCGCGACGTTCACCACCTCGTGCGCTTCCTGCTGATGGGAAAGCGTCACGTCGAGATTGGCGGCAACGCCCACCTGCACATTTGGCTGGGATAACGTGTAGAAGCCGTCCTTATCGACTCTGAGTTCGTAAGTTCCGCTGGGCAAATCGAAAAACTCACAGCGGCCTGCGAAATTGGTTTCGCAGCGCACTGGCAGCGCGGGGGCCGGGGCCTGCAGTTGAACACGCGCTGACCCGACCGGCACTCCGTTTTCGTCGGTCACAATAACGATGAGCTTCTGTGATCTGGGGCCGAAGCTAGGGGATGCTTGCCCAGGTGGCAGGGTCTCTTGTCCCCACACGGAGACTGAGAGGAGGCCACCGAAAAGAAGAAAAACACCGGCTCGCATGGGGTGGGGGCTTCCGGACTCAACAAGGTTAGGATACCTCTAGTCCACGGGCGGTTGTGTCGCCAAAATGCGAATGTTTTGTAGTGGTGCAGTTCCTCTAAGTACGGCTTTTTTTTTTTTT
>Ga0209415_10019160_pt1 | contig 10738 bp, 7 predicted proteins | sample PeaSoiSIISIP2007_FD_187696 | JGI IMG/M metagenome (GOLD analysis project Ga0209415, IMG submission 187696) | Peat soil microbial communities from Weissenstadt, Germany - SII-SIP-2007 (SPAdes) (version 2) | ecosystem: Environmental > Terrestrial > Soil > Wetlands > Peat | place: Germany... | reverse complement strand
GGGGGCTGCTCTTCTGTCGCTGATCTCCTTTGCCTTTCGTCGGCCATGGTCCACCGCCAATGGAGGTAAGAAGATGGCCACCCGATATCAACACCGGATCGCAGTTCGTGCGGAGATCTGTTTCGATCTAGTGTTGGACACGCGAAATCCTACACCCGAGCAATTGGGCCATATTGTTGCAGAAGTTTTAAGCCAGGCAGCAGACAGCGACGGAGCCCTCAAGTTAAATGTACTACCCGGCGGGGTAGTGTATCCCGAGTGGAATAGCGTGGACCCTGAAGTTGAGCCAAATCACGTTCTCGATCCTTCCACAATTCGAGCATCCGACTGTGTCGAGATCGACAGTATCCAGTGAGTCCTGCTGTCGCCCCCGAAGCATCCGAAGTGACAATTGTTTGATCTGCCGGATAGGTACCTACTTGTTCTCGGTTTGTGAAGCGGGATCCCTCCTGCTGGCTTGATTCCATCGTGACAGAGCGATGAACACTGGTTTGAGGGCAGTTCCTCGGGCTGTGAGGGTGTACTCAACGGTCGGCGGAATGGTCAGGTATTGAGTGCGTCGAATAATTCCGTCAGCTTCCAGTCCGCGCAGTTCATAGGTGAGCGTTCCACGGTGAACCCCTGCCAAAGACCGACGGAGCTCACCAAACCGCTTGGTCCCACCGAAAAGAAGGCATATGATCCGCACCTTCCATTTTCCGCTGATGACTCCCACTGCCGCTTCCAGATAGGATGACTCGAAAGATACGTCGGGTACTTCTGACTTCATCGTCATTGCCTGCAGTAGAGACTCGCACTCCCTCAGATCGCGGACGGTGGTGGCGTCCTGGTTGTTCGATTTCGGCCACAAGTGACCTCCGCCGCAGGAGTAGGCCGTTGAAGCGGGGCATTATTTGCAGTCTTGCCTCGCCCACGGCCGGTTTGTACCAACGACCAAAGAAATAACATTTTGTGAAATTCGGTGGTTTTTCCGTACTAAACTACCGTCAGAATAAGAGTACCCTCACCACATGAGCCCCGCGCCGAAAGACGATTCGAACGTCAAAGAGCCTTGCAATCTGTCTTTCGACGGACTTCGGTCACTGGCGGATGAAGTCGTGATCGCTCACTTGCAGGCCGGACACGGCGACGCGCTGGGTGTGCTATTTGATCGTTACCATCGTCTAGTGCTCCATGTTGCTTTGAGAATACTGCGCGACGTCGGCGAAGCGGAAGACGTGATGCAAAATGTTTTCATGGAAATCTACAAAGTGGCGGCACAATTCGATCCGGCCCGCGGCACTACTAAAATGTGGATCTTGCGCTACGCCTACCATCGCAGCATGAACCGGAGGAAGCAGCTGCAGGTCCGACATTTCTATGCCAGCACAGATATTGCCGGCATCGAGGACACCCTGCCGATCGAAGCAGTCGACATTTCGGCCTCCTACGAGGCTAGAGAGGTCATTCAGCGGGGTCTTCAAGCTCTCAGTCCGGTCCAGAAGCGTGTTTTGCAGTTGGCCTATTTCGAGGGCCTCACGATGAAGGAAATCGCTGAGGGAACAGGGGAATCTCTCGGTAACGTCAGGCATCACTACTACCGTGGTCTGGATAAGTTGCGCGATCACTTGTCCGAAGCCGATCAAGCAAGCGAGGTGAGAGTTGCACGCAAGGAGTTGGGCGATGCGAAAGCATGAACATTTCGAAGAACTCAGCGCACTAGCTGCGATCGGCCAATTGTCGGTTGAGGAGCACGGAGAATTGTTGGAACACCTGCGGAGCTGCGACGGGTGCAGGCGCGCGAGCGACCAATTTAACTTCATTCTCGATCAACTCCCGCTACCCGAACCCTCTGCGAACGACAGAGACCTCCAACAGTTACAGGGCGCGAGCTATCGGCAGAGATTCCTGGAGAGAGCTTCTGCCGAAGGTGTGCGTTTTACGCCCGAGGCGCGGGGTGAGAAGAAACGACGGGTTGCGACGTCTTTCTTCAGAAACTGGCGTCCGTATGCCCTTGGTGTTGCCTCCGCCGTCGCAGTCGTGGTCGTCGCTTCGGCAGTCGTAGGGCCCAAGGTGCTCTCTCGTTTGTCTGCGAGGCAAGTCACTACTTCCACGCCCGAAGTCGCAAGCCTTGCCCGCAGGGATACGCCTACATCTTCCGATTCCAGCGCCCGCATGTCAGACCCGGCTAGCCTGACCATCGCTCATCTTCAGCAAGCTAGCGTGGACGCGGAAAAACGACTGGATTTCTTGCGACGTGAGCTTGGCCGAGCGCAGGTGAATTACCAGCAACTGCTGCAAGAATCAGAACGATGGAAAGATCAGGCTGCGCAGCTTCAGAGCAAGGGCCAACAGGACGAACAGCAGCTCGGTCAAGCCAGGACTCAGGTCGAAAAGCTCAGCAAGGACAACGACCAGCTAACGGCCGGCTTGGTCGCTCAGCAGTTCCACATCACGGAGCTGTCGGAGGAAGTCGAGAATCAGAAAGCGGCTGTGGAACGTGAGCGGCAATTGACGGCTGCTGCCAGCGATGTCCGCGAGCTCATGGGTGCCCGCAATCTCCATATCATCGACGTGGCAGACCTAGACGGACAAGGCAAGTCGAAGAAATCGTTTGGCCGGGTCTTCTACACCGAAGGAAAGTCGCTGATTTTCTACGCCTTTGACCTCTCCCAAAAGGGTTCGGCGTCCAAGGTTTCTTTCCAGGCATGGGGGCAGAACCAGAGCGCGAGTGGTAATGTTAAGAATCTTGGCATCTTTCACGTTGACGATCAGGTGCAGAAACGGTGGGTTCTGCGTGTGGACAACCCGGAGCTGCTTAAATCCGTCGAGTCGGTTTTTGTGACAGTCGAGCCTTCCCCCGGAAGGGACAAGCCCTCGGGCCAGAAGTTGTTGTACGCTTACCTGGGGACCCAAGCCAATCATCCCTAACGGAAAGTCGCCGTGGCCGCCCACCGGCAAAGAACCTGAGTGTTTCGACGGTTCTTCCCTGTCTTCACGGATGTCAGCCGACCGACAGCGTGCTGAACGTCCTAATCTTTTCTTCACAATTGGTACAAACCGTATTTCGAGAAGGCACTACTTCGCAGAGTGTGAAGTAAAACCACAGATCAGGAGCCCTCACATGACTCTGCGCCGGACAGCTCTCCCCCTATTCCTTCTCGTTCTATGTTTCCTTGGCCTTGTGCCGTTTAGCTTAGGTCAGACGGAAGCCGCCACTCTGTCGGGTCTAGTCACAGATCCACAAGGCAAAGTAGTGCCGGGTGTCGCCGTGGAGGTCACGAATGTTGACACGAATGTGAGCATGCATCAAATCACAAATGGTGCTGGTCTCTACGTGGCAGTTGGCCTGAAACCCGGACGCTATCGTGTGAGTGTTACTAAGGATGGCTTCCGAAGAATCGACCTGACGGACCTGGTGCTGAATGTGCAGGATGTTCTTAGCCGCAATTTTCAGCTGCAACTCGGTCCAGTAATGGCGTCGATAACTGTGGTTGCCGACGAAGCCAAGGTGAATACCGAGTCTGCCACGGTCAGCACAGTGGTCGATCGACACTTTGCCGAGAACCTGCCGATGAATGGCAGAAGCTTCCAAACTTTGATCGAGCTCACGCCCGGAGTGATTCTCACGGCGAGCAATTTGTTTGACTCAGGTCAGTTCAGCGTGAATGGCCAGCGCACCGATTCCAACTACTGGATGGTTGATGGCGTCAGTGCAAATATCGGTATAGGGACGGGTGTTGGACCTGGAACAGGTCTCGGTGGGTCTGTCGGATCATTCAGCGCTTTGGGCGGGACAAATAGCTTGGTCTCTGTAGATGCGCTGCAAGAGTTCCGGATTCAGACCTCCACCTACGCACCCGAATTCGGACGCACACCCGGCGGACAGATTTCCATAGTCACCCGCTCAGGCACAAATCAGTTTCACGGTACCGCATTCGATTACCTGCGAAATGACGTTCTTGACGCTAACAATTGGTTTGCTGATAGTGCCGGACTGCCTAAGCCGCAAGAACGTCAGAATGATTTCGGCGGCACTTTTGGCGGTCCGATTCTAAAAGACAGGACCTTCTTCTTCTTTTCCTATGAGGGGCTTCGTCTTCGGCTGCCGCAGACTAGTCTTACCACTGTTCCTGACGCGAGCTTTACACCTGGGGGCACAACAAACTCGCGGCAGAACGCGATACCGGCCCTCCAACCATACTTGAATGCGTATCCGCTCCCAAACCGCAATAGTCCGGAAATCCTCTGTGATCCGAACACCGATCCTTTTTGTCCGTCCTCGGGTAAAACCGGGTCAGCCGATTTCAACGCCAGCTATTCGAACCCAGCGACGCTTGATGCATATAGCCTTCGACTTGACCACAAGTTGAACAACCGCGTGAGTCTTTTCGGCAGATACGATTACTCACCTTCCGAGATTGTTCTGCGAGGCGGCGGTATGCCGCTGAACGAACTGTTTTCAAATCGTATCACGACACAAACGGCCACATTAGGGGCCACATTTCTCGTAGCGCCCACAATAGCGAACGACCTACGCGTCAATTACAGCAGAACGAACGGGTCTAGCAGTTGGCATTTGGATGACTTTGGGGCTGCCGTTCCTCTTACTTCTTTACCACTCCCCAGTCCCTATACGAGTGACAATGGTCAGTTTGCTCTTTTGATTTATTCGCTGACGAACGGCGAATACCTCGTCGGACAATCATCTCGGAACGTACAGAGGCAGTTCAATATCGTCGACAACCTAAGCCTTCAGACGGGGCCGCATAGCCTAAAGTTCGGGATCGACTATCGCCGGCTATCGCCCATTTACGCGCCAGTTCTCTATGATCAAGCAGTCTCCTTCAGTAGTGTCTCCACTGCCGGAAACGGGAATGCCGATTTTGGTGCTTTCACTATTTCAGAGATCAATACAACCTTCTCTTTCCAGAACATTGGAGCGTTTGCACAGGACACATGGCGAGTCATTCCCCGTCTTACCTTGACGTACGGGCTGCGATGGGACGTCGACATCGCACCCTCGACAACGAATGGGCCTGCCATTCCTGCAGTAACGGGATACAACCTAAACAATCTTTCAAATCTTGCGTTGGCACCGACCGGAACACCAGCCTTTAAAACCACATATGGCAATATAGCTCCCCGAATGGGCTTAGCTTACGAACTTTCAAAGAAGCAGGGGCGTGAAACTGTTTTGCGCGGTGGGGTTGGGGTTTTCTATGATCTCGCAGACGGACAACTTGGGAACCTCCTGGGCTCCTTGGATTCCTACCCGTTTGGTGGGTTTAACTTCTTTCCGACAGCGACCTTCCCGCTAGATCCGGGAACGGCCGCTCCGCCAGCGATCACGCCCGCAAACTTAGGCCCTCCTTTTGGAGCATTAGGCGCGTTTGACCCTCATCTTAAGTTACCTTACACACTCGAATGGAACATCGCGCTAGAGCAGAGCCTGGGAAGCCAGCAGGCCCTATCGGTTTCGTACGTTGGGGCGGCCGGACGGCGGCTCATCCAATCCGCTCTCATAACCTCGCCAAACCCGACGTCACCGACACCTTTTGGAAGTGCCTACTTGGTTGGCAACTCAGCAACCTCTGATTACGATGCCCTCCAGGTTCAATTTAAGCGAAGATTAGAGCATGGTTTACAGGTTCTTGCGTCTTACTCGTGGTCGCACTCTCTTGACGACGCGTCTGCCGGTTCGGAATTTGGCAACGCTGCTAACGGATTTGTTTCAGGGCTTGGTTCGCTCGTAAATCGCGGTCCGTCAGACTTTGACCTTCGGCACACCTTTTCCGCAGGACTTACCTATAGCCTGCCAGCGTTGTCTTTTAATCCATCCGCCAAAGCTATCCTGGGCGGATGGGAGCTTGAAAACGTCATTCAAGCTCGCTCCGCACTTCCTCTGAATGTGTTCGAGGCCGCCATTCCTCAGTTAAATCAGTTTTCAGCACAGGTTCGACCGGACGTAGTTTCAGGACAGGCCGTCTATTTGTCCGCGTCGCAATGCATAGCCGTGCTGGGTCCTCCATGTGCAGGTGGAAGGGGATTGAACCCAGCCGCTTTCGTCCCGCCTCCTCTCGACACCAATGGCAATCCCCTCAGGCAAGGAGATCTGGGACGCAACGCGTTGCGAAGTTTTGGTGCAGCTCAGTGGGATTTTGCTGTCCATCGTAATTTCCCAATCCACGAGCAGTTGAAGTTGCAATTTCGAGCCGAACTCTTCAACGTTTTGAACCGCCCGAATTTCGGCCCGCTCAACGGCGGGATCGGACGTGGTGGTTTTGGCCAGGCAAGCCAGACGCTCTCCCAAAGTCTGGGCGGAAACGTGGGGAATGGTGGCTTCAGTTCGTTGTATCAACTCGGTGGGCCACGTTCGGTCCAGCTTGCCCTCAAACTAATGTTCTAGCCGGTCGCTGATTTCCTTCAATGAGGCACGGTTCGGTGGGAACAGGGACGAATCGCACCAAATCCTTTTTCGCTCTTGCAACGCATGAGGCTACCATTCATGATCCGCTACCGATCGGTTGTGTTCGTTGCAGTTCTCGGGATTATTACAGTTTGGGCAGTGGCGCAGGTTCCAACCGAAGGTTCGATTGGAAATCCACTTCCCATCGAAGCCGTCCTCTCCGCTCGGTCGTTCCCGCGAACAACTCCTAGTTTGTCTCCCGATGATAGGTGGATTGCCTATAGTGTGCAGGACCCCGCCCGAGTTCGCCAAACCGTTGGGGGCGCTCAATACTTTGCTGCGAACGGCACACCAGTCGCAGCCTTGGGCACCGACGTGTGGATGACAGACCTGAACACAGATAAGTCCACTAACGTCACAGGAGGTAAGGGGACCAACTGGGGTCCCGTTTGGTCCCCGAATGGACGATACTTGGCTTTCTATTCGGACAGGAACGGCAAGCCAAATGTCTGGGTATACGACGCGGCCACAAAGTCCGTTCGGGCGGTTTCTGATGTGGTTGTTCGGCCCATCGACGATGCGGAACTCATCCGCTGGACGCGCGATAGCGCCAAGATCCTGACCACAATTACGGCGCCAGAGCCACCGAACCGAGGCCCAGTGAAATCCGGTTCTCCGTCAGTACACCAGTCCAGGGTGACTCTGTATCAGTATCCAGACAGCTCCGCCGAGACTGTCGCTGAAGAGCCGAGGGTTCGAACAGATTCCGGAACGGAGGCATATCGTGCCGACCTCGCCTTAGTTGACCTGGCTACAGGACAAGCACAACGGATCACCAAGGCTTTCAATCCAGTATGGTATGAATTTTCGCCCGACGACAAGTTCATCGCTTTCGCATCAAGAAGGGGGTTAGCGGATGGGAATGAAATGCGGATCGTGTTTGACCTGGCTATCGTAGATCGCAGTTCTAAGGTGAAGGTGATAAGCGCCAATATTCAGCAATCGAGTTACCGGTTCTCTGCGGCGTGGTCTCCTGATGGAAAGTGGTTGAGCTATATAACCACACAAGGAGGAGAACGTGGAGTCACCGGTCAGTGCTATCTCTTTTCTATGGCACAGGGGATAGTGCATCAGATGGCCGAGACCTTAGACGCAGAGTTCAGTGTGGTGGGCGCAAGATCTCCTGTTTGGTCTGCCGACAGCCTGAACCTATATCTGCTGTCCTGGGACAATAGCCTCAAGGGAAACGGTGCGCTCTGGAGGCTTTCTATTGTTGACGGTCACGCAACGAAACTCACATCAATCCCGGATCATGAGTTAGGAACCATCGTCACATCGCAAACGAATTCGGTTCCCATACTAGTCAAGAGTGGTCGCAGTTTGATCGTTACTACGCTTGATATAAGGACAAAACAGAGTGGCTTCTATGCGGTTGACGTGTCAACCGGGGCATTCGACAAGCTATTGGAAGAGGACAAACGGTATGGCCCCGACCAAGACCTGTCTACATTTTCCTCCACGAATGACCAGTTCATCATATACATGGCCCAGGACGTAGAACACCCGCCGAATCTCTGGATGGTCAGCGATCGATTTGACATAACGAAGCGGGTCAGCAACATCAACCGGCAGTTCGATGCCTATCCAATGGGGCGGAGTCGCATGATCGAATGGTTCAGCCTAGATGGAGAAAGGCTTCGAGGTGCCCTCCTGCTACCAGAAGGCTATCAGCAGGGAAAGAAATACCCGATGATCGTGTGGGTATATGGAGGACTGAATGAATCGGACTACCTGAACTACTTTGGTCTTTGGCCGTGGGACCAGTTGCACAACATGCAGTTGTTCGCGACGAGGGGTTACGCTGTATTGTTCCCGGACTCGCGGACTGCCGTAGGAACTCCTATGGCAAGCCTCGCCAAGTCCATCCTTCCGGGAGTCAACAAAGCGATTGAGATAGGTATTGCGGACCCAGCGAAAGTTGGTGTCATGGGCGAGAGCTTCGGCGGCTACACGACGCTTTCTCTTATCGTCCAGACGACCCGGTTCAGAGCTGCGGTGAGTCTGGCGGGCGATGGTAACTTACTGGGCTTGTACGGTGAAATGGACAACGCTGGAGGCACATTCGGCGTGGGCATCCTGGAGAGTGGCCAAGGCATGATGGCAGGCACTCCGTGGGAATCTCGAGACCGTTATATCGAAAACTCTCCCTTCTTTTATTTGGACCGTGTCCAAACCCCACTGTTGATCATTCATGGCTCGGAGGACACCGCTGTCGCTCCGTTTCTTGCTGACGAAGTGTTCGTAGGACTGAGACGTCTGCGGAAGGTAGTCCTTTATGCCAGGTACCAAGGTGAGGGACACGGACTGGAAGACTACGACAATCGTGTGGACTGTGCGAACCGAATTATCGGATGGTTCGACAAGTACTTAAAGAAGGAAGGATCTGAACCTGGCAAGGCGGAATAGCACCGCCGTGGCACGAGGTCCGCAAGGTTGCGGTTCGAGTTGTGGACTTCTGAACCGAGACTCACGAACTAAGCCGTGCCCCGGCGACCGTTAGTGGCCTGAAAAAGGTTGCAACTGGAGGGATGGTTACTCGGCGTTGGGTGCCATTGTGGCTGGAAAAGCTCGGCGCGGATCGTTGTTGCCGGGCGATCAAGACCGATCATATTCGTCTTCAACGCTCATGAATTTCGCCACGGCATGATTACGCGAATCTCATCCGCTCTTGTGCCGCAATCTCAATTCGGAAAGTATTTGGAGTACGTCGAGAAATCCGTAGTGCCGGCCTACGAAGTCGCTGCCGGGCTGATCTCGGTATGCCTGTTGCGGCGGACGGTAGTTGGTTATATCGAGCTCCTGACCCTCTCACTCTGGCAATCGGACGAGGCGTTGACGGCATTCCTCGAGAGCCAGCCAGGGCCGATTGGCCTTCGGAGTGACTATGGAGCGATTCACATGGAACCGCATGCTTACGAACAAGTGGTGTGCCGTGACGGTAAGCGGGCCGCAAAGGATGGGTAACAAAGAGTGGTGTGCTAGCCAGACGAAGCGCCAGCAGCCGCAAGCAGGGCGGCGTCCAAGTCTTGCGGAAACCCTCCGGCCTGTGCAAAAGGCCACAGCATCCGGTTCGCCGTCGGCACATTATGGACACAATAACCCGAACTTCGGTAGCCAACAGGGCCTTTGTTAGCGACCAGGGCCCTATAGGTTCAATGGATTACTTCAGAGAGGATTTGTGACACAGTAGAGGTCTCGGGTTCGAGTCCCCACAGCCTACCATTTCCCTTCTTCTCTTCTATCATTTGCAAGGGTCGCATTTTCGGTCTTCCGAACGTCAGGCCAGGTTAAGGTAACATCTAAACGGAACAGTTTACGTGAGCCGAAGCTCAAATCTTCTCGATGCGACCCCAAGTTTTCCAGTCTGTTCGTCGATCATGTTCCCGGCGTAGATGGCGTAGTCGATAGAAAATGACTTCGCGTGCGGATTCCTGGGAAGGCGATCAGAGTTCCTGAGCCAAGGCGATCAGCATTCCTGCGGAAACCGATCTCTCTGTGGCATTCAAGCGGGGTCTTCTGGGTGGAGTCGTTTTTGCAACCTTTGAAAAAGGTGAATGGAAGCACATAGAAACAAACGCGGAATCCAAAACACTTCCAGTTATCGCTCTTCCTCCATAGGGCTACGACCGGACACGTGTTCCAGCGCAGGGACTCGGTTCCTCTGGAGTCTTCACGGTCCCCAGGACTCGCTTCGCCTGGATGCGAGGCAGGTATCCGCATTTATCGGGGTCACTCAAGGGTCACGTTAGTTGTAATCTCCAGTATTCATGCGGCCCCGTGGGTTGTCATCTGCGCCGCAAAGTAGTTGCATTTGCAGTTTCCCACGAGACTCATAAACCAAGAGTCGGCTACTTACCTTCGATAGCCAGCAAGACTGTCGACCACAAATGAGTCACAGAAGGAAGGAGTTCATCAGTGTCAAACGAATCTGCGATGCGCGACCTGTTCGACCGATGGGAGCGGGTTTGGCATGAGGGCCAATACGACCTGATCCCCATCTGCGTGGCGCCGACCTACATCCGGCACGACGAAAAAGGTGATCGGACGGTAACACGGGAAAGTCGCCCGAAAGCTGGCCCAGAATTTCCCAGTCTCGCTGGGTGTTTTAATATACCCCTGCCCTAGCCGGACGGTAGCCCACGGAGGCGTAGGTTACCAGGCGGGCCGCATTTGCTGGATATAACGCTGCATCTCTTCCATCTGGTGTGGGCCGTAGCCGATTCGCTGTGGGGGCTGCTCTTCTGTCGCTGATCTCCTTTGCCTTTCGTCGGCCATGGTCCACCGCCAATG
>Ga0209415_10019159_pt1 | contig 10738 bp, 3 predicted proteins | sample PeaSoiSIISIP2007_FD_187696 | JGI IMG/M metagenome (GOLD analysis project Ga0209415, IMG submission 187696) | Peat soil microbial communities from Weissenstadt, Germany - SII-SIP-2007 (SPAdes) (version 2) | ecosystem: Environmental > Terrestrial > Soil > Wetlands > Peat | place: Germany... | reverse complement strand
GAGTTCCTCGGGGTTAGTGCCCGAGCCGGCCGCAAAACGCGACGTGAAGGAATACGGAGTCTGCTTGAGGACCGCGCTGTCGGTGGACAGCGTGCCCCTGCCGCTCTTTAGGTTGCCCTGCCAAACTGCGGATGCGTTTCTTTTCATAAGCGCATAACAAGAGGAGTATTCCGAGGTTCGCAAGGGCCCGCTTGAAATGGCCGACGCCTGCTTTTCGCCAATGGCTAATCACGGCCTCCCAGGAACCCCGCGCCTGCATTGCCCGAGGCTGCTGACGGCGGCCTCCCGGTGCACGGGCTGGTGATTCCGGGGACCGCATCTCTCGTAGATCGTCAACAGTAAGTGCTTGCGCAACTTTGGCCGCGCCAATCTGGGCAGATACTCGTGCGCACTGACGACGAAAGGCAAGGCGCGCGCATTAATTCGTTCGCCCACACCGCGCGGCCCTGCCAAAAACATCCCCTGCCAATGATCGAAGCGCGCTGATATGCAAACGCCGCTCTCTGCGTCCGCAAAACGCACGATACTTGCCGGTTGCGCAATACTTGCCGGTTGCGCGATCCTGACGGTTGTCGTGGCTGTCTTCATCGGATGGCGTCGCTGGCGGACGCCGCTCCGAACCGAAGACGTGGCGTCGTTTCTGGACAAGACCATGGGAGGGGGAAAAGTCCGGTTTTCCGATGTGCGTTTCACGGTCACGCGGCTGAACGAGGCCGATCTGCGTTTCGCGGTCTCCGCAACGGCCAGGACGCTTCGGCCTCTCTATTCAAAGGTCGACACGGACGACTACTTGCGCGGGATATTAGAGATTGATCAGGAGTCGACGGCGGATGCGCGCCGGTTGATTGCCGACCGCGACGCCTCACATTCGCCGGAGTTCACGCGCCTTCGGCCGTTCCCGCCCGACCCCTATCGGGCGGTCATCGTGCGAATGACGGCAGGGGCTGAAGTCCCCTTTTCCTATCAAGCCGTGCTTGCCGCCCATCGCGACGGCGACAACTGGAACTTGACGCTGGAATCGGGAGCCTATATCGGCGGGTATCCGTTGGGCGAGGCACGCTCCGCGTACGGCGAAGCCTCCTTCCTGGCCGGCGACGCCGGCGATGATGCCCGGCTGCGCGCGCTCGCGTCCGACCTCCAGACCTTTGCCACTCGCGTCGCGGAAACGCGGCGCAACCTCGCGGCGGCACATGCGGTCGCAGTCGGAGTGCGCCGCGAGGCGTTTCTGGCTCGGATCGCACCGGGGAGCGTCTTTCGCGGTGTCGCGCTGCGCGCCGGGGAGCAGCAGGGCACCGCGCTCTACCTGGAGATCACGGGGCTCTCCTCAGGAAATGGGGTGACGGCGCTCCTGCGCAATGCCGGCGGCTGGCACTACTCGCGCGCCTTCCAGGGCGCTTGGTCTTCGGATGACGATTTTGAATCCCCGGCGCTGAACCTCGCCTCGCCGCCTGACCAGGCGGTCCGCAACGCCGGACCGTTTCTCGAGAACTCCCAGGGATGGACGTTCTCGCTTCGAATGGATCCCAAGGGAAACCTGTCGGAGACAAACCGCTCCTATCAATATCGGTTCGAATTCGTCAATGCCGGCCAACTCCCCCCGCTGAGGGCTGGCCTGGCGGCGGAGTTCGACCGGGCGATGTCCGCTACGGCCCCCGGATCGCTTTACCGCGGCACTTCCGTCTCGAGGACCACGGGCGCCTCGGAACCGATCCTCCTGCGCTTCACCGGGCGATCGGGGGACGGCGAGTCCCTCGGGGCCGCGATCGAGTCGACGACTCGCCAGTGGATACGGCCGCTCCGTGGCGTTGTCATCGGCAATGCGAAGCGCTCGGGCGGTGAGCCCGTGCGGCTTCGGTCCAGCTCAAGCGAAGCGGTCGAGGAGGCACTGGCCGACTCCGTCCTCGGCGACCGCGACGATCTGGCAATCCGCCTCGCCGTTGAGGGCCGTTCGCTCGCCGGCGAGGACGGGCGGTTCACCTACCGGCTTGAGACCGTCGAGGCCGGCGACCTCGGCAGCCTGGATGCTGCTCGCGCGGCGAGGGTGAATCGCTTCAGCGGCGCCCTTCGGGATGGAATCGCGTACGACGGCGTCGTCCGCGACGATCAGGGTTCCGTCACCCAGGCGCGACTGGAAATAGCCCACATCGACCGCCAGAAAGGCACGATCGCTGCGAGCATTCATTCCCTCGTCCAGCTAAATGTCTATCAGGAGCTTTCGGGCAGCTGGAGCCCCTCCGATGTCTCGATCACGCTGAGCACGACCGGCAACGGAGAATTCGATTTCAGCGACAGCCTCGCCGTGCCCTTCCTCGTTGGGCCCGTCGCCCATACGCTGCAACTGGCGCTCGTCGGGGACTCGATCACCGGAGGGATAAAGGGCGATCCGCATTGGACGATGGAGTTTCCGGTGGGCGTTTTCCTCTCCGCGCCCGCGGAGGGGCCGGAACCGGACTCACAGCCCGCCAACGGCTCTGTCTTCCCTTTGTTCCCGAAGACGGCCGGGGCCTATTTGCTCAGCGGAGGCAGCTGGAGGCCCCTGCCGAGGAACAACGGGCACGTCGTTGTGGAGACTATCCATCCGATGACCGCTGAGGAGGCCTCGGGAGGGGCACTGGGCGCCGTGGCGTCGGGCGTCAGGCGCCTTGCCCAAAAGGGTGTGAAGGTCGCCTATCTCGAATTCGACGGCAAGGATCCCAGGCCGGAGGCCGATGGAAAGGTTGTGACTCTGCTCTTCATAGGACCGGAGCTCTCCCGGGCACCGCTGATGGAACTTGCATTAGCCGATGTGCTGAAGGACGGCCGCCGGGGCATTGAGGTTGCGGGTGGCCCGCCAGCGGCAATCTCGTTCGGAGAGCAGCGGGCGGCGGCGTACGTGAGGCCGGTCGGCCGGGGTGCCGTCCTGCTTACCACGACGTCCGCTCTGGCGCCCGGCTCCTACGCCTTGAACGCTGACGTCGGATACGAGCTCTCAATTCGGCGTTAGTCCGCGGCTTCCGTCCGAGCACAGCCCGCCGGCGGGTTTGGTATTATCGTGAGGGACTGCCGGTCAATTGAGGCCGCAAGATTCCGTCTCGCCGCCGGGCCAGGGGGTCAACGCGTGGGCGGAGGCGCCATGTCCTGCTCATTCTGCTTAAGCAGATCCTCCGGCCGTTTGATGGTTTCCGGCAAGGGCGCAGGATTTGGCACGCCAGGCCCGGCGTTCTCTGGCGGAGCCTCCGCTTTCCTGCCGGACCCGGGCGGGTTCTGCGCCATCGCCGCCGTCCTTCCCGATTGGGACCTGTCCCAGCCTCCGCCAAGGTTGTTGATCAGGGCCACGCTTGCCGTGAGCTGGCGGAGTTGAACCTGCAATTCGGCCAGGCGGTTCGTGAGAAAGGAGTTCTGGGCCGTGATGACGTTGACGTAGCTGTCCAGGCCGTTCTGGTAGCGCACCACGGACAATTGCACGGTGTGCTGAGCCGCCACTGCGGCCTTGTGCTGCTGCGCGACCTCCGTGGAGAGAATCCGGAGGGCGGCGAGATTGTCCTCGACGGACTGAAAGGAGGTCAGAACCGTCTGGCGATAGTCCGCGACCGTTTGATCGTAGAGCGCCCTCGCCTGCGCGTTTGCGGCCTGGCGCAACCCGGCGTCGAACAGGGGCTGCACCAAGCTTGGGCCGATCGACCAAATGCGATTGGGCCAGTTCAGGAGCTGCGTGAGATTGGTCGCCTCGAAGCCGCCGGTGGCGCTCAGGGTGAGGTTGGGGAAATAGGCCGCCCGGGCAATGCCGATCGCGGCGTTGGCCGCCGCGACCTGCCGCTCCGCCGCTGCGACGTCCGGCCTGCGTTCAAGGAGATCCGATGGCAAACCGACGGGGACTTGCGGCAGCGCAGAATTAAACGGGCTGAATGCGACGGAGAAGTGCGCCGGGGGAACCCCTATCAAGACGGCGACGGCGTGTTCGTACTGGGCCCGGGCGATGCCAAGGTCGGTTGCCTGCGCCTCGGCGGCGGCGAGCTGCGTGTCCGCCTCCGCCATGTCTTCTTCGGATGCCAGTCCGTTGTTGTAGAGAGTGCTGACCAGGTGGAGGCTGGCCTCGTAGTCGGCCAGCGTGGTGTCGAGAATCCGCCGCTGCTCATCAACGGCCCTGAGCGAGAAATAATCCTCCGCCAACGTCGTCTGCGTGCTTAGAAGAGCGGTCGCCACCTCGGCGGCCCTTGCCTGGGCGGAATATGAGCTCTGCGCGATCGAGTTGCGCACGCTGCCCCAGAGATCCACCTCGTAGGAGGCTTCGACTGGCAGGGTGATATATGTCCGGGGTCCGGTTCCGCCGCCACCACCGGAACTTCCGGTCGCGCCGGACGAGGACCCGCCGCCGTTGGAGGCAACGGCTGCGCTGGAGCGCGAGCGGATCACCGACGGGGCCACGTTCAGGGCGGGAAAGAGCCCGGCCTGGGCCTCGGCGACCAAGGCTCGGGCCGCCCGGTAATTTGCTTCGGCTGCGGCGACCGTCTGGTTTGAGATCGCCACCCGCTCCTCGAGCTCGTTGAGCTGCGGGTCCCGATAGGTCTCCCACCATTTGCCGCGAAGGACGGCATCGCTTGGCTCGGCGATCTTCCAACCCTGCCCTTCAGCGCCGTTGGGAACCGCCTCCTTGAAGCGCCCGGAGCTGTCCACCTGAGGCTGCTGGTAGCGGGGGGCGAGGTTGCAGCCGGCCACGAGCAGGCCGGCGCCCCAGGCGATGAGAATCGATCCCGTCCTCATGGGAGTGCCGGGCCGGGGGCCGCCACCGGCTGGCCGGGCGGCCGCGCGAATCCGAACTTCCCTATCCAGTTGTTGATCCTGTCCATGTAGAGGTAGATCACCGGCGTCGTGTAGAGGGTCAGCGCCTGACTGACGATGAGACCGCCGACAATCGAGATTCCGAGGGGCCGCCTCAGCTCGGATCCCATGCCGGTGCCGAGCGCCAGCGGAAGCCCGCCGAGCATGGCCGCCATCGTTGTCATCATGATTGGGCGGAAGCGCAGGAGGCAGGCCTGGAACACGGCCTCCTTCGGGGTCTTGTGCTCCCGCCTCTCGACCTCGAGCGCGAAATCGATCATCATGATGGCGTTCTTCTTCACGATTCCAATCAGGAGAAACACGCCGATCAGCGCGATCACGCTGAGCGACGTGTTGGTGATCAGCAGCGCCAGGAGCGCCCCGACGCCGGCGGACGGGAGCGTCGAGAGGATCGTTATCGGATGGATGTAGCTCTCGTAGAGAATTCCGAGGACGATGTATACGGTCGCGATCGCAGCCGCGATCAGCAGCGGCTCGTTTGCGAGCGAGGCATTGAATGCCTGCGCCGTTCCGCTGAAGGAGCCGGTGATTGTTGTTGGCATCCCTGCCCGCCTCTCCGCCGCGTCGATCAGGTCGACGGCATCGCCCAGCGCCACCCCAGGGGCTAGGTTGAAGGATATGGTTACCGACGGGAATACACCGGAATGGTTGACCGCCAGCGGCGCCGTCGCAGCGCGGAAATGCGTGAAGGCCGCGAGAGGGACGACTCCGCCGCCTGCCGACGACACGTACACGTTCCTCAATGCGTCCGGGTTCTGCCAGAACTTTGGCTCCACCTCCATCACGACAAAGTACTGGTTTATCGGGGTGTAGGTTGTGGCGATCTCCCGTTCGCCGAACCCGTCGTAGAGAATGTTGTCTATCGCCTGGGGTGCGATGCCGAGCCGGGAGGCGGTCAGTCGATCAAACACCAGATTCGCCGCCAGGCCGTTGTTCTGGGCATCGCTTGTGACGTCGGTCAGCTGGGGGATGTGCCTCATCGAGGCCAGCAGTGTCGGGCCCCATTGGTTCAGCTCGTCAAGATTGTCGCTCTGGATCGTGTACTGGTATTGGGCGGCGCTCGCCCGCCCGCCAACCCTCACGTCTTGGACCGCCTGCAGGACGAGAGTCGCGCCCGGCACGGCCGCGAGCTTGGGTCTCAAGCGATTGATGACCTGAGTGGCCGTTGCCGACCTCTGGTCGCGCGGCTTGAGGGACATGAAGACGCGCCCCGTGTTGGTCGTCGTTCCGCCCCCGCCGCCGGAGAAAGCGATCACGGCGGAGACAGCGGGGTCCGCTTTCGCGACCGCGACCAGGCTGCGGATCTTCTGCTCCATCGACTGGAACGAGGTGTCCTGGTCCGCAATGATGTTGCCGACCAGGCGCCCCGTGTCCTGCTGAGGGAAGAAGTCCTTGGGCACGATGAAATAAAGGACCACGTTCAGGCCGAGGGTCCCGATCGCGATGAGCAGGACGAGCACCGAGTGGTCGAGGACCCAGGCCAGGCTGCTCTTGTAGGCGCCGAGGAGGCTCTTGAAGGCCCTCTCGCTCGACCGGTAGAGCTTCCCGTGCCCCTTCTCGCCTCGCAGCAGGCGCGAGCACATCATCGGGGTGGTCGTGAGGGAAACCCCGAGCGACAGGAGAATCGTGACGGAAAGGGCGACGGCAAACTCACGGAAGAGCCGCCCGATGATTCCCCCCATCAGCAGTATCGGAAGGAAGACGGCCACGAGGGAGATGCTCATCGAAACAACCGTGGACCCGATCTCCGCCGCCCCAGTGAACGCCGCCTCCATCGCGCTCATGCCCGCCTCCGAGTGGCGGGTGATGTTCTCAAGTACTACAATGGCGTCGTCGACCACGAAGCCGGTCGAAATGGTGAGCGCCATCATCGACAGGTTGTCGATGCTGTAACCGAAGATGTACATGACCCCGAGGGTCCCGATGATCGAAACGGGCACCGCGACGACCGGAATCAGCGTGGCGCGCCACTCCCGCAGAAAGAGAAAGACAACGAGCACGACGAGCGAGATCGAGATCAAGAGCGTCACCTCCACGTTCTTCACCGAGGCGCGGATCGTCGCCGTCTGGTCCAGCGCGACTTCGATGTCGATGCCGGGATTGATGGCGGCGTGGAGCTGCGGCAGCGCCGCCTTGATCCCGTCGACCGTGGAGATGATATTGGCGCCGGGCTGGCGGAAGATGATGATCGAGGCGGCCGGTCGCCCATTCTCCAGGCCAAGGGACCGGACGGTCTGGACGGAATCGGTGACCTTGGCGACGTCGGACAGCCTCACGGGGGCTCCGCCGCGATAGGTGACAATGATGGGTTGATAGTCCGCCGCCTTCATCAGCTGGTCGTCGGCGTGGATCAGCCAACGCCGGGTCGCGCCGGAAAGGCCCCCCTTTGCCTCGTTGGCGGTCTGCGCTGAGACAGCCTTGCGGACATCCTCCAGCTGCAATCCGTAACCGTTGAGCTGCGTCGGGTTCACATCTATCCGCACCGCCGGCGCGGAGCTTCCCCCCACAATGACCTGGCCGACGCCCTGAACCTGGGAAAGCTTCTGGGCGAGGATGGTCGAGGCGGCGTCGTAGAGCGCGGACGGCGGCAGCGTGTCCGAGGTCAGAGCGATGATCATTATCGGGGCGTCCGCCGGATTCACCTTCCTGTAGGTCGGATTGTTGGGCAGGTCGGTGGGCAGATAGCTTCGAGCGGCGTTTATCGCCGACTCAACGTCGCGCGTCGCCGCGTCGATATTGCGGCTCAGGACGAACTGCAGCGTGACGCCTGTCTGGCCGAGGGTGCTCTGCGCGGTCATTTCCGAGACGCCGGAAATCCGGCCAAACTCACGCTCGAGGGGCGTCGCGACGGACGAAGCCATGATCTCGGGGCTCGCGCCCGGCAGGGATGCCTGGACGGAGATGGTCGGGAAGTCTACCTGCGGCAGCGGCGAGACCGGGAGGAACGGGAAGGCGACGACACCGGTCAGGGCCACTGCGGCCGTGAGAAGCGTGGTTGCGACAGGCCGCCTGATAAAAGGTGACGAGAGGCTCATCGCTGGAACTCCGCCGACGGCTCCACCGAGGCCGGCACGCTCCGGTGCGGGCGCCGGCCGGCCATCCGCGCCGCCGCCTCATCGAAGAAAAGATAGATCACCGGCGTCGTGTAGAGCGTGAGAAGTTGGCTGAAAATAAGGCCGCCAATAATTGTGATCCCTAGCGGCCTGCGCAGCTCCGAGCCAATGCCCTGGCCAAGGGCGAGGGGCACCGCCCCGAGCATGGCGGCCATCGTGGTCATCAGGATCGGGCGGAAGCGAAGCAAGCACGCCTGATGGATGGCGTCGTAAGGCGTCTTGTGCTCCTGGCGCTCAGCCGCGAGCGCAAAATCGATCATCATGATGGCGTTCTTCTGCACGATGCCGATAAGCAGGACGATGCCGATGATCGCCACGATCGTTAGCTCGCTGCCGCAAAGCAGCAGTGCCAGGATGGCGCCCACCCCGGCCGACGGCAGCGTTGAGAGGATCGTGATTGGGTGGATGTAACTCTCGTAGAGAACTCCCAGCACGATGTAGACCGTGACCACCGCGCTAAGTATTAGGATGGGTTCGTTCGTCAGCGAGTTGACGAAGGCCTGGGCAGTCCCCTGGAAGGAGCCCTGCATTGCGGCAGGCTTGGGAAGCTCCTTCTCAAGGCGCTGGATCGCCTTGACCGCGGCGCCCAGGGAAGCATCCGAATCCAGGTTGAAGGAGACCGTGGTCGCGGGGAACTGTCCCATGTGGCTGATGAGAATCGGTGCGGTAACCTGGGTGGTCTGGGTCACGGCGCTCAGCGGGACGGCTCCCCCGCTGGCCGACATGAGGTAGATGTCCCGGAGCCTGTCCGGGCTTGTCTGGAATTCCGGGGCCACCTCGAGGATCACGTGGTATTGATTGAGCTGGGTGAAGATCGTCGACACCTGCCTCTGTCCGAAGCTGTCGTAAAGGCTGTCGTCGATGGTCTGGGGCGTTATTCCAAGGCGGGCGGCGGTCGTCCGGTCGTATGACAGCGAGGCCTGCCGACCCTGCGTCTGCAGGTCGCTTGCCACGTCCACCAGCTCGGGAAGGCCCTTCAGGCGGTCGACGAATTTCGTGGCGTACCCCGAAAGCTCGTCAGCGCTCGGGTCCTGAAGGCTGTACTGGTATTCCGTCCGGCTGACGATGTCCTCCACGGAGATGTCCTGCACCGGCTGCATGTACAGGCTTATGCCGTCGACCTTCGCGACGGACGCCTGCAGCCTGCGGATGATCTGCGACGCCGACTTCTTCCGCGCGCCGAGCGGCTTTAGGTTTATCTGGATCCGCCCGCTGTTGAGAGTCGTGTTGGTCCCGTCGACGCCGATGAAAGACGAGAGGCTCTCGACGGCGGGATCCTTCAGGATGGTCGCCGCCAGCTGCTGCTGCAGCCGCGCCATCTCCGCAAACGAGACGCTCTGGTCCGCCTCGGAAACGCCCTGGATCTCGCCCGTGTCTTGGACCGGGAAGAAGCCCTTCGGGATGACGACGTAGAGGAAGACGGTGAACGCAAGCGTCCCCACGGCGACCGCCAGGGTCAGCGTTCGGTGATCGAGCACCCAATCGAGAGTCCGACCATAGAGGGCGATCGTCCGCTCGAACATCCTTTCGGAGGCCTTGTAGAACCGGCCCTGCTGCGACGGGTCGGTGTGCTTGAGAAGCTTCGCGCACAACATCGGCGTCAAGGTGAGCGAGACAACGGCGGATATGAGGATGGTGACGCTGAGCGTCACGGCGAACTCCCTGAACAGGCGGCCCGTGATGTCCCCCATGAAGAGCAGGGGTATGAGGACTGCGATCAACGAAACCGTGAGCGACATGATCGTGAAGCCGATCTGTTCCGCGCCCTTGAGCGCAGCTGCCAGGGGAGCCTCCCCCTGCTCGACGTACCGGGTGATGTTCTCGATCATGACGATCGCGTCGTCGACGACGAACCCGGTCGAAATCGTCAGGGCCATCAGCGTCAGGTTGTTGAGGCTGTAGCCGAGGGCGTACATGACGGCAAAGGTCCCGACGAGCGACAGGGGCACCGCGATGCTCGGAATGACTGTGCCGGGGAACGTGCGCAGGAAGACGAAGATGACGGCCACCACCAGCCCGATGCAGACCAGCAGCTCGAATTCGACGTCGGAGACCGAGGCGCGCACCGAGGTGGTCCGGTCGGTCAGGACCGCGATCTTGATCGCCGGAGGGATAGTCGCCCTCAGCTTTGGCAGCAGTGTCTTGATCCGATCGACGACGTCGATGATGTTGGCTCCCGGCTGGCGCTGGATGTTCACGATCACCGCCGGAACCGTGTTCATCCATGCGGATTCCTGGTTGTTCTCGATGCCGTCGACCACGTTGGCGACGTCCTTCAACATGACGGGGGTGCCGGCCTTGTAGGCTAGGACGAGCTGCCTATAATCGGCGCTCGTTGTTATCTGGTCGTTTGCCGCTATCTGGTAGCTCTGACTGGGGCCGTCGAAGCTGCCCTTGGCCGCATCCAGGCTCGCGGCGATCAGTGACGTGCGCACATTCTCGAGGTTGAGGCCATAGGATGCGAGCTGCGTCGGGTTGACCTGCACCCGGACCGCTGGCTTTTGCCCACCGCTGATCGTCACCGCGCCGACGCCCGGCAGCTGGGAGATTTTCTCCGCTAGGCGGGTGTCCGTGTAGTCCTCGACTCTTGACAGCGGAATGGAGTCGGAGGTGAGCGCCAGGGTGAGGATTGGGGCGTCGGCCGGATTGACCTTGTTGTAGACCGGCGGCATCGGAAGCTGCGGCGGCAGGAAGTTCTGCGCGGCGTTGATGGCCTCCTGCACGTCCTGTTCGGCGACGTCGATGTTCAGGCTCAGGACGAATTGGAGCGTGATGACAGAGGCTCCCTCGGAGTTTGTGGACAGCAT
>Ga0209415_10019158_pt1 | contig 10738 bp, 9 predicted proteins | sample PeaSoiSIISIP2007_FD_187696 | JGI IMG/M metagenome (GOLD analysis project Ga0209415, IMG submission 187696) | Peat soil microbial communities from Weissenstadt, Germany - SII-SIP-2007 (SPAdes) (version 2) | ecosystem: Environmental > Terrestrial > Soil > Wetlands > Peat | place: Germany... | reverse complement strand
GGCATCGCGATGTGCTTCGCCAATGCCGGCATCCCGGTGACGGTGGTGGAAACCAGCGCCGAGGCGCTGGCGCGGGGCCTCGATGTGATCGCGAAGAACTATCGCAACACGGCGGCGCGCGGCGGCCTCGCGGCCGGCGAGGTCGAGGCGCGCATCGGACGCATCGCCGGCACCACGGATATCGCCGCCGCGGCCGACGCCGACATCGTGATCGAGGCCGTGTTCGAGGACATGGGAGTGAAGCAGGACGTGTTCGGCAAGCTCGATCGCATCGTCAAGCCCGGCGCCGTGCTCGCCTCGAACACCTCCTATCTCGACGTCGATGCGATCGCGCGCGGCACGGCGCGGCCGCAAGCGGTGGTCGGGATGCACTTCTTCAGCCCGGCGAACGTGATGCGCCTTCTCGAAGTGGTGCGCGGCGCCGCAACCTCGCCGGAGGCGCTCGCCACCGCCATCGCGGTCGGCCGCAAGCTCGGCAAGGTGCCGGCGGTGGTCGGGGTGTGCCACGGCTTCGTCGGCAACCGCATGCTGCGGCTGCGATCGGTCGAAGCCGAGCGCCTGCTGCTCGAAGGCGCGCTGCCGCAGGATGTCGACGGCGCGCTCACCGGCTTCGGGTTTCCGATGGGTCCGTTCGCCATGTCGGACCTCGCCGGCCTCGACGTGAGCTGGCGCATGCGCAAGGCCCAAGGGCTCACCGCGCCGATCGCCGACCAGCTGTGCGAACGCGGCCGCTTCGGCCAGAAAACCGCGCGGGGATTTTATCTCTACGAGCCGGGCTCGCGCGCGCCGAAACCGGATCCCGAGGTGGAGCGGCTGATCATCGACACCGCGGCGCAGCGCGGCATTGCGCGCGGCGCCATCGGCAAGGACGAAATCGTCGAACGCCTGCTGTTCCCGATGATCAACGAGGGCGCCCGCATCCTGAGCGAGGGTATTGCCCAGCGGCCCGGCGACATCGACGTGATCTGGGTCTACGGCTACGGCTTCCCGGTCCACCGCGGGGGGCCGATGCATTACGCCGACAACGTGGGTCTGCCCTACATCCGCGACCGGCTCATGGCGTTCGCGGACAAGACCGGCGACGAGCGGCACCGCGCGGCGCCGCTGCTGGCGAAGCTCGCCGAAGAGGGAAAGGGATTTGCGTCGCTGGGGAAGTAGGGTGGGCAAAATCGCCTGCTCCGGCGATCGAGTTTACGCAGGGCCGTGCGCGATTTTGCCCACGCGGTCAGGCGCGCGGGGGCCGACGGCGTGGGCAAGACGCATCGCAACGAAACGCGTGCATATTGCGTCTTTAATGCCGGCGATGCGCCTTGCCCACCCTACGGTCTATCCCCGCTCCTTCAAATACCAATCCAGAATCTGCTCGCCGTTCCAGTGCAGCACGCCCTCGAACTTGGCGGCGTAGTCGTAGATCGCCTCGAGATACTTGATGCGGTGCGGTTGGCCGCTGATGTAGGGGTGGATCGCCACCGCCATGATCTTGGCGCGGTGCTCGCCCTCCTGATAGAGCCGGTCGAACGCATCGATGGAGCGCTTGAGCAGATAGTCGCTCTCGTGGTGCTGCACGATCATCATCGTGATGTCGTTCTGCTCCACCGTGTAGGGCAGCGTCACCAGCGGGCCCTTGGCGGTGCGGATGACGTCGGGCTCGTCGTCATAGACCCAGTCGCCGATATATTTCACGCCGGCCTCGGCGAGCAGATCCGGCGTCTCGTAGGTCTGCGTCAACCCGGGGCCGAGCCAGCCGACTGGGCGTTTGCCGGTGAAGCGCTCGAGGATGTCCATCGAGCGGTTGATCATGTCCTTCTGGTTCTCGTGCTTGTGGATCGGCATCTGGTCGTAGGCGTGGCCCATGAACTCCCAGCCGGCGCTCCGCGCCTCCTCGGCGACCCTCGTATAGTCCTCGCAGACGCGCGCGTTGATGGCGAGCGTCGGCCTGATGCCCCGCCTGCGGAACAGATCGAAGAAGCGCCACACCCCGACCCGCATGCCGTATTCGTGCCAGCTCCAATGCGGCACGTCGGGAAGCAGCGGCACCCCGGTCGGGGCCGGCAGCACCTGGCGCGGCATCGCCCGACCGATATCCCAGACCTCCAGATTGACGATCGGCCACAGCACCAAGCGCGCGCGGCCGGGCAGCCGGAGCGGCGGCCGGTCCACGATGGCGGAATAGTCGGCGCGGTCGCGCGGAATCATTGGCGTTGTCTTAGGCGTCTCCTTGGGCGTCGTCATGGCGGCCTCACGAGTACGCCGTCTCGGCGCGGTATCTTGCGGTCATGACGGCGTGATATCGGGCGCGCGCCGGCTTGTCACGATCGCCATGACATCAGTCGCGCATCAGCCGTGCACGGAGACAATCCGCCTATTGACGGGCTATGGGCCCGTCCTTATGGTCCGCCCCCCAATTGGGCCCCGGTTCTCCGCGCGCCCCGGTTTTGGACGATCTTCATGGCGCTTACCGACCTCGTAGTGCCGCAGGCGGTCGTTCCCTCGCTCAGGGTCAACAGCAAGAAGCAGGCGCTGCAGGAACTCGCCGTCCGCGCAGCCGCGATGTGCGGCCGCAGCGAGCGCGAGGTGCTCGAGGTGCTGATGCAGCGCGAGCGGCTCGGCTCGACCGGCATCGGCAGCGGCATCGCGATCCCGCACGGCAAACTCGCCAAGCTCGAGCGATTGTTCGGGGTGTTTGCCCGTCTGGAACGGCCGATCGACTTCGAGGCGCTGGACGGCCAGCCGGTCGACCTCATGTTTCTGCTGCTGGCACCGGAAGCCGCCGGCGCCGATCATCTCAAGGCGCTGGCACGGGTCGCGCGGCTGTTGCGTGATCCCGAGATTGCCCGGAAGCTGCGCGAATCGCGGGACGCCGAAGCGCTCTATGCGGTGCTGACGTCCTCGCCGGGCGACAAGTAGCGCGCCGCGCGATCACGAAGAGCCCAAAACTACTCGGCCGCGACCGCGCGCAAGACCTCAGTGCACGCTCAACGTCTGCAGCTCGTTGCTCCAGGCATTGGCAATCGCCGCTTCGCGCGAATCGGTCACCATGATCGGCGTGCCGTCGGCGGCGTGAAGCGCGAATAACTGCAACCCGGGTGCGATTTCCGGCGCCTGCGGGAACATGGCGGGCACGTCCTCGGAGCGGATGGCCTTGATGTAGGCGATCTGTCCATCGCCCAGATGCGCAAGCGCTTCCGGGGAGATATCGGGCGTGTGGCTGACGAATTCTCTGTTCATGATGCTCAACTCCTCGACGGTGTCGACCTTGTCGAGTCCTGCACGGTTCCCATTATTCGTTATCGGTTATTGCGATCGTCTTAACCACCCGCTCCGGCTCCGGACGCGCGAGGTCGATGGACAGCAATCCGTTCTTCAGATCGGCACCCAATACCTCCATCCCATCCGCCAGCACGAAAGTTCGCTGGAATTGACGGGCCGCGATGCCGCGGTGGAGATAGTGCCGGGTCTGTTCGTCGCTCTGCCGGCCGCGAATCACCAGCTGGCTTTCCTCGACCGTGACGTCGAGTTCGTCGCGGGTGAAGCCCGCAACCGCCAGAGTGATGCGCAACCGCTCGGGCCGGCCGTTTTCACGGGGCATCCGCTCGATGTTGTAGGGCGGATATCCGTCGGCCGCCTTGGCGACGCGATCGAGCGCACGTTCGATCTCGTCGAAGCCGAGCAGAAACGGGCTCGATAACGAAGGGACTCGCGGCATGATCTCAAAGTCCTACCATAGCGACTTTGCGGGGCCCTTACGGCGCCCCAGCCCGCCGGAGATCCTCTCTTGGACATCCCCCGCCGGGCTTGAACCTAATATGGGCAACTAACGTTAAGGGTTCAAGAAGGCGATCCGGCAATGAAATCCGGGTTCGCACTTAGGCCACGGGCCGCCGACCAAACTCAACGGCGCACGATGTGCTTGACCTCGCTCAGCAGAAAATTGCCCACCCGCTTGCCGCGATTGCGCAGAACGCGCAGAAGCCCGGCGTCGACGAAATAGGTGAGCAGGATGCTGTCGCGCGTCTCGACCTCGGGGCCGACCGGATCGGCGGAATGCCAAGTGTTGTCGCCGACCGCGAAAGCGTAGCCGGTATTGGGTGCGAACTTCATCTGGACCGCCTTGGGCAACGAGCCATCCGGCAGGCGATCGTGGAAGATGGTGCCGATATGGGTCGCGGAAGCGTCACGCGGCAGATAGAGCTGCACGGTGATCCCCTTCCATCTCGTGTCGGTGTGCGGCGTGATGCGATAGCCCGGAATGTCGCGGGTGAGCACCGGGATCGGATACATCCCGACGGCCGCGAACGCCTTGCCGAACCGCCGTTCCAGTCCCGGTGCGAGACGCCGCACGAACGCCGCCTGCACCTCCTCGGAGCACAACGCGCGGCCGACCACGTCCCAGATGCCATGCTTTTCGGCGGTGAGGTGGCGGATATATTCGGGAAACAGGTCGATCTTCACCCGGGTCGACCTGCCGTCCTCAAGGAGGTTGCCGTTGTTCCGGCCCGGCAGCGGGCGGTAATCGGCCGCGGCCGGCATGGCGGCGATCATTTCGGCATAGACGTCGTCCGGAAATATCCGGTCGAACTCGAGATGAAAGAACGGCCTTTCGACCGCGCGCCCGGCATCGATGTTGGCGACGATCGCCTCAATCAGCGCTTTTACTTCGCGACGCCGTTCCACCACGCACCTTTTGTTTGCGCCAATGTGCGTCAACACACTACCGCCCCGCTGCTCATTTTGCCGATCACGGCCAATTTGTCGAGATCCGCGGCCGGCACCGATTTCCAAGCAGGGCGAAACGCGGGCGCCTGCTTTCGCGGCGCCGACACTTGAGGGATGGAACGCTTCAAGGATTTGGTGGAGCCAATCGGAATCGAACCGACGACCTCTTGAATGCCATTCAAGCGCTCTCCCAACTGAGCTATGGCCCCATTTCGCACGGTGTCGGGAACCCCCGTCTGTCGGGAACCCCGTGCGTCGTTCGATGCGGCAGCGCTTTTGCGTCAGCCGCAGGTTGTGAAATCACATATCGGCCGGAACCTCAAGTCTCTTCCTCGTTCTCGATGTCACCGCCGATGATCTCGGCGACGTCGGTATCCTCCTCCTCGGTCTCCTCGATGAAGGCGGCATCGTCGAGGCTCTCGTCGTCGAGCTCGACATCCTCCTCGCCCTCGACCGGCTCGCCGGCGGCCTTCTTCTTGCCCTGCGCCTCGGCATCGGCCTCTTCCAGGGAGACGAATTCGGCCTCCTGGGTTTCCGGCACCACGGCTTCGACCTCCCGCACGGGGGCGCGCGCGGCCTCCGGACGTCCGCGCGACGCGACCACCACCGCCTCGAACACCGCGCCGCATTTCGGGCAGGTGATGGGGGCATGGTTCAGGTCGTAAAACTTCGCGCCGCAATGCGCACACAGGCGCTTCGTACCGAGCTCAGGCTTTGCCACGGCTTCGCAATCCTCAAGGGTGGTTGAAAGCGGTTCTCCCCTTGGCGTTTCGCGACGGCTCTGTCAATAGACGTTTCGCGTCCCTTTAAACTTGTCTGCACCTGTGCCCTCGGGCAGCGACGCAACCGGCCGCGTGACCGGCGATCCGCCCCGTGCTAGGACGCGCGCCAAAATCGGACAAATCGCTTGAATTTCGCTCCGCTCGTCACTCCGCTCACAGCCCGGCGCGGCCGCCCGCTCACCGGGCGTATCCGCGTGCCCGGAGACAAGTCGATTTCGCATCGGGCTTTGATCCTGGGCGCCCTTGCGGTGGGTGCCACGCGGATTTCCGGCCTGCTCGAAGGCGAGGACGTGCTCAACACCGCGAAAGCCATGCGGGCGCTCGGCGCGCGGGTCGAGCGGACCGGCGAAGGCGCCTGGCGGGTCGACGGCGTCGGCGTCGCGGGCTTTGCGGAGCCTGCGGCACCGCTCGATTTCGGCAATTCCGGGACCGGTTGCCGCCTCGTCATGGGGGCGGTCGCCGGCTGTCCCATCACGGCGATCTTCGACGGCGATGCCTCCCTGCGCAAGCGGCCGATGCGCCGCGTGCTCGATCCGGTCGCCCTCGTGGGTGCACGCATCACCAACGCCGCCGAGGGCGGCCGGTTGCCTATCACGCTCGCCGGCGCGCGCGATCCGATGCCGATCCTCTACCGCACGCCGGTGCCGTCGGCGCAGATCAAATCGGCCGTGCTTCTCGCCGGCCTCGCGGCTCCCGGCACCACCACCGTCATCGAAACCGAGGCGAGCCGCGATCACACCGAATTGATGCTCCGGCATTTCGGCGCCGAGGTGAGGTCCGAGCCGGAGGGCGCCCATGGGCGCCGGATTTCGCTCACCGGCCAGCCGGAGCTCGCCCCGAGCACCGTCGCGATACCGGCCGATCCGTCGTCCGCCGCCTTTCCGATGGTGGCAGCGCTGATCGTGCCGGGCTCGGATGTGTTCCTTCCCGATGTGATGACCAATCCGCTGCGCACCGGACTGATCGCGACGTTGCGCCAGATGGGCGCCGCGATCGTGGAGGAGGAGTTGCGCCATGACGGCGGCGAGGCCATGGCGGGTTTCCGGGTACGGCACTCCGCGCTGCACGGCGTCGAGGTGCCGCCGGAGCGCGCCCCCGCCATGATCGATGAGTATCCGATCCTCGCCGTCGCGGCGGCGTTCGCGGAAGGCACCACGGTGATGCGCGGACTGAAGGAGCTTCGGGTCAAGGAATCCGACCGCCTCGCCGCCACCGCCGAGATGCTGCGCGTCAACGGCATCGAGGTCGAAATTTCCGGCGACGATCTCGCGGTGCGCGGACGCGGACGCGCCGCCGGCGGCGGCCTCGTCGCCACCCACATGGATCACCGCATCGCCATGTCGGCGCTGGTGCTCGGCCTTGCGGCCGACAAGCCCGTGCGTGTCGACGACGCCGGCTTCATCGCCACCAGCTTTCCGGGCTTCGCCGACCTCATGCGCGGGCTCGGGGGCGATATCGGATGATCATCGCCATCGACGGACCGGCGGCTTCCGGCAAGGGCACGCTCGGCAAGCGGCTCGCGGCTCACTACGGGCTGCGCCACCTCGATACCGGATTGCTCTATCGGGCCGTCGCGCAGGCGGTGCTCAATGCCGGCCATCGGCTCGACGACGCCGCGCATGCCGCGGCGGCGGCACAGACGCTCGATCCTGCACAATTCGACGAGGAAGCCCTGAAAAGCCATGCGGCCGGTGAGGCCGCCTCGGTGGTTTCGGCCATCCCGGAGGTGAGGGCGGCGCTGTTTCGGTTTCAGCAGGATTTCGCCGCCGTCCTGCCCGGCGCCGTGCTCGACGGGCGCGACATCGGGACGGTCATCTGCCCGCATGCGGACGCGAAGATCTTCGTCACCGCCTCGCCCGAAGTGCGGGCGCGGCGACGGGCGCTCGAGATGCAACGCCAGGGCCAGGTCGCCGACGAAGCCGTGATCCTCGCCGATATCCGGCGCCGCGATGAACGCGACACCCAACGCGCGATTGCGCCGTTGCGGCCGGCAGCGGATGCGCACATCCTGGATACCACCGATCTCGATATCGATGCCGTGGTGCGGGAAGCCATCGCCATCGTGGAAAAGGCGCGGAGCGGCACGTCGGCGGCCGCTCATCGCTGACCAGTCGCGGCCGATCGACGATATGGTCAGACGGGCCGTATCCCGACCCTTGCCGGACCCCCGGCCATCCGCTATATCCCCGGGGTTCGGGCCGCCCATACGGGTCGAAGCCGCCCGAGCGGGCCGGAGGCGTGATCAACATCGCCTTCGCGTGTGGAGGACCGCCCGCTCTTGCCGCTTCGTCGCGGAACCGGACACTCGCATCGCAGCAAACGCTCGGTTCGCGCCGGCCTGCTGGATCAATCCGGCAGTCGCTGGAGGTCTGCGGAACCTCCAGCCGAGAGCGTTTGGTGCGCCCTTTTTCCAGCCGCCGGTGCCCGCCGCACAGGAGATTGCATGGCTTTAGCTACTGCTGCCGCGCCGTCGCGCGAAGATTTTGCTGCGTTGCTCGAGGATTCGTTCACTCACGGCAATCTGCAGGAAGGCGCCGTCATCAAGGGGACGGTGGTCGCGATCGAGAAGGACCTTGCCGTCATCGATGTCGGCTTGAAGACCGAAGGCCGGGTGCCACTGCGCGAATTCACCGGCCCGGGCCGCCAGAACGAGATCAAGATCGGCGACACCGTCGAAGTCTACCTGGAGCGCGTCGAGAATGCGCTCGGCGAGGCGGTGCTGTCGCGCGACAAGGCGCGGCGCGAGGAGAGCTGGGGCAAGCTCGAAAAGGCGTTTCAGGGCAACGAGAAGGTGCAGGGCGTCATCTTCAATCAGGTCAAGGGGGGCTTTACGGTCGATCTTGACGGCGCGGTGGCGTTCCTACCGCGCTCCCAGGTCGACATCCGGCCGATCCGCGATGTCACCCCGCTGATGAACGTGTCGCAGCCGTTCCAGATCCTGAAAATGGATCGCCGCCGCGGCAATATCGTGGTGTCGCGCCGCACCGTGCTCGAAGAGACCCGTGCCGAACAGCGCCAGGAGCTGGTGCAGAACCTCGAAGAGGGCCAAGTCATCGACGGCGTGGTCAAGAACATCACCGATTACGGCGCCTTCGTGGATCTCGGCGGCATCGACGGCCTCCTCCACGTCACCGACATCGCGTGGCGGCGCGTCAATCACCCCTCCGAGGTGCTCAACATCGGCCAGCAGGTTAAGGTCAAGATCGTCAAGATCAACCACGAGACCCACCGCATCTCGCTCGGCATGAAGCAGCTTCAGGCCGATCCGTGGCAAGGCATCGAGGCCAAGTTCCCGATCGCCGCCCGCCTCACCGGCCGCGTTACCAACATCACCGACTACGGCGCGTTCGTGGAGCTGGAGCCGGGCATCGAGGGCCTGATCCACGTGTCCGAGATGTCGTGGACCAAGAAGAACGTCCATCCGGGCAAGATCGTCTCCACCTCCCAGGAAGTCGAGGTTCAGGTGCTGGAGGTCGATCCGGTCAAGCGCCGCATCTCGCTCGGTCTCAAGCAGACCATGCGCAACCCGTGGGAGGTGTTCGTCGAAAAATATCCGCCCGGCAGCTTGGTCGAGGGCGAGGTCAAGAACAAGACCGAGTTCGGCCTGTTCCTCGGGCTCGACGGCGACGTCGACGGCATGGTCCACCTCTCCGACCTCGACTGGAAGCGTCCGGGCGAGCAGGTCATCGACGAGTTCAAGAAGGGCGACAAGGTGCGCGCCCAGGTGCTCGACGTCGACGTCGAGAAGGAGCGCATCTCGCTCGGCATCAAGCAGCTCGAGGGCGATCCGTTCGCCGAGGCCGGCGACGTCAAGAAGGGCGCCGTGGTGACCTGCGAGATCACCGAGGTGAAGGAATCCGGCCTCGAAGTGAAGCTGGTGGGCACCGACCTCACAGCCTTCATCAAGCGCTCCGAGCTCGCCCGCGATCGTTCCGACCAGCGCACCGAGCGTTTTGCGGTCGGCGAAAAGGTCGACGCCCGCGTGACCCAGTTCGACCGCCGCGCCCACAAAGTGACGGTCTCGATCAAGGCGCTCGAGGTCGCCGAGGAGAAGGAGGCGATCGCCCAGTACGGCTCCTCCGATTCCGGCGCGACCCTCGGCGACATCCTCGGCACCGCGCTCAAGCGCGCCACCGAGAAGAAGGACTGACCCGCGCGAGCAGCGCGCTCATCGACGCACGGCGAAGCGGCCCCGGGAGGCGTCCCGGGGCCTTTTTGACTCATTTGCCACAATTCGACCGGTTCCGACCGGCTCCTGATCGCCATTGACCCCAACCGACCGCGGCTGCACCCTGCGGCAACGCAATTCCGGAGGATCCCATGTCGCTCGATACCGATCATATCGTCGATCGCCGCCGCCTGCGGCGCAAGCTCACCTTCTGGCGCGTTCTTACGGTACTGATCGCCATCGCGGCCGTGGTCGGGGTCGCCGTCGTGGCGCGGCGTTCGGACGGCTCGCTCGCCCAACCGCTGACCCCGCAGATCTCGCGGGTGACCATTCAGGGCATCATCCGCGGCGATCATGAGCGCACCGAGGCGCTCGACAATCTGGCCCGCTCGCGCAATACCAGGGCCGTCATCGTCCATATCGACAGCCCCGGCGGCACCACCACCGGGTCCGAGGAACTCCACCAGGCGCTGCGCCGGGTGGCCGCGCAGAAGCCGACCGTGGTGGTGGTCGACGGTCTGGCGGCATCGGGCGGCTACATGGCCGCCATGGCGGCGGACCACATCATCGCGCAGAACTCCTCGCTGGTGGGCTCGATCGGCGTGCTGTTCCAGTTTCCGAACCTGACCGACCTGCTGACCAAGGTCGGCGTCAAGGTCGAGGAGATCAAGTCGTCTCCCCTCAAGGCCGCTCCGAACGGCCTCGAGCCCACGACCCCGGAGGCGCGTGCCGCCATCGAGGCGCTGGTGGTCGACTCCTATGCGTGGTTCAAGGGCATCGTGCAGGATCGCCGCAAGCTTGAAGGCGAGGCGCTCGATCGTGTTGCCGATGGACGCGTCTTTACCGGACGGCAGGCGATCGAACTCAAGCTCGCCGACGAGATCGGCCGCGAGCAGGAGGCGATCGACTGGCTGGCGAAGACCAGCAACATCGATCCGAAGACGCCGGTGCGTGACTGGCGGCTGCATCCGCGCTTCAGCGAGCTCTCATTCCTTCATCTTGGCGTCGCGAAGATGCTCGATATTATCGGTCTCGAAACCCTGGCGCGCGACCTCGAAATCTCGGGTGCGTT